>Ga0224722_1001645_pt1 | contig 12268 bp, 14 predicted proteins | sample Balambano_FR1_Me_FD_161646 | JGI IMG/M metagenome (GOLD analysis project Ga0224722, IMG submission 161646) | Freshwater sediment microbial communities from Lake Towuti, South Sulawesi, Indonesia - Balambano_FR1_MetaG | ecosystem: Environmental > Aquatic > Freshwater > Lake > Sediment | place...
GCCAGACGCAGCGCCAGCGCCGCGCCGATCCCGATCCGCCGGCTGGCCCCCGTGATAAGCGCCACAGGGCGGGTTGGACGCGCAGTGGGGGGGTGGGTCTGTTGGGTCATCGGCGATCAACTCCTTATTCCAACGGTTCAAAGACCGTGGATCGTACTTTCGGAAAGAGCGTATTGAGCAGCAGCTTGCTGCGGTCGTCGGCCCACACATCGGGGTAGAAGGCCATCAACTCCTCCAGGCTGCGGTAGCTGAGCAACAGTTGCAAGAAGAGCAACGGCGGCGCACCGGCTCCTGCGTCATCACCGTAAGCGGGTGGACGCCACGGCATGACTCCGGTCAATTTGCCGCCAACAAACTGGAGGTGCAAGCCACTACGATAGAGATCGAGCTTGAGTTCTCCGGTATAGCCTGCCAACACCGACCCGGCCAGACGCGCTTCCAACACCGAGGCAATGTGCCGTAGAAAGGCGGGCACATCGGGCACACGCACATACCAGGCGTAGGGGCGGTCTGTGCGCAGGGCCAGCTTGTCGCCAAGCAGGCGATAAAGTGGGTGATCCACGCCCAACTCAAAGCGCAACTCGCTACATGGTGGTGTGTCAGCGTCATTGCCAGGGGTCTGCTGACCCCAGTCGCGCAGCAGCCGCAACAGCGAATCCAGCAGCGCTGAGCGATCCACAGCGGGCGCGTTGCTCAATGCGGGGACGACGGCCAGGGCACGCCCCCAACGCCGTGTTCTGACCCACGTATAGCCAACAGTGTGTCCCTGACTGTCCACGATCATCAGATAGCGCCCCTTCAGGCCCAGTTTAGTAACCGCGCGCGTTTGCACCTGCGGGTCGGCCCAGTAGTTGATGATCCAGCGCCAGTAGGCTGCACTCGGCTCGTACCAAAGCAGACTCTCTGCCCGCTGCTGAGCGTACAGCTCCATCAACGCGGGAATGTCCGCCAGCGTGGCGGGCCGCAGTTGATAGGGTTCGGGCGCAGCGCCTTTTTTATCAGGAATTTGCGCAAAGTAGACGGTGCGGTTGCCCTCCAGATCCAAGGCGAACTCATAGCCAAACTGCCGATAAAAATAGGGAATGCCGGTGATCGCCTGGAGCAGATGACCCTCGGCTGCGCTGCGGGCGTGAATCAGGTCAAAAAGCTTGCGCACCAAGCCGCGGTTGCGATAGGCCGGGGCGGTGGCGACATACTCAGGTCGCCCGATCGTCAGCGGAAGATCGGCATAGCGCCAGCCGTGCCGCCAGAGACAAGTGCAGGCCACAATCGGCCCTGTGGGGTGGCTGGTATCTTCCACAACCGCAAAGTCACCCGGCCCCATGTGCGGGAAGTGCCCGCTCATAAAGATGCGCGCCAAATCTTGCGAGGTGACGTTCAACGGCTCGTCGGCGCTGTCGCGATGGACAGTGCCCAAGAGCAGCCCGATCTTCTCCGTATCCGCCGCGGTCGACCAGCGCAAGATCAGCCCATTGCCGAGATCCCCCACATAGGCGGGGTTAGCCAGTTCGATTGACATAATTGTTTCCTTTAAAAAGTTGGTGCTCGTCTACCGGAGCTGGGAGTTGGTTTACGCGGAAGAGTGGACAGGCGCGTCGTAATCCTTGCGAAAGACCAACACCGTGCGCTCCATTCGGAACCCTACCGATTCATAGAGCGCAAAGGCCGCGTCGCGGTAGTTATCTGTCTCGACCAATATTTTTTGTGCCCCTTGTTCATAGAGCCGCCGCAGCCCTTCCGTGAGAATTGCCCGCCCCAAACCCAAACCCTGGAACGCCGGATGCACGCCCAGCGGCTCAATTTGCCCACACACCCCGGCTGGCCCCGCATGCAGCCAGCCGACACAAAACGCCGCCAGCCGCCCATCGGCGGCGACGCCCACCAAGTCTAACGCTGGGCGATAGGCGGGTTGTTGCAACGTGCGCGCTCGCCACGCCGCCGTCATGCTGCGGCTTTCAAAAACGGTTTGATGTAGCTCGACATAGGCCGCGATCTCAGCCTGGCCTGCCAGCGGGCGGATGGTAAAGCGGTCGAGCGCAACACGGCTCATGTCCGCTGGGGGTGTGGACTGCTGCAACAGCACCTTGGTCCACGCGTGCTCGCCCACCACGGCCTGCGAGACAAAGCCCACCGCAGTGAGATCACGAATACGCTCCCCCTGGTCGGCAAAGACGTTGACAAACCAGGCTGGGCGGCCAAAATCTGTGCCCACCACCTGCCGCGCCCGCTGATCGGCCCAGGCCAACATCTGCGGATGCACCCCTGCCGCCGCCGGATGGCAGGCGTAATCAATGGCCCAGAACGGCGTCTGTAGCACGGCCCAAGCCACCACCTGCCCCACCTCGTCCGTCCATAACTGGGCATTGGCGGGATCATCCAACGCCCAGGAACTGAACCGGTAGGGCTGATCCACCACGCGCAGATGATCCATTGGAAATGCATAGGCCAGCGCCATCATCGGCTGGATGTCGTTTGCGCCGGTAAAGGCGCGCGATTTGGTTTTCATGTTGCTTCGGTATATCCTATTGCAGGAGATATACTATTATGAGTGCCAAAAAAAATGCCGAGCAGCAACGTAAAACTTTACGCAAGCGGCTCATTGCTGGCTATCAGGCCAACGCTACAGCGGATGCTGCAATTGCATCTGAATGGGTTGTCTTAGAAGATGAAGCTTGGCACAACCAGCATATATTTATTGTGTACCTTTCATCAGCTCACCTAGACGCAACCGTTGACAAGCGGCGATAAAGCGGCTTGCCACCGCATGAGCAAATCGGCAATCGTAATCACTGGCATTTTCGTCAACCATTGACGATAAAACTCCCTGAACAAAGCTACTGATCATGGCATAGCGGTAATCATGTAGACACTGCAACCAGGAATAGTCTAGGACACCCTTGTCCAGCAAAGTATGATGGTAAAAGCGTAGCAGATCCTCTTCGTGCGTGCTGGCCTGAAGCTGCAAACAGCCGCCCAGAAACCATGCTAAGTCACAAACCCCGCAGCCGAAGGCAACATCTTCCCAATCCAACAGCCAACAGCACGGTGGCTCCTTCTGCAAGTCAAAGAGCAGATTGTCGAGACGAAAATCGCCATGAATCAGTGTTTGCGGCGAACTAGTAAGCAGTTGCTCTGTTTCAGTGATCCGCCCTACCAGACGCTCACCGAACCGCTTGACATCGGTAGGAACGGTAACAATACCGCTCTGCAGAAACTGCGGCCAAGCTTGGGCGTAGAGCTTCTCCACCAGCGCCTCGGCAGCTCCCGATGAATCCGTAATTGACTGCAACTCCTGAATCTCGGTTGCGGATTGCCGTTCCCACCATCCACTGTGTAAACCGGCTACTGATTGTAATGCCAACTGGGCTGCGTCCGCTGCGACGCCCGTCACTTGGTTGATGCGCTGTGCAGATACTAAATCCTCCAACACAAGAACACTTTCCCTGGTTGTTGCATCCACCGCACTGTAGTAACAGCGGGCAACATGCAGGCGAGTCGACGGGGCGATACGTTGATAAAACCAGTGCTCCTTGCTCCCTGGTCGAAAGACAGTCGCATTGGCCTGTAAAGTTGTATCGGTTGTCGGCAATTTTAGAATGAGCGTATGTGGTGCAGTAGCTTCTACGAAATTATAAGTGAGCGATAGCCGCATAAGCTGGGCATTGAAGCTGACTTCCCCACTAATTCTTTCCATATCAATTTGGGTAACAGTGGCATTACGCAAGACACCGGTTTGGTATAAAACCCATGTAATCCACTCAGGGGTAATGTGTGGTATGAAACTGTCGTGATTGTACTGCATATGATAGGATGCTCCATTCTACACAGCGCGCCAGATGATCGGCTCGCCACCGAGGTGTCCCAGTTCAATCCGCCAGGGCGTGAAGCGGAGCAGGCCAAAGTAGGGATGGTCAAGCGTGCCATAGTGCGGCGTTGGGTCAAATCCCAGCGGCGGTGGGGTAGCCCGGTGTAAGTCCCAAATGCGTTGCTGGTCGGTGCGATCGTCTACCCAGGCCGCCACGCATTCCACATAGACTGGCTTTTCTTTGTCATGCAGGTAAGCCAGCGAGACATGCGGGTTGCGAGCCAGGTGTTTGGCCTTGTGCGATTGCGGCCACGAGATCGCCCAGCCGGTGGAACCTTCCCAAATTGGGTGGAGGATTCGGGTGCGGGGGCGATTTTGGCGGTCAACCGTCGCCATGATGCAATAGACCGCTGCGCTGACACGGCGCATAAATTCATCTTGCATATCGGTAAAGGTTATGAGTTCCATAATGACCCTCGTGGTGTGGTATAATGGTTTCAGGAATTAACCTGGAAAAAGGATCCCAAATGACGGTCAAAGAACTTGAATATCAAATCCGCACACTTACGTTTGCAGAAAAAGCACAAATTTTGCAATTCCTGCTGCACGACTTTACAGCTTTTTGGACTGGAACCGCTTGGCCGGTTAAGGCAGTACCCAAAATTCCCGAGCCAAATGAATTCACATTGCAAACGACTGAGTTTGATCCATTGGCAGAAAAATTGATGAGCGCGTTTTCATCGATGATAAGCCAACCTGTTCCTTTGTTATCTGACCACGCTATCAGCCGTGCTGGTATTTACGAAGAGCATGCGTAATTATGATGTATCTTATCGACACAAATATTCTGCTACGTTTTACCGATAGAGCACATGCCCAACATGCAAACGTGCGAGCTGCTGTACAAAAACTACAGGCGGCCAATCATGAAATGCGCATTACGCCTCAGAATTGTGTCGAGTTTTGGAATGTAGCGACACGGCCTATTCCAAACAATGGCTTCGGATTGACCCCAGCTGATACAAGTCAGTTATTGCATCTGGTCGATTTTGTACGCTATTTGCCGTATCGCATCGTCGCTGTGGATCCAGCACTTGTTTAAAACATTCGCGGACTGTTTCAATCCTTCATTATGGCTGTCCAATGCTCTGCTTGTTGGTCATGTCTTTCGCCCATCTGTTCCTTCCACCACTCGCCCAATCCCTCCATTTGCAACACCTGTTGTGCATAGACCGCGTCAAAGTCTAGATACATACAGCGGTTGAGCGCCGGGATGGAGCCAGCCGGGTTGAGACGTTCTTCTAATAGCCAGCGATCGCCTGGCTGCACCAGCCCTGCTTCGAGCACGCGCAGATAAAAGCCAGTGCGATTTTCGCGAATGGTCAGCTTGACCCAGTCGTCCCGCCCGATCCGCCGCGCCAGGTTGGCACAGGGAACGCGCGGCCCGCTGACTTGCACCATCGCCGTGCCGACCCGTACAATATCCCCTGCGCAAACTTCCTCTTCGTGGATCTGATCCAGCGTAAAATTTTCACCCACAAAGCCGGGACGCACATCGATCCCATAGTGCGTTTGCCAGAAGCGATAGTGATCCAACAGATGGACACACACATCCGCATCCGGGCCACCGTGATAGGGCTGCGCGGCCTTGTCGCCAACCAGCCCACCTGGCTGTAGTTCCACCGTGCCAGTAACCGGATCGCGGTAAATCGACGATGTCCATGTCCCGCGTTCGTCGGTCAGTGTCTTGGGCTGGCCGATAAAGATCGAGTCGATACACGCCGAATCAGAGATATTTGTAGTCATGATCTGCCTCTTAATCGCTGTCTTCAAATGCCCTACGCTGAAGATAACAGGGATTACGCAGATTTCACAGATTTTTTGTTTTTGAATCGGCGTAATCTGCGTAATCCCTGTTTAACTTTTGTGGTTCGTCGTGTCGTAGACATGTTACCTGTTCAATTCGCCGAAATGGTTGCCAGTGCATGGCTCGCTCGTTCGTCGGATGAGTGTTGGCGCAACTCGTCGATCAGTTGCCCGCGCAATTTGGGGTTCGGGTCGTGCAGCCCGATCTCGATCAACAGCGCCACCTGGTCAAGCGGCTCGGTGGCCATGACTGCACACTTGGCTGCGTCTTGACAGCGTGTACAAAAGAGCGTATGCCACACCGCCCGGCGGATATGCGGCACAGGGTCATGCAGCAGCGGCAAAAGCGCCGTCACACAGCGGTCATCCGCCCCATAGCCGCCGTGGTCGATCACATCGACACAGCCGCGGCGCACGCGCGGCTGCCGGTGCGTTAGCCCGGCCAGCAATGCCGGGATGGCCGCTGGGCCAGCCTGTTGCAAGGCCCACGTCGCGGGGACAGCAATGTGCGGGTCGCGCACGCCCAGTTGCCCCACCAGTTCGTCGAACCGCCCCGGTTGTGCTTGCGCGCTCTGTGCGATCTGGGTGGCTTGCCGCCACCAGGCTTGGGCTTGTGGTTTCACGGTAGTGTCTCCCCTCAGCATCTTCTAGATCATTGCCCCGCCAGTGCCTCGATCCACGCCAGATGTTCGGCAAAATGATGCGCCGAGTTGCCATAGACGACATTGAGCGCTGGTGGGCCATCGCCCTCGCCTGGCTCATCGGGTAGGTAGGCGCGGTAGCGTTTTTGCAGATCTGCATCGCTCAAGGGCTGTAGAAGTGTGATCAATTGTTGTGTTGTCATCACTAACCGTGCCATGGCAATCTCCACGGGCAATGTCTTGTGTTTTTGAAAGATCGCGTCATTGATCGCATCGTCGCTGCCGGTCAAGTAGAGGGCCTCGTCTACATCCAGCCCGGCATGGCGCGGTTGGCCCTGCAAAAAGAAGACCGCCGAGCGTGCCCAGTAGTGCATGTGTACCAGATGATCCTTCACTGTCCAGCCCTGCGCATCGTGGATGGTGGTCAATTGGGTCTGGTCTAGGCGGGTTAGGGCGGCTTTGAGCGCAGCCCAGCTTTGGTCAATCGCCGCCAGGAGTTCAGCTTTGGTGGTGATGGGTTGTGTTGTCATGTGTCGCTCTCCGTTTGCAAATGCGCAAGTATAAATTGCACTGCCCTTTCCACCGCCTGCTCGGTAAACGGAAAGGTGATCCCAACGCTGCGGAATAGCTCTGGCAAAGAATATGTATTGCCCCCGGTGAGCGCCGCTTTGTAGTGATGAATAGCACTCGTGCGATCCACTGCCACCAACTGCCCAAAGTAACACGCACCGACAATCGCCAGCGGGTAAGTGATCATGTAAAGCGGCATCCGAAAGAGACTCCAGGCCCAGCGTTGCCAGCCACTCTGCGCCTCGGCGCTGGTGGGGTCCAGCTGATCCCACGGGGTAAAGCGCGCTTTGAGTTCGAGCCATTTGGCATCTAAGTCAGCTTCAGTTACTTCAGCGGTCGCTTCTCCATAGACCCAGTGTTCAAACGCATCCTGCATCGTGTAATCGGTCAGCGCCGACAGGTAATAGTGCAGTACGTGCTGGCGTGCGCGTCTGCTTTCGTCCGCAGTGTAGGGGCCACCCTGTGCTTGCGCATAGTACGGCCAACTCAGCAGATCCAAACTCGTGGCGGCAAACTCCTGAAACTCCTCCGGCCCATTCAGGTTCCATAGGGAGCCGTGCGCTTGAAACGATAGATAGTCATGCAGCCCATGACCGCTTTCGTGGAGCACGCTGCCCGCATTGAAGGTGGAAACATGCAGATAGGGCAATCCAGCGCGCGGAAAGAACCATTCCTCAACGGTCGGGGCCTTGTTTGGGCGGCTCCCCAGATCGAGATAACCATCGCGCATGGTGCGAAAGATCGCGCCAAAAGTTGGGTCAAGCTGTTGCAAGATGCGCTCCACGCCATCGACAAGTAGCGTGAGATCGCTGATCGCTGGGCTAGGCTGGGGCAATGGCTGGGTAGCGCGCAGTTGAGCGACTACTGGAACCACAACCTTCTCAACCGCCCGGTGAAACGCCTGACAATCGGCCACGCTATAGCCCAGCCGGTTGAGTTCACGCCAACGATAGGCTAAAAAAGTTGGCAGGCCACTCGTCTGCGCCAAGGCTCGTCGCAACGTCAGCAGCCGCAATATCAATGCAGTCAACTCATCCCGTCGCTCCAGCCAGTAGGCCACTGGGCGCTCCGGTTCAAACCGGTTCATGATTTCCCGATAGCGACTTTCTAGTTGGCTGATCTCGGCCTGGATCGGCAGAGTGGCCGGGTGAAATAGATCGCGCTGGTTACGCCAGCGCGCCCACAGTTGCGCATAGACCGGTGATGGTGGTGCCGGTTGGTGCGTCAGCGCCCGGTTGATCAGCGTATTTGTCAGCCCCAGATAGGTCGAATAAAGTTCTTGCACATAGCGGGCGTAGGCTGCCGCGGCGGCCTGGTCGCTGGTATCGTAATAAGCCGCCCGCTTCAGGACCGTATACGCGTCCCAAATCGCAATGTCCAGTTGATTCCACTGTTCCAGCCAGACCATGAAGCCATCGTCTAGGATCGCTGCCTCGGCCAGAACCATAAACAGTGGTGTAATCGTGTTCCAATCCAACGGATCGAAAGGGTAGCTTGAATTCATCAGAAATCCTGTTCGGACACGGGCAATAAAAAAGACGCAGACGATGGAGAACCCTCTCCAACGCCTACGTCTTTGATCCTGCTTGCGTCGATTACCGACGCACAACCACATGAGCAGGCAATAAAAAAGCCGCAGGCGCTTTACGTGCGCTGCGGCCATTGGCTCAACTAATCGACAGGATCACCTGTCAGCAGACGCACTTTTTCGAGGCAAACCGGCACCATCCCCAGCTGGGGCGATGGATAGGTGAGCAAAACCACGTATTACCATGAAAAAGGCGTCTCCTTTCTTAGTGTACAGGAAGAACTACTTGCATAGACCTCCCCGCCGCAGGCCACTCTAGCACAGCCATTTTACATCTGTCAAATGCAAACGTGGGCGGAATTACAGTTTAATCAAAGATCTCTGCGAGTGGTAGGCGAAGATTTAACTTGGTAGATCACATGCGCTGCTGACGATTATACCAGCAAAGTGGCGAATCCTGCGTAACAGACAAACTGTGACCGGTCAGCAGCGTGCGTGGCACAGACCAGGACAACTTGACCTATACACAAAGCAACTGGTGAGTGTCCCGCACGTTACTGAGTGATTTCGGCCAAGAAGCGGGCCAGCCAAGACGGCCCGACTACCCCAAACGGCTCAGCCTGGCGTTCAACCAAGTTGCGGATTTCTTCACAGGCGGTGAGGGCCTGCGTGGCGATTTCATCTGGCATAGCCCAGGTGGCCCGGACGCGGGCAAACTCGTCTTGATCACGCACGACCACACGACCATCGGTGAAACGCAACACATCCAACTCCAGGTCAACTTCCTCCAGCACATCTCCAGCCCAATGCACTGGCAGCACAATGTCCACATCTACCAGTGGGTCGCCAGGGTGGAAGCAGACCGTCCAAAAGGTGCCGCTTGGTACGAGTTTGACCAATGATGCCTGAAAGACTCCTGTGTGTGCGCGATCGGCCGTCCACCACGGATCAGCGCGCGCCACGCCCAGCCAGCGCCCAAAGCGATCCTCACCCAGCAACCGGGCGACGGTCACCGTGGTCGGGCGGCGCGGCCATTTGAAGATCCGCACTTCGACTAGCCGTTGGTTAGAGATAAGCGGCTCGCTCACCAGAATTAACTCGCCCTCGGTTGAATCACTGGGATATCAACCAGGTATTGGATGACCTTGTTGCTGAGATATGCTTGTTGATCAACAGGATAGAAACGCACGGCTTTGCCCCATACTAGTAGCTTCACAGCATCCATATCCGTATCCTCAAACGTAAACAGGCCCAGCGTGCTCAGAAAGGAGCGCTGATTGATCGCTCGACACGGGACTTCGTGTGTTCCTTCGGTGATGAACAACACGCCATCTTGCAGGCGCACGGTAAAGATCTCATCGTGATTGTTGTTGCTGGGATCTTTGTATCGACCAACAAACGACTGCCACAGTTGAAGATCGGGCTGGAATGTCTGGTCTAGTGTGATCGGGTGGTATGGTTCGCCACGAATTAGCACATGCGCCACCTGCCCCTTCGCATCGTCGATAAATGCAACTGGGAGACGATAGGGCGCGGTAACGTCAGCATAAAATGCTCCATTACCCACTGCGATTAACGGCAGCACGTTATCTTTGCGCTGTAGGGTAAGTTGACCATTGATTACAGCAAAAGTTGCCAGGTCTGCGGTTTCAACTTGCACAAACGTGCCAATGTAGCGCTGTATTTGATGATGTGTCAGTGCCGTGACCCGCGCATCTAATCGTTCAAGCGCAGCCGCTGTGACCGGCGACAAGCCCAGTGCATAATCATAGAGGGCTTTCACCATCTCCCAGAGCAATGGGTCGTTACATTGGTTGGTCAGCACCACAACGCCAACTCGTTCGTCAGGGAAAAGCTTGAAGAAGCAGTTATAGGTCAAATTCATACCGCCGTGCCCGGCAGCGCGCCGTCCACGATAGTCGCCAATCTCGAAGCCCAATCCGTAACCCAAATAGTTATCGGCCAGCGGATGGAGCGCCGCCTCAATATGGCGACTGCCGTGAATGCGTTGCATCTCGGCGATTGATGCCGCAGTCAGAAAGTGTTGTCCACCAAACTGACCTTGGCTGAGATACATTTGCGCGAGATTCGCTAAATCACTCACGCTGCCCAGGGCAAAGCTGGAAGGATTACCGCTCACATTGTAGGTCATTTTGTGAACTACGCGCAATTGGCCGTTCTCGCCTCGCTCATGCGGCAACGCAACAGGATAGGTCATCGCAATGACCGGATCATAGGTCACGCGACTCATCTGTAGTGGGTCAAAAACGTATTCTTGCACCAAGTCATCATAGAATTGCCCGGTGACTGCTTCAGCCACATGCCCGGCGACACAGATGACCGTATTGCTGTAAAGATGAACCGCACCCGGCTCGGAAAGAAAAGTGTAGTAGGGGATTTGCTCGTAGACAAAGCGGCGTAACGAGTCCGGATCGCGCGGCCCCCAAACTTTGCCACCCATGGGCAAGCCGGACGTGTGGCTCAACAGATGGCGCAACGTGATCTTTCGCCCGCGTTCAGCATCGCTAAATTGCAGACTGGGCAAATAGTGAACAATGGGCATATCAAGTTGCAGCAGACCTTGCTCGACCATCCGCATAATCAAAACAGCGCACAGGTTTTTGCTGATCGAACCGTACGCAAACAAGGTGCGTGGTGTTACCTGGACACCACCTTCTTCTACGCTGGTCGTGCCGAACCCATTCAGGTAGATAATTTCGCCATCTTGCAAGATGGCGACCGCCGCACCAAGTGCAGCCTGTTGCTGCATATAGGAGTGGATAAGCGTATCAAGTGGATTCATGTTGTTTAGTGGCCCCTCGAAAGATTAATGATTGAGCAAAATTATGCTTGACGATGCTATCATTATCTGTTATCATGCTGGCATGAAGGCCGCACATCAACGCACGCTTATGGCTATTTTCGCTAACCCAACACCTAACACTAGCTTGGCGTCAGATTGAAAATCTGTTTGTCGCACTGGGTGCGCAAGTCATTGAAGGGCGTGGCTCGCGGGTGCGCTTTGAACTCAACGGCGTGATTGCAACCTTTCATCCGCCCCATCCGCAGAAAGAGGCCAAACCTTATCAAGTGCGCGATGCACGTACATTTTTGATTCAAGCAGGAATCCAACCATGAACATGATGTCCTATAAGGGCTACGCTGCCCGGATTGAATATAGCAACGAAGATGAGTGTTTTGTCGGCCATATTGCGGGCATCCGCGATGTCATCGGTTTTCACGGCGACTCAGTGAGTGAGTTACGCACAGCGTTTACCGAGGCCGTGGACGATTACTTAGAAACTTGTGCCCGGTTAGGGCGCTCACCCCAGAAGCCGTATTCTGGAAAAGTGTTACTACGCATTGATCCTGCACTGCACGCCCAGGCTGCTTCGTTGGCTGAAGCGCAAGGCCAGAGCCTCAATGCTTGGACCCAAGAGCTAATGCGTAAAGCTGTCGCATTGGCGTAATGGACAATTTTCGACTACACGTACAGCCGCAAAGCAGCATCCAATGCCTCTAGATGCTGCGGCCCATCCAACTCGACCATTGCCAGGCGGAAGGGGATGCGCCACAGGTCACGCCGTCCCCAAAAGCCGGGGTCAATCGGTTGCACGGTTTGATAGCCGTGCCACAACTCCGCTTCCACCGGCATAAAAATGTCGACGGAGGCGAGATCAACCTCCGGGTGGCCGTAATAGACGGCGGGGTCAACAAAGACGGGGCCAGCCATCGTGCTGAGGATGTTGTTCTGATGCGCATCGCCGTGCAAGAGGGTAGGGGCGACTGGTGGCCCGCACAGGTCAGTCAGGCGGCGGCCCAGCGTTTCGATGCGCGTTACAAATGCTGGCGGCAAGT
>Ga0224722_1001646_pt1 | contig 12251 bp, 6 predicted proteins | sample Balambano_FR1_Me_FD_161646 | JGI IMG/M metagenome (GOLD analysis project Ga0224722, IMG submission 161646) | Freshwater sediment microbial communities from Lake Towuti, South Sulawesi, Indonesia - Balambano_FR1_MetaG | ecosystem: Environmental > Aquatic > Freshwater > Lake > Sediment | place...
AAGATCGGATCGCGGATTATGAAAAACATAGCGCACAGGTAATAACGGCGGGGGATATGAGTTGTTTGATGCACTTGGAAGGGATCATAAAACGACAGCGAAAAAACATCAAAATTATGCACATAGCAGAAATTTTAAATGCTACCATTGAATGAGTAATCACGCACACAAAGCCAGACAATTTATTGAAAATGAAGCCAGAACCGATTGGCATGACGAATCTTTATGGTTTGTACGAATGAAGCGCGACCGGGCGGCACATAACACTTCAGAGTGGGAACAGTTACGCGAATTGGCTTCGCAAATCAAAAATCATGTTTTAGAAAATTTGGATATTTATTTACAACAATTTGAAAGCAATGCACTTAAAAACGGCGCGCAGGTACACTGGGCGGCAGATGCAGCAGAGCACAATCAAATTATTCATCAAATTTTACAACAGCATAATATCCAGCGGATTGTAAAAAGCAAATCCATGCTAACGGAGGAGTGTCATTTAAACGAATATTTAGTTAAATATGATATTGAAGTGATTGACACCGATCTGGGCGAGCGAATTATTCAGATGCGACACGAGCCGCCCAGCCATATTGTACTACCTGCCATTCATTTAAAAAAAGAGGAAATCGGTGAGTTATTTCATAAAGAATTACATACCGAAAAAGGCGCAACCGACCCGAAATACCTGACCGAAGCCGCTCGCCAACACTTACGGGAGAAGTTTTTGCAGGCGGGAGCCGCCGTCACGGGCGTGAACTTTGCTATTGCCGAAACGGGTGGCGTGGTGGTGTGTACCAACGAGGGTAATGCCGATATGGGCGTACATATCGCGCCGGTGCAGATTCATTGTATGGGTATTGAAAAAATCATTCCGCGTGTAATGGATTTAAGTGTTTTTACACGGCTCTTGGGTCGTAGCGCGACGGGGCAACCCATTACTATCTTTACATCACATCATCATAAGCCGAAGCCGAGCGGTGAAATGCATATCATACTGGTGGATAATGGCAGGACGGAGCAGCTTGGACGTTCCGATTTTCGCAATTCGCTCAAGTGCATTCGCTGTGGGGCTTGTATGAATACCTGCCCGATTTACCGGCGCAGTGGCGGGCATAGCTACGATGCTACTATTCCGGGACCAATTGGCTCGATTTTGACTCCCGGCATTGATTTGAAAAAATACAGCGATTTGCCGTTCGCTTCTACCTTGTGCGGCTCGTGTTCGGATGTGTGTCCGGTAAAAATTGACATTCATCAACAATTATATAAATGGCGGCAAGTCATTGCACAGGAAGGTTATTTACCAAATGTAAAAAGACAAGGTATGAAAATTGCAGGTAAGGTGTTGTCGAATTACAAACGGTATAAATTAGCTGGTAAAATGGCGCGACGGGTGTTAAAGTCGTTTCCTCGTTTTATGATTTATAATAATCTAAATGAATGGGGAAAAGGACGGGAACTACCAAAAGTGCCGAGGGAGAGTTTTAAAGAGTGGTATAAACGTAATCGGTGATAGGTGAGGAGTAGTTAGTCTTGTAAATTTGTAATCAATTTCAAAAAGTGAATAGTAAAGCACATATATTGAATGCAATTCGGCGAAATAAACCGGTCGGTGCTGCATTACCAGAGATTCCACTATTTTCGCAACAAGATAAGGATGTAATAACGCTTTTTTGGCAAATGGTGCAAACGGGCAGTGGGCAGGCAATTGAATGGGAAAATGAAAAATTGGAAGACTGTATCCGGCAATTATTTTCTACTGCAACTATAATTGCTTCTACAACAAATTTATTTACTGGAAACGTGGATTTAAATACGATTCAAACACCCATTGAGTTAGAAAATATAGACGTGGCAGTTATACCGGCGCAACTTGGCGTGGCGGAAAACGGCGCGGTGTGGGTGACGGAGCGTGATTGTGTACATCGCGTTCTGCCTTTTATTACACAACATTTAGTAATCGTATTACATAAAAACACCATTGTGCCAACGATGCACGAGGCGTATCACAATATAAAAGTGAATGAAACGGGCTTTGGTGTGTTCATAGCCGGACCGTCGAAAACGGCGGATATTGAGCAGTCGCTGGTGATTGGGGCGCAGGGAGCGCGGAGTTTGACGATTGTTCTTATTTGATATTGGAATATTAGATACGCAAATTAGCTAATACCTAAAATCTTTACACATGAATGTTCTACTCGGCATACTATTTCATTTCATTGGGGGGTTTGCTTCGGGCAGTTTTTACATTCCATTTAAAAAAGTAAAAGACTGGGCTTGGGAAAGTTACTGGATTGTAGGGGGATTATTTTCCTGGCTCATCGTGCCGCCGCTGGCAGCATGGCTGACCGTGCCTGGTTTTGCCAATATCATAAGTAACTCTAGTAATGATACGCTGGTTTGGACGTATATTATGGGTGTGCTGTGGGGCATCGGTGGTTTGACGTATGGGTTGGGTATTCGTTACCTGGGAATGTCGCTGGGCAACTCTGTGATTCTGGGTTATTGTGCGGCGTTTGGGGCACTTATTCCATCTATTTACTATAATTATGTTCCACAAACCGGTAAAGTTACGTTTTCAGATATGCAAAACAGTACAGGCGGACAGTTAGTATTACTGGGTGTAGCAGTTTGTTTACTCGGTATTTTTATTTGTGGTCGGGCGGGTATGATCAAAGAGCGGGAAATGCCGGAAACGCAGAAAAAACAGAGCATTCAGGAATTTAATCTGACCAAAGGATTGATCGTTGCAACTATTTCCGGGATATTAAGCGCGTGCTTTAATTTTGGCATTGAAGCCGGAAAACCGATGGCAGAAGTTGCTGTCAATCAGGGCTTTAACCCACTTTTTCAAAATAATGTGACCTACGTGGTGTTGCTCTGGGGTGGTTTGACGACTAATTTTACCTGGTGTATGATTTTAAATGCTCGTAATAAAACATTTAGTGATTATACGAATAAAAATACGCCGCTTGCTTCCAACTATTTATTTTCAGCAATCGCCGGTACAACCTGGTTCTTGCAGTTCTTTTTTTATGGTATGGGCGAGAGTAAACTGGGTAATGGCGCGAGTTCGTGGATTTTACACATGGCATTTATTATTCTAGTATCGAATATGTGGGGAATTTATCTGAAAGAATGGAAAGGTGTGAGCCGGGCGACTTTAGCAACGATTACCATTGGAATATTAACAATTATTGCGTCGGTGATGTTGGTAGGTTACGGTAATTCGGTCAATTAATAGAATGATTAATAAGATTAATATTTTCGAATATACCACATCATATTAATAAAAAAACACCTCATCCACCGCAATTCGCGCCCCGTATTGCTTATCATAATGCCAGTCGGGTACACGCGCGAGTGGTCGTGCCAAGATGCGATAACATCGAAAATTGGATTTGGGAATCGGGATGCGAATGCCCGTGACTTCACGCGGTTCAATACCCATAGGCTGCTTAGGCGAAATCGTGATTAATTTTTGCATTCTAGTAGAGTCGGCACCGCCCCACACCTCGATTTTGGCGGGTGGAAAGCTGCGGTCATTTACATTGTTGGCGATACTTATAATAATTTCTTGCACCGTCGGAGGTTGTTTATCAAAATAAAAATAAGCGTCTAAAGGTTGGTCTTTGAAGCCCAGCCAGCGCGTACTTTTGATGTTGGTGGCATCGCCTTTGCGGTTGTCAGTCAGCACAATAGCTCCTTTAGTTTCATAAAACGGCTCTTGTACTGTGCGCAATTTTGCCTGCACATGGGGGTGTCCTTTCGGGAAAAAAGTGAAGGTTTTCATTTCACTGCTTTTCCAGTTGGGTTTAAAATTTTTCACTTTCAGCACCGTGTAATCTGTAATAGAAATAGGCACAGTGTAAATGAACGATTTTAAACTATCGGGTTCAGTGCCGTCGGTGGTGTAGCGGGTGGTCACGCCGGGCAGTTTATTTTCTAAAACGATTAATTCGCCCTTCTCTAAAATAGTAGATTTATTTTTTAAAATAGGCGGACTTAATTGTAATAATTCTTCTGCTTTCGCAATATAACCCACATCGAAGTGAATATTGGGCAGCTCTTTTTGTAACGCCTGCAACGTCTCTTGAGAAATATTTGTATTCCAAATATACACATTTTTTAAAACCGGAAAATATTTTAAAACTTTTAATTGATTTTCATTTACTTTTGTGCCGGATAAACCAAGGGATTGTAATGATTTACATTTTTTTAATTCCGACAGCGTATTCCCGGTAATATTTGTGCCGTTTAAAATCAGTTTTTCTAAATTTTTAAACTGCGCGATAAATTTCAAATCCGCATCTTCAATCGGCATATTGGTCAGATTCAACGACACCAACTGTTCCTGCACGGCTTTTAAATCTTGTAAAAGTTGCGGCTGGTAGGCTTTTCGTACAAAAATTTCCGCTTTCAAAGCAGGCGAACCCAACGCGACGGAATATACGGAACGGAACGGCGTGTTCAATTCTTTTACCTTCTTTTCAGAAGCAGGCTTGAAATTGTAAATTTTTCCTTTTGCCGTTTGATTATTATTAAAAATATTATTTACTAAAGTGTATAAAGTATCGGTTTTCTTTACATCTTGTAAAGTTTGCTGTACCCTGGCACCGGCTTGAATCCAGGTGTGGAGGAGTTTGATCTCTTCGGCGCTGAGTTGGGGTTTGCCTTGCGGAGGCATACGTTCTTTGTGTTCCAGGGGCAGATGAATGCGCTGTAAGAGCAGGCTGCTGCCGGCATTTCCGGCGATCCATGCCGGTCCGTGCTTGCCACCACTGAGGATTTGCTCCACCGAAGTTAGGATGAGTTTGCCTTTTGCTTTCTGCTCGTTGTGGCAGTTGTAGCATTTCTTTTCTAACACGGGTTGAATGGCAGCCGCGTAAATGGGCATCTCTGTGGTGATTTTTTCTACTTTTTTGGGTCGGATGGGTGCTAAAACGTAATCTTCACCGTGTGTAATGTTAGCACCTAAATGCCCGGCAAATATTAACAAAATTACATTCAACAAAACTGCGATATTAAAACTGATTTTTATTGTTGTAATTTGATTGTGCCAAACTAACAATCCATGCGTGGCAAAGCTCACGCTCACGCCGAGCCATTTGTGCAAACTGACCAGACTGGTATCGTACCCTTCTTCTCTTGCCAAAAAAAAGCCCATCAACGCCGTACCCGCCGCTGTGAGTGCTGCTAAATGTAAAGTAAATGATTGTAATTTGTGTAATGATTCCGCAGGAATTTCTTTTTGCAACAACGGTAATAACGCCAGCAACACCAGCAATCCAATCGGCAAATGCAGCAGCAGCGGGTGCATGCGCCCAATGGGTTGCAACCAAAGCGGTACTTGCACTTTGCTTTCAAACAAGAGCAGGAACACCAACAGAATCTGGATACCAAAAACGAGGTGGGTGATGATGGTTTTGGTTTGTTTCATGTTTTTTTAAACCACAGCTTTTTTTCTCACGCAAAGACGCAAAGTTTCTCTCAATACATTCTATCACTTAATACCCATTTTCAAGTCGCTCGTCTGGCATCTCATAATCCGGCATCTTTCTTACGCCATAATCCCCGGCACCACTTTCCCCGCCACGTCCGTTAAGCGATAACGCCGACCCAAATGTTTGTAAATCAGCTTTTCATGATCTAAGCCCATCAGATTCAAAACAGTCGCATGAAAATCGTTGATATGCACCGGATTTTCTACAATATTATAGCCCAATTCATCCGTTTCGCCGTACACGATGCCCGGTTTTACGCCGCCGCCCGCCATCCAGATGCTGTAACAACGCGGGTGGTGGTCGCGCCCGTAGTTTTCCGGCGATAAACTACCTTGACAGTAATTCGTTCTACCAAATTCACCGCCCCAAATCACCAGCGTTTCATCGAGCAAGCCGCGCTGTTTCAAATCCCGTACCAATGCTGCCGAGGCCCGATCCACGTCCTCGGCTTGCAGGGGCATTTCGCCCGTCAGATTGCCGTGCTGATCCCAACCCTGGTGGTACAATTGTACAAATCGCACACCCGACTCTGATAACTTTCTCGCTAACAGACAATTAGCGGCATACGTACCCGGCGTGAGGCAATCCGCGCCATACATGCGCACGATGCTTTCGGGTTCGCGGCTCACGTCGGTCAGTTCCGGCACCGCGGTCTGCATCCGGTACGCCATTTCGTATTGTTGGATTTTGGTGTTGATTTCCGGGTCGGCAAATTCATCGTAATTCATCGCGTTCAACTCCGCAAGTTTGTCCAGCATCCGACGGCGACTTTGGGCATCCGTCCCTTCGGGATTGTTCAAATACAACACGGGGTCTTCGCCGGTGCTGAATTGCACGCCTTGATGCACACTGTCGAGGAAGCCGTTCGTCCAAAGTTTCGCATACACGCCCTGCCCGTTGCCGCGCCCGCGTGAGAGCAGCACGCAAAAGTTCGGCAGGTTTTTGTTTTCGCTGCCCAAGCCGTAGCTCAGCCACGCGCCCATGCTGGGGCGGTTACCCTGCTGCGCGCCGGTTTGCATGAAGGTCAAAGCCGGGTCGTGATTAATGGCTTCGGTGTGCATCGTTTTGATGATGCAAATATCATCGGCGATGCTCGCAATATGGGGAAACAACTCGCTGATCCACGCGCCAGACTGCCCGTATTGTTGAAAATTAAATTTAGAACCTACTAACGGAAAATGCTCCTGCTCGGAAGTCATGCCCGTGAGCCGCTGCCCCTGCCGGATAGACGCGGGTAAATCCTGCCCGTGCATTTTGCGCAGCATGGGTTTGTAATCAAAACTTTCCAACTGCGAGGGCGCGCCGTTTTGAAACAGGTAAATGATGCGCTTGGCTTTGGGTGCAAAGTGCGGCAAACCAAGCGGCAATCCCGCTTCGTCACCGCCTGCGTCGCTAAACAAATTCGGCACGAGCAGCGACCCCAATGCCACACTACCAATTCCCAAACTCAACTTGCCTAAAAAATGACGGCGATTGATATTTAAACGATGTTGGAAAAATTCGTTTGCCATGATTTCTTATTTACCATTTAGCATTAACCATTTACCTGCACTATGCTAAACTTTTACATTTTATATTTTGCGGTTTTATATTTTACATTTTTCAGGTTCGCATAATCGTTTCTTCCAGATTATAAATCATATGAATCATTTGCATCAGGGCGGCGGCACCGGCTTTGTCTTTTACATTCGATTGCGGAAATTCACCGACTTTTAATAATTTCTCCGACTTCATTACATTTTTTTTAAAATTTGCCTGTTCTTCGTTGTAATATTGTAATAATAATTTCATTTCTGCTGGTTTCGGGCTGCGACATACAATTCTACGGAAAGCCTCGTCCATTTTTGTTTCAACAGAGCCGGATTTTTGCATCAATTGCTCGGCAAGCACGCGCGAAGATTCGAGTACAATCGGGTCATTGAGCATCACGAGGGCTTGCAGGGGTGTGTTGGTACGCAGGCGTTGCACCTCGCATTGGTCGCGATTAGAAGCGTCAAAGGTGAGCATCACGGGCGGCGGCACGGTGCGTTTGATGAAGGTGTACATCCCGCGCCGGTACAGTTTACTACCTTCATCCTGAATATATTGTGATAAAATACCCCGACCGGAAGTAGCCACTTCCCAGATGCCGTCGGGCTGGTAGGGCTTCACGCTGGGTCCGCCGATTTCCCGGTTGAGCAAACCACTACTCGCCAGCACATGGTCGCGAATGAGTTCTGCCGACAGGCGCAGGCGCGGTACCCGGGCGAGGTAAATGTTTTCGGGGTCTTTTGATAATTTTGATTTCGTAACAACCGCCGATTGCCGATACGTGGCGGATAGTACAATCGTTTTCATCAATTTTTTAATATCCCAATTATTTTTTTTAAAATCCAAAGCAAGCCAATCTAATAATTCAATATTCGACGGCAATTCGCCCTGCATTCCAAAATCACCGACGGTTTTGACGATGCCGCGCCCAAAGATTTCATACCAAATTCGATTCACAAAAACCCGCGCTGTTAAAGGATTTTTATCGTCTAACAACCATTTGGACAAGCCCAAGCGATTTTGCGCAAACTTCGTCGTATCAAACGCCAGCACCGCTTTTGGCATCGTGAAACCCACGGTGTCCGTCGGCGCATCATACACGCCCCGATTCAGCACTCTTGTAATACGAGTTTTATTGGAATCTGCCATAATCATCACCGCCACGCGCGCCGTGTCTTTTTTATTTACAAATTTTAATACTTTCCTTACATCTTCATCCGAAATCATCATATTGGGCGGGTCGGCGAAGGAACCATCAAACAAAGCGTACAAGCCTTTCTCCGGCACCTGATTAAAAAACGCAAAGGCACTGTAATATTCTTTTTGTGAAATGGGGTCGTACTTATGGTCGTGGCATTTTGCACATTCAAAAGTGAGTCCCAAAAAAGCTTTACCAAACGTATTGGTGCGGTCAGTCACGTATTCGATGCGATACTCTTCGTCAATCACCCCGCCTTCCTGCGTGATTTTGTGATTGCGATTGAAACCCGTGGCGAGCAACATTTCTTTCGTCGGTTTGGGCAACAAATCGCCCGCCAACTGCCAGGTCAGAAATTGATCGTAGGGATAATTTTGGTTGAACGCATGAATCACCCAATCGCGCCAGGGCCACATCGTGCGCAAGCCGTCGTCCTGGTAGCCGTGCGAATCGGCGTAGCGCGCCACATCAAGCCAGTGAATCGCCATTTTTTCGCCGTAGTGTTTGCTCGCCAAAAGCTCGTCTACCGCTTTTTCGTACGCATCGGGCGATTCATCTTGCATGAACTTTTTTTGCAATTCGAGCGAAGGCGGCAGTCCGGTCAAATCAAACGCTACCCGCTTGAGTAACAAGGCTTTATCGGCTTCCTCATTCGGCTTCAAACCCTGCTGTTCCATTTTGGCGAGTACGAAGTAGTCAATTTCATTGCGCGTCCAATCTTTATTTCTGACAGTTGGCAGTTTTGGTGTTTGCGGGGCAATGAACGCCCAGTGCGGTTTGTATTGGGCACCTTGTTTGATCCATTTACCAATTAATTCAATTTCCGTTTGCGTCAACGCTAAATTGGAAGACGGTGTAGGCATCACTTCCGAAGTATCGGTGCTGGTAATGCGCCGCCACAATTCCGATTTTTTCAAATCGCCCGGCACAATGGCGAAATGCCCGGGTTGATCTTTCAAGACTTTGAACGCACCCTCTTCGGTGTCCAAACGCAAATCCGCCTCGCGTTTTGCCGCATCGGGACCATGACATTTGAAACATTTATCGGAAAGAATGGGTCGGATATGAAAGTTGAAATCTACTTCATCAGCGTTTGCCACGCCTGCCTTTGACGGCGCAGAGCAGGTGAACGCCAGGACGAGCACTGCCAAGAAAAGACCACTACCGACCAGCCACGGTATTTTTTTCATTGGAAACAAGGTTAGAAGCACTCAAAAAGCACCCTACGGTTCCAAAGCCGTAAGAAGCTTTCAGTCACTTTTGCAAAATTAAATTATTTGCAAGAATTTTTCTTAAAAAGAATTGTTTGAAACAGGTGTAAAAAACAAAGCGTCCTACGGTTTTGTGATCGTAGAACGCTTTTATAAAAACTGCGACTACCCTTGAAAAGGAGCAGCCGCAGTCGTTCACACACGTAACGCTATTGTTATTTCATTTTTACAATGCTCATATCTTGTATGAGCGTTTTGTCGTAGAGAATCCGTACATGGTACATACCCGGTTGTACATCCGACAGGTCGAGGATCGTCCGTTCGGTGAAACCATCTAAGATCAACTGTTTGGCGCGTACGCCTGCGTTGTTGAACACTTCAATGGTGATGCGTTGTACTTCCTGGTATTCCGGTAAGGAAATGTTCACAAAGTCTGTCGTTGGGTTCGGGTAAGCAGTCAAATTGCCGGAAGAACCACAATTGCTCACGCGGAATAACAAACCGTCCACATCCAAACCTGCACAAATATTACCACCGCCCTGACGAAGTAAAGGTACAATGGTGGTTGCGCTGGTCACGCCTAATTGAATCGTGTTCAGATTCAGCGTATTCGGATCGTAAATCAAGGTATGAATACGGTAAGTACCCGGCGTTCTTACACCGAATACCGGAATATCGGCAACGCGCTGAATTATCAGATCATTGCCGGAAGTGAGTACATAGACGCGGCGATAGCCCAGCGGAACAACGCTGCGTTGAACCGTGTTACCCACCAGGAAAGCAATGCCGTCTTCGCTCAGGCAAAGATTGCTGCCGTTCGGGCGGGTGTAACCCAGTGCTCCAACGTAAGCACCGCAAGCACAGTCGCGCGTCTCAAACGTTAAACCGGCCACATCCAATGCAGCGCAAATTCTGCCGCCGCCTTGTACCAGCAGGGCATTTACTTGTGCTGCCGTTGTAACGCCCAGTCTAACGTTACTCAAATTGAGGGTAGTAGAATCGTACACCAGTACGTGAATCCGGTAAAGATTTGCACCGGTCACGGTAAACGACGGCGTAGGGCTTACCTGTTGGATCACGCGGTTGTCACCGGAAGTGAGTACATATAGCACCCGGTACCCTGCAGGAACGCCTGCTGTTTGCTGCACAGTCGCCGTCAGGGTAGCCTGCCGGTTGTTGTTCAAGCAGACCTCTCTCCTGCTGCTGACAAGCCTGCCGGTAGCCAAGCCGGAAGGACAAGTCACCACCGGATTATTGCAGTTTTGTACAATAAATACAATACCGCTCCGATCAAATGCACCGCAAATATTACCACCGCTGCTGATCAACCGACTGTTGAGTGCCGATGTGGTGGTTCCCACCAGTTCGTTCAAATTCAAAGTGGTACTATCATAGATCAATACCTGAATACGGTACAACCCGATGGTATCTGCGGTAATGGATAAGTTGCGGCTCACCTGAGTGATGACGTTGCTGTTGCCGCGTGTCACCACATAAGCCAGGGAGTAACCGGTCGGCACCGTCGGTCCGTTTGCAAAACGCAAGTTAGCGGTAATGCGGGTACCGGCGTAACATCTTACATCGCTACCGATGATTTCCAGTCTGCCTGTGTTAAACGTTACATTACAGCTTGGTACCGGACGCACCGTGATGCGCGTGCTTGCGGTGTCAGTAGCACCACTGCTGTCGCGTACCGTCAAAATCACGGTGTACGTACCAGCCGTGTTGTAAGTGGCGGAAGTGGTTCTGCCGGTGCCGGTTTGACCGTTACCGAAGTTCCAGTTGTAGCTGGCGATGCGCCCCGTAGAAGCCGATGCGTCAAAATTCACGCGCAAGGGGGCGATACCCGAAGTGGGCGTAGCGGTAAATCGAGCATCTAAGGTCGGTGCAGTTACCGTGTCTCTTACAGTAATGGTCACCGAAGCAGTATCCGTAGCACCGGCATTGTCCCGCACGGTTAATACGGCGCGGTAAGTGCCGTTGGCGGCGTAAGTTGTCGTAGCGGTGATGCCCGTTGCGGTCTGACCATTCCCAAAATTCCAGGAGTAGCTAACGATCGTGCCATCGGGATCATCTGAACCGGCAGCGCTAAAGTTCACGGTCAACGGCGCAGGACCGGAAGTCGGGTTAGCAGTGATCACAGCGTTCGGTTCCAGGTTTACCCGCACTTGTCTGCCGTCAATCGCTGCATCCAACAATTCGATTGCCAGTTGTAGGATTCGGTTTTCCGTTACCTGACCGTTGTTCGTTTGTACCACCACACCTACACCGGCTTCGAGACTGTACAAAGCTACCGATGTGTAGTTGATATCACCGATGTGCCCGATGAACGGTAAGTTTACGCCGTCAATATTCAACGAGAAACGCTCGATGCCTTTGCCATATTGGCGGCTCAAACGACCGCTGATGTTCATAAACGCGAGCATCTCCTGTAAGCTGGTGCTATCGAGGATTTCGCCTTCCGCTAATGCTTCCAGGAATTGGAGCAGCTGACGGGGCGTTGCGTAAGCATTCCCGGCGAAGCTGGCACCTGTAAAGATGGAGGTATTGGGAGTCAATTGTTGCGGGAAACCGGTGCCGAACACATCGTCAAACAGCGGTGCTAAATCTACCGGATCAATCGTGTCAGGCTGATAGAACGTAATACCGGAATTGACTAATCCTGCCGGTCTTAACACCAGACTATCCAAACTTTGCTGCAAAGTAGCCGCACCGTTTATCGCGTCGAGTACCAGTCCTAACACCAGGAAGTTGGTATTTGCATAGCGGAACGTACCCGGAGCTACAGCCGGTCCTACAAACAATTGG
>Ga0224722_1001647_pt1 | contig 12244 bp, 9 predicted proteins | sample Balambano_FR1_Me_FD_161646 | JGI IMG/M metagenome (GOLD analysis project Ga0224722, IMG submission 161646) | Freshwater sediment microbial communities from Lake Towuti, South Sulawesi, Indonesia - Balambano_FR1_MetaG | ecosystem: Environmental > Aquatic > Freshwater > Lake > Sediment | place...
CGCCGCCGCCTCCGGCCCCACAGCCCCGCCCGGCGCATAGAAGCCGGCGACGGGCAGGAAGGCGAGTTCGACGCCGCCCGAATGGCTGTCGAACAGGAAATCCGCCTCGTCGAGGAGCGCGAAGATCGCGCGAGCGAGCCGGTAGGAGGCGCTGTCGCCCTCCGTTCCCGGAAAGATGCGGGCGAGGTTGATCCCGTCGAGCGGGCTGACCCGGCGGCCGGCATTCAGGGCCGGACCGTTGGCGAAAGGCACGATCAGGACACGGCCGGACAGCGGCACGGCGGCGAGCGTCTCGGCCAGACGCAGGAGCGCGAGCGGCCCTTCGTATTCGTCGCCGTGGATGCCGCCGGTGAACAGCCCGGTCGGGCCGGGCCTGTCGCCCTCGGCGGTGATGAGCGGAAAGGCCAGATCCGCACCGTCCGCCTGGAGGGCGTAGCGCACCATCCGGCGGTCGATCCGGGTCACGCTTCCGGCTTCCAGCGATGATCCACGCGGTCGGTGACGGGCATGGCCCGGAACTCGCGCGCGACCTCGACCAGCCGGCCGATCGTGCCTTCCAGCATCCGGCGCCCCTTCTCGGCCGTGGCCAGCGTCGGCGTGCCTGCCACGCCCGACAGGTTCATCCTGCTCCAGTAGTTCATGAAATGCACCCATTTCTGGCCGCCGAGCCCGGGGTAGAGCCAGCGCGAGCCGCCGCGGTGGGCCGGGATCTCGTCCACCGCCTTGTCCATCTGCACCAGCCCGGGCCGGATCGCGAGGTATTCCGATGTCTCCCATTCGCAGGCGTGGTCGGCGGCATGGGGGCCGCCCTCGAGTTCGGGGCCGATGAAGTCCCAGCCGAGTTCCCAGTGGTTGATCGCCCCCGCGAGCGCCGGCGTGTCCACCGTCAGCCGCCGCGCGATCAGGTCGCAGAGCGGGGCGTTCGATCCGTGGGCGTTGACATAGAGAATGTGCAGGAAGCCCTGTACCGCGAGGCTCGCGCCGACATCGACCCCGTAGCCGATGAAATGCTCCATCCGGATCGAGATGGTGCCCGGGAAATCCATGTTGTGGTCGTTGTAGCCGTAGTGGATCGGCGGCAGCACCAGCACGTCGCCGTCCGACCGCCGGGCTGCCTCGTCGCAGACATGTTCGGCGATCGCGTTGTCCACATCGACCGGCAGGTGATGGCCGTGCTGCTCGATGGCACCGACGGGAATGAGCAGGCAGGGGCGGTGCGCGGCGGCCAGGTTGACCTCGGGCCAGGTCAGTTCGCGATAGCGATGCGAGAGCGGCATGGGTTCCTCTCAGGGTCTGGAAAGGCCGGGAGCGGCGAGCGTTGCGCCGGAGCCGGGGTCGAAGAGATAGGCGGCCGACGGCTCGACGGTGATCCCCAGCCGCTCGCCGGGCCGGTAGCGCAGCGCCGCGCCGGTCTGGGCGGCCAGTGTCGCCGCACCGCAGCGCAGATACACGATCTGCAGGCCGCCGAGATGCTCGACCAGGTCGACGACCGCGGGCAGGCCGCGGCCGGCCGGGCCGAGCTCCACCGTCTCGGGGCGCAGGCCGAGCACCAGGGCCGTTCCGGGCGGGCGCGGGACGGCACAAGGCAGGGTCATCCCGCCGAAGCGCACGCCGTCGGGTGCGGCGACGACATCGGCGAACTGCATCGGCGGCGCGCCGATGAAACCCGCGACGAAGCGGTTTGCGGGGGCGAGATAGACCTCGAGCGGGGCCGCGAACTGCAGCAGCCGGCCGGCGCTGAACACGGCGATCCGGTCGGCCATGGTCATCGCCTCGGCCTGGTCATGGGTGACATAGACCGCGGTGGTGCCGAGGCTGCGGAACAGCCGGACGATCTCGGCCCGGGTCTGGAGCCGCAGGACAGCGTCGAGGTTCGACAACGGCTCGTCCAGCAGGAACACCTTCGGGTCGCGCACCAGCGCCCGGCCGAGCGCCACGCGCTGCCGCTGCCCGCCGGACAGCTGGCGCGGATAGCGGTCGAGATAGGGCAGAAGGTCCAGCACCCCGGCCGCGCGGCGGACCCGGGCGGCGATCTGGTCGGCCGGCATCCGGCGGACGGCGAGCGCGAAGCCCAGGTTCCGCGCGACCGTCATGTGCGGGTAGAGCGCGTAGGACTGGAACACCATGGCGATCTCGCGCTCCATCGCCGCGACGCGCGTCACGTCCCGCCCGCCGATCGTGATCGTCCCCGCGGACACGGCTTCGAGCCCGGCGATCAGGTTCAGGGTCGTGGTCTTGCCGCAGCCCGAAGGCCCGAGCAGCGCCACGAATTCGCCGTCGCGGATCGACAGGTCGAGCGGATAGAGGGCCTGCACCCGGCCGAAACTCTTTGCCACACGCTGCAGGGTGACCTCGGCCACGCGCTATCCTTTCACCGCGCCGGCGGTCAGGCCGCGCGCCAGCCAGCGCTGCGTGACGAGCGCGAACAGCATCACCGGCAGCACGATCACCGTGCCCATGGCCGACATCGGCCCCCAGGCGGTGCCCTTGTCGGTGATGAAGCTCGAGACGCGCACGGGCAGGGTCTTGGCCGCGTCGCTCGCCACGCTGGAGGCCATCAGGAACTCGTTCCACGACAGGAAGGCGGTCAGCACCGCCGCGGCGCCGAGCGCCGGGGCCGACAGCGGCAGCACGATCTGCACGAAGCGCCGCACCGGGCCGCAGCCGTCGAGCATCGCCGACAGTTCGATTTCGCGCGGCAGCTCCTCGAAGAAGCCGAGCAGCAGCCAGACGACGAAGGGCACCGTGATCGACACATGCGCGAGGATCACGGCGGCATGGGTGTCGAGCCAGCCCAGATCGCGCATGATCAGGTAATAGGGCAGCGCCACCGTGATCTTGGGGTAGAACCGCACGACGAGGAAGGCCAGCCCGATCACCAGCGACAGCCGGAACGGCAGGCGCAGCCGGGCCAGCGCATAGGCGGCGAGCGCGCCGAGACTGACGGCCATGACCGTGGTCGCGGTGGTGATGATCAGCGAGTTCGCAAGGAAGCGCAGGGTGTCGCTGCCGGGCCCGAACACTTCGGCGTAATGGGCGAAGGTGATTGCGTCGGGCACGAGCCCGGCGCCCGGTCTGAGGAAATCGTCGGCCGGCCGAAGCGAGTTCAGGAACAGCACCGCGAACGGCCCGAGCGCCACCGCCAGCGCCAGCAGGATCAGAAGGCCCCGCGCCGCCCGGCCGGCGGCCGAGGCGCCGACGCCCGGAGGGCCGGCCGTCGTCATCGCTCCCACCGCTGCCAGTGCATCACCCGGTGCCGCCAGACAAGGAACCCGGCCGCCATCGCCATGCAGGCGGCCAGCAGGAGCCACGACGCCGCGGCGGCGTAGGAGACGTTGAAGTAGCGCAGGCCCTGCTGATAGATCCAGAAGCTGAGCGTTTGCGTGGCGAAGCCGGGTCCGCCGCCGGTGGTGGTGAAGACGATGTCGAGTGTCATCAGCGCGTCGATCAGGCGGAACATCGCCACCAGCAGGACCACCGGCAGGATCAGCGGAAACACGATCAGGCGGAAGGTCGTCCAGCGCCCGGCACCGTCGACCTCGGCCGCGCGGATCACCTCGGCGGGCAGGCTGGTCAGGGCGGCCGCCAGCACGATCATCACGAAGGGCGTCCATTGCCAGGCGTCGATCACGATCAGCGAGACCTGCGCCAGCACCGGGTCGCCGAACCAGTTCGGCGCCGGCAGACCGGCCGAGGCGAGGGTCTGGTTCAGCGGCCCGACCCGCGCCGCCAGGATCATGCGCCACATCGTGCCGACCGCCACCGGCGCGATCACCATCGGCAGCAACAGGAGCGTGCGCGACAGCTTCATGCGGAAGCCCTCGCCCGTGGTCAGAACGGCGAGCCCGAGCCCGAGCGCCATCGACAGCACCGTCGAGGCCAGCGCCAGCGACAGAGTGAAGCCGGTCGAGGCCAGGAACTGTGCGTCGCCGAGGACGCGCGTGTAGTTGCCCGGCCCGACGAAGGCCCCCATCACCGGCGAGCGCGCCAGCACCCAGTCGTGGAGCGAGATCCAGAGCGACTGGGCGAGCGGCAGGAACTGTGCGACCGCGAGGATGAACAGCGCGGGCAGCAGGAACAGGATCAGGACCGGCGTGTCGCCCAGCCGCCGGTGCGGCGGCCGGGCGCCCGGGTCAGGTTGGGGCGGCTCTGTCATGGGTGCCTCTGCAGCCGCACGGGCGGCGTCGCGGTCGTGGCCCGGTCCGGGCCGGGCCACAATACCGGCAGACTACGGCGCCACCAGACCCGAGCCCCTGGCCGCTTCCAACAGCGCGGGCGGCACGGGGATGCCGGCCCAGGTGCTGTTGATCGCGGCCACGCCGTCGGCGGCGGAGGTCCGGCCGTTCGCGATGTCCTGCATCGTGTTGGTCAGGAAATCCTGCGCCTCGCCCGACAGGGGCGGGTTCTTGGCGCTGGCGAAGCCGGCCAGGAGGGCGGGAAGGAAGTGGCCGCGTGCACCGGCGACCGTGGGGTCATCGTAGGTCGCCGTCCAGACTGACCCGATGTTGTGGTCGACGAGGTTGCGCGTGGCATTCCCGGGCCCGGCAAAGGCCTTGATCCAGGTCCAGGCGGCGGCCCGGTCCTTGGTGTCGACCGGCACGAACAGCTGCCAGAGCGACAGCCAGGGGAATCCCCCGCCCGGGAAGGTCGCCATCGACCACTTGCCCTTGACGGGCGAATCGTCGGCATCGAGCGCGTTGGTGATGAACGAGGGCCAGGTCACGAGGATCGCCGCACCGCCTTCCTTGAACACCTGATGCGCCTCGTCGAAGGACATCGCCGTGCCGTTGTCGGGCAGGAACGGCCAGAGCGCCGCGACCTCTTCGGCTGCCTGGGTCGCCGCGGCGGGGTCCAGCGCATATGTGCCCTCTGCCGTCACATAGGCGCCCGGATAGGCCGAGAAGAAGAAGGCGCCGATCTGCTCCGGGCTGCCGGTCGGGTGGCTGAGGCAGGCCTTGCCGGTCGTCTCCTCGATCTTCGGGCAGGCGGCGGCGACGTCGGCCCAGGTGGCGAAGTCGGGCGCGACCCCGGCGGCGGCCAGCATCTCGGTGTTGTAGATCAGCCCGAACGCGTCGATGCCGTAGGGGATGCCGATCTGCTTGCCCTCGACGAATTCCGACCGGCCGGGCGACATCAGGTTGTCGATCATGCCGGTCGCGTAGCTGTCGGCGGCGATCAGGTCGTCGAGCGGCTGGAAATAGGCATAGACGTCGGCGAGGTAGTAGCCGCCGCTCATCACGTCGTAGAGTTTTGTGCCCGAGATGAGGTCGGTGGTGTTGTTCTGCCGGAGCACCGCCCAGGGAAAGGCAACGACGTTCACGGTGGGGCCGCCGGCCGCCTGCAGTTCGGCCGCGATCTCTTTCGCCGCCACGTCATAGGTGCCGGATTCCATGACGCTGAAGGTGATCTCCTGCGCCGCCGCTGCCCCGGCGATCGGCAGGACGGCGGTCAGCAGGGCCGCGGTCGCATGTCGTCTCTTGATCGTGCTTCGCATGGAGGGCTCCCTGTGGTGCGGCGCTCGCGGGTCGGCGCCGGGTTGACGCGTTGGACGATTTGCCTGATTATCAGACAGCCTAAGACTAGGAAGGACTTGACCGGCGCGTCAAGCCCTCGTCGGAGCGGGACGCGAAGATCGGATGCAGCGGATGGCGGTCGCCGGCGGCGAGAGCGGACGACAGCGGCCGACGGAACGGTCCCGGGGCCGCGCCGGCCGCGGGGCCGCGCGTGCCGTGCGACCGACCGCGGCTCGCGCACGGCGGCTGCCGCCCGGGCTGCATGTCGCGCCGGCCGCGCCGCGTGCGGGATGAGGGCGGCCCTGCCACCCGGCTGGCGCGCGGTGCTTGGGCCGCGGGCCGCGCCGCGGGCACACCATCCGCGCGATGCGCAGTGCTACGCGCTCAGGCTCGGCGAAACGGTGATCCTGTTCGATGCGGGTGCCGGAATGGTCGCCGCGTCGTCCGGGCTCGACCGGCTGCGCGCCGGGCTGCGCGGATGGCCGCTGCCGACCGCCCTGTTCCTCACGCACGGCCATGCCGACCACTCGGGCGGTGCGGCAGAGCTGCAGCGCGCCGGGGTGGCGGTCCACGCCGGGGCGCAGACGGCAGCGTGGCTGGCCGGCCCGGACATCGCGGCACTCTCGCTGGACGTGGCCCGGCGCGCGGGCGTCTATCCGGCGGACTACGCGCTGCCCCCATGCCGGGCCGACCGGCTGCTCGGCGACGGCGAGGCGGTCGCGGTCGGCGGCGCACGGGTCACCGCGCTGGCGACCCCGGGGCACAGCGCCGACCACATCAGCTATCTGGTCGACGAGGGCGAGGCGCGGGTGCTCGTCGGCGGCGATGCGCTGTTCTTCGGCGGCAGGGTCATGCTGCAGGACACCTGGGATTGCTCGGTCCGGCAGACCTGCGACACCATCCGCCGTCTTGCCGCGCTCGGGCCCTCGGCGATCCTGCCGGGCCACGGGCGGATCATGATCGGCGGCGAGGCCGCAGCGGCCCTGTCCGCCGCCATGGAGCGTGTGCGGCGGCTGCTCCCGCCCGCCGCATTCCTGTGACCGCCGCCCCGAAAGCTGTTCCGTCCGCGACAGGATGCGCTTATCAGACCGGCAGACCAAGGGAAACGCCATGAACCTGCGACAGACCGCGCTCGGCCCGATCGTCCGGCGGACCAGCACCCAGGCCGCCGTCGACATGATGCTCGAGATGCTGCGCTCCGGCGTCTGGCGCGTCGGCGACCGCCTGCCCCCGGAAAAGGATCTCGCCGAACAGCTCGGCGTCGGCCGATCGACGATCCGCGAGGCGCTGCAGAACCTCGCGGCGATCAACATTATCGAAAGCGGCGCGGGACTTCGCACGGTGGTGAAATCGCCGACGCCGCAGGAGGTGTTCCGGTCGGACCTGCTCGGCCTGCTGATCGGCGACCGGATGGCGGCGGAACTGGTCGAGGCCCGCGCGATGATCGAGCCGGAGTGCGCCAAGCTCGCGGTCGAACGGGCGGGGCCCGGCGGCTTCGACGCGGTGGCCGAAGTTCTGCAGCGCCACGGCGCGGCGCTCGCCGCCGGCGAGGATGTCCACACCTTCGGCGCGGAGTTCCACCTGCAGGTGGTGCGCTGCGCGCAGAATCGGGTCGCCGAAATGTTCATGCAGTCGATCCTCGGCCTGCTCAAGGCGCGCAGCCGGCTGGCCGACACCTTCCTGGGGGCGCAGGCGCGCGAACTGGCCGACCACCACACCCTGCTCGATGTCCTGCAGGCGGGCGACCCCGAGGCCGCGCGCCGGGCCATGGGGCAGCACATTCAGGATTGGGCCCACACCTTCGAGCCGGCCGTTGCCGAAACGCGGTAGGGCAGCCGGATCCCCCCGCCGGTTGCAGGCCTGGCGGGCCGAGCCATCGCCGCGGTCGGGGCGCGTGGTGGCGGCTCGGGTGGGCGCGGGCCGCGCGGCTCCGGTGGTGCCGGTCGGCTGCCGGGAGCTTTCCGGAGCCGGCCTCGGCCTTTGACATTCTCGGCGGCATGGACGACAAGCATCCGTCCGGCAGGAGCGGGTCAGAGGCATGTCGAGGGTTCTCGTCAGCGGAGCGACCGGCTTCATCGCCGCCCATGCCATCGAGCGCCTGCTGGCGCGGGGCCATGAGGTCACCGGCACCGTCCGCGACCCCGGCGATACCGCCCGGCTGTCGTTCCTGACCGGCATGGCGGGCGCGGAGCGGCTGCGGCTCGTCGCTGCCGACCTGACGGAGGCCGATCCCTTCACCGCCCATGCCGATGTCGATGCCGTCCTGCACATGGCCAGCCCCTATGTGGTGGACGCGGCAGACCCGCAGCGCGACCTCGTCGACCCCGCGGTCAACGGGACGCTCGCGATGCTGCGCGCCGCCAGGGCCAGGCCCCGCGTCCGGCGCGTGGTGCTGACCTCGTCGATGGCGGCGGTGACCGACGAGCCCGATGGCCGGACCCTGACCGAGGCCGACTGGAACACGCGGAGCTCGCTCCGCCGGAACCCCTACTACTTCTCCAAGGCCGAGGCCGAGCGCGCCGCTTGGGCCTTCATGGAGGCCGAGAGGCCGGGCTTCGACCTGGTCGTGATTAACCCGTTCCTGGTGATTGGCCCGGCGCATTCCCGCGTCGTCAACACCTCGAACCGGATCTTCGTCGACATGCTGGCGGGCGCCTATCCCGCCATCCTGGCGCTCGACTGGGGCCTCGTCGATGTGCGCGACGTGGCCGAGGCCCATATCGCGGCGATGGAGCGGCCGGGGGCGCAGGGCCGGTATCTCTGCGCCAGTGGCCAGATGACGATGGCCGAGGTCGCGGGCGTGATGCGCGCCGCGGGCTTCTCCGGCCGGCTTCCGCGCCTGAACCTGTCCGGGCCGGTCGGTACCGCGCTGATGAAGCTCGTCAGCCGCACCCAGCCGCAGGGGGTCGGATCCTACCTGCGCACCCATCTCGGGCGGCACCCGCGGTTCGACACGTCGAAGCTCCGCCGCGATCTCGGCATCGTCCTGCGGCCCCCGGCCGAGAGCGTCCGCGACACGCTGGCCGATCTGGTCCGCTGGGGCCACATCGCGGCGCCGGCCGCCCACGCGCCGTAGGCCCGCCCGACGCTGCCGGCGCAATCGGGGCCGGGGCGGCGCCGGGCCGCCCCGGCATCCGGGACGGCGGGCGGCGCGCCGCTCGGGCTGTTGCCGCCGTGCCGGTGCCCGCAAGCCCGGCCGGCGGCGCGATCATCGGGGCGGCGGCGGGGCATCCGGCGCGGGCCGGGCTTGGCCCTCACCGGGCGTGAGCCAGGGCCTGAGCAGCGCCATCGGGTGGCTGCGCAGCGTCAGGCGCAGCGCCACGTAATCCTCGACCACCTGCTCGCCTTCGGTCATCGCCGCCAGGACCACCGCCGGCTCGGCCACCGCCTCGCCGTCGAGATCGCCGGCGAACAGCGGCAGGGGCTCGGCGCCCGGCAGCGCGCGGGCCGCCCAGAGCGCGTCGCGGCGCGTGAGGCCGAGCGCCGCGAAGCCGTCGGCCTCGGCCAGCCGGGTGATCGTGGCGGGGCTGGCCCCGGCGCGGCGCCAGACATCCTCGACCGCGCGGTAGCCGTTGCCGCGCGCGGCGACGATCCACAGCGCCTCGTCCTCGGCCAGCCCCCTGATCTGGCGGAACCCCAGCCGCAGCGCGAGACCACCCTCGCCGTTGGGTTCCATCACGCTGTCCCAGTGGCTCTGGTTGATGCAGGGCGGCAGCACGCGCACGCCGTGCTCGCGCGCGTCGCGGACGATCTGCGCGGGCGCATAGAAGCCCATCGGCTGGCTGTTCAACAGCGCGCAGGCGAAGATGCCCGGGTGGTGGCGCTTCAGCCAGGCCGAGGCGTAGACGAGGAGCGCGAAGCTCGCCGCATGGCTTTCGGGGAAGCCGTAGCTGCCGAAGCCCTCGATCTGGGCGAAGCAGCGGGCCGCGAAACCGGCGTCGTAGCCGTTCGCGGCCATGCCCTGCAGGAAACGCTCTTTCAGTTCGGTGACGTTGCCGTGCTTCTTGAAGGTGGCGAGCGCGCGGCGCAGCCGGTCCGCCTCCTCGGGGCTGAAGCCCGCGCCGACGATCGCGATCTGCATCGCCTGTTCCTGGAACAGGGGCACCCCGAGCGTCTTGCCCAGCACCCGGCCGAGATCGTCGGAGGGGAAGGCCACCACCTCCTGCCCGTTGCGGCGGCGGAGGTAGGGGTGGACCATGTCGCCCTGGATCGGCCCCGGCCGGATGATCGCGACCTGGATCACGAGGTCGTAGAACTTGCGCGGCCGCATCCGCGGCAGGAAGTTCATCTGCGCCCGGCTTTCGACCTGGAACACGCCCAGGGAGTCGGCCTTGCACAGCATGTCATAGGTCGCCGGATCCTCGGGCGGCAGGGTGGCGAGCGTGTAGCGCGTCTGGTGGTGCCGCGCGATCAGGTCGAAGCCCTTGCGGATGCAGGACAGCATCCCAAGCGCCAGGATATCGACCTTGAGGATGCCGAGCGCGTCGATGTCGTCCTTGTCCCAGCAGATGACGGTGCGGTCCTCCATCGTCGCATTCTCGATCGGCACCAGCTCGTCCAGCCGCCCCTCGGTGATGACGAAGCCGCCGACATGCTGGCTGAGGTGGCGCGGAAAGCCCTGGATCTCCTCGATCAGCGCCAGCGTCTGCACCAGCCGGCGGTCGGCCGGGTCGAGCCCGATCTCGCGCAGGCGCTGGTCGGTCATCGTGCCGGCCCCGCCCCAGCCCCAGATCTGCGAGGACATGGCCGACAGCGTGTCCTCGCTCAGCCCCATCGCGCGGCCGACCTCGCGCACCGCCCGCTTGCCGCGATAGTGGATCACGGTGGCGCACAGCCCGGCGCGGTGGCGGCCGTAGCGGTCGTAGATGTGCTGGATCACCTCCTCGCGGCGTTCGTGCTCGAAATCGACGTCGATGTCGGGCGGCTCGTTGCGGGCCTCGCTGACGAAGCGCTCGAACACCATGGTGCCGATCTCGGGGCTGACCGAGGTGACGCCGAGCGCGTAGCACACGACCGAATTGGCGGCGGAGCCGCGGCCCTGGCACAGGATGCCGCGCTCGCGGGCGAAGGCCACGATGTCGTGCACGGTCAGGAAATAGGGCGCATAGCCCAGCTTGCCGATCAGCGCAAGCTCGTGGTCCATCTGGCGCGTGGCGGTCTCGGGGATGCCGGCCGAGTAGCGCCAGCCGAGGCCGGAGCGGGCGAGGCGGGCCAGACGCTCTGCCGCGGTCTCGTCGCCGGCGATCTCGGACGGGTATTCATAGCGCAGCTGGTCGAGCCGGAAGTCGAGCCGGCCGGCGATCGCCGCGCTGCGGTACACCGCCTCCTCGTGGCCGGCGAACAGCCGCAGCATCTCGGCTTCCGAGCGCAGCCGCGCCTCGGCATGGGCGAGCGCGCGGCGGCCCAGATCCTCGATCCGCAGGCCGAGCCGGATTGCGGTCAGCACATCGGCCAGCTTGCGGCGCGATCCGTGGTGCATCATCGGCAGGGCGGAAGCGACCGTCGGCAGGCCGAGACCGGCGGCAAGCCGCGCCAGCCGGTCGAAGCGCGCGGCATCCTGCCCGTCATATTGCGGCGCCATCAAGAGCGACAGCTGGCCGGGAAAGCGGCGCGCGAGCCGGCCCGCCTGCGCCGCGAAGGCGGCGGCGCCGAGCGCGGCCGGCGCCTCCGCCGTCCGGCGCGGCGGCGGGTGCAGGAGCATCTCGAACCCCTCGCCCGCCTCGATCAGATCCTCGGCGGTCAGCTCGCAGTCGCCCTTGGCGGCGCGCCGCCGCCCGAGCGTCAGCAGCCGGCAAAGCCGCCCCCAGGCGGCGCGGTCGCGCGGCAGGACGGTGACCGTCAGCCCGTCGCGGGTGACGATGCGCGCCGCCGGCAGCAGGCGCGGCGCCGTGCCGCCCCGCCGCGCGATCTCGCGCGCCTCGACATGCGCCCGCACGATGCCCGCGACCGAGTTGACATCGGCGATGGCGAGCGCCGGCAGGCCCAGTTCGGCGCCGCGCGCCATCAGCTCCTCGGGGTGCGAGGCCCCGGTGAGGAAGGTGAAGTTCGAGAGCGCGGAGAGTTCGGCGAAGGGCATGGGGCGACCGGAACAAGACAGGAACTAACCTAGCCCGCGTGCGCCCCGCTTTCCAGTGAGTCGGCCGCCGCCGAGTCGGCAGCCGCGGGCAGATTGCCGCGCGGTCAGGGGGCGATCTGCACCTTGATCCCGTCGGACCCAGCCATCGCCGCCTCGATCGCCGCCCCGGTCTCGGCGAGCGGATAGACCGCGGCGACCAGCGGCCGGGTGTCGATCCGGCCCGAAGCCATCAGCGCCAGCGCGGTCGCGAACACGTTGGCAAAGCGGAACGACCCCGCCAGCGTCAGTTCCCGCGCCATGACGAGGTTCAGGGGCAGCGTGACCGCAGCCGGCAGCGTGCCGACCTGAACGACCGTGCCGCCGCGCCGCGCCGCCGCCAGCGCCTGATCCAGCGCCGCGGCCGAACCAGCCGCCTCGACCACCACGTCGAAGCCGCCGGGCGCGGCGGCGAGCGCGTCGGACAGGAAGTCGGGCGACCCTGCGTCGAGTGCCCCATCCGCGCCGCGGTCGAGCGCGAACCTGCGCGGCCCGGGCCGGATGTCGCTGAGCACCACGACGCCCGCACCGAAGGCCCGCGCGGCCAGCGCCACCAGCTGCCCGATGGTGCCGCCCCCGGTGACAAGCACCGCGCGGGCCTTCGGTGCGGGCGTCGTGG
>Ga0224722_1001649_pt1 | contig 12240 bp, 9 predicted proteins | sample Balambano_FR1_Me_FD_161646 | JGI IMG/M metagenome (GOLD analysis project Ga0224722, IMG submission 161646) | Freshwater sediment microbial communities from Lake Towuti, South Sulawesi, Indonesia - Balambano_FR1_MetaG | ecosystem: Environmental > Aquatic > Freshwater > Lake > Sediment | place...
CCCCGACAACCGCCGGGGGGGAAGTGGTATCCGCAGGCTTACTTTGAAACTGTTGCCAAAGTCGCCAACCACCAAACGCTGCCCCCAACGCGATTAAAAACAGAACAATCTTTCCCGGACCCTTGAGACGCATTCCTTCTCTCCTTGAACAACTTAGAACCATACCCGAACTTTTGTCGTTCGAGCAGAGGTTTTAATTTCCAATTTCCGCCATAAAGCACTGTTGTAGTTTGGCAAATTCCTTCACTCCTGCGAGCAGATGCTCTTTCGCACGTTCGGAGGTCAGCGCACCCACGTAGTATTGTAGAGCGCGGTTCGCTCCGGTGAGGGCAAAGGCAAAATGGTCTTCTTCCACACTAGTATGGATTCGCACCCAGAAATATGCCGCGTGCCGTTCTCCGTTAATCGGAACAGTTGAGTTTGCTAAGTAGGTGGTTAGTTCGGGGTAACGATTTTGGAAGAAGTCATCCATGTGGTGAAACTCGCCATCCGCCAAAACTTCCGAACCGATATGAAAACCGATAGCCTGAAAGATGTCGGCATCGGTCAGCATACGTCCCACCCCATACCCCTGATGGACAGCGACTATCGCCTTGCGGGTTGCTTCGTTGATAGTGGCACATTGGTTTGCCTGTTCGGAAGTCAGACCGAAGAAGTCCAAAGTCGCCCGTAGGGTTGCCTGTGCTAAGGAGCGGTGAGTATCCTTATGATTGGTTGCTCTATCATCGAACTCATCCACGGCTGCCGCGAAAATATCAGAAGCGATATCCATACTTCGGTCACTCAGAACATAGACGGGTTCGGATAGGTCACGAAACAGGTCAGGACGGGTTCCAATTTTTGCGGCAAGGCTGGCAACTCCGGCTCCAAAGGTGGCATTAAAGTATGTATACCGAGTGAGTACCTTAACCAAATCGGAGGGGGCTTTTATTCGTTCGAGTGCCTCGGCAAAGGCGTGGTTGCCGGGGTGATTCTGTATAATTGGTTCTAAGTCTGTCTGCGTGATACTTGCGGCTGACAATACCCTATTCCTTTCCTGTCCTCGCAGTTAGACCCGCGATACAGAGGCATGGTTGCATTGTACCCGTAGTTGCCCGATTTTGGGGATTCTGTTTTAGAATGTGCCGTTTCCCTCCCCAATGGGGACAAACAGCATGATGGGGAGGGAGAGGATTTTAGTAGATAACTTTATTTAGGGGATATTCGACAATGCCCTCGGCTCCGGCACGGCGCAAGCGGGGAATCAGGTCACGCCCCTGTTTATCCTCAATAATAATCTCAATCGCGACCCAGTTCTCATCGGCAAGCGGGGAGATAGTCGGTTGGCGTAGGGCAGGCAGTTGCGCGAGAACATCGGCTAACTGCGTTCGGGCGACATTCATCTTCAATCCCGCCAACGATTCCGCGTTCAATGCCCCCGTAAGAAGCATCGCCATATCTTCGATTTTGGCACGTTTTGCCGGGTCTGCCCATGCAGAATGATTGGCGACCAAGCGCGTGGTGGAGGTAAGTAGCGTATCCACAATACGCAGTTGGTGCGCCCGAAGGCTGGAACCCGTTTCGGTATTGACCACTATCGCATCGGCTAAGGCGGGGACTTTCACCTCACACGCCCCCCACGAAAACTCGACATTAGCAGTCACGCCGTTCTGCGCTAAGTATCGCTCCGTGAGTCGAACATATTCTGTCGCAATACGCTTTCCCTGCAAATCGCGTACCGATTCGATAGGGGAAGTTCCCGAAGGGGGATTCTCTGGGGCAGCAAGCACAATCCGAATCGCATTGCGTGTCACCTTCGAGTAGGTCAGTTCGCAGACTTCGTGGACATCTGCCCCGTTATCCTCAATCCAGTCTTTGCCCGTCAGCCCTACATCCAAGATACCATCTTCCAGATACCGAGGAATCTCCTGTGGGCGAATCAGAAGCGCAGTAATCTCCGGGTCGTCTACCGTGGGTTGGTAGGAACGCGAATCTACGCGGATAGTCCAACCCGCATTTTCAAACAATCGAAAGGTCGCCTCTTGTAGGCTACCCTTAGGAAGTCCGAGTTTTAGTTGCATAGATTTAGTATACCGTGTGCCATACCGGGCGACGAGGGTAAACCCCGGAAAGAACGAATCTTTCCGGGGGCGCAACTATTCGGGGAGCCAGACGAGCATTTGACCGGGGTCACGGTTTGCCCAGACATAGTAAGGAATCAGGGTAAGGACTCCCTCCCCAGTACATTCAACAGAACGACTTTCCGTATAGAGCGAAGTGCCCGATAACACCGTGTAGGAAGCAGTTCCTTGCAATGCGGGAATATCGGGTAAGCCCTCTACAGATACTGTTTTCCACTCCTGTGATAGATTCACTTGGAGTTGATGCAGATTGGGAACAAAGCCGTTGTCGGTGGCTTCGGCGCAGTAGAGAATCGGACCTCGGAAAATCGCCACTCGTCCGTTGTTTTCCGCCACAAACGGGTGACAGCGTATCCCCCGAACAGACATTGGTAGATGCAGGCGCACCCTATCGCCGTTCTGCCACTCGCGGCGGATTTCGGCATAGGCTCCCGGTGTGGCAGGGTAATGGGTTTCTCCTACGGTGAGGGTGGCTCCACTTGCCCAATCGGGGATACGCAGGTGGAGAGCAAACTCTCCTTCACCCGTAACCGTTATCGCGATGTCGCCATCCCACGGGTACTGTGTTGCGACATGGAGTGTCACCGGGTTCCCGGAAGGCAAAGCCATGTTGACTTCCCCATTGGCATAGAGATGTACATAGACCCCGGCATCCTCGGAGATGCTGTAGAAGTATCCCGGCAGTTCCGCAAGCAAACGCGCAACATTCGGCGGACAGCAGGCGCACCCGAACCAGGGTTGCCGTCGGTGTGTACCATCGTTTTCCAGAGGGTTCTCATAGAAATAGAGGTCACCACTCAGGGACAGCCCCGGCAGAACCGCATTGTAAAGTGTATGCTCGATAAGTTGGGCAAAGCGTGCCTCGCCCGTCGCCAAAAGCATACGGTAGTTCCACATCACCGAGCCAATGGCGGCGCAGGTTTCGGTGTAAGCGCGGGCGTTCGGCAGTTCATAGTCTTTGCCGAAGGCTTCGCCCTCATAGCGTGACCCCAAGCCTCCTGAAACATAGGTGCGTCGCTCAGTCATGTTTGCCCACTGCTTCTCCAGAGCATCCCATAATGTTGTATCGCCCGTCTCTAAATAGACATCGGTAGCCCCGGCAGAGAGGTACATCATGCGAACGGCATGACCTGTGACTTCGTGGAGTTCCCGAAACGGCACATGGTCTTGCATATAGCGGCGGTCAAAGGGACCCTTGCCATGAATCACAGAAGGTTCGCTTCCACGAGCATCTATCATGCGTCCTGCCAGAGTGAGATACTTGGTTTCACCAGTCGTGCGATACAACTCGACCAGTGCCATCTCTAACTCCTCATGCCCACACGCCCCCAAGCGTCCCTCGGGTCCAAAGACAGCGTAGATATGGTCGGCAAGACGCTTGGCTACGGTTAGAAGTGCCTCCGAATCGGTGCTTCGGTAGTGTGCGATGGCTCCTTGAATAAAGTGCCCGGCGCAGTAGAGTTCGTGCATCCATGCCAAATTCTCCCAGCGTTCTCCGGCTTTATCGAACATAAAGTAGGTGTTCAGATAGCCATCCTCCTGCTGTGCGGCAGCAATCTCTGTGATGGTGGTTTCCACGAATTCGGTAAGGGCAGGGGTGTTGGGCAGTTCGGCGGCGGCGGCTTCTAACCACTTGAATACATCGGAGTCATTAAAGAAAATCCCTTGAAAATCTAAGTCGGGACGTTTCCCAGAAGCCCGACGAAAATTATCTAAGCGTCCCGTTTTTTCGATATGGTCATACTGAGTGGGGAGAGTTGCATGGCGATTCTTCTCGCGGCGTGGCTCCCAAAAGGAGTCGGTCAGGCACACCGAACGACTGGCTACGGGGCGCAGTTTGGCAAAAGGACTATGTGTTGTATCCACGACAAACATTTCTGGATTCCTCCGCCCCTTTCTTCGCCAGACAAGGAGAACGTTCCTCTAATGGTGAATCCCAAATCGAATCAACACTGCTTTTGTTTTGTGAGGAAAATTCTGTGGAATTTAAGAAGACCGCTCCCTATGTCTTGGGAGTAGATTTAGGCGGAACCAATGTTCGCGCCGCCATTTTCAACAAAGAGGGCAAGATACTGGGTTCGGGACGCGCCCCTTCGTTAGCCACTGAGGGAATCCAGAACACGGTTTCGCAAATTATCTCTGCGGCAAAGAATGCGATTGCCAACGCGGAGGTAAAAGCGGATGAGGTGGCAGGAATGGGTATCGGGGTTCCGGGGCATATTGATGTTGCCGGGGGAACCGTTCTCTGGGCTCCAAACTTCTTTGAGCAGGGACAACCTTACCGCAATGTTGCCCTTGCACACCCGATTGAGGCACAACTCAATCTAAAGGTGCTGATGGGGAACGATGCGAATGTTGCCGCACTGGGAGAGTTCCGGTTTGGAGCCGGACGCGATATTCGTAACATGGTCATGGTGACTTTGGGAACGGGTATTGGGGGTGGCATTATCTTGGATGGCAAACTCTGGACAGGGGCAACCGGAGGAGCCGGAGAAATCGGTCACATGATTATTGCTGCTGGTGAGCGGGGCGGAGCGGCGGCGTATGGCTCACTGGAGAGCATGGGGCAGATTGCCGCGATTGTGGAGCGTGCGGCACGCAAAATCAGTATGGGGCGCAAAACCCTTTTGAATGACAAGGTGGACTACGACTGGCATCTGCTGACCCCGAAAGATATTGCGGAGGCGGCAGAGGCAGGCGATGCACTTTCGCTCGAAGTTTATGAGGAGACCGGGTACTATATCGGGTTGGGTATCGCTTCGATGGTGAATCTTCTGAACCCGGAACTCGTGGTCATTGGGGGCGGGGTGTCTCAATCCGGCGACCTTATCATGGAACCGATTCGACGCTCGGCAAAGGCAAACGCGATTAAAACACTGATTGATGCCTGTCCGATTGTCTTAGCCGAGTTGGGCGATGATGCCGGAATCTACGGTGGGGCATCTCTGGTGCTGGATGCGGTAGAGGGATAGTCTCCAGTTCTGGGGTAGACCTCCCTCCCCGACTCTCCTGCCCGGAGTCAGGGAGGGGGCAAGGAAAAACGTTGCCTCGATACGTGCAACAATATACAATAACCGCATGAAACGCTTCGAGAGGGCGATTATAGTGGGGGCTTCCTCTGGGTTGGGGGCAGAACTAGCACGGCAGTTAGCGGCACAAGGTTGTCGTGTTGCATTGGTCGCACGACGTGCCAGTGAACTGCAAGCCCTCGCCGACTCTCTCCAACAGGAATACCCTGCCGAGTTGCCCCGCGCCCTGCCGTTTCCCCACGATGTCACCTGCACCGAGGAGGTTCCTGCCCTGTTTCAGCAGATCTGTCGCGACCTCGGTGGCTTAGACCTGTTTGTGTATACTGCGGGAGTGATGCCCCGACTCCTCCCCGATGAGTTCAGCACCGAAAAAGACCAAACCACAATCGCCGTCAATATCACTGGAGCAGTCGCGTGGCTCAATGTCGTGGCGCAACGTTTTCAGGCGGCACAGTCTGGAACCATTGTCGGTATCGGGTCGGTAGCGGGGGATAGGGGGCGCAATGGACAACCCGTTTATGGGGCAAGTAAAGCGTTTTTGGAAACCTATCTGGAAGCCGTGCGAAACCGGGTCGGAAGGCACGGGGTACGTGTGGTGACTATCAAACCTGGTCCCCTCGAAACCCCCATGACCGAGGGCTTAGGAAAACTTCCACTGATGATTCCGGCTCATATCGCGGCAAAAGGAGTTCTCAAAGCGGCACAGCAGGGCAAGCGCGAAGCCTATATCCCGTGGCAGTGGCGGTACATTATGACAATAATCCGTGCCATTCCATCGCCCCTGTTCCAAAAGATGAATCTCTAAACACCTCATGGAGATACCCTGTTCTACCGATAGCAACCGGCAAAAGCCAATGCCGCTTCCCACAGACCGCTTGGAATTGGTTCGTGGATGGGCAGAGAACGCCCGCGTGATGAGTTATGTCTACCGCCCGACCACGGTAGAGGGCATACAAGCGGCCTTTGCCCTTGCTCAGGAGCGGGGGGTTTCCATTGGTTTGCGGGGCAGTGGACTCTCGTATGGCGATGCCGCCCTCTCTGGGGAAAGTATCTCTCTCAACCTCTCTCGAATGAACCGGATTTTGGAGTGGAACCCGGAAACTGGGGTGATTCGTGCGGAACCGGGAGTCACTCTGCGCCAACTCTGGGAGCATACGATTGAAGATGGTTGGTTTCCGCCCGTGGTTTCCGGTACAATGTACCCCACACTGGGGGGAGCCGGGGCAATGAATATCCACGGTAAGAACCACTTCCGCGCCGGAACCTTTGGCGAACACCTACAAGAGTTTGACTTCCTTCTCCCCAACGGCGAACTGCACACATGTCGTCCTACCCCTTCCGAGAGTTCCCGCGACTCGGAAAATCTGTTCTATTGGGCAGTAGGCTCTTTTGGAATGCTGGGAGTGTTTACATCGCTCACCCTACAAATGAAGCGGATTCACTCTGGGCTATTGCAAACGACCCGTTGGTCGGTGCGGAATCTCTCAGAGATGTTTGCGGTCTTTGAAGACCGCTTACCGTATGCCGATAATCTGGTCGGGTGGATAGATGGTTTCGCTAATGGAGAGAGTCTGGGACGCGGCTTAATTGAAGAAGCAAATGAACTACCCCCCGGCGAAGACCCTGCCCCCGCAAAAACCCGGTGTGTGGCATATCAAACCCTCCCCGATACAGTGTTGGGGTGGTTGCCCAAGTCGGTGCTGTGGAAAGTCGCACGTCCCTGGGTAAACCCGTGGGGGGTGCGACTTGCTAATAACGCGCAGTACCTTCTGGGAAGTCGAGGAGCAGGTAAGTATATCTACCAAACCTATGCGAATGTCCATTTCAAACTGGACTATATCCCGAACTGGAAGCGTGCCTATGGTCCGTATGGCTTGATGCAGTATCAGGTATTTGTGCCAAAGGAGACTGCGGAGCACACCTTTCGTCGGCTTCTTATGCTCTCGCAGGAGCGCAACCTCCCGCCGTTTCTGGTCGTGTTCAAGCGGCATCGTCCCGACCCATTCCCCATGAGTTATAGTGGAGATGGGTGGTCATTGGCAATGGACTATCCCCTCACCCGCACGAATCGGGAAGCCCTTTGGAATCTTGCAGGAACAATGGACAGTATTGTTTTAGAGGCAGGAGGACGGTTCTACTTTGCGAAAGATAGCACTCTACACCCGTCGCGCCTGACAACATACCTGCAAGAGAAGCGAGTGCAACAGTTTTTGACACTGAAAGAGCGACTGGACCCAGAGAACTGCCTGCAAACCGACCTGTTTCGGCGGATATTTGGAAATTGGGAAAGGAAAAATAGAGGAAATGGGCATCGCATACAATAACCTTCCTTTGAACCTGCCGCACGCGGGACGGGTAGCGTTGCGTATCTGCCAGATTATTGAGAATCGTGCGGTAGCCAAAGACCTGAGATATTTTCAACTGTGTGAAATTGCGGAAAAGATTGAAACGTGTCTACAACCGTACCGTATAACCGATGACGACCCTACTGCGGAAGAAGCCGAACCGATTCGTCAAGAGGTGGCACACTTGGGGCGCGAACTGGTAGACCGAATACAGGAGTTGCAAATTGGGGAAGACCGCTTAGGTCAGTGTGTGCGAAACCTATTTGAATGTCTCGCAATGGGAGAGGAGGGAGCGGAAATCTCACTGCGTGCCGGGGAAAATCCACACTCCCTCCAACGACCTGCATAGACAACCAAGACACAATGGAATGTGTCACACTCCCCCTTGTGAAGTGAAGGTGACGAAAAGAGTGGGTATCGTATATAATCGGGGGAATTGCGGGGAACTATCCGAATAAACTACCCGAAAATAAAGGTGTTGTAACTCTAAAGCATCTGTATAGTCCATTATCATGGAAGACATTGGTATCACCAAAGAGATTAACGAACGCTCTGTTTTTGTCTGCTGTGAACCGAACGCGACAGACGGATTGACGAAAGAATATAGAGAAATTTCATGGTTTTAGGAGGAGCCATTTCAATATGAATCGTAACCTCACCATCCATGCTGCATTAGCAGTGACGATTACGCTTTCCGCCTTGCTGGCAACCCCGGCACAGGCACAAACCCCTGCCCTGCGATTGTCTACGCTGGCACTGACCATTCCGCAAGATGCAGATACCCTGTACAACCAAGGGGTAGATGCACAAAATATGGGTAAATTCCCGGAGGCAATCAAGAAGTATTCCGATGCCATTGCCAAGCGGAAAACATTCAACGATGCGTACCTGAACCGAGGTATCTGCTACCTCGAAACCAGTGATTTCGACAAAGCCATCGCGGACTTCAACTTCTTTATCGAGCGCAAGCCGACGGTTGCCGTGGGATATATCAACCGAGCGCAGGCATACACCGAAAAGAAGATGTATGACGAAGCCCTGAAAGACTATGCGACTGCTCTGCAAAACAATCCCCGTGCAGAAGATAAGCAGTTAATCTTCTTGAATCGCGCCGCCACCTACTACAACAAAGGGGACTATGACGGAGCCATTAAGGACTACAGCGATTACATCACGGCGGCGGGAGCAAAGCCCGAACCCGTGGGCTTCCTCAACCGAGGGTTGGCGTATCTGAACAAAGGACGCGCCTTAGCGGAAAAGAACGATGAGGCAGGGAGCAAGACAGCCTTTGCATCGGCGGCGAAAGACTTCGATGCCTATGTTACCGCAAAGCCAGACGACCCCGAAGGGTATATCTCCCGTGCGGAAGCGAATGTGGGCGCAAAGATTTTCGATAAGGCGATTACCGACCTGAACAAGTACACCACAATGAAGCCGAACGATGCGATTGGGTTCGCCCTTCGCGCTCAGGCATATCTTTCGATGGATCCGTCCAAACCAACCGAAGCCTCCACCGACATCACCAAGGCACTTGCGATTGACCCGAACAACCAACAGTTCGCCGGACTGCGCCTGCAACTTGCCAGCGCGTACTACAAGAAGGGCGACCTGAAGGGGGCGGTGGACGAAGCCACCAAACTACTCAGTGTTCCCGGTCAGGCGAAAAACAAACTGGCACTGACGATTCGCGCACAAGCCCTGAGCGATATGGCGGCGAAAAATGCCAGCGACACCGCAAGCCTCGCCAATGCCATCAAAGACTACGATGTGCTTATCATGATAGATGCCAATGACGCTATCTCCCTGCGAAACCGTGGGGTAGCATACTATCGTCTGAACCAATTTGACAAGGCAATCCCCGACTTCGATGCCTACATCAAACTGAAGCCCAATGAAGCTGAAGGCTACAACCTGAAGGGGCTTACCCTCCTGAAGATGATGCCTCCGAAGTACGACCTCGCGATTCAGGCATACTCCGCCTATATCGCAAAGAAGCCAGATGACACCATCGCCCTCTACAACCGGGGTCTTGCCTACTACGAGATGAAGAACTACGAGAAGGCACTCCCTGACTTTGAAGGTGCAGCAAAAGACCCGAAGCACCCGAACGCGAAGGATATTCCTGCGCTCATCTCCACCTGTCTGATTAACACGGGCAAACTGGATGTCGCAATCAAGAAACTGACCGAGGCAATCGCAGCGAACCCGAACGATGGGACGCTCTACATAAACCGTGGGGGACTGTACTTCCAAACGGCGAACACCCTGCCCGAAGGGGATGCAAACCGCACGAAGGGCTTTACCGATGCTCTCGCCGACTTCAGCAAAGCGGCATCGCTGATGCCGAAGGATGCAGACCCGTTGGTAAACCGCTCGCTGACCAACTTCAAACTGGCGAAATGGGATGATGCTGTCAAGGATGCAACCGCCGCGCTGGCAATCAAGGCGGACAGCCCGGAAGCGTTAATTACCCGTGCCGATGCCGCGTACAACGCCGCCACTGCAAAGAAGGATAAGGCAGGATACACTGCCGCTATTGCGGACTACAAAAAGTATCTGACCTTGCCGGGACTCAAACCCGAACAAGAACTCTCCGCAACGGAGGGACTGGCGCAAGCCTGTATCTCCAGTGGAGACTTTGCCGGGGCGATTGATGCCTACAACAAACTGCTGACCAAAGATGCCAACAATGCGATGGCACTGCGTGGACGTGGGGCAGCCTACTACAACACCAAGCAGTACGACCCGGCTCTGAAAGACTTCGATGCCTATATCGCTAAGAAAGCCGATGACCCGATTGGTTTTAACTTCCGTGGTTTGGTCTACAAGGCAAAGGGTGACTTAGCAAAGGCGGCGGCAGACTTTGAAAAAGCCTACTCGTTGAAGGCGGACTTTGGAGTCGCAAACAATGCCGGAGAAGCCTACCTTGCCCAAGGGGATGCTCTCTTCGACCCAGACCCGGATAAGGCATACGACTTCTTTACAAAAGCCGTTGCGATGTTCGACAAGGCGATTGCTGCTGGAGCCAGCGAAGAGAAGAGCAAAGTGGCGAATGCCTACTACAACAAAGGGTTAGCCCTCGTGAAGCAAGCTCGCTGTGGGGAGAACAAGACCCAAGTGGTGGACGGTGTCCCTGCTTACAAACAAGCTGTGGAAGCGTACACCAAATACTTGGAGTTCAACCCAATGGCGGCAGACAAAGAGCAGGTGCAAACTCTGGTCGGACAACTGAAGGAAAAAGCCGGACTGTAGTTTCGACAGACACAACGTTAAAAGGGATGAGCATCGGCTCATCCCTTTTTCTTATGAACTACCATCTTCCTCAAACAGGCTCTCTAACGAACGATTGGCGACTCCATACGGCACATGACCAACCCGCGTCACCTGTGCCGCAGGTTCAGTGTGTACTCGTTGGTCATCAAAGAAAATATCGGGGCTAAACTCCGCGAGAAAACCGCTCTTTTCAACCCCGCCCAAAAAGAACGCCTCATCCACTTCTAACTGCCATGATTGGAGAGTTTCGATGGCACGACGATGCGCGGGCGCACTACGAGCGGTTACTAAAGCAGTTCGCACCCGCATTCGGCTTCCCGACACCGGACGATGCTTTAGGTCACGCAGGGCAACAAAAAAGCGTTGAAGCGGTCCCGGTGGCAGAGGCTCCCCCGCCTGTGCGACCTCATACTTCTGAAACTCTGCCAAGCCGTTGCGCTTATAGTACGCCTCACTCGAATCGTCAAACAGAACCCCATCCCCGTCGAACGCCACTCGCAATTCATCCTGTAGTTCGCCTGTCGCTTCTGGTGACGAATCCCGGGGTCCGGTATAGACTCGTGCCGCCGGGCAACCGCTCTCCAATGCCCCACAAACATCTTCCTCATTTGCCGAAAGAAAGAGACAAGCATTAAACGGTTTGAGATAGCCAAAAGGGGGGCGACCACGGGTAAATACCCCGCGCACAATCTCTAAGCCATGCGCCTCTGACGAGTGAAATACCCGTAAACCGCTCACGGGGTCGTTTCGCGAGAGAACCACCACCTCCACCCGTTGCTCTTCCTCGGTGTTAAACGCCAAGAGTTTCCGAACCAGTTCAAAGGCTACTCCCGGTTGTGCCACCTCATCCAGATGGTTTAACTGGTAGCGTGTATAAACAGACGGGTCGTTCTCATCAAAGATTGCATGAGCATCTTCTAAATCAAACAGGGCACGAGACGATACCGCGATAACAATTTTATCGGTCAGCGAATAGGGCATAGGTATATTATAGAACAAAAAACGAATTCTGGTCTTGACCGTGTATGCCTTCATCAATGCTTATCAAGAGGATTCCGCACAAGCAGAGAGGGGAAAGCGTAGCAGACTATCACGAAACGGTGTGTCGTATGGTACAATTTGCCGTTATGTCTGAAACTCCCCTGCGTATTCTGGTTGCCAATGATGACGGGGTACAAGCACCCGGTCTCCTTATCTTAAAACAAGCCTTAGAGCGTGCCGGACATCAGGTAACGGTTTGTGCGCCAGACCGTCCTCGCTCCGCATCGGGTCACGCGATTACCCTGCATAAGCCACTGCGGATTAGTCAGCACCGCTTAGCCGATGATAGCCTTGCCTTTGCCACCTCCGGTACTCCCGCAGACTGTGTGACATTGGGTATGGAAGAGATTCTCAAAAATCAGTTGGATGTGGTGGTTTCGGGTATCAACCACGGTCCAAACTTGGGGTGGGATGTCACCTATTCAGGAACCG
>Ga0224722_1001650_pt1 | contig 12236 bp, 6 predicted proteins | sample Balambano_FR1_Me_FD_161646 | JGI IMG/M metagenome (GOLD analysis project Ga0224722, IMG submission 161646) | Freshwater sediment microbial communities from Lake Towuti, South Sulawesi, Indonesia - Balambano_FR1_MetaG | ecosystem: Environmental > Aquatic > Freshwater > Lake > Sediment | place...
GTACTGGAGAGTGAAAATATCTCCAACCGGTTTCTTTTTGTCGGTGTCTGGTCGGTGGTGCTTGCCCTCTGTATCACGGTGGACTTTCTGCTGACCAAGCGACGCGCCGCACAGTTGGGAAAAACGACCTTCTCGCCACTGGGGAAGCAGTTAGCCCGTGCCGCCGCCCCCGGCTTCTTTGCGGCGGTTGCGGTATCGCTGTTCTATGCCGTGCGCCCCGAACACGTCGGACCGTACTTATATGGCTTGTGGATGCTATGCTATGCGGTGTCGTTGTTAGCCGTGGGACTTTTTTCGGTACGGGAGGTGTCGTGGTTAGGCTGGGCATTTCTGATTGCCGGAACACTGACCCTTCTTCTGCCCATTGACGGTTATGTTATCGGTCCACGCGGTATGATGGCACTCACGTTTGGAGGGCTACATATCGTCTATGGCGTATGGATGGGGTATCGCTACGGTTGGTAGTCACTCCAAAAGACAATCGAACTGCTAAGTCAGACCGTTGCGACTTTAGAGAGAAGAGAGTTTCGTTGTGGAAGCGATATTAAAAGCACCAATCAATTCTGTTCGCCCCGAAAAGCGGCGTGAAGAACAGGCTGAAACAAAAATGGCAGCAGTCCGTAACTTAGATGCATTGGACGATGTCATTCACCAGAAAGTACGTCTGGGGGTGATGTCATGCCTGATGGCATCCGACGGTGTGGATTTCAACTTCCTGAAAGCCGCCTTGGGAGTTTCGGACGGCAATCTTTCGACCCATCTTTCTGTCTTGGAAGAGCATGGCTATATCGCCGTACATAAAGAGTTTATCGGAAAAAAACCGCGCACCACTTACGCCACGACTCCTGAAGGACGCGAGGCATTTGAAGCCTATATCGCCGCTTTGGAGGCTCTGGTCAAAACGGAGTAACGGTGGGGAATCCAAAAATCCAAAAATAGTTTTCGGGGGAACGGTATGTTCCCCCGAAATGGTTTGAAGCACCCGAACAACACCGCTATGGCTTGCTCTTTGTGGGCGTAGTTCCTGTTGGTTGGGTTTCTGACGCGGGCGCAGGTTGGGCTTTAGCCTTTGCGCCTTCGGGCGAGGTGGTAGAAGGGGAGGGAACAAGATTGCCTGCGGAGTCCTCCAAGCCAATCTCATCTTCTAACCCTTTGTAGCGCACCAAAACAATATGTGTCCCTGCGGTGCCACGAATGGTCTGCGTGACTACTAACCAACCCGTGTCTCCCTTGCGATAGAACGCAGATTGCCCACTGGGAAGGTCCGGTTGGGGGGTGCGAGTATAGCCCGTGCCGGGCAAGAGCGCATTGTACCAGAACATCACTTCCGAAACAGGTTGGTCTGAGTAGAAGCCCCAAATATCCAACGATTCCGAGGGGATACTCTCGATATAAAGCCGTTTACCCCCACGCTGTGCCTTTGTCATGTTTTCATCCAGAATGGCTCCGGGGTAGACCGGGGCTTGGCTCTCCGAGAGCAATTGCTGTTCGGCGGCGGCATCCCACGGCTTCTTCATCTCCTCATTGATAGAAAACACCAGAAACCCCATAAACACAATGCCAAGCAGTGCCATCAAACCGCACCCCACCCCCACAAACAGCCACGGAGAGCGTTTTGTTGGGGGACGAGAAGGAGAGGGGATATTCGCAGAACTGCCCGGGTCGCGATAAGACATCGAAAAGTGACTCGCTTTCTTCCCGTCGTCGGGAAAACGACAGTATATACAGTAGCATATCGGATTTTTGTGCATCTGAAAATACCCTATTACCAAAATCTCGGACAAATGCAACAAAGCATTGTGGTTTAGATGGCTTTAATATTTTCACGATTTGGGGTACAGTAGGAATGAACTGCCCCTGAGGGGAGAGGAACTAGGGAGGAACACATTTAGAGTATGCAACGACAGAATGTTTTTCAGGCAGTAGGGGTTCTCAGTGCGGGACTCTTCCTAATAGGCTTAGCCGGGTGCGGTGCCATTAATGAGCAGACACCTACTATAGACAAGGTGGTGTTTACCTCTAACCGGGATGGGAACTCCGAAATCTATAGCATGGATTCCAACGGTTCCCGGCAACGTCGCCTCACCAACCACGAAGAACTGGATTTTCAACCCACCCTCAGCCCCAATCGGCAAGAGATAGTCTTTACCTCCCGGCGTGATGGCGATTTGGAACTTTTTCGGATGGACAGCAACGGGGAGAACCTAACACGTCTTACCAATAATCTGCGTGTGGATGCCGACCCCGCCTTTAGCCCGGATGGACAACGTATCGCCTTTGTTTCAGACCGCGATGGTAACGACGAAATCTATATCATGGACAGGAACGGAGATAATCTGCAACGATTAACCTTCAATGCGGAGGTGGACCAAACGCCGACGTGGACACCGGACGGGAATCAGATTGTTTTCTCCTCAGACCGTGATGGTGATTTTGAAATCTATCGCATGGATACACAAGGGGAAAATGTCGAGAAACTAACCAGCAATATTGCGACAGACGATTCCCCCTCGGTATCCCCCGATGGTCGCTTTATTGTTTTTGCAACAAATCGGGACGGAGACTTCGAGATTTTCCGTATGAATAGTGATGGGAGTAATCAAACCCGGTTGACCAATAACTTGGCTGACGATTCCTTCCCCGTATACAGTTTTGACGGACGACATATTTTTTTCGATAGCGATAGGGAGGGGGATTTTGACATCTTCCGTATGAATAGTGACGGAAGCGGTGTTACCAACCTCTCACGGGATGCCAACGATGATACCAACCCTGACTCGCGCTCACGACGACGGAGCGTTCGAGACGAGAAAGCCAAGTTAAGGAGAGTAGAATGAAACTGAGACATCCTTACCCGCAATTGTTTGCAATTGTCTTTTCCGTGGTGACACTGTTACTTGCCACGGGTGTACCGACAGTGGCACAATCGGCGCGAGACCGCGAGGAGAAAGCGCAATCCAAGTCCAAAGAAGACCGGAGAGACAACACGACAGTTATCTCGAACTCCACCGTTATTATCCATGATAACAGCGGCATCGGAGGTGGAAGCATTGGTGTCGGAACCATCTACTATCCGGGGCGTACCGTGTTCGGTAGGTTCCGGGACACCGCCCCCCGAATCGCATTTATCTCTGACCGTGGGGGAGTCCCGAATATCTACATCATGTGGGAGAACGGTAGCGATTTGGAACAGCTGACGCGGGGCAATATGGTGGCGTGGCGGGCACTGTTTAGCCCGGTGCGTGGGAGAATCGCCTACCTGACCGCACCGCTTATCGGACAGCCCGGAGTCATTCGGTTTATGAATGCCGATGGCGCACGCCCTAAAACACTGGTGCCTAGTGGACTGGAAAACTTTACAGACATCGCTTGGTTTCCCAATGACGATTGGTTAGCCGGGGTGTCGGAGCAGAGTGGGAACCCCGACATCTATCTGTTTCGCTCGAATGGTCGCGATATTCGCCGCCTGACCGACCATCCTGCCGCCGATACCTCTCCCACGTTCTCCCCAGACGGGCAGAAAATGGTCTTTGTTTCAACTCGCGATGGAAATCCGGCTCTGTACAGCATCCGAATCAATAACAAGACCGTGGTGCAAAGGCTTACCCCAGAGAGTATGCCCTCGGTTTTTGAACCGACCTACTCGCCGGATGGGCAGAGTATCGCCTTTGTTGCCGGAGATGCCGAAGAGAAGAATATCTATCTTCTCCTCCTAGAAACAAAAGAGATTAAGCAACTAACACGGGATACCAGAAAGAACATCTCCCCCGTCTTTAGCCCTGACGGGCGGCGAATCGCCTTCTCTTCCAACCGTAACGGAAATTTTGCTATCTACACGATGGATACTAACGGCGAAAACGTTCGGAAAATCACCTTCGGAAACAGTAATGACACCCAACCAACTTGGTGGTAAACCCCTCTTCCTGCCCTATTTTGGATTCAATAGGGCAGGTCAAAAACTTATGGCAAAGTAGCTGCTGTGACCGCTAAGAGTGCGGGGACTCCGCGACGGTCTTTGCCATACTCCAAATCTATCTGTCGAATCGCGACATCGGGGCGCGGGTTGTTCCACTGCTTGAGATAAGCAACCGCCGAATACTGGGTTTCGGGGTAAGGGCGTTGCCACGCAATCTGCGCTCCGAGGAGGGCTTGGGGTTGCTTTTGGCGGTAATCGTCTAAATCCTCTTCCGCATAGAGGGGAATGGTTGCCTTTTGCCCGTCCGCATAGGTGATGATATAGCGTGCCATCTCAAACTGTTTACGGTCTCGAATCTCATCACGATTCTTTCGGGCATCTATCCGGGCGGTTTGCAGGAAGAAAAGGGCATCGGCTTTCTTACCCACAGGGATACCGCGCACAGCCTCCGGGAGATTGTTTGGTACACCGCTTCCACCGAGCATTATTGCTGTAGGGACTGGGGAGGTGGGAAAGTCGTAGATTTCAAAAGGGACTCCGGCGAAGGTCTGCCGACCCCGTGGTAGGTCTTTGAAGGTGAAGTTCTTATCGCCGAACCAGCCTTTATCATCCCGATACTGATTTGCCTGTTTGCTAATATCAATCGGGGTGTATTGTAGGGTTGCTCCGGCAATGACAGTGGTTTCACTGCCGAACTTTGCCTTCAGGTTCCGTAGCAGGGTTGCCAGAATCTTCTGCTTCTTAGCCCTGTTTTCAGGAACCGCCTCATTGGGCAGGAAGCGCACATTGGAGAGTAGAATCCCGCCCTTCTCGCGCTCATAGACCATCATCGCCCCGATATTGAGCAGGGGTTTCACTGTCTTATAGAACTCTGGGGAACGCTTGGCTTTCAACCGTAGATTGTCCACCCCAACAATGGACGGTTCGCGTGCCGCCACCCACTCTTTCATTCTCAGTGTTACTGAATCCCCGACCATATTGGCGGGCAGGGCAAAGGTCTGTGGTTCGTTATTGGGAACCGTATCGAAGGAGGCGACTTTTTCGCTGTTCGTACCCTTCACGGTCAACTCAATCTTTTTCGTCGGGTAGTAGAAGGCGTTACCCGTCCACTCAATTTCGGTAAACTCCTGTGGCTTAGCAAAGGTCATCGGAACATACGTCTTCCCCCCTTGCCCTGCCCAAATCGAGAAGATCAGTTGCCATCCATCTGTTGAGTTAAAGCCATTGACCATATTGTAGGGGTTATGGTCGTTCGAGGCATCACTATACCCCCAGAACGACGGTTCAGGGAGTTTGGCAAACGGAGCCACCTCGTCAAAATCCACGACATAACCGAAGGCATCTTCGGCGAGGTAGACATCGTTAGAGAAGTTGTTGATACGTTGCCCAGAAGAGAGAACAATATCGGCTTGGCTCAGTCCGGCACTGAGAGGGTGACGCTGTGCGGGGAATGTTACCCGTTCGCGACGGAACGGACGAATCATGTGGTTGAAGCCAACAATTTTATTGTATGCCTCTAAGCCGTCAGGGGTCAAGCCAAGCAAAACCAACCATCCGCCCCCTTTGTTGAACTTGTCTAACTGTGCCTTGTTCGCGGCTAAGGTTTGCAGATTTGCCGGAGTCGCCTCCACAATGGCAATCGTTCCCGGTTGTGCGATGGCTTTGAGCGGGTCGCTTGCTTTTTGATAACTCACCCCTATTGCATCTAATGTGCGGATGAGTTGGGGGTCGTTCAACCCGGCGGCGGCAACTGGGCGAAACTCGCGCTTGTAGTCGGCGGCATAGGCAATCAGGTTTGCCAATAACTGTTGGGCAACTGGGTTGGTCTCTATCGTCTCCCCGGTGCGTGTCTGATTGACCAGAATCAGCCCTTCACCTACCGGAATCTCTGCAATCGCTGTGCGTGCCAAGCGGTTATCACAGTGGAGAAGGGATTTTGCGCCCCGAGTTGGGGTTTCATAAGCATTACGATAGACCACTTCCCCTTTTGCCCAAGTGAAGAAATCTGAGTTTGCCAATCCGGTGAAGAGGGGATGGCTTGCATCTTCGATATAAGCGGTTCGTCCTTCATTGGTATCGGGGAGCATCTCGGCAGGGAATGCCTGATATTTTAACGGGTGTTTCTGCTCTAGAACTATCAAGCGTCGCCCTGTCGAAGCCCATGCCGCCAGTCGGGAGGAGGTGCTTTCGGCTTCGGTGAGCGCATCCTTGCCAATCACCAGAACACGGGCATTCTGGGGCAGGGAGGCAAGGCTGTTCAGTGCGGTAAAGCCAACCTTCTTCGCATTCAGGAATGTCCCGATAGTACCGTTCGGGTCGTAGAGATAGAGACCGCTAAATTCGGGTTTGCGTCCCCCAAGAGTGCCTGAAATTCCGACACCCACCCCGGCACGGCGGTCTACGGTATTGCCGCTTCGTCCCCCCAACTGCACATCACGCTCTGTGGGAACCGTGCTGGGTTGCCCCAATTCTCGGCTTCCGGTGACAAAGGTGCGAATCCCACTGCCTGAAATCTTAAACTGCGGATTCAAAATGGTGATAGATTTGACATCGCGGAACCGCTCCTGTCCGTTTACCAACAGGGTCAGATACCACTTACCCCCCGCCCGTTGCCCACGAATCTTTGGTAGGGTGAGGGTGGCAATCAGTTTTTTGCTGGTTCCGGGGGGAACGGTATGGGTGGTTGTCTCGGTTGCTACAGTCTTCCCGTCAGCAACCAATGTCCACTTCAGCGTAATGGGTGTGGTGACATCGAACGTATCATTGAAGATGCCAAGTGTGCGAGATACCTTCTGTTCCGGGGCGAAGGTAGAATCCCACTCCTGACAGAACACCGCAAGGTCGGCAAACGAGTTGTACTGATTAACTGCCGACTCCGAACCAAGCCAAAAGTGCCATGCACCATACTCTGCCCATCGGTAGCCCTGTGTCAACATATTCTGGATAAGTCCGGCGGTATGGCGAGTTGCGGCTTTCCCTTGGAAGGTCTCCTCGCCCCCCAAAACTGCATAATCGGCAGGGTTGATACCCGTTGCAAAGAAGTCCTCCCCGATATAGCGGGGACGCTTTTGGTCCCACACCCATCTACCACGTCCGCCTCCTGTGGGGTTCGCTTGATAGGCAAGGGCAGGATACTGAGTCATCTCCCCAAAAACGTAGTGGTCGCCGTGGATAGGGAATAGGTTGTCTTTTCCGGCTCCACCACCGTCCACCATCGAAAGGCGGGTTGGGTCTACCTCGGCAACCGCATCCATGACCTGCTTGACTTCCGCCTCGAACTTATCCATCAAACCCGCGTAGAGGTTAATACAGTTGATATAGAGCCACTCATTTTCGATAGACCAGACATGAATACTGGGGTGGTTTCGCTCTGCTTTTACCTGCGCCACCATTTGGTCGCGCCAGTTCTCCATTAGTTGCTGTTTAATCTCGGTTCCATACAGTTTCTTCAGGTCCTCGTCCTGCTCGATGGCAAAATAACCGATGGCTTCGCCGTCCAAGTCCCCGGAGCGGCGCACCACCATACCGTTCTCATCGGCAAAGTGCAGGGCTTCTATCGGTGTGATCCCGCGCCATGTGGGTCCCCCTTGCGCGTAGCCAGAGATTCGGAGGAAGCGTTGGTTGGACTTGCGGTACTGTGCCAAAAACTCCTGTGGGGTATCTCCCGCGCAAAGGTCTGCCCATCCATGCCACACAATACCATTGAGCGTAAAGTCTTTACCTTTTGCGCCCCACTCCCGGAAACCAAAGCGGGTTTCAGAGATGTCTTCGGCTACCCCATTGTTGGTTAGTGTGACCCGCAGGTAGTACAACTGTGGGTTGGGCTGGGGCCACCAGAGTTTCGCTTCAGGGAAAACGACAGCAAAAGGACCTTGGCGATTCGTTTCCGTGAAGCGTTGCGGGGAGACAGTCGCCTCTTTGACAACTTGATTGGTTTTTGCATCTACTATCTCAAAACGGATTCCGGTCTGCTTATCGCTCCATGTGCCGTTCAGGGTTAAGTCTCCGTTTAGCGTTTTATCCGCCACACGGGGTTTAACAAAGACATCTGCGGTGTAGATTGCCCCTGCACTGGTCAGGGTGGGGGTCTGTACAATCCCCGATTCCCAAGCGTGCCAGATGGGATAGGCAAGGTCTTGAAAGCCGTTCCCCACAAACGATAACGGAATATTAAACTTCCGGCGCAGTTTCATTGGGTCGTTGGGATTGGTGGAATAGCCGTACCAAGCATCCCGAATCCCTACCCAGATTTCATTGACCTGCCCCGGCTTAATCCCCCGTGTGATGTCCATATCAAATTTGACATTGGGGTTCTTCTCAAAACCGCAATACACCCCATTGACATAGACGGTGGTGTTCAGATTATTACGCGGGAATGTGAGAAAGAACGAGCGTCCCTGATGGGATGCCGGAACCGAAACCCGTGTGCGATACCAGAGACGGTGAGCAAAAGTAAGGTCGGGACGGGAAACATTCTTATCGGAGGGAACAGGGATCGCCTTCCAGACCGGTTTTTCAGGAAAGTCCTGCATCGGTTGTGCGACATTAAACGGGGGTTTCTGCTCATCGTTGCGGCAGACCTCCCAATCTCCGGCGAGAGGGATAGTTACTCGCTTGCCGTCCTTTGCATATTCGGGGAGGGCAAAAACCTGTTTCTGTGCCGCCTCATCTTTTGCGTCACGCCCCGTTTCGTTCGGCTTGTACTTTCCATTGGGATAGAATTTACCACGGGTGAGGCAGAGCGCGTCCGAGGTATAGAGAACTCGCTCTGTGTTCCCCTTATCACCTTTGGTTTTGGGTAAGCGGATTTCCAGTGTATGGGAACCTGTCGTTAGATTGGCTTCTCCCATCTTCAACCAAGCCACTTCTGCCCATGTCTCAATCGCCATCAAGTCGGTGGTTAAATCGTTGGGGGAAATCATCTGCCATGCGCCGTTATCCAACCGCCATTCAAACGGGGAGCGCACAAACTCGAAACCGATACGGTTCCACACCTCATAGTTCCCCGCAACTTGTGTTGTGAAGGAGTATTTAAGAAGTCCACCCCCTGCTGGAAGTTCGGTATCCACCTTCTCTGAGGGGATGTTGACCTGCATCCACGAGTCGTTGGTCAAAAACTCCTTCTTGCCCCAACCAGATACATTCGTTTTTACTGTGGAGTCGGCGAATGATTCCGCTTCCATCCAGATAAACTCTGAAACGTTTGTTGTTGATTGCGCCAGTAGAGGAGATGACCAACATATTCCGTGAACAAAAAGTATCGTAAGAAAAACTACGATGTCCGTATAGTTCCGCACAATGCAATTCCCTTCGTCGGTGTAAAATGGCAACTTTACACGTATAGATACCTTACAACGGAGGGAGTTTCCTGTTTGACCATTAAAATCGAGGAAACTGTGTTAGGGACATTACGGAATATCAAGGATACTACGGAATTTTTGTTCCTGCACCGTTATTGCCTTTGTTGCTTTCTGCAACCGCTCCTGCCGGATCAATACTGGCAAATAACCACAAACCGGTAACATCTGCACCGCCTAACGGGACATTCATTTCCAATGTATGAGATGCACCGGGACGCAAGGACGGTATACGGAACTCCTGAAGCAATCGAGCCTCTTCCACCCGGAACCGCCGGGAATCACCCAGATAAAAGCGTACGACACAGGCACGTGCCGTAGCCTTTCCCTGGTTTACAACGGTGAATTTTCCATACAACGCCGTTTGCAGGTTAATGCCGCTACCCTCCGATAACTGTCTAATTTGATCCCAAGAACCAGCTAGGTCGGGCAGGGGTGATACGGACTCCAGCGTTTTAAGGGTGGCAATATTGTTCGTCGTGTCCGGGTCAGGTTCTGTGCCACGAACCACCGCCGAGAATCGTACTTTGTCGGCGGATCGGAAAACCACTTCGACCTGAACCGTTGCCGATTGTTGTGGGGCAACGGAACCCAAATCGGCTCGAATAATTCCGTCGGCTGCAACAACGGTACCCTGACTGGCAGAGACACTCGTAACTTCAACACCGGCAGGAATTGTATCCGAGAGGAACACCTCGCGGGCACCCTGACTGCTTTTGTTAGTGACGGTTAGGGTGTACGTCCATTCACCGTTTTTACCTATTCGTTTCGGAAGCTCTGGACGAGTTACCGTCATATCAACCTGCGGCAATACGGGGCGAGGCTGGAAGCGTGTAATCAATAAAGCCTTTTCCGTCGCCAGTGCCCAACCGTCATTCTCAAACCGGATTCCCCGTCGAATATCTCCGACATCGCCCAGATTCAGGTTCAGGCTACCTACATATTTGCCCGTTGCGGTGTCTGCTCCGTACATTTCGTAGGCTTTTCCCTTACGCATTATTCGATGGATCATTCCACATAACGGGTCGAAAATAATTGAGCCTTCCTTTGCTCGAATATCCAGTTTTCCCACCCACTGCCGCCGTTCGGGGTCCAGTAATCCCATCCCTTCCGAGATGAGCACCCCATTCACAGTTCCAATAAATCCCGTGGCTCCGCTCAGAACCGAGCCGGAATTATTGAAAGCCGAAACTCCCTCAAGGTAGACTTCCATACTGGTAAAATCCCAAGAAGAGAGTTGGTTTTGATACCCGAACAGTCGTGTGGAATCAATACCGCAAACAATACTGCCGCCACATCCTGCTTCATCGCCCCGTTGTTGCCCATTGATAAAAACACCAAACTTATCGTTGTACCGTCTGCTCTGCCCGTACCGGATAAGGACTCCCTCAGGGTCAAACGGGTAGGTCTGAATGTTTGAGATTCCCCAACCTTCGGTAATAGGATACAACGGACCCGCCTTGAGGGACGGAAGTTCCACCTTACGATACGATGTACCACCCGCAACGACGACAAAGAGATTTTTGCTCTGCGCTCCCAGAGCAATCATTCCTGGCGAGTCGCCTACAAAGGCGGAGCCAGTAACCTTGCCGCTGACAGGATCAATTGCCACTATCGAGTTGGCATAGGCATCGGGACCATTGGAACGTACGGACACATATAATCTTTTACTGACGGGATCATATACCAGAAACTCTGCTGGAATAGGTAACGCAAAAATACCTTGCGCCTTCACTGGGAGCAAGAGATTTAGACTGAGGCACAAGAGAAAGCAGCGAAAGATGGCAAATATCATGGAAACTACCCCACATTGAAATTTCGTGATTTAATTTTACAGTAATAATGTATATTCAGGCAACCATACGGAAGTCGTTTTGAAGGCATCTTTGCCAAGTCTGATGTGTTAAAATAGGCAAATGTCACCTGTTACTTTAGTGATCTTCGTTCTTGGGCTAGTGTTTCTGATTCTGGGTTCCGATTGGCTGGTGCGGGGAGCATCTCGTCTTGCCTCCGCCGTGGGTGTGTCCCCGTTGGTGGTGGGATTGACCGTAGTTGCTCTCGGAACCAGTTCTCCCGAACTGGCTATCAGCATTCAGTCGTCCTATGCAGGGCAATCCGAAATGGCGATGGGGAATGTCGTGGGGAGCAATATCCTCAATGTTCTGTTTATCATGGGAATTTCTGCTCTGATTTCTCCGCTCTCTGTGCCCCAAAAGATTGTCCGCTTTGATGTTCCACTTCTCATCGGGCTATCGCTCCTTCTGTGCTTCTTTGCAATAGACCAAAATATCAACCGATGGGAGGGGGGATTACTCACTATCGGTGGTGTTACCTATATTATTTACTGTGTCGTAGAGAGTCGGCGAGAATCGAAGGCAGTCCAAGAGGAGTATGCGGAAGAGTATGAGAAACCGTTACCGGAGGAGAAAGGTCCTCTGTTCCTGTTAACACAGGGAGGCTGGGTCGTGGTCGGGTTGGTGCTTTTGATTGTTGGGGCAAACTGGATGGTAGATGGAGCCGTTGCCTTTGCCCGTTACTTCAAAGTCAGCGAACTGGTGATTGGTTTAACTGTGGTCGCTGTGGGAACCTCATTACCAGAGATAGCAACAACTCTTGCCGCCAATATCAAAGGGGAACGCGATATTGCGGTAGGCAACTTGATAGGAAGCAATATCTTCAATATTTTTGCCGTGTTAGGTCTCACTACGTTGGTTGCCCCAACAGGAGTCAGTGCGCCCCCACAGACACTCACTTTCGACCTGCCGGTAATGGTTGCCGTTTCCGTCGCCTGCTTGCCCGTTTTCTTCAACGGGGGGAGAATCTCACGCTGGGAGGGATTCATCTTTCTCGGCTACTATATCGCGTACACCATCTATCTGATTTTGGCAGCAAGTAACAATGTCGGTCTATCGGTCTATCGGAATGCGCTTCTGTTCTTTGCGATTCCTCTCACTGTCATTTCC
>Ga0224722_1001651_pt1 | contig 12236 bp, 18 predicted proteins | sample Balambano_FR1_Me_FD_161646 | JGI IMG/M metagenome (GOLD analysis project Ga0224722, IMG submission 161646) | Freshwater sediment microbial communities from Lake Towuti, South Sulawesi, Indonesia - Balambano_FR1_MetaG | ecosystem: Environmental > Aquatic > Freshwater > Lake > Sediment | place...
GTGCGGCGTCGAGCAGTTCATCTGGGATGCCAATCATGTTCTGGCGCAGAAAGAAGACGCCAAAGGCACTGACTGCGCCGGGGATGATCACGGCCCAGTAGGTGTCCAGCCAGCCAAGACCGAGCATGAGCAGAAAGAGCGGTACCAACGTTACCTGAAAAGGAAAGGTGAGGGTGGCGAGCAGAAAGAGAAAGAGCGGGCGCTTGCCGGCAAACTCAAACTTGGCAAAGCCCCAGCCCACCAACGACGAAACCAGCAGCGTCAGCGCAGTTTGGCTCACGGCCACCAGCAAGCTGTTGAGAAACTGGCGCACGTAGGGGATCTCCTCGCCGCCGAGCAGCCGCTGATAGTTGAGCAGCGTTGGGGCGCGCGGCAGAAAGCGCAACGGGTAGCTAAAAATTTCGGAATTGAGCTTGAACGAGCCTGTGATCATGTAGATAAAAGGCGCACCGACGAGGATCACAGCGAGCAGGAGCGCAGCGTAGAGCAATCCCTGCTCTACCCAATGATTGAGTCGCAGGCTGCGACGGTCTGTCACTGGGCTTGGTTGCCCCGACGAAACGGTGACGCTCATCTCTAATCCTCCCGAAAGACACCGAGGATGCGCAGTTGGATCAACGTGAGGACAAAGATGATCAGCGCCAGCGCATAGCCGATAGCCGCCGCATAGCTGAACTTCATAAACCGGAAACCGTTCAGATAGAGGTACATGGTCATAAAAAGGCCAGGACTATGGCCGGTGCACCCCAAGTGGCGACGCACACAGCCAGCACAAACGAGGCGACCAGGGTGACCAGATGCACACGCATGTCGTCTCCTTTCTGGATAAACAAGCTCCATGAGCGACCAGCGCGGCTGCGACACGCCGGAACGACAACCGGCAACGGAGAATGCCTACTGCTCCGTAGTTTACTGGGTTATGATAAAACGTCCAAAACTACCTTTGCCACCGTTGGCGGGTGAAGAAGCATGTTGGCGTAATTGGCGTTCGCCATGGGGCAGGCACATTCTTTGCGTTTGATGCTGCCGCGCAATTGTTCCATCGCCTGGCTGCGCCAGAGCGGGGTGATGTCGTAGTTGTGTTGGCGGAGATTGCCCACGCTCTCGGCGCGGATGCAGCAACTCCACAGATCGCCGTTCGGGGCGATGTGAGCGCTGGCCCAGCCGGCGTAGCAGGGGATCACCTGGTCGCGCTCGTGGAGAACGCGCTTGGCGAGTTGGTAATAGTGGGCACGGAAGGCTTGGGTAAAGCGGGCAATCCCTTTGGCGGGCGTCTGCCGGGCCTGTTGACTGAGGAAGTCGGCGATCTCGTCGTAGTCTTCGGGCCGCGGGGTAATCCCCCAGCCGACAGTATCCAGTTCAACGCGCTCCTCGGCCACCTCGGTGATGTAGCTGTCTGGCGCGAGAAACTTTAGTCCCTCCTGAATCGCTTTGAAGCGGTGGGCGTTAAAGCGGCTGATGACAGTGTGGACGGTCAGCACGAGATTTTTGTGCTCGGCTTGCAACGCCTTGAGCCGCTGCCACGTTTCCAGCGAGAGTTTCCAATTGCCCGCCACCCCACGGATGTCATCGTGCTCGTCGCCAATGCCATCCAAGCTGAGGTTGATACCGATGCTCGCCTCTGGGCATTCGCGACACATGCGGGCGACCTTCTCGACCACGCGTTCGGTCAACATGCCGTTGGTGGGGATGGTGATCACTTCGGGCTTACAGCGGCGGTAGGCGCTGATCACCAGATCGTCTAGATCGCCGCGCAGGAAGGGTTCGCCGCCAGTAAAGGTCATGTAAAAGGGCGTCTGGCCCAGGCTGGCAAAGACCTTGTCCCACTCCTCTAGCGTGAGATCGTCGTTGGGCTTGCGCCAGACATCACAAGTGCGGCACTTGCTGTTGCAGCGGAAGCTGACGCTGATCACCACCGAAAAGGGCTTGATCGCCGGCCGACCAAAGGTCCGAAAGGCCCAGTACAAGGGCAATTTGGGGATGAGTCCAAGCATTATTGTTCGTCATCTCCATTCGTAGGGCGCTTCAAACCTAATTTGATGTACAGATCAGACAATTTCAGGCCAACATATTCAATCCTAACGGTATATTCCGCATCATCTACATACCATACCAATCGATATTTCGCACCCAGCCAAATTCGGTAATACTGCGGATGGCCGGCCAGCTCCTGGCTGTATGATGGACGTGGGTTCTCGCTAAGAGCAGCAATCTGCTGACGAGCAAGCGCCTTGATGTTACCTGGCAATCGTTTGATTTGATTTGCGACAGCCTTGTTAAAAACGATTGCGTAAACTATCACCAGTCTGCCGTCGCTTTTAAGAAATCTTTGCCTGACTCAAAACACAACAAGGACTCATCTGAATGTTGTTCGTTATATGCTTGGTTAGCTTGCACCGCCTCCCACAAGGCGTCATCATCCGTTGCATCATTGAGTAATATTGGCTTATACTGCAAGAATAAAATAAACTGTAACACATCTGCCCATTGGTCAGGTGACAATTGGGTGAGCGCCTTGATGATTGTTTCAAGACTCGCTGTAGACGATTCAGCTTTCTCCGACATCGTAACCATTGCGTGTGTCATAAGTTAACTCTCCATACGCCTGCGACGGTATCCGTGATCACAGAAAGTATAACACAAATTTTGAACACAGGTATTCTCTAGGCAGTAAAAGAATTTTGTTAGTCGCCGGGATACGAAAACCCCTGTAACTCGGTGTAATCTGTATACTCAACCGTGTCTGGATGGCGATCCAAATAATTGATCAGCACCACATTTTCGTAGTGTGCCCAATCCGGTGGCCAGCGCGGCTGATCCGGTGTGCCAAATTTTTCGGACAAGGCTTCTGCGCTGGCGAAGATCCACAGTACGGCGTAGCGATTGGCCCGCACACCGCGCAGCCCATGCAAGTGATGCGCCGCTAGCAACCCTGGCACCTCCATGCGCGCAATGGCTGCGGCCACGTCGCGTTCATATTGGGCTATATCGACACCCGGCTTGAGTTCGTGTTCATGGAGCGCGTAGATCATAGCGATCATCCGTGATTCAGAAATCTGGTTTCTAGACAGCCTCTTTTGCCAGTGGCACCACGCTTGCCCCACTCACCGCCACCAAATCCGCCGGAGCGATCTCCAGCGTGCGGTCAGTACGGCCCATCCCGCAGAAAACTTGGGGATGTGCCAGCGTGGCCTCATCGACAAAGACGCGGGTCTGCGAGTTGGGAGCAAAGGGGCCAACACCGCCCAGCGGAAAACCCAGATCACGTTCGACTTCGTCTGGAGTCAGCCGCATCAATTTGTCGCGACTTACGCCGCAAGTCGCGGCCAGCTTTTTGTAATCAACCTGGCGGTGACCGCAGAGCGCGGCCAATACCCAGCCGCCATTTTTAACCCGAAAGGCAACGGTCTTCAGCAATTGATCAACGGGAAAGGTGAGGTTATTCTCCGCATCTCCCACCGTAATCGATGGAGCATGTTCGTGGAGGCAATAGGCGACGCTACTGGTATCAAGTTGTTGGCGTAAGGTATCGTAAAAACTCATTTAGATCCCTATGAATTATTACAAAGCTATCACTGATGATCAAAAGGAGTGTCAGTCGCCAACGCTTCACTTTTAGCTGCATACAAAGCTTGTTTATCTCCACTAATAAACGTGACTGGCGAATCAAGAATTGTCTGTGCTAAAATGGCACTTGCCACTTGAGTCGCATCAAATCCTTTCAGTGGATATTAGAGGACCATTTGCACTCACCTACGGCTTTCAATGATGTAAGTTGAAGCAGGTGCATCTGGAAAGAACATCTTGCGCATCTGTGCAAGATGCGCTTCTCGCTCTGCTTCAGGTAACGCCCTCCATTCCTGGGCAATTGCGCTGTCCAAATCCGCTGGGGCAGAAACAAAGTCCGACTGCACTAGGCGGCGTAGACATCCTCTCGGGTTTTGAGCTTTGCTTTGCGCCTTTTAGGATGAGAGCCTGCACTTGGCTGCTGTAAACCGGGGGGCTTTCTAGCATTACCAGGTAAACTAGACTGATGTATGAGTTCTGCTGAGGTCAACCCTGTTCGCTCGGCTGCCAATAGCTGAACAATTGCAGTAAGCAGAATCTCTTGAGGAGAGTGACCGGCTTCTGTTAGATGGGTCAAAATTTCATCTGGCACTTCAAGTGTCAGTGTAGCCATAAAGAACTCCTATGATGAGATAGCCCACTCCACAAAGGTGGCAGCGGGCTATCAATCACCTGACACGCTTGTAACACAAGTTACGCTGGCACTTTTACGTTGGCATATCGCTCTACCCGCTCAAGTTGATCTTTGCTGCCGATAAAGAAGCGTTTGATCTGCGCAAAAGTACCGGGCAGATTGGTCCAGTTCTCTTTGAACATCATCTTTTCCCACACCCGTTCGGGGCGGTAGAGATAGAAGCGCCGGTAGGCTTCGCGCCATTTTTTGATCACGAGTTCCGGGTCATATTTCCCGTCGTTCATCGTAAAACGAGCTTTCTGCTCATGGATAGCGAAATCCGTCCAGTTGTCGGCATAGACTTGGCCGCCCTCGACGATCTGGTCATACATCACCGTGCCGGGGAAAGGCGCAGCGAGCATGAAATTTGCCAACTGCGGGTCCAGTTCCAACGCCAGTTGGATCGTCTTCTCCATTGTCTCTTCGGTATCGCCGGGCATGCCAAAGATGAAAAAACCCATCGTCTGTAGACCGGCCGCTTTGGCATTAGCAAAGGCCTCGCGCACCTGATCGAGCGTCTGTCCTTTGCGGATCACATTGCGCAACATCTGCTCATCGCCATTTTCGACGCCAAAGCCGACTCGCTTGCAGCCCGCCGCCTTCATCAAGTGGAAAAGTTCAAGGTCGGTGTGGTTGACCTTCATGCCATGCACCGTCACCCAGGGCACGCTATTCAGCCCTTCTTCCACCAACCGGCGGCAAAGTTCCTTGGCGCGCGGCAACTTCAAATTCCAAATATCATCCGTGACGCCGATCTCGGTTGCGCCCAACCCTTTGACCAACCATTTCCATTCGGCCACCACGCTCTCCACCGAACGCGCCCGCCAGGTATCACCCGTGACGGGTTTGGAGCAGAAGGTGCATTTGTAAGGGCAGCCGCGGCTGGTCAAGATGGTGAAGCTGCGCGCCTGCCGATCCAGCCCATCGGTGAGCGGCTGGAGATTGGTGTAGCGGTCAATCTTGAAGAGGTCGTGGGCGGGAAAAGGCAGCACATCCAGATCGGGGATCATTGGGCTTTCGGGGCTGACCACCAGTTCGTCGCCACGGCGAAAATGAATGCCCGGAATGACGCCCGGCTGGCGGCCCGCCTCTAGCGTATTGACCAACTCCAGAAAGCTATACTCCGCCTCACCTTTGAAAACATAGTCCACATACTCGTGGTGTGGTGCTTCGAGCGACTCCAGCGGCATGATCGTGAGGTGCGGACCGCCCAACACCGTGATCAACCCCCGCACTTTGCCCAGCTGGGCCATCTCCCACGCATCGCCGATAAGCGGCGTGGTCGCCGTGACGCCGATTAGGTGATAGGGTTTGCCGAGCGCAGCCGCTTGATCCAGGTAAAAGTCAACCGCGACATCCTCAATCGCGGCGTCATAAATCATCACCTCATGACCACCCTCGCGCAGGACAGCGGCCAGATAGCCCAACCCCAAGGGGATGTGCTTGCGCTCACTCCATACTTTGGCTTCAGGGCTGGCAAGAAGAATCCGCATAGTCACTCTTTCCTATGTTGTTCGCCACGCAAGGCGCGCAGTTGTGCTTCTAATTGGGCAAGCCGCAATTCGGCTGCTAGCCGCGCTTCTACTTCGGCGGCAGCGTGCGTTTCCGCCGCCAGACGGGCTTCTGCTTCGGCACTAGCTCGTGCTTCGGCGGCAAGACGAGCTTCTGCTTCAACATTGGCGCGTGCTTCCGCAACGCGCAAGGCTTCTCTGGCCTCTAAATTTGTCAGCAGATCCTCGCTCGTTTCAGCATCCTCTAACCAGACCCGGCCATCGGTCACGCCGATACGCAGGTTGACCGATTCAAGATAGAGCGCGCCGTCTTCATCTGGAAGAATGGGTAAGAATTGGTTGTCTTGGCCACGAAAACCGGCTAGTTCCCAAAGATGTTGCGTACGACGCACCGTATGGTCAATGTACACATACTCCTGAATGCCCACCAACGCATAATCGCGCACCTTGCCCACGCGATCATCGGCGCGCGAGCCACGGGAAACGATCTCGATCACCAACATCGGTCGTGTGCCTTCGTCCGCAACCACAAATTGTGTGCGGTCGGCAGCGGGATCACGCAGATTCGCCACCACCGCAACATCGGGCGCATAGGACTTTACGGCCGGGTGATCCCACTCGAAGACCAGGTTGCGAAAGACGGCTACATCCGGGCGGCGCTCGTGATGGGCCCGCAGCATATCACACAGATCGTCGGAGACGCGGTCATGTTCGGTGCGCTCTGGCATAACGTATCCCTCTTGCGGGTGGCGCGCCTCTTCTGGGGTCAGCGGAATGCGGAGTTGTTCCGTGCGCCCATTCGCCGCAACGACCGTCTCATATCGCCAGCCCAGCGACCAGTCTGGCTCGGCTATTTGTGTGATGGGTGCTACGCTGCTTGGGAATGTTTCTGAATTGCTCATGTTCGCCATTCCCTCAATTTGCCTTCTAACTTTTAATCACCTTCGGGTTACAATGATTAATACTAATCTGCTTAACTAACCCGGATAACTTCGCCAGGTTGAATGCGTTCTAATGCTACAAACGCTCGCGGTAAGAGAGGTTGCAGCATAGCAAGTGTATTTCGTTTGGTTACCAATACAAGTATAGCGATCGACAGATTATGTAGATTTTGCTGGTAGGGAAGATTCTGATCAACTGTGATCAAGACGTCAAATCTACCAGCTGCTGCCCGCAAGAGCTGACCATTCTTCAAGCCTTTCATACCCGCTTCTTCAACCGTATAGACTTCATACCCAATGAAGCTACGACGCAGTCGGCGAGTGACGCACTCGTCAAACAACAGCTTCATAAGTCGTCAAAAGTCTTGCACTGGATGCCTCTAAGACCAACACAGCTTGCTGGCGTGTTACAGTTGGAAATTGGTCGAGAAAATCGTCCAGATTTTCGCCCTCTTCAAGACAATCAAACAAAGTTTGCACTGGGACGCGCGTCCCAGCAAAAACCGGAACGCCACTCAACTTCTCTGGGTCGCGTTCAATAAAGGTAGCTACTGTTGCGACTGCCGTTTGTACAACTGGCGACTGGCTGGCAACGAGTGCTTCAACTTCGGCGGCAGTCAACGCAGGCAACGCTAGGGCTTGCTTGAACGCTTCAACTTCCCGTGTGAGTTCATCCGGTGAACCAGCTCTTGGACAAACAGGGGTACGCCCATACGTGACGATGGAACCATCTGATTCAAGAAAAACTTCATGAACCGTATATTGGCCATTATCTTCGCGGAAGACTCGATACGTTACAATCATAACCGGTGTACCCTGTAACTGCTAGCGAAAAGACCCTAAATCGCTCCTTCGGCCTCGATCTGTTTGCGTAGACCGGTCTTTTCCTTTTTCGGCACAAAGGTGTTGAGGGCGATGCGCACATTGCGGGGCAGGTTAAGCCAGAAATCTTTGGTCTTGAGCCGACGCAGGATTGGCGATGGGCGCAGGTAGAACTGGCGATAGGCTTTGCGATACATCTCCTCCACCAGTTCCGCCGTCATTTCGCCCATTTCGTAGCGTGCCTGCTGCTCAAAGAAGACATAATCTTCCCAGTCGTTGATCAAGAAGCGCCCCTGCCGTTTGACGATCTCGTACACCTTTGTGCCGGGATAGGGCGTCATCATCGAAAAGTTGGCGATGACCGGGTCCAGTTCAATGGCAAAATCGATGGTGCGCTGCATCGATTCACGCGTCTCACCCGGCAGGCCGATGATAAAGAAACCGATCGTCTCCAGATTGATCGCTTTGGCATTCTCGAAAGCCTGGCGGATCGTCGCCATGTCGATCTTCTTGTCGATCGTCTTCATGATCTCCGGGTCACCGGTCTCGACCCCAAAGGCGGTGCGTTTGAGACCCGCCCGCTTGAGCAGGCTGAGCAACTCTTTGCTCGCCAGGTTGGCGCGGATGCCGTTGACAAAGATCCACTGGACATGGTTCAGATTGTTCTCGATGATCAGGTTGGCCATCTCTTCCAGCCGCTTGACGCGGATGTTGGCGCTGTCGTCGAGGATGCCGATTTCCTGCGCGCCAAAGTCCTCGACCAGGTGCCGCCATTCGGCCAGCACATTTTCCGGGCTGCGGCTGCGCCACTTGATGGGCATGATGCTCTGGCTGCAAAAGGTGCAGCGATAGGGACAGCCCCGGCTGGTCATGATGCTAAAGCTGCGCGCACCGTCAATGTGGTCCGTGGCGGGCTGGAGATTAGTATAGCGATCCATCTTAAAAAGATGGTAGGCCGGCCAGGGCAAGTTGTCGAGATCGGCGATCGGCGTGCGATCGGCGTTGTTGTGGATCTGCCCGTCGCTCGTTTTATAGGTAACGCCGGGGCAATCTTTGAAAATAGCACTATCTGGGTGCAAGAAGGCATCAGTGTGGAACTCTGGCTGGTCTTGCAGATAGCGTTCGACCCGGCTGCAAATCTCAATCCAGGTCTCTTCGCCTTCGCCGCGCGCCACAATGTCGACATACGGCTTCTCGCAGCTCTCTTCGGGCAGCACGCTCACATGGGGGCCGCCGAGCACCACCGGGCAATCATGCACTTCTTTGATCGCCTTTGCTGTGCGCCAGGCCTGTTTTACCTGCGGTGTGTTGGCGGTGATGCCGACGACATGCGGGCGGAAGCGCTGCACAAACTCCGTCACCGGCTCCTTTTCTACATCGCAATCAAAGATCACCACCTCGTCCCCGCGCCGCTCGCTGACCGCGGCCAAATAGGCCAGGCCCAGATGGGGCGTGGTGCGAGTGTCAATCGGGAGACGAAAGCGGGGGTTGATCAGGGCAACGCGCATAACAACCTTCTCCTTGCTGCCTGGCCGAATCTTGCGGCGACAATGCGCTGTAGAATAAACGCTTTCCAAAGATTCCTATCAGAATAACGCCGCGGATTCTATCACGGTTTCCGATGACGACAAAATTAGTATGAAGAATTTGATAAAAATTAGTGAACTGATCAGTACGTCCCAACAGAGGGATCGACCTGTTGCGCCCAGGCGTCGATGCCACCGCTCATGTTGGTGACATTGCGCCAGCCCTGGCTGCGTAGCCAGGCCGTTACCTGGGCGCTGCGCATGCCGTGGTGACAGAAGACGATGATCTCACGCTCTTTGTCATGAGCAGCTGCGGGCAGGGCCGCGAGTTGACGGCTTGCCAACTGACTTAGCGGGGCGGTGACCACGCGCTCATCAGCAATCGCAGCCAGTTGCAGTTCGTTTGGCTCACGCACATCCAGCCAGACAAATTGTTCTCCCGCTTGCCGTTTCTGCTCCACGGTTTGAACCGAAATTTCTGGCGCGCCATATGGATTTGGCATAAAATTTACCCTAAAAAGTTGGCGATGATTCGATGGATGTCAATCTCCTAAATCTCCCCTAATCTCCGCTGTGAATAGAGATTTTGGAGATTAGGAGATTATTGCGCCTCGCGCACTGGGCGCTGATAGAGCGCAGCGATGTCGATGTCGGTGATGGCATTCACCCCACGGATTTCGCTAAAGTGCTCCTTGAGCAAGCGCTGAATGCCCAATTTCATGGTGAGCAGACTGATCGGGCAGTCGATGCAGGCCCCAAACATCTTGATATGCGCCACACCCTGTTCATCCAACGCCACCAATTCCACATCGCCGCCATCCTTATACAGGATCGGGCGATAGTCATCCAACACGGTTTGAATGCGTTCTTCCAGTGTTATTGCTGCCATCATTATTTTGTCAACACGTTCATCCCCTTCCGGGAAGGGTTTGCGTGACTGCAAGCTTAACGTGTAAACCCTTCCCGGAAGAAGTCGGCATTTAGGCGATCTGCCCATCGATGGGCCGGCGGCCAGCAAAGCCAGCTTCCACATCATGCCAGTAGTCGATGTCGTCTTCGCCATACTTCCAGCAGAGATAGACATCGCGCCCGTTGCGTTGGCCGAGGAAATCGATCAAGCCCGTATCCACATCTTTGATCAAGATCCCCATATTGAGAATGCCCTTGAGGCCGCTCTCCAGCCGTTGGAAATGCACCAATACTTCACCCGCCTCACGGCTACCACCATTGAGCGCGGCTTTTTGTAGCGCCGGCAGCACCTCTGGGCGCAGCCGGAGGATCTCCTGTCGAGCAGCCTGGGCCAGGTTCATCAACGCTTTGACGCGCGGCAATGCGGCACGCGCCTCGGCGAGGGTGTAATAGCGGGGATTCATGGCAATAGCTCCTGCACCGCCAGTGTGCCGACGGTCGTACCGGCCAACACCACCGGGATCTCATCCGTATGAGCGTAAAATTGCTGGGTTAAATAATCAGGCTTGGTGACTGACCCAGAGGGATTGCTGTAGACCTCAATGCGCTGATCCACCAAATTGACCACCCAGTACACAGGAATGCCCGCCCGAGCATAGATCCGCTTTTTTGCCCCCTGATCAGCCTCTGCCACTTCGACAACTAATGCAACATCTTGAGCTTTGGGGTGTCTGCGCAGGTAATCACGTCGCTGACCGCGCACAACGCTCACATCAGGTTCCGGTTCACTGGTATCCAGCGTGATTGGCTCTTGATCGTTGATAAACCATTCACTGGACGCAAGGGCTTCAAGAACAAAACGAAGTTGCTGTGTGACAAAGGTATGCGGTGGATTCTTGCTCATCTTATAAACCAGCAACCCCTCTAATAACTCAACCGGGTCATCCTCACCCAGAATATCGGCTGCGACCATCGCGTGATATTGGTCGATGCTTAAGCGCCAAAGTACCAGATCATCAGGGATACAATCATCGCTTGCTGGTTTGGTGAGAGGAGAAGCGACTAGATGGCGCATTGGTGCTGGTTGAGTTGGTGGTGATAGGACTGGACTCATCGTTGCCATGCCGTCACATCTCCTCGGCTCAGTAGCCCAAAAGAACACAAGGCGAAGAGAGGCTCTCTTCGCCCGTGTTTTTCCATCATCTGAAACTGCCTACTGCTCTACTGGATCAGTGATGACTGCAACTCTCTGGCATCGCTTCGCCAGTGTGCGACTTAGACGTGCGGAAGCTGCTGCCACACCCGCAGGAGCTGGTCGCCTGCGGATTGTCGATGTGGAAGCCACCACCCATCAGATTGTCAACATAGTCAATGTTGGCCCCATCCACATAGAAAAGGCTGACCCCATCGACCACAAGGCGTAAACCGTGCTGCTCCCACACGTTATCATCCTCACGGACGTTATCATCAAAGGTCATGCCATACTGCATCCCGCCACAACCACCGCCCTTGACAAAGACGCGCAGCGCATGGCTCTGCTTCATACCCTTCTGCTCCATAATGCCGCCCAACTTGTCCGCCGCGGTTGGTGTTAGTGTGATCATAGTTCTTGTAGCTCCTTCGTTCAAAACGTTTAATAATTCGTGATGCGTAATTCGTACTGCGTTGTAGACACTGACCGTAATTAATAGCGCTACATTACGAAGTATGCAGTATGAATTACGCCTGATTACCCCCCGATCTGATTCATCGCCCGGTTTTCGGCGACGAGCCCCTGGGCCAGACCATGCCCCCACGGTTTGTGGTAGGCTCCAGTACGCATCAGCTCACGGATCTCCGCAAAGTTGGCCCCGGCGCGCAACGGTGTCAATAAATCTACCTCATCATCGCGTAAAAGGCAAAGTCGCAATTTTCCATCCGCCGTCAGCCGGACGCGGCCACAACCCTGACAGAACGGCTCGGTCACGCTGCTGATAAAGCCGAGCGTGCCCATCGCCCCTGGAATACGGAACGGACGGCTGGGGTCAACAAAATCATAGCTCGCCTCTTCCAGCGGGCCAAACGCCGCCTCGATGCGTGCTCGCATCTCTTGAAAGGTGACGACATTGGTCTGCTGAAAATCGGTGATCTCGCCAAAAGGCATCATCTCGATAAAGCGCACTTCCCAGTCGTTTTCCAGCGTCAGGCGCGCCAGGTCGATCATATCCTGACCGTCGTTGAAGTTGCGGACGACCACCGCATTCAATTTGAGCGGTGTCAAGCCAGCTTCTTCGGCGGCTCGAATACT
>Ga0224722_1001652_pt1 | contig 12233 bp, 9 predicted proteins | sample Balambano_FR1_Me_FD_161646 | JGI IMG/M metagenome (GOLD analysis project Ga0224722, IMG submission 161646) | Freshwater sediment microbial communities from Lake Towuti, South Sulawesi, Indonesia - Balambano_FR1_MetaG | ecosystem: Environmental > Aquatic > Freshwater > Lake > Sediment | place...
CCGTCAGCCCGACCGTCAGCCCCAGCACGGCGCGCCGGGTCATGCCCCCGCGGCCGCCTCCGGCCGCCCCGCCTCGGGCAGGTCCGCGTCAGGCAGATCCGCACCGGGCAGATCCGCACCGGGCAGATCCGCGCCGCGCAGATCCGCGTCGGGCGCGGTGCGCCGCGGCGGGTTGGCGGGGTCGATCCGGCCGTAGCTCAGCAGCGTCACCCCGCTGTAGAGCAGCCGCGCCGGGTTGCCCGCCACGATCGAATGCGCCGGCACCGAGCGGGTGACCACCGCGCCGGCGCCAACGATGCAGCTGTCGCCGATGGTGACCCCCGGCAGGATCAGCGACCGCCCGCCGATGAAGCAGTTCCGCCCGATCCGGGTGTGGACCTTGATGTTGCGCGTCATGTCATGGCTCAGGATGCGCGCCTCGAAGGCCACATAGGTGTAGGGGCCGATGTGGATGCCCTTGGGATGGGTCAGGTCGAACCGGGCCGAGAGCGACATCTCGACCGTCGGGTCGATGTCGAGCTTCCAGACCCGGCGCAGCCAGGTCCGCTTGACGCCCACCGCCAGCTTGCGGAGCTTCTTGAAGCGGTTGAGGCTCATCTGTCCCCCGGGACCGTGCCGTTCCCCGGCCGTCCGCCGGCGCGCGGGCCATGATGGCCGGCCGGGCGCGCTTTGGCAACGCGGCGGGCCGCGGCGACGGCGGGAGGCCGCCGGGCCGCTGCCGCGGATCTGCGGCATCCGCCGCCGTTTGATCGCTTTTGCGCCGCAAATCGATCCGCTTGCGCCGCCCATAAGCGATCGCGCCCGCGCCGCCCGCGCGGCCGCCGCCGGACGGCGGCAGGACGGCGGTGGGACGGCGGTGACAGGAAGGGTGAAGGCGACATGGCAACCATCTTTGTGTCGGGTCCGGCGCAGCTTGCGGCGGCGCTGCGGACCGTGCAGGCGGGCGACGTGCTGGTGCTCGAGGACGGCGATTACGGCATCCTGAGCCTGACGGCCGACTTCGACGCGCCCGTCACCCTCACCTCGCGGACCCCGCTCGGCGCGAGCTTCGGCAAGATCACCCTGACCGGGGCGACCAACTGGCAGTTCGACGGGCTCACGTTGACCGACGGCTTCTCGGCCATCTCGCGCAGCGCCGGCATCACGGTGACGAACTGCACCATCGACGGCACCTTCTACCTCAAGGACGTGTCGCGGATCGTGGTCGAGAACAACGACATCGACGGCACCCTGCACGCGATGATCCTGAACTCGGTCAGCGACTTCCAGATCCGCAACAACCTGATCCACCACGCCCAGGAGGATCTGCTGCGGATGACCGGCAACAGCTTCGACGGGCTGGTCGAGAACAACCGCTTCTGGGACATGCATCCCGAGGACTACCGTCCGCTGGGCGGCGACTACAACCACGCCGACGCGATCCAGATGTTCGGCGCCAACGGCATGACGCCGCATGACATCGTGATCCGCGGCAACCACATCTGGGACGACCCGGCGACCGGCGCGCCGACGGTGACGCCGCAGGGCATCTTCCTCTCGGACCCGGCGGCGGGCGGCTACCGCAACATCCTGATCGAGGAGAACCTGATCAACGTCCGCTCGGCCAACTCGATCTACATCAACGGCGGGCAGGAGAACGTGGTGATCCGCCACAACACGCTGATCCCGGCCGAGGGCGACGGCGGCGCCATCATCCGGCTGGCGAGCAAGGCCGGCTACGACAATGCCGGCACCACCGTGACCGGCAACGTGTTCAAGCTGCTCATGGACGAGACCCGCGGCTCGGAGATCGGCGAGAACTTCATCTACGGGCGCGCGGCGGATCTGACCGCGCTGTTCTCGGGCAGCGGCCGGCTGCCCGAGGATTTCCTGCCGCCCCGGCCCTCGCTGATCCCGGCCGAGTTCGGCGCCCTGACCAGCCGCGACATCCATGTCGCGGACCGCGCCGGACTGCTCGCAGCGCTCGACGACGCGCGCGACGGCGACCGGATCGTGCTGGCCGACGGCGACTACGGCCGGCTGGAGATCAGCGGCCGCTTCGACTTCCAGGTGACCCTCGTGGCCGAGACCGCGCATGGCGCGCGCTTCACCGCCGTCACCCTGACCCGCGCCTCCAACCTGGCGCTCGAGGACATCGCGGTCACCGGCGGCGTCACCGCGACCGGGGGCTGCCATCACATCCTGCTCGCCGGTTCGCGGGTGGACGGCACGCTGCAGATCCGCGACGCCTCCCACATCACCCTCGAGGGCAACGACATCGACGGGCGCACCCATGCGATCGTGATGAGTTCGGTCAGCGACTTCGTGATCCGCGACAACGTGATCCGCGACGCCGACGTCTCGCTCACCCGGATCGCCGGCGACAGCGCCCGCGGCCTGATCGAGGGCAATGTCTACCACGACCTGCACGGCACCGCCCTCGCCCAGGGGGTGATGGTGCAGGTGCTGGCGGCGGGCGGGGCGACGCCGCAGGACATCACGATCCGCGGCAACTACCTGTTCGACGATCCCGCGACCGGCCGCCCCATCTCCCAGGGCATCGTGTTCGGCCGCCCGGCCGACCCCGAGGGCTATGCCAACATCCTGATCGCGGACAACCTGATCCGGGTCGGCGGCACCAGCGCCATCGCGCTGAGCGAGGGCCGCAGCAACGTGGTGATCCGCGACAACACGCTGATGGCCGGGCCGGAGGGCGGCGGCGGCACGCTGCGGCTCGGCGGGCAGGACAATTCCGGCACCCGCGTCGAGGGCAACGTGATGAAGCGGCTCGACGACCGCAGCCGCCTCGAGGGCGGCGCGGCAGAGGCGGAGGGCAACCACATCTACGGCCGCGGCGCCGATCTTTCCGCGCTGTTCGCGGGCGACGGCAGCCACTGGAGCGATTTCCGGCCCGCCGCGGAGACGATCGCCGCGGGCAGCTTCGGCGTGCCGGAGGGGACGGGCGACTTCTTCGGCCCCGACAGCGCCGTGGCGGCGATGCTGGCCGAACCCTCGCCCGCCTATTACGCGCTGCTGCCGGCCTGAGCCGCCGCCGGGCGGGACGGCCGGCGATGGCGCTTGACCCTGCGGCATGAAGCCGGCAAGGTCGGCCCAGCCGATGCACCGGCCGCCCGGCGCCCGTCCGGGGGCGGGGGGGGGTGCCGCCGCAACCGGGCCAGCCGCAACCGGGCAAACGGATGATCTTTCTCGATCAGGTCGCGCAGGGCCGGGACAACAACTTCAATCTCATCCGGTTCGTCGCGGCCTTCGCCGTGCTGGTGTCGCATGCCTTTCCGATCGCCCTCGGCGAAGGCGCGGCCGAGCCGCTCGAGGCGCTCTTCGGCCGCTCGCTCGGCTCGGTGGCGGTGTTCGTGTTCTTCGCGGTCTCGGGCTTCCTGATCGCCGCGAGCTTTGCGCGCGCGCGTTCGCCGGGCGCCTTCTGGCAGGCGCGGGCGCTGCGCATCCTGCCCTGCCTGGTGGTCTCGACCCTGCTGGTCGGCCTGGTGATGGGCCCGCTCGTCACCACGCTGCCCCCCGCCGCCTATCTGGCCGACCCCGCGACCTGGACCTTCCTGCTGCGCAACATCCTGATGGCGCTGCCGCAATACACCCTGCCCGGAGTGTTCGAGAGCAATCCCTACCCGACCGTGCTCGGCTCGATCTGGACGCTGATCCACGAGGTCGGCTGCTATGCGATGCTGTTTGCCGTGGGGATCCTCGGGCTGCTCCGCCCGCGGCTGTTCGGGCTCGTGCTCATGGCCTATGCGGCGGTCTGGGCGGTGACGCTCGGGGCCGGCATCCCGCTGCACGGCAAGCTCGAGCAGTTCCGCCTGCTTGCCCTGCCGTTCCTGGCCGGCATGGCGCTGCATGTCTGGCGCGACCGCATCCCGATGTCGGGGCTGTTGGCGCTCGGGCTGATCGCGCTGGCGGCGGCGCTGCGCGCCACGCCGCTCTACACCCTCGCCTTCACGCTGGCGCTGGCCTATGCGACCTTCTGGTGCGCCTTCGTGCCGCGGGGGCTGGTGCGGGCCTACAACCGGGTCGGCGACTATTCCTACGGGCTCTATCTCTACGCCTTCCCGGTCCAGGGGCTGGCGGTCTGGCTCTGGGGGCCGCTGACGCCGCTCGGCAACGTGGTGCTGGCCTTCCCGCTGACGCTGGCGCTCGCGATCCTGTCCTGGCACTGGGTCGAGGCGCCGGCGCTGCGGCTGCGCGGCCGGCGCCGGCGCCCGGCGGCGGCCGGCTAACCCATCCGGTCCGCGCCGCGCCGGTGGCGGGGCGGGAAGCGCGAATAGCGCGGCCCCCGGCGGTCCGCCGCCGGACCCGCCGCCATCTCCGCCGCCGCGGCCTCCGGCCGGCGCCCCTCCTGCGGCAGGAGGCAGTTGGCCAGCGCCGCGCCGAAGCCGGTGTAGAAGGCGAACAGCGGCTGCAGCTTGCCGAAATAGGCCACGGTGGCGCCGCCGAGGATCAGCGCCACCATCATCAGCCCCCAGCCGGTGCGCAGCTGCGCGAACTGCGGGTTCGCGGTGTCGCGCCGCGCCAGCGCGAGCCAGATCAGCGCCACCGCCGCGGCGAGGAACAAAAGCGACGGGATCCCTGAGCGCATCATCATCAGGAGCCAGTAGTTGTCGACGCTGCCGGCGAGCCAGAACGGCCGCGTCCAGGTGGTGGGATCGATGCCGAAGAACGGGTTGGCCAGCACGTCGTCGATCCCGAAGGTCCACTGATTGCGCCGCGTATAGGCGGTGCCGGGATTGAGCGTGAGCGCGGCCAGGAACCCGACCGCGCCGCGCCCCGAGAAGGTTTCGAGAAACACCACCGCCCCGAGCCCGAGCCCGCCGAAGATCGTCGCGCGCCGCTTCAGGCCGCGGCTGATCCGCTCCAGACCGAGCAGCAGGAACTGCAGGATCAGGATCAGGAGCGGCGCCGAGGAGGCCGACAGGAAGGTGCCGAGCCCGATCACCGGCACCCGGAACAGCCGCTGCGGCACGCTGCTTGTGAACCACACGAGGCTCAAGAGCGCCGAGCAGAACACCCCGTGCAGGATCGGATGCTCGAAGAACGAGGCCGCCCGCATGATGCCCATCCGCACCTCGTCGTCGCGGCGATAGCGGGTGCCGGTGATCGAGGTCGCGAAATCGGGGATGTACTGGGTGCGCAGGACGGCTTCGGGCAGGGCCGCCAGCGCCGCGACCAGCACCATCACGAACAGCACGCCGATCAGCGCCAGGGCCTGGTCCAGCCGGGTAATCCAGATCCGGACCGCCAGATAGACGACCAGGAACTCCAGCACATAGGTGCCGCTGCGCTCGAGCGCGGTCGCGCCGCCGTAGATCAGCGCGAAGGCCGTGGCCGACCACAGCACATGCCCGATGAACATCCAGTCGTAGAGCCGCAGCTTCAGCCCGCCGAGCCGCGGCAGGATCAGGAAGGTCACGACGATGAGATAGAGCTTGGACCAGGTGAAGAACAGCGGCCCGGCATAGAAGCCGAACTCGATCGGCACCAGGATCACCAGGATCAGCAGCAGCGTGAGCGGCAGCGGCACCCGCGCCGGCCCGGCCCCCGAGACCAGGCCCGGGACCGGTCCGGACTCCCGTCCGGACTCGCGGCCCGAACCGCGGCCGGCGGGCGGCGCGGCGCGGCGGCCGGCGGGCGGCATCGGAGAGGTCTCTGTCACGCCTTCGGCCCGTCCTGTCGCCGCCTCGCGGTCCCGTGCTACTGTCCCTGCCGCCAGCCGTCATACAGCGAACGCGGGTCCCCGAACAGGGCCAGCCCGGCCATCCGCCGCGCCCGGTAGAGCCGCAGCCGGGTCAGCGTCGCAAAGCCGAGCGCCCGGGCGCGCAGCCCGGCGACGCGGTCCGAGGTCAGCACCCGCGGCAGCTCGCCCACCGGCGACAGCGCCAGGGCGAGCGCCCGCGCCGCCCATCTGAGCCGCCCCGCCGGCCCGCGGATCTCGGCGAAGTCATGGCCGATGTGGCGGTCCCACTTGCGCCGGAGCTGGCCGAAATCGTCGCGCGCCGCGGTCTCGACCCGCATCGCCGGCACATAGTCGATCCGCGCCCCGGCCGCCCGGGCGCGCCGGCCCCAGTCGCGGTCCTCGGCGATGTCGATGCCGCCGAAGCCACCCACCTGCGCGAACAGCGCCCGGCGCACCGCCATGTTGCAGGTGGCGGTGTAGCCGTCGCGCTCGACATAGAGCTTCATGCGGTAGCCGTAGATCGCCTCGTAGGCCTCGATCGCGGTGGGCGCGCCCGGGCGGCGCGGCCGGATGCGCACCTCGCCGCCGATCACCCCGGCGCCGGGATGGGCGTCGAAATGGGCGAGGATCCGGGCCACCCAGTCGGGCGCGGGACTGCAGTCGGCATCGATGAAGGCCAGCAGTTCGGCGCGCGCCAGCGCCGCGGCGCGGTTGCGCGCCGGCCCCGGGCCCGGCACCGGCTCCTGCGCCAGCCGCACGAAGGGATAAGCGGCGGTCTCGGCCTCAGGCAGCCGGTCCGAGCCGTTGTCGACCACGATCACCTCGAACGGCGGCGCGTCCGCCCCGGCCTGCGCCGCCAGCGCCGCCAGGCAGCCGGCCAGCGCCGCCTGGTCGTTCAGATGCGGGATGCCGATCGACAGACGCGGGACCATGCCGCCCGACCCCTTCCCCAAGCCCTGCCCCCGACGCCTTTGGCGGCCGGCGGCATGCTACCGGCCGCGGCCGATCTTCGCCAGCAGGTGTGAAGAAACCGCATCATCCGGCCCGCATCCGGCCCGCGCCCGCGTATGCCGCGCGCGCAGCGTCGCGCGCGCAGCATTGTGCCGCCAACGGCTTTGCCCTAAGAACGCCCCTGCAAGCCGCGAGGACGGCCGCAAGGACGACGGAGGGCCTTCCCGATGCTGCCGCAGGACACCGCCGGCGACCGCAACGCCCGTCTCGCCGGGACGGTCCTCGAGGCGATCGCGGCGCTGGCGGCCGGGGCGCCCGCCTACGGGCTGCTCGATCTGCCCTATCACGGCAACATCGGCGACAGCGCCATCTTCCTCGGCGAGGCGGAACTGCTGCGCCGGGTGCACGGCCGCGATCCCGACTATGTCTCGACCATGCATTTCTCGCCCGAGGAGCCGCGCCGCTTCCTGCCGGAGGGGATCCTCTACCTGCATGGCGGCGGCAATTTCGGCGACATCTGGCCGCAGCACCAACTCTACCGCGAGGCGATCCTGCAGCGCTATCCGGGCCACCGCATCGTGCAGTTGCCGCAGTCGCTGCATTACGGCGACCCGGCCGCGGTCGAGCGCACCCGCCGCGCGATCGCGGCGCACCGCGACTTCCACATGATGGTGCGCGATCAGGAAAGCTTCGACTTCGCCGCGGCGCAGTTCGACTGCGCGGTGCTGTTGGTGCCCGACTGCGCCTTCGGCATCGACATGGCGCGCGTGCCCCGCTCGGGCGCCGGCCGCGGCGTGCTGTGCATCTTCCGCCAGGACCACGAGCGGCGCGACGACGCCGATGCGGCGCCGGCGCAGTTCGGCGAGGCCGGGCTCGGCGCCCGGATCGAGGACTGGAACGCGATCGACCCGGCGCACTGGAAGGCGGCGCGGCGGACGATGCGGATCGCCGATCACGGCGCGCGGCTGCTGCCGCACGGCTTCTGGACCCGGCAGCGGCTGGCCAGCATGACCCGGCTCGGCGAGGCGCTGGTGCTGGCGGGCTTCGCCCAGCTCGACAGCGCCGAGCTGATCGTCACCGACCGCCTGCACGGCCACATCATGGCCTCGCTGCTCGGCAAGCCGCATGTGGTGATCGACAATTTCTACGGCAAGATCGCCCATTTCATCCGCGCCTGGCCGGCCGGGCCGGAGGTCGGCGTCGCCCGCGACTATGCCGAGGCGCGCGTCCTGGCCGAGCGGCTGCTGGCGCGGGAGCCGGCGTGACCGGCCCGGGCCGGCGCGGCGCGGGAGAGGCGGGCGGGTGAAGGTCTACATGATCAATCTCGACCGCCGGCCGGACCGGCTGGCCCACATGACCGCGCTGGCCGGCCGGCACGGCTTCGCCTTCGTCCGGCTGGCGGCGGTCGACGGGCAGGACCCCGAGGTGGCCGCCGCCGCCGCCGCCATGCCCGCCCCGGCCGCGGGCGATGGCGCGCGGATGAGCACCGGCGCCTATGGCTGCTTCGCCAGCCACCGCCGGTTCTGGCAGCTCTTGCTCGACAGCGGCGCGCCGCAGGCGATGGTGATGGAGGACGATCTCGATCTGGCCGAGGGGATCGGCCGCTATCTGGCCGAGGACTGGGTGCCGCCCGGGGCCGACATCATCCGGCTCGAGACCTTCGGCACCCGCATCCACCTGGGCGAGCGGCCGGTCCTGCCGGCGCTGGGCCGCAGCCTGCGGCGGCTGCGCTCCACCCATCTCGGCACCGGCTGCTACGTGATCACGGCGCCGATGGCGGCGCGGCTTTTGGCCGAGACCCGGCAGTTCAGCGATCCGATCGACCAGTACCTGTTCAATAGCGAACTGCCGTTCTTTTCCACTGCGCGGATCTGGCAGATGACGCCCGCGCCGGTGGTGCAGGGCAAGCGCCCGGGCGCGGTCTCGGCGGCGGACAGCTGGGTCGAGACCTCGATCCCCGACCGCTTCGCCGGTCCCGGCGGGGCCGGGACCGCCGCCGCGGCCGAGGGCGCCACCGGGCGCCTGATCCGCCGCGGCCGCGAGGAGCTGCGCGCCCGCCTGCAGGGGAGCCGCTATGTCGTCGTGCCGTTCGGCTGAGACCGGCCGCCGCGGCCGGCCCGGGGCCGGCCGATGAAGCCCTCCCGGCCGGAGCGGCCGCTGCAGTCGCATGCCATCAGCGGCTCGCGCTGGGCGGTTGCGGCGCGCAGCCTGCGGGCGGTGGTCGGGCTCGTCACCGTGTCGGTCCTGTCGCGGTTCCTCGACCCGCAGGAGTTCGGCATCTTCGCGATGGTGCTGTTCGTCACCAGCTTCGCCCAGATCTTCGCCGATTTCGGCACCCGCCTCGCGCTGATCCAGCGCCCCGAGGTCACGCCGCTCGAGATGGCCAGCGTGTTCTGGTCCAATCTCGCGACCGCGAGCCTGCTGATCGTGCTTCTCTATGCCGCCGCGCCGGCGCTCAGCGCGGCGGTGTTCCAGTCCGACGCGCTGGTGGCGCCGCTGCGCTGGGCGCTGCCGGTGTTCTTCCTCGCCGCCCTGCAGGGCGTGTCGCTGTCGATTCTGGAACGATCGTTCGCCTTCAGCCGGATCGCGATCGCCGACTTCCTCGGCGCCGCCGCGGGCGGGCTCGCCGCGATCGCGCTGGCGCTCGCCGGCTATGGCGTGGCGGCGCTGGTGGCGCAGCAGGTGCTGGGCCTCGCGGTGGTGGCGGCGCTGACCATCCGGGCGGCGCGCTGGCGGCCGGAATGGCGGTTCAGCGCCGCGGCGCTGCGGCCGCTGCTGCGCTACGGCAGCTACATCTCGCTCGCGACCTCGATCCAGTTCCTGTCGAGCAGCCTCGACCGGCCGATCATCGGCGCGCGGCTGTCGGCGGCGGATCTCGGCTATTCCGCGATGGGCCAGCAGATCGTGCTGACGCCGCTGCGGATGGTGGCGATGGCGGTCCGGCGGGTGATGTTCCCGATCATGGCCTCGATCCAGGACGACAACATCCGCCTGCGCCGCGGCTTTCTCGGGGCGCAGCACGGGCTGATGCTGGTGATGGCGCCGATCTGCTTCGGTCTCTGGGCGCTGGCGGTGCCGGTGGTGGCGGTGCTGCTCGGCCCCGGCTGGGAGATCGTGGCGACGCTGCTCGGCTTCATGACGCTCAATGCGCTGTCGAGCACGGTCAACGAGTTCAACAGCGGGGTGTTCTCGGCCAAGGGGCAGGCGCGGTTCCAGTTCCACTGGAGCGTGCTGACCGCGGTGCTGACGCTGGTCGTGCTCTTGGCCAGCGTGTCCTACGGGCTGGTGGCGGTGGTGGCGGCGCGGACCGCGCTTCTGGTGGCGCTGATGCCGGCCAACGCCTATTTCGCGCTGCGGCTGATCGAGCAGCCCGCGGGCGAGTTCCTCGGGGTGGTGCTGCGCCCGGTGGTCTCGGCGCTGGCGATGGCGGCGGTGGTCTGGGCGGTCGACCGCGCGCTCGCCGAGCGCGGGGCGGCGGATCTGCTGCGGCTGCTGATCGGCATCCCGCTCGGCGGGCTCGTCTATCTCGGCGGCCAGCTGGCGATCGACCGCGCCCGCACCCTGTCGATCGCCGGCCAGGTGCTGCGGCGCGGCCGCAAGGGCTGAGGCCGCGGCCGGCGGCGGCGGGCGCGCGGGCCGGCCTCAGCCGGCGGCGCCCTTGACCGAGGCGAAGCCGTCCTGCCATTCCGCCCGCCGCCGCCAGACGTCGCGCCATTCCGCGCCGCCGCCGCCCACCATCGCCCGGCCCACCAGCGCCCGCGTCCAGGGCCAGAGCCGGAACAGCGCCAGCCCCGGGCCGCGCTGGCCGGGGGGGAAATGCCGCTTGATCAGCTCCATCTTGGCCCGCATCAGCCGCACCGCCCGGTCCGACTGCACCGCCTGGCTGGCGCCGCCGTGATGGATGATCGTCGCCTCCGGCGTCACCCGCGGGCGGAGCCCGATCGCCCGGGCGCGCAGGCACAGATCCACCTCCTCGCCATACATCACGAACACGTCGTCGAACCCGCCCAGCCGGTCCCAGGTGTCGCGGCGGATCAGCAGCAGGCAGCCGGTCACGATGTCGACCTCGGCCTCGGTGTCGCGCGGCCAGGTGCCGTAGAACTCGGAATTGAACAGCCGCGAGCTGCGGAACAGGCCGTTCAGCCCGGTCACCCGGCAGAACACCGACCAGAGCGTCATGCGCGCGAAGCAGGAGGTCGGGTTCAGCGTGCCGTCGGCATAGAGCGTCCGCCCGCCCCAGATCCCGGCCTGCGGCGTGCGCTCGGCGAAGGCCAGCAGCCGGTCGAGCGCGCGGTCGAGCACCACCGTGTCGGGGTTGAGCAGCAACAGCCAGGGCGCCGTCGCCCGCGCCCGGGCGAGGCGGTGCGCCGGGCCGAAGCCGTGGTTGACCGGCTCGGCGATCAGCACCGCCTGCGGAAAGGCGGCGGCGATCGCCGCGGCCGAGCCGTCCTGCGAGGCGTTGTCGACCACGATCAGCTGGTAGGGCACGGTCGTCTCGGCCACCACCGAGCGCAGGCAGGCCAGCGTCATCTCGCGCGTGTTGTAGCTGATGACGATGATCGACAGCCGCGGCCCGCCGTCCGGGGCCGGTCCGGGCCCGGGCACCGCGACCGGCGCCGCGGCCGGCAGGGGCGCCGCCGGCATCACGAGAGGGCCGGCTTCTGTCCCACCGGCAGGAGTTCGAGCGGGTTCAGATGCAGCGCCGCGGCGCGCGCGGGCGCCGCCGCGAACGGGTCGTAGAGCGCGGCCTGAAAGCCGGCGCGGCGCATGCGCGCCAGGAAATCCTCGCGGTCGTAGATCCGCACATGGTCCCACTGGCCGAACCGGCGGTCCTGCTCGGCGGCGTCGCGCAGCGCCGGCGCCTCGTCGGTGCCGCGGCCGTCGAGCGCGAACGGGGTCAGCAGCAGCGCCCGCCCGCCCGGCGCGAGGATGCGGTACAGCTCGGCAAAGGCCGCGGCATCGTCGGGCACGTGCTCCAGCACATGGCTGCAGATGATCAGCTCGAAGCTGCCGTCGGCAAAGGGCATGGCGGTGATGTCGGCGCTCTGCATCGCGTCGATGTGGCGGTAGCGCGCGGCATCGAGGTCGGTGCCCTGGTAGCGCACCTCGGGCTGGCGGCGCAGCCACAGATAGAGCCCGAAATCCGGGGCGACATGCAGGATCCGCAGCGGCCGGCGGCCGACCCCGGCCTCGGTCTCGAGATAGAGCATCATCATCCGCGTCCGGTCGGCGCCGTGGCAGACCGGGCAGCGGTCCTCGGTGCGCCGCATGCCGCCCACCACCTGCCGGCGGTCCAGCACCTCGGCGCCCCCGCCATGCGCCGCGAAGCCGCGGATCCGGCTGGTGCAGAGCGGGCAGGTCTTCTCGGAACCGTAGAAGGCGGCCTTGCGCAGCCCGAAGCGGATCGGTTGCGGGATCAGCGTCGTGTAGCTGCGCAGATGTCCCATGCTTTCGGTAACCTTGTAGAAAATATGACAAATCTCATGATAGCCGCAGGCCTGCGGAAAGTAAAGCCGGGGGCGCCGGCGCGCCGCCGCGCGGCGATGGACAGGGGCCCGGGCAGCGGCTATAGGCTGCGGCGCCCCCCTCCGCCCCGCCGCCA
>Ga0224722_1001656_pt1 | contig 12223 bp, 10 predicted proteins | sample Balambano_FR1_Me_FD_161646 | JGI IMG/M metagenome (GOLD analysis project Ga0224722, IMG submission 161646) | Freshwater sediment microbial communities from Lake Towuti, South Sulawesi, Indonesia - Balambano_FR1_MetaG | ecosystem: Environmental > Aquatic > Freshwater > Lake > Sediment | place...
TCGCGAATACCTGCACTTGCACCCTGTCCCATAAATTGAGGGGTCATATGGGCAGCATCACCTGCTAAAAGTACACGATTGTCCCGCCACTGATTTGCAACTAAAGCATTAAAGGTATAAACCAATTTACGCTTTATTTCGAAATCATCAGGATTAACAAATTTAGACAACAACATACGGACCGTTTCAGGCTGTTCCATATATTCTTTGGTCTGCCCTTTCTTCAACATAAATTCAAAGCGATGGAAGCCATCTGGTTGCACGCAACTGACCACAGGTAAATCAGGATCGACCACAAAGTTAAAATAAGGTAGATGACGTAGACCTTTATTGCGATCTTTTTGTTTTAGATCAACCACTAACCATGGTTCTGGAAAGTTTTTCCCTGACATTTCAATGCCCAACTTGGCACGGACTGTACTACGACCACCATCTGCACCAACTAAATAGCGTGCAGATATTTGCTGAATATCAACCACACCCTCTGCTTCAGCTTTGACATCACACTCATCACTAAAACGATAAACTTGAGTTGCCTGATGAGAAACCGTCACTGCATGTTGATCTTGACTGAAATTAATCAGCTCTCGACCACGCCAAATCCTAACATTTGGATATTGAGCTAAAGCATTGGTTAAAGAGGTTTCTAAATAGGGTTGATAGTAAAAATTGATCACTGACCAACCAAATGGGCGTTTCAGCGGCTTATATTGCATCAGTACCGTACTATCAGGACGAACAAGCTGTACGGGGGTATCTAATAACATATCTTTTTGCAGTTCTTCAGCCATACCAATCGACTGAAAAATTCGCATACATTCATCATCGGTATACACTGCACGAGCATTGCCATAAAACACAGGTTCACGTTCTAACACCAAAACTTGATGTCCGTGCTTTCCTAGGATATGTGCCAATACCAATCCTGTTGGTCCTAGACCTGCAATCACCACATCAACATTTTGTGATGTCATTTTTTTAATTTTCTGACCTGTCATGTTTAGAACCTCTAAAGCTAGATGGGAGAATATTCAGGATGAATCACAGTTGAGATTCCCTGTTTTAAATTACTTAAATTGGTAGAGAACATATAAAGTTTGGTTGGATTCTCAGGCTTATGCCCCCAAGAACTGATTGCGAAATATTTGGTTGGTTTCCAAGTTCTTTCATCGACAACCAATGGTGCCCAGCCGAATTCAATTTCAAAGCCTGATGGACTAATCACATAAAAAGACAGTTCCTTATCATTCGGATGTTGCCCAATCTCATGCGCCATTTCATATCCGAGCTGTTTGCAACGCTGAAAGGCCTGTGATAAGTCATCCAAAGAAGCAGCTTGTACATTCATATGTTGAACTTTGGTGCGAATCGGATCTAAAGTGATTTCTCTAGTGGTTGCGATCGCAACAGAATGATGACGCTCATTCAAACGTAGAAAAGTCACATCGAGGGTCACACCACTCATCTCTTGCTCGACATAATCGCTGACTCTGGCATTAAATATTTCTTGCCAAAATCGCTGCATCTTCAAAGGTTTCCTTGAAGTAATCGCCACATGCCCCATACCGGCTTGTGCTGTAATAAAACCTGAACTCAACATTTGTAACGGCTGTTCAGTCAGATCAGCTTGAATAAAAAGCTCAATATTCTGTTTTTTAGGTCCTAATATTCGCCAAAATGCTTTCACACCTCGTTGCTCAGCTTCAGCCAAGCTACTTTTCTCAACCACAATTTCACGTTCAGCTAATCGAGCCAAAATAATGTCTAGCGTCTGTTGATCAGCAACTTGCCATCCCAAAGCAATAAAGTCTTCTGAATCCCCTTTTTGAACAATCAAACGTTTGGCATGATTGTCCATCCGAAAGCTCATTTCATTGATAGACTTTTCGTCAGCGTTAAAATGCAATCCCAAACCTTGCTGAAGAAAAATTTTCCACTGTTTTAATTTATTCGATTCAATCACCGCATAACCCATACGCACTGAACCAAAAATATCCTGATCTATTGTGGTGGTATTCATATGCTCACCTTTTCAAGCGATTGCTTGTCTAGCAAAGAAATCTAGACTGAGCCGATTAAACGCATCTGCCCTTTCCCACTGCACCCAATGCCCCGTATTTGCAAATAAATACACATCGCAATTTGGCATAATCTTTTGCAAGCTATATGCACCGCTCGGTCTATTCACCAAATCACTCGCTCCCCACACCACAAGTGTAGGAACTTTGCAGCGTTTTAATCTTGGGTCACGGGTAAAATCCATACGGATTGCACCTTTTAATCCTGTAGGACGTCTCAAAGGAGGAGCTGCGATTACATCAGGGTCGATACTCGCTTCATAGCGTTCACGTATGACACTTTCTGGGACTTGACTGCCATCAAATACCAAATATTCACGAATGAAAGTTCTTAACTTATCCATACTTGGCCCTTTACCACCATAGTAATTTAATAAGCAATTCAAACCTTTAGTAGGTAAACCTTTCGTTGTATTAATTCCACCAGGTCCCATAAGAATCAAGCTTGCAACACGTTCTGGCTGTTCAAGTGCCATGCGTAATCCGCAGGCTCCACCAAGAGAGTTACCAATGATATGTACCTGTTTAATCTTTAACTGATCAAGCAAGCCAAACATTGCATCCGCTAAATCCCCAAATGGATCATCACGATTTACGCCTTTTGATGACTGACCATAGCCCTGCATATCAGGAATAAGTACACGATATTTTTCCGCCAACGCATCAATATTTTTGGAGTAGTTCGATAACCCAGAAGCACCAGGACCACCACCATGCAACATCAGAATCGGAAAGCCCTCACCTTGTTCACATAAAAAAATCTGTCTATGACCAAATTTTATAAACCGTGAACTCAAGGCATTTTCTTTATGCTCTGTCATTTTTTGTACTCTAAATTTACTAAACACAATTAATTTGAACATATTTGTTCAAATTAATCAATATTTGTTCATATTTTATAAAATTATAAATATCAAATAGATAAAGATTTATTGGTTTATATCTCAAAATTTTCTAAAAAATTTATCTGAAGAGCAACGCATTGAAAATCAGATTGCATTAAAGAAACACGATTAAAAAAAATAGACAAATAATTTGCAAATTAAACACTTTTGTTTAATATTTTACACTTAATTTATATTAAATGGATTTTATCGTGATCAAAATACGCAAATCTCAACTCTTCTCGCTGTTTTTATTCAGTCAAGCCTCTGTTTGCTATGCATCTGGTGTTTACATTGACACTCAAACAGCCAATGGTGTCGGTTATGCTTTCGCAGGTACATCTGTACTTGCTCAGGATGCAAGTGTTATTGCTTATAATCCTGCGGGAATGGGCGCATTAGATCAGGGAAATTACCTCTCTGCTTCAGCTTCGCTGGTTCTGGCACAAACTGAATTTAATGGCACCAATAGCGCATCAATTTCACCAATCGTTCCTACAGGAAGCATAAATGATCGTATCGATCGAGAATTAGTTGTTCCTAGTTTTCAATATGTTTATAAAAGCGAACAGCCTTATGCCATCGGTATCAGTGTTTCACCAATGTATGGTAATGAGGGCGAATGGAATGACCAATTCATCGGTCGTTATAAGGGCTTAAAAACTGAAGTCACAGGGATGAACTTTAATACTTCTTTTGCTTATGCATTCAGCCCACAATTGATGTTTGGTTTTGGCATCAACTATCTTGATTTTGATGCAACACTCACAAGAAAAGCAGCTCCGTTGGTCAATACAAGCACAACACCCCCGATTTATGTAGGTGATGCTCAAGGGGAATTACAAGGTGATGGAGATGGTTGGGCAGCGAATGTAGGGGTGCTTTGGCGACCGACCCAAGACATTGATCTTGGCTTAACGTATCGCTCTGAAACTGATTTGAAACTTGATGGTTCACTCACCATCACAACACCAAAAACAAAACTGACAACGCCAGCCACTGTCGACATTAGTATGCCTCAAAGTGTTAGCTTAGGAGCAGCATACCGCTTCAAGCCAAAATGGACTGCACTCGCTGAAGTGACTTGGTACGATTGGTCTGTTTTACCAGCCTTTAGTGCCGTTAATCCTGCAACAAATGTGGTTGTATATGAAGAACAATTACATTTTAGAGATGGTTTTCGGTCTAGCCTTGGCGCTTTATACCAAATAACACCAGCCACACAGCTTAGATTTGGTACAGCCTATGATAAATCGGTCGTACAATCATCATCAGAACGTACCGTACGCTTCCCTGATGCAGATAGAATTTGGCTCTCCGTCGGTGCAGGTTACCAATTGAATCAAAAACTGAGTATAGATTTTGGCTATGCTCATATTTTTGCAAATGAAGCCACAATCAAAAGTCCAACAATCGTTGCTGGCAATACGACGATGCAAACTTTAGAAGGTAATTTTGAAACACAAGCTGATATTTTTTCTCTTCAATTCAACTATAAATTCTAAGAAAATAACCCGCTTAATTTATCATTAAGCGGGTCATTTTCTTTTAAATCATAACTATTCTATTTTGACCCACGTTTGGCTTCGACCTAATGCAGACGTGCCTAAATACCCTCTTAAATTCAGCCTGTTGCCACTTGTATTCAGCCTCAATTTACCCTTATAAATATTGCCACTCATTGGGTCAATCACTTTTCCATCCGTATATTCACCTGTTTTATTGATATTTTTTTTAAAACCATACAAGATTTTCATACCAATCAGTGGAACATCTTTTAACTCATTTTTACAACGGAAACACTTATCGGTATAGGGTTCTTTTTGATTCGGTAAAGCATAAATCTCCTCAATTGTTCCTTCATAGCTACCATCTGTCAGCTTATAAATATTAATTTTAGCGCGTGCATAACCACTTCGATCATCCATCGCCTTCCATTTGCCCACAATTTCCTCTGCCCAAGTATTGGTTATACACATGCTTGAAATCGCAAGAATCAGAAAAAATTTCATTTTTAGTTTCATCGGCTTATTGCTCCTTAATAAGCTGTTGTCGAGGTTAGAACCAACAATCTTCTGTATTTGTAATCACAAGAATAGTTATAAATTTACAAAAAATTAAACACAATTGTTCAATTTTAACCATAATTGACTTAATATAATCAGATTGAAATTTGTTGTCTAGTGAAACTGGCAACTTACAAAAAATGAAAGACCTCGTGATAAGAAGGAATCGTTATGGCAAACACCGTATTTCAGCAAGGACGTATAGATGTCCATCACCACATCGTTCCACCTGTGTTTAGAGAGGCAATGCTCAATAAAGGAATCACTAAAGTCGCTGGAGCGCCGCTTCCTCTATGGTCGCCAGCTCAATCCATTGAAATCATGAATCAAATTGGAACTCAAACGGCTATTGTCTCTTTATCTGCACCAGGTGTTTACTTTGGAAATGCGCAAGAGGCTTGCGATTTAGCTCGTCAATGTAATGAATATACGGCGGATATGCGTGCGAAATATCCGAATAGATTTGGTTTTTTCGCAGTACTCCCAATGCCTTTAACTTCGGAATCATGTAAAGAAGCAATTTATGCTTTGGAAATATTAAAAGCAGATGGCATCGTATTATTAGGAAGTACAGATGGTATTTTTCTTGGTGACTCAAGATTTGAAGAACTGATGTATGAATTAAATCAACGTCATGCAATTGTTTTTATACATCCTAATTTACATGAAACAAGTGAACATTTGGGATTAAATACACCTGGATTTATTTTAGAATTTTTACCAGATACGACACGTGCAGCAGTTAATTTGATCACGTCTGGAGTCATGGAACGTTATCCAAATATCCAGTTTATCTTAGCGCATGCTGGTGGCTTTTTACCCTATGTTGCATGGCGTGTATCGCTAGGTAACTTAATGTCTGAAATGAATCAGAATGCCCCTCAAGGAATCCTCACGTATATAAGACGTTTTTATTTTGATACCGCATTATCACCATCACCTTATGCCATGTCTGCATTAAAAGAACTTGTCGGCACAGATCGCATTTTGTTTGGTAGCGATTTTCCATTTGCACCTGCCCCCATTTCTCATATGCAAACGCGTTCCCTTGATGATCTGCCCATTTTTAATGATTTAGATCAATATAAAATCCAGCGTAGCAATGCACTGACCCTATTTCCTCACTACAAGCAACTCAATGAAATTGCACAGCCCAGACCCATTTATCAACAAGAAAGCTTGAGCAATAAACTTAAACGTTGGATGACACAGCCCATCATCGCGATTGCAGAAAAGAAACGTTCCAAATAAGCTCACTGGAGAAACTGTATGGCATTACATCTCGTTCATTTTATCGACCCTCAACAAAAAGAACGTTGGGGTATAGTCGAATCAAATCACATCACCGCTCTTCAAAATGACTTCCCTACGACAAAAGACATTATTGAATGTGGTTTAGTCAAGCTTGCTCAGTTAGCGCTAGAGAGTACTGAAAAATATTTGTTCAGCGACATTGCGCTACTTAGCCCAATCACTAATCCCTCGCAAATATTGTGTCAAGGTGCGAACTATCGCCAACATATGCTTGATTCAGGTATCAATCCTGATACCCAGTCATTCAATATGTTTTTTACTAAATCATTGGCATCTCTTCATGGACCAATAGGATGGATTGAAAAACCTAGCCATGTTGATTTATTAGACTATGAAATTGAGTTAACACTAGTACTGGGGAAAAGAACGCAAGGCTGTGTCACAGTCTCTACAGAAAATTTACACGAATATATTGCAGGTATCTGTATCGGTAATGATGTCTCAGCACGTGACATTCAAATTCCACAAATGCAATTTTATAAAGGCAAAAGCTACCGTACTTTCTGTCCACTTGGCCCTGTACTGTGTCTACTAAATAAAACGGAAATGCATTATTTAAATCATCTACAACTTACATTAAAAGTGAATGGTGAAGTTCGCCAACAAGATTCTACTGAGAACTTGGTTTTCAAGCCTGCTGAAACACTGACAGAATTCTCCCAAATTACCAATTTCGAAGTGGGTGATGTACTCATGACGGGGACTCCATCAGGATGTGCATTGGGATTACCCTCCGCTGCTCTCATTAAAATGACAGGTCTTCTACCTGAAAAACTCAAATGGCAATTGTTTAATAAAGGCCAATCCAAACGTTCCCAGTACTTAAAAATTGGCGACCAAGTCGAATCTCATATTTTTAGTCATGATGGCAAAATCAATTTAGGTCATCAGCGACATACCGTTTGTTAAGCAGAGAATCTTTTGTCATGAAGAAATATTTCTTTCTATTTTTACTCGCTTCTTACTCAATTCATTCATTTGCATCAGATCAGCTTAATGGCACTGTTTGGAAAACAATCGATGATGAGACCAATCAACCTAGAGCAATTGTGAAATTTAGCGAGGATCAAACAGGGGCTTTATCCGCTACCATCGAAAAAATACTCGTTCCCAGTGAAGCAAATGTATGCTTAAAGTGTCAAGGCGCTTATAAAAACAAGTCATTAGTTGGCGTAGTAATCGTCAAGCATTTAAAAAGTACCAGCCAAAATAAATATGAGAATGGTTCAATCCTAGACCCCAAAACAGCTAAAACATATAGCTTCAGTGCAACATTATCTCCTGATGGCAAAAAACTAAATGGTCGTGGTTATATCGGTATTTCTGCACTTGGAAGAAGCCAAACTTGGTATAGGCTCAAATAATCTCGATACAACTATACTACTGGGAAATATTTCATGATAAGTAATCGTTTAAAATATGACTTTTACTTATCACTTTACTTAAAATTTAAAAAGCAATTAACTATAAAAATAGATCTATCACCCTGATTAATCCACCAAACATTATATTAAAAAAATTATTGACTTAATCTTCAAATATCCCAACCCTTTTCAATAGACGTGATTTGACTATAAATACTTTGATGCTCTGCTTGTTTCACAGTACACCATAAATCAATAAACGCTTTCCCCAAATAATCAACGAGTATCTTATTATTTTTGAATAGTTTCAGAGCTTCAAGCTGCTCAATTGGCAATAAATGATGTTTAGATTTAAACGTAAGTTGATTGATTTGTTTAGGTACTTCTAATTGATGTGTCAAACCATAAAGTGTACCGATCAAAATCATAGCAATGCTCAGATAAGGATTACAATCTGCTCCTGCAACACGATATTCCAATCTTTGATTTTCTTGATCAGAGCAAGGGATGCGGATAGCGACATTACGATTATTGAGTCCCCAGTTGGCTTCTAAAGGAACATGATGTCCCATTTTAAAACGTCTAAATGAATTTAAATTAGGTGCCAAAATTGCCATCGAACTTGGCATAAGCGATAACAGACCACTAATGACGTTTAATAAGTCTACGGACAACTCAGCATGCTGAGAACTAAAAATATTGTTTTGATCTTGATCAAGCAAACTCATATGAAAGTGCATGCCACTACCCGCTTTTAACAGATCTGGCTTGGCTAGGAAATTTGCTCTAAACCCATGTTTATTTGAAATTTGTTTTATAGTTCGTTTTAACAACATAATCTGATCACATAACTTTAAAAGATCACATGTATGTTGCAGATTGATCTCATATTGCCCCGAAGATGCCTCAGAAATAATTCCTGTAATCAAAATATTCTGTAATTTAGCAACAGTTTCAATCTCATCTAAAATCTGTTGATGTGTATCTGAGAGATGAATATCAAAGCACTGTGTTGTCGTCTCTTCAGCCTTTTCTATCCCATCTAAAGGTTGTAAATAAAATTCTATTTCTGCGGCGATACAAGGGCGATAATTTCTTTCATGTAACTGCTTGAGTATTTTCTTTAAAAGATTACGAGGTTCAATCAAACAATCTTGATAATGAGCATCTTTCATCGTCAATAGTAATTGAGCATTGCTTTCAGGATCAATCGCACAGGGTTGTAATGAACCTAAAATAGGCTGACACAAATGATCTGGTTCACCAATAAATTTGCCTAATCCTGTTTCTTCTATCACATGTCCATTTAGGCTCATTGCATAAATAGAAAGTGGTAAATAACATGCTTTCGTTAATGGTTTTAAACATTTAACATCAATCCTTTTACCTCGTAGATGTCCATTCAAATCATATAAATAAATATCGACATGCTGTGTATTTGGATAGTTTTTTAAATAGTTCTCTACTTCCTCTAAAAATAATGCCTCTTCTAATGAATTTCTTTCATACTTTTCTTTATTTGAGTTTTTAACAGTATTATTAATATTGAGTAGATGATCCAGTTCAACAAATACGGCATTCATGATTTAAACCAAGTTCATATTGATATAAATAGAATAGTTTATGAATGTGAATATGTAACGTTAATATGATATAAACTTATTGAGTAGCCGTATAAATTTAACGTAAAATTCAAGTCATTATTTAAAATTAAGTTAGGCATCATAAGCACGTACAGCACTAACTTTTCGTATTCTTAACCTAAATTCTTGCACGGCATAATTGACTGAAACAACCAAAATCAAACCTATAACAAAAGAACCAATAATATCAAATGGGAAATGAACACCCACATAAATTCTTGACAATCCAACCGTAATCGCCACCAGTCCTCCTGCAATGCCAATCTTTTTGAATCCAGCTAACCAATATGAAAATGCAATAATCGCAATGGTTAAAGTATGCTGACTTGGGAATGATGAACTAAGACCGTGTCCAATCAATTGATGACCTAAGCCAAGTTCAAAAGGACGAGGATGATGGTAGAAAATTTCAGCTAAATCACTCAAGACTAAAGATAGCAACACAATTAAAAGTGTTTTTGCGAATAAAAAATTATAGGTCTTCCATTTTAAAACCAATAAGAACAAGAGAAAACATATAAAAACCGTATTCAAATCATGTGCCGTGAATATGGCAATTCTGTCTAAAACAGGACTTTGAGTTGCAATCGAGTTGATACAATCAAACAAATACATGTTTAAGCTTTCGAAGATCATTGCATCTTTATCTTTATTAGATTAACTCGTCGCAATATATAAGCTGATCATGAAAGAATTATTAATGTAGTAGTCAAAATTCTTTTTTTGAAATCATATGCCGCGCTTTACACCAAACTAAGCAAACTTTTTACGATATTGATTAGGTGAATTCCCTGTCCAATGGCGATAAGCTTTCCTAAAGTTTGAAGTATCTGAAAAACCGAGCCTTTCCGCAATTTCATCCATGCTTAATGTCGTTGCAGCCAAATACTCATCAGCAAGACGTGTTCTCGTGCTATCCAAGATGTCTTGATAACTCACATTCAGATCGGCTAAACGACGATATAAAGTTCTTTTAGATACATGTAATTGATCTGCCATCTGTTGAGCAGTTGGAAAATTCCCAACGCTATCCAAGAAAATAAGACGAATCGTTTTGATCAGTTCAGATTCTTCATCATTCTCATCTCCCAACATCCGCTCACAAAAGGATTGACACATATCTGCGGTAATCGGATTTGCATTTGGACAAGGCGCATCTAACCATGCTAAATCGAAATGCCATTGCATCACCTCTGCATCAAACTCTACAACACAACCAAATACCTTTTGGTATTCATCTGCATATTCAGGGGCAGGATAAGGCAGCAATAACCTTTTAGCCTGAAACGGCGCTTCAAGTACGCACTGAATTAAGGTTTGCATTGAACTAAACCAGAACTCGCAAATTAATGGCAATAAATGTCCTAAAGCGATAATTTCCTTAGCCTCAAAAATTGCAGCATCATTTTGTATATAAAATGATTTTTGTAATACTGGACTGGCTAATTTGATATGACGAATGCCAAGTTCAACGGCTTGTTGAAAATTACGGGAAGAGTAAAGTGCATAACCATACACCCCGAAATCTGATAATTTTTGTTTTTGCCCTGCCCGAAGCCCAATCAATGGATCTTTAGACAAGGATTGGATATTTTGAAATAACTTCAACTTTTGATATTGAGATATTGTTGTGGTCGCACTTGTCAGCGCATCATGCGCAATACCCGTACCGTCCAATATCTGAGCAATGGAATATCCTTGCTTCTGCATTTCATCAAACAGACTGGTTAAACCAAGTATAGGCGTGCCCTGACCGAATAGCGTATGATCATAACGAGCTTCAATATAAATATTTTGCTCAATATTCTGTTTAGGCATTTTCACTTTATCCATCGGGTCAGTAGATAATGGCACTAAATTACTTTTTGTTGTCTCAATTTAACATCGACTAAAAATTCAATCAATCATAAAGTCTATTTCTACCCATAAGCATGGAAGGAGCAACAATGACACTTTCTCATTCGCAGGAATTTAGCGATTCGGCAACCAAACATATGCACATGGTATTCGCCCAACAACGTGCTGCTTTTGATGCGAATCCTTATCCTGATCTCGATGCTCGACGTACAAAATTATTCAAACTTAAAAAACAAATTATTCGTTACCAAGATGTTATCGCTGCTGCCATCAATAGTGACTTTAGTTCTCGATCACACGATGAATCTAAATTATTGGATTTATTAGGCTCTGTGTTGGAAGCAGAACATGCCATTCGACATTTACGTAAATGGATGCGACCGAGTAAACGTAGTACTGAATTACTGTTTTTATCAAATCGCCTAGCTGTCCAATATCAACCGAAAGGCATCGTTGGCGTGATTGTTCCTTGGAACTTCCCTGTCTATTTAGCACTTGGGCCATTGGTTGCGGCAATCGCTGCGGGCAATCGAGTCATGATTAAACTGCCCGAGATTACGCCTGCAACCAATGCAGTGCTGAGACGCATGCTGGCTGAAGTTTTTACTGAAGATGAAGTTTGTATTTTCGGTGAAGAAATTCTTGATCCTGCACAATTCACATCACTCCCTTTTAACCATATTGTATTTACAGGTTCGCCTGCGATTGGTCGAGTGGTGATGCGTGCAGCGGCAGAAAACCTAACGCCTGTCACATTAGAATTAGGTGGTAAATCTCCTGCGCTTGTCAGTCGACATTATCCCTTAGCCGATGCAGCTAAACGTGTATTGCATGGTAAGGCAACCAACTGTGGGCAAATCTGTGTTGCACCTGACTATGCGCTTGTGCCGAAAGAACAAGTGAATCAGTTTGCAGAAGAATGCAAAAAGAATTTTACGGCGATGTATGGCAGTAATATCAGCAATAATTCTAACTACACCTCTATCGTCAATGATCGCCATTTCAAACGTTTATTAG
>Ga0224722_1001657_pt1 | contig 12217 bp, 13 predicted proteins | sample Balambano_FR1_Me_FD_161646 | JGI IMG/M metagenome (GOLD analysis project Ga0224722, IMG submission 161646) | Freshwater sediment microbial communities from Lake Towuti, South Sulawesi, Indonesia - Balambano_FR1_MetaG | ecosystem: Environmental > Aquatic > Freshwater > Lake > Sediment | place...
ATGCGATTGAGCGTCGCGATGCCTTCTCCATTAATGCCAAGTCGTTCGACCGTGACATCTTTAAAATCTCCTGTAATTAATTTCAATCTGATTCATCCTTTCGAGACGATTGTTCTAGGTCTTTGGCGTAACGCACTACTTTAGCGCGCAACGAATCAATGTCGGCTAACAGGCGATGTAAATCTTCAGGTGTCGTATGCTCGTCTAGCGTATTGACCGATAGACAGAGTAATTCCGTTCTCGATTTTAGGACGTTCATCTTTCCGGCAGTATCTGTTCGTGATTTACCCATCTTGTGATCGCTCCTTTGGTTCGTGACAAAGAGTTGCTATTATAGCATACTATTTCGTGTAACTTGATGAAAAGGTGGAATCCACATGCAAAATATCTCCCCAACTTTCGACCCTTGGGAAGCCTATCTCGACCAAGTCGAACACGGTCGACTCGTCTTATCCAATGTCGAAGTCACTACAACGAAGCTGTGTAACATGCGCTGCGAACATTGTGCGGTCGGTTATATGCTCGACCAAACAGAAGAACCAGAAGTTCCGCTCGACCTGTTGATTCAACGACTGGATGAGATTGAGCATTTACGTGCCTTCTCCATCACAGGCGGTGAACCGATGCTGTCCATGAAATCGGTCCGCAACTATGTCGTTCCATTGTTACGTTATGCGAAAGAACGTGGTGCGCGTACGCAAATCAACTCGAACTTGACACTACCGTTATCTCGCTATCATCTTATTACCCCTTACTTGGACGTTTTGCACATTTCGCATAACTGGGGCACCGATGCCGATTTCCTTGAAGGCGGATTCGCGATGATGGACCGGAAACCAAGTGAAGAGGCACGATTGAAAATGCTCCAAACGATGAAAGACAACGCACGCGCGCTCACGGCCGAAGGCGTCATTGTGTCGGCAGAAACGATGATTAACAAGCGGACGATTCCGCATTTGAAAGAAATCCATGAAGAAATTGTCTCACTTGGTTGCCAAAGACATGAGGTTCACCCAATGTACCCCGCAGACTGGGCTAGCGCTCTCGAGTCAGCTTCCCTTGCCGATACGCGACAAGCCATCCATGACTTACTCGACGTCCGTGACGAGAACGTATGGATGTTGTTCGGGACGTTGCCATTCTATGCCTGTTCTGACCTACCTGAAGATCGTGCCCTGTTGAAGCGACTTCATGAAACAAAAAACGTGACGGTTCGAAACGACCCGGATGGCCGCTCCCGCCTTAACACGAATATCTTTGACGGACAGATTATCGTAACCGATTTCGGTGATGAACTCGGTTCCCTTGGCACCGTCTATGACACATCATTCCAAGAAGCGTATGATACGTGGACGAACAGCCAATTGAACGCTACACTCTCTTGTCACTGCCCTGCCGTGAAATGTCTCGGTCCGAACGCACTTGTCAAACAAGCCTATTATCCGACGGTCGATTTTCAATCTCGAAAAGCTACATCGTTTTAAATATTTCAATTCGGGAAATATTCTGTATATTAAACGAATCGAGGTGCGTGTAGATGACTGCGATTTATATCCTCATGATCACCGTGATGGCCATCATTATTTTTGGCGGAGTACTGAGCATCTTATTGACAGCCGCATTCGTTTCAGACAAAGTAGAGCATGATGAAATGTTTAGTCAAGGCAGTTGGGATGATGAATTGCTACATTTGAATCACTCTCCACAACCGATTGACGACACGAAAAGCTGAGACCCTTCTCGGCTTTTTACTTTGACTTCATGAGGTGAATCTATGCTCCGTTTTCGTTTTATGATTTTACTATTGATTGTGTTTATTTCCGGTTTGATTCAAGGTGCGCTCATCCCACTCTTATCGACATTAATCGAACGGGATGGGGCCCCGGCCTGGGTGAACGGACTGAACGCGACGATGCTTTACGTCGGTGTGATTGTCTCAGCACCTCTTTTGGAGCGATTCGTCCGCAAATACGGATTTCGACCGACCATCGTCCTCGGTATCGTATTGACGGCTGTCGCAACTTTCGCTTTACCGATTTGGCCGTCCTTACTCGTTTGGGCGATGATGCGCTTCTTCATCGGATTCGGTGACTCGGCCCTACACTACGGGTCACAAGTATGGGTGACCTCAGCAAGTGAAAAGCGCAGTCTCGGTCGGGCGATGGCGTATTATGGCATGTCGTTCAGTCTCGGTTTCGCCATCGGTCCATTGATTGCACCACTCGTCGACCTATGGTTTTGGTTACCGTTCCTCATCATCGTCTTCTTCTGTCTCGCTTCATTGATGCTCGTCTTTAAAGTCGAGAACGAGTTTCCGGAGGTCGAAAAAGTGAAGACCGACTCGAAAGGACGAATTCGACTGATACTTGTCGGTGCGGGATACACGCTGCTCCCTGCCTTTACATATGGGTTTCTCGAAGCGAGTTTAAATGCCAATTTCCCCATTTTCACGTCTCGGAACGGGATGAGTTTGACGGAAACGAGCACGCTCATCACAACGTTCATCGTCATGTCGATCGTCGTTCAACTTCCTCTTGGTCGTCTCGCAGACTTGTATGGTAAGAAATGGATCTTACAAATCGTGCTGACGTTTGGTACCCTCGTATTCGCCTTGGCGAATCTTGTTGTCGATTCCTATATCGGTCTACTCTTCCTATTCGCACTTGCCGGCGCAGGGCTAGGATCGACTTATTCACTCGGTTTGGCGCATATGACAGAGGTGCTTCCCCGTTCGTTACTGCCGACGGGAAACATGCTCTACAGTATTTCATTTAGCATCGGCTCGATCTCAGGTCCGATGATCGGTGCCTTCTGGTTGTCTTTACCGAAAGAGATCTATTTCTTTATGTATGCCGTCATTCTCGGTATTCTAGCGCTACGACTCTTCACGTCGACCGCTAAACCAATCGACTTATAAACAAAGGCAGATGGTTCCCATGAACCATCTGCCTTTGTTTTATTCCACTACTTGTTCCAATTCATCGTCGTTTAACTGTAAAGCTCGGATGAACACTTCATCTAGCGCGAATGGTTCAGTGTCTAGCGAAGCGAGTACATCGGATTTTAGCGTCACTTCTACGACACGGTCATCGAACTGCCATCTCGTCTGAATATCGTCACCTTGTCTCGTGGCGCGGGTCGCCACTGGACCGTGACGTTCTTTTAAACTTTGACTCACGCACTTCATCACGTACTTGACGTACTCATCTTTCGGCTGACGTGAGATGAGAATGTTTCGAACGATTCGATTTCTAGTCATTGTTTCTTCCTCCTCCCTTTGAATGATTGCGCACGCAAGTCTTTACAAACGAAGACCGATTTTTGAACTTTAAAATTCAGAATTTTTAATATATTTTGTCATGGGATTTCAATTCCGTCAACTCTGTCTCTATTTCAAATGACATCCGTTTGTTTTTTCGTACGGCGACCTTGAAAATACGTAGATAAATAAATGCCGACAATAACGAATCCGAGTCCGACCACCGCATTCCATGGAATCGTTTCACCGAGTAAAATCCCTGACAACATGACCCCAAATAAGGGAACTAAAAAGATATAAAGTGAAATTCGACTGACCGGATTGTATTTCATTAACGTGTTCCACAATGTAAATCCGATTGCTGACAACATCGCCAAGTAAAACAAGAACGCAATTGTCTGTCCGGTGTACGGCATGGAAACACCATTCGGGTCTAATAAATAGCCGATTAGCAGCAACCCAACAGAACCGATCACCATCGCCCAAGCCGTCATCGGGGCAACATCATATGTCTTCGAGTAATCCTTCGCTATCAAGTTCCCGAACGCTCCGGATACCATCGCCAAGATGAGTAAAATCTCTCCGAACCCAAAACCAACTTCAGACCCGGTCGCCGGCCAGTTCGCGATGACGATTCCGGAAAAACCAAACGTCAAAGCAACCCCCTTCAATCGATTCAACTTGTCGTCTTCATATCGGAAATGAGCGAGGGCCATTTGGAAAAATGATGTGGAACCAGCAATGATCGACCCTTGGACACCGGTCGAAATGGACAGTCCGATATAGAAGAACAAGTATTGTAGAAACGTCAAGAACGAACCGAGATGCGCATAAGCCTTAACCTTTTCACGGGTCAATCGGACAGATCGTTTCAAAACGGTCTGACTGATGATGAGCAATAGAATCCCCGCGAGTAAAAAGCGCTCGCCCGCGAACAATAGTTGTTGCCCATACTCGTTCGATTGAATATCAAGCTTCTCATAACTCAACTTGATGAATGGGAACGCACTTCCCCATAACAACGTATTGAAAATCGCCAATAACGCCACCGTCCAAGGGCGTTCAAATATATTTTGCATGACACAAAAACTCCTTAATCTTTTTATTTGTGAGTCACTGATAAGCGTGATAAGATAAACCTAGATAATAATTATTATAAATAAAGGGTTTAGATGAAACTTCTATAAATTCTTTATTTTAAGCCAATTGAAGATGATAATCATCATCAGTCATTATCATTTAATCGAGATTTATTCTCAATTAGAAAGAAGGGATTATCGATGAATGTCCAATCGGTCACGCACGAAAAAAGCCACGTTTTCAAACGGGCTAGCTGGTACGAACATATTGAATTGATCATGGCGCTCATTAGCGGTGTATTGATTGTACTCGCTTATATCGCCGAAACACAAGGCGGAGCGCCTTGGATTCATGTCACACTTTACTTATCCGCCTTTTTTATCGGAGGATACGCAAAAGCGAAAGAAGGGATTTCGGATACGATTGAGACGAAATCGCTGAATGTAGAGCTTCTCATGATTATCGCCGCCATCGGTGCCGCTTCGATTGGGTACTGGATGGAAGGGGCAATCCTCATCTTCATCTTTGCTTTATCCGGGGCACTCGAGACGTATACGATGAACAAAAATGAACGTGCCCTCGAATCGTTAATGGAATTACAGCCGGAACAGGCGACTCGTCTAACAGACACTGATGAACTCGAGGTCGTTCATATCGACGACCTTCGTGTCGGAGATCGGATTTATGTCCGTCCTGGTGAACGCATTCCGGTCGATGGAAAAATTGTAAAAGGGAATGCATCCGTAGAAGAAGCCGCCATCACAGGCGAATCCGTCCCTGTCGATCGTCAAGTCGGTGATGACGTGTTCGGATCGAGCGTCAACTTGAACGGAGTATTGACGATCGAAGTGACAAAACTTGCGACGGAAACACTGTTCCAAAAGATCATTCAAATGGTCCAACAGGCACAAGAAGAGAAATCACCGTCTGCACAGTTCATCGATCGATATGAAGGACGTTATGTTCAAATCGTGCTCTTCTCTGTTGCGGCCATCATCATTCTCGGACCGTTCTTCACGTCATGGTCTCTTGAAACGAGCATCTATCGCGGCATGATCCTTCTCGTCGTCGCCTCCCCTTGTGCACTCGTCGCTGCCATCACACCGGCCGCGCTGGCTGCCATCGCCTCTTCTGCAAAACATGGGATTCTCTTTAAAGGCGGTGCTCATATGGAGAACATGGGACGTTTAAAAGCGATCGCCTTCGATAAGACCGGTACTCTCACAATCGGGAAACCGATTGTGCAAGAAGCGCTCATCTCACCTTCATTAGAAGAAGAGGACGTCAACCGGATCGTCAGTTTGATTGAAGAGCATTCGATGCATCCACTTGCTGAAGCGCTCGTCTCATATACGGGAAAACATACCGGGGAAATGACACACTTCAAAGACATCACAGGCTCTGGAATTGAAGCAACGATTGACGGGACGACGTATCGGGTCGGAAAACAGAAGTTCGCTGACCGAAGCGGTGATTTCTTTAAACATGATGTCGAACGATTGAAAGAGGCTGGTCACACCCTCGTTTTCATCAGTGACGAGTCACGTACAATCGGTGCCTACGCATTACGTGACACACTGCGCCCTGAGGCAAAAGTAGCGATCCAGCGGTTGAACGACTTAGGGATTGCGACGATCATGATTACCGGGGACAACGAGGCGACCGCTCGCGCCATCGCGAACGAAGCCGGATTGACACGCTATATCGCCGAATGCCTGCCCGAAGAGAAGGTTTCGCAAATCAAGACGTTACGCGAGGAATATGGAACAATCGGGATGATCGGCGACGGAATCAACGATGCCCCCGCCCTTGCGACAGCCGACGTGGGGATTGCCATGGGCGAAGGTACGGATGCCGCACTTGAAACGGCAGATGTCGTCTTAATGAAAAACGACCTCGTCCGATTGAGCGACGCCATTCGTCAATCACGTAAGTTGAATCGCATCGTCTTACAGAACGTCGTTTTTGCACTCGGTGTGATCCTCGTTCTGATCGCAACGAACATCTTTGAGTTACTCATCATGCCGTTCGCGGTCGTCGGACATGAAGGTTCTACTATTTTGGTTATTTTGAACGGTCTTCGACTCCTCACGTCATCATGGGAGTGATCGATTCGACAAAATGGAATCGATGATTGAAACAATATGTCGATTTCGTTATAATTGAAACAATGTGTCTACAGACTGAAACTGATCGAAAGATTGACTAAAGGTGGTACAAGATATGAATACGATTGCAGTCATCGGCAAGGTGTTTGTCGATATTAAAGGGACTTCCTTCGCACCGCTCCACAAAGATGCGAAGAATGTCGGCGACATCACTTTCTCCAATGGCGGAACAGGGCGAAACGTTGCTCAAAACTTAGGTGTGCTCGGCAACGATGTCCGCTTCGTCTCGACCGTCACGAACGACCAAATCGGTGTCGGCGTCCTCGAAGAATTACGTTGCTTGAATGTAAACGTCGACGGGGTCGACATGCTTGACGATAATGGTATGGGCATGTGGCTCGCCGTGATGGACAATAACGGCGATCTTCAAACATCTATTTCCAAACAACCGGACGAAGCCCGTATGGAAGAAGCGATTTTACGTCAAATCGATACGGTCTTCGAAGAGAGCGACGCGGTCGCCATCGATTTAGACTTATCGGTCAACGTCTTGAACGAGACGATCGAACTATGCCGTGAAATGGATTTACCGCTTTATGGTGTCTGTGGCCACCTATCCGTCATCGAACGAAATCGTCATTTGCTTCAAGGATTCACAGGATTCATCTGCAGTCGTGAGGAAGCGGAAATTTTATCCGACATGTCAATCGTCACAGTGGACGATGCCCTTCGTGTCGCGGAAGTACTCGCCATGAAAGGTGCCCCCCTCACCATCGTCACAATGAGTGAGCTTGGTGCCGTGTATGTCGACCTTCGTACGAACGAACAAGGTCACGTCCCGACGACGAAAGTGAAAGTCGCAGACTCCACGGGAGCTGGTGACTCCTTCTTCTCCGCTGTCATCTCTGAACTCATGAAACAACATTCGATTGAAGAGGCGCTTCGCTTGGGCATGCGTGTCGCAGGAAAAGTCATCGCCTCGCATGAGAACGGATTGACGCAAGAAATGTACGCATCATTAGAACAACCTACGCAAGAATGAAAAGAACGCATCGGCGAATCGTCGATGCGTTTTGTGCAAAATCACAGGAACGAAAGGAACGATTTCATTGGTTCGAACGAAATTAAGAAGCGCGATTATTTTAATGAATGATGAAGATGAAGTGGCTCTAATCCGTCGCGAAAAAGAAAACGTCCTCTATTACGTTTTCCCAGGTGGCGGAGTCGAATATGGGCATACAACAGAAGAAACGGCCGTACGTGAAGCATTTGAAGAACTCGGGGTTCACGTGGAACTAGAAGGTGTCGCTGCCCATGTTGCATTTAATAATGAGTTAAATCCTTATTATTGGGCGAAGATGACAGGTGGCGAATTCGGAACCGGGACAGGTGAAGAGTTCCAGGAAGAACAGACTAACGGTTCGTATACACCGATGTGGATCAAACGGTCTGCACTCCCTCATCTCCCCGTTCGTCCACCTTCACTTGCTGAAAAACTCGCCTTACATGAGGAACGTTTTTACGATTTGACCTTATCGGAGGAGTAATCAGGTGTACACCCTGCCGAATTCGGGAAACGTTTTTTAACGATCGAGTCAGGAGGGTTTTATTATGGCAATGACAGAAGTGAAGGAAAAAAAGAATTGGCTTTCATTTGGGAAAGAGTTATTTCGACGATTTCAAGAGCATGATGTACAAGACTACGGGGCTACCCTCGCATTCTTTTGGTTTTTATCCATTTTTCCTGGAATCATCTTTATTTTGGCGCTCTTGTCCTTTTTTGATGTCTCACAAGATTCGTTTCAAAATCAATTGAACGATTTGGCACCCGGGTCCGCCGCTTCCGGGTTTCTAACGGGAATTTTCGAGGCGATTGGTGAACCACGAGGCGGTCTCTTGTCGCTCGGTGCGATTTTGGCCATTTGGTCCGCCGCAAAAGGGGTCGACCGTCTGATCACGACGTCACTTCATGCTTATGGTGAAGACAATGAACGTAACTTTTTCGTCAAAAAAGGGTTGGCACTCGGATTGACGATTCTGCTTGGGATCGGGATGCTACTGCTGATTCTCTCGAACGTGTTCGGGTCTCAAATCATTTCATTCGTCACTGAGTATTTACCCGTCAACATTACCGGAGCCGAAGAAATGATGATCAACGTGTTCCGATATGTCCTTACGACGGTTGTCCTCATTTTGACGCTTTCGATTTTTTATAAAGTATCTCCACAACAGCACGTCTTTTGGAAAAGTACCATCCCTGGTGCCATCTTCGGTGTCATCGGTTGGCAAATCGTCTCATTCGGTTTCAGCCTATACGTTTCAAACTTCGGAAGTTATGACTCGACTTACGGGTCACTCGGAGGAATCATCGTCACGTTGCTCTGGTTACAATTAACCGGGATGATCATTTTAATCGGTTCTGAAATCAACGCGACATGGATGCGTTTCTTCAAGACACCGAGCGAGCAGGAATACGAACGCGACTTCAAAAAGAACAAAAAGAAAGCGAAACAAAAGCAAGAAGAAGATAACTATGACGACATCCCGACGAATACGTACGGATAACCCAAAAGGAGCACGTTCAAGCTGAACGCGCTCCTTTCTTATGCTTCGATCGGATCAAGACGTCCCGTCGCCGGGTCGATCACGAATCCGTGTACATTCGTTCCTGGTGGCAACAGTGGATGATTGTTAATCAGGTTGACAGAATGAACGACGTTCTCTTCAACCGAATCAAAACCATGGAGCCACTGCTCCAAATCCATCCCTGACGACTTTAGCGTCTTCAAGGTTTGAGGGTCGATTCCACGACGCTCCATCTCTTCGATGACGACAGTCGGTTCAATCGCTGCCATTCCACAATCGTAATGTCCGACGACGACGACTTCTTCTGCTCCTAGCGCATAAAGAGCGACCAAAATGGAGCGCATGGCCGAACCGAATGGGTGTGACAAGACTGCACCCGCATTTTTAATGATTTTAGCGTCTCCGTTCTTAAGTCCTAGCGCTTGAGGTAAAAGTTCCGTCAAACGTGTATCCATACACGTCAAAATCACGATTTTCTTATCTGGGAATTTATCAGATACGAACGGTTCGTACTGTTTTTCCTCTACGAAACGTTTATTGAATTCAAGCATTTCTTTTACGACTGACACGTTAACGCCTCCTCTTTTTTTATAACACAAATCTTGAAACGATGAGTCCGATGACCATCCATGCTCCGAACAGCGTGTTCACTTTCGCTGTCATCGCCATCGCAGGCATCAATGCGGCCGGCTCTGCCTTTTGCCAAAACCGTTGAATCGCCCGGACCATGACCGGCACCGTAAAGAGCGACAGCAAGACCCACGGAGTGACGCCATATAATACGACCGCTAAGATGATGCCGATTAATGCCGCGATAAAGAATGCGGCCAATACATACACCGCACGTCGATGACCGACTAGACATGCGATCGTTTTTCGACCATTCTCTTTATCGTTATCTAAATCGCGGATGTTATTCGCAAGCAAGATTGCTCCGATCAACAAGGCCATCGGGAACGACACGAGTAGCAACTCCGTCGTCACCGTATTGATTTGGATAAAGCCGGCAATCCCGATGATGACATATCCCATGAATAGCCCCGCGACAATTTCACCGAACGGCGTGTAAGCAATCGGGAGCGGTCCTCCGGTATATAAGTAGCCGACAAGCATAGACAGCGCGCCAATCCAAAGCAAATGCCAGCTTGTAGATGCCGCAATGTAGAGCCCGAGTAGTGCTGCGACCGTATACATGCCAAGTGCAATCGCTAGTACTTGCTGCGGTGTAAATCCGTCACGGACGATGGAGCCCCCAATCCCGATAGACCCCTCATGATCAAGACCACGCTTGTAGTCATAATACTCGTTAAATAAGTTCGTCGCGATTTGAATAAGGACCGATGCCACGAGCATGGCGAGAAAAAGTCCCCATTTGAGTTCGGTTTGATCGAGGACGATGAACGTCCCGAGCAAGACCGGAATAAAGCTTGCGGTCAGGGTATGCGGGCGAATCATTCGCCAATATGCCCCTTTCGATTTCTGTTTCATTTCGTTCCCTCCCTTCGTTAGTTTACGTCTCGATGAAAAAATCTGTCAACGCCAGCCCATTATCCTCGATTCTTGATCATTTCCCGAGCATTTCATAGGCAGGTGGATTGCGAACTCATGATACACTAAAGAGTGAGAATTCTATCGGATTGAGGAGGCTTTTCTTTTATGCCAGATACTCAAACACATATAAAACAGCGAATTGAGCAGGCCCATAAACGGGCGCGAGCTTGGCAACGGCCTGTCCTCGCATCATACACATGGGAAATCTCGGCGTTCGATGCTTTTCAAATCATCCAGAACACCGATACGTCCCACTATTATTTCATGACACCAGACCGAACACTCGAAATGCTCGGTTGCGGAGACGCACTCGTCTTGAGCGCTTCTGGACCCGAACGATTTCAGCGACTTCAATACGATTGGAGTCTTCACCGACGAGATGTCGATGCGACGATCCACGCGTTCGCCGGTTTTTCATTCGACACGTTTATGCGACCACAAAAAAGTATGTGGGATGCCTTTGGGGAGGCATCACTCGTCGTACCAAAATTTTTATACCGCCGCTATAAAGACCGACACACGTTGACCGTCGCCACCCTCGTCTCTTCGAAGCAGTCGGTCGAACAGTATTTGATTCAATTGGCAGATCAGTTAGCCCAGTTCAGTTCACTTCGTCCGACGGAAGAAGCGACGCCGTCTTATACGAGAGTGAAAGATGGGGTCGATCACTTCAAGTCCAGTTTCCAACAGGCGAAACAGTTGATTGAAGAAGAACGCGTTGAAAAAATCGTGATCGCCCGCGAAGAAATATATCAGCGTTCCGACGATGCATTCCCCTTCGCAAAAAGTTTGAAGCATTTAGCGGATCATCAAGAATCCAGTTACATCTATTTATATCAGCCAAAACGTGACATCGGGTTCTTCGGGGCGACTCCTGAGCGCTTGATTCAAAAAGAGGGCATGCGACTGAACACGGCCGCCATCGCAGGGACAATCAAGCGTCCGAAGACCGAAATCGAGGCCGATCTTGCGAAAGAGAAACTCTTAAACGATTCAAAAAATCGTGAGGAGCATCAAATTGTCGTGAAAGACATTAAGCAGGCGTTGACGCCCTATACTGCACCGATTCAAACACGAGATACACCACAAATTTTGGCCAATCGCTCGGTGTTCCATCTACACACCCCAATTCAAGCGACACTCGAAACGAACGCTTCCTTGCTGTCACTTGCAGAATCGCTACACCCGACGCCGGCACTCGGCGGCTCACCGAAGCGGACATCGGTTCGGTTGCTTCGTGAAATTGAGCGATTCGATCGTGGATGGTACGGTTCTCCGTTTGGTTGGGTAGACAATGAAGGCGACGGCGAATTTGTCGTGGCGATTCGCTCCGCACTCGTTCAACACCAATTCGTCGCATTGTATGCTGGATGTGGGATTGTAAAAGACTCTGCACTTGAGCAAGAGCTCGAAGAAACAGAAATGAAAATGAGTCCAATCAAACAAGCTTTGCAGTTTGATTTACACGATCAAGGAGGCACCCTAGATGAATAAGGTTTTGACCGAATGGGTCGCATCCATGGTAAATCGGCTTGTTACGTCCGGTGTAAAAGACGTGGTCATCAGCCCAGGGTCCCGCTCGACCCCGCTCGCTGTAGCGGCATATCTTCACCCTCAGATTCGTCATCACATC
>Ga0224722_1001658_pt1 | contig 12214 bp, 9 predicted proteins | sample Balambano_FR1_Me_FD_161646 | JGI IMG/M metagenome (GOLD analysis project Ga0224722, IMG submission 161646) | Freshwater sediment microbial communities from Lake Towuti, South Sulawesi, Indonesia - Balambano_FR1_MetaG | ecosystem: Environmental > Aquatic > Freshwater > Lake > Sediment | place...
GGGTAACGGCGGTGGCGGGGCGGTTCCTGTTCGACGAGGGGGCGCTGCCCTATCTGGCCGAGATCGATCCCGACCAGCCGGTGCAGGCCGGCTACAACCCGGCGATCTCGGGCCTGAACCTGAACTTCAACCGCGTCCATTTCGAATGGCGGCGGGGGGCGAAGGGGTGGAACCTGGCGCTCGACGCCCGCTCCGAGCGGTACGTGCCGAAGGTCGGCACCGTCGGCATGTCGGTGGTGGAGCGCGAGCTGCCCGTCTTCACCTTCGCCGAGGCCGGCGGGCAGGACACCTGGACGGTGGCCGGCGCGGCCCTGGGCGACGGCGGCAGCCGCTGGCTGCCGGTGCGCCGGCCGGGCGCCTATGCGGCCGACGTGTTCCGCACGCTGCTGCGCGCCGAGGGGATCGACCTGCCGGCAGCGGCACCGCTTCGCGGCCGGCTCGCGGGCAGCGCGCTGGTGGACCTGCCGAGCGCGCCCCTGCCGGAGATCCTGTCGGACATGCTGCGGTTCTCGACCAACCTCACCGCCGAGGTGGTCGGGCTGACCGCCTCTGGCGGGGCGGCGCGGTCGCTCGCGGCCTCGGGGCGCGAGATGAGCGGCTGGGCCCGGGCGCGGTTCGGACGGGCGGGGCGCCACGTCGATCATTCGGGGCTCGAGGCCGACAGCCGGGCGGCGCCGGCCGATTTGGTGGCGGCGCTGGTGGCCGCGCGGGCCGGGCCTTTGCGCGCCTGGATGAAGGATTTCCCGCTGAAGGACGCCGCCGGCCGCGAAATCGGCGACAGTGGCGCCCGGGTCGCTGCCAAGACCGGAACGCTCAACTTCGTGTCGGGACTGGCGGGTTACGTCACCGCGCCGGGCGGCCGCGACGTGGCCTTCGCGATCTTCGCCGCCGATCCGGCGCGGCGCGATGCCGTGCCGCTGGCCGAGCGCGAGGACCCGCCGGGGCTGCGGGACTGGATGCGGCGGGCGCGGCTGATGCAGTCGCAGCTCCTGTTCCGTTGGGCCGGGCTGACCGCCTGAGGCGCCGCGCCCTCTCCGCCGCTAGCGCAGCAGCGCCTGCCAGAACTCCGCCATCCCGTAGACCGCCGGGATGCCGGCGATCATCATGAAGGGAAAGGTGACCCCGAGCGAGGTGGTGAGGTAGATCGCCGGGTTCGCCTCGGGGAAGGTGGCGCGCACCGCCGCCGGCGCGTCGATGTAGGAGGCGGAGGCGGCCACCGCGCCGAGCACGAAGCAGGACCCGAGCGGCAGCCCCGCAAGGGTGGCGAGCGCCGTGCCGAGCGCGCCGTGAACCATCGGCATGGCAAGCCCGAAGGCGATCAACCGGGGGCCGACGGCCGCGAAGGCCTTCAGCTGGCGGGCGGCCGTCATGCCCATTTCCAGAAGGAACAGCACCAGCACCCCGCGAAAGAGATCGACGAAGAACGGCTCGATCCGCTCGAAGTTCCGCTCGCCGATCGCCGCCCCGATCACCAGTCCGCCGCCGAGCAGCAACAGCCCGCGGCCGCGCAGCGTCTCCGACAGGATGGCGGCGAGGGGCGCGCCCGCGGCGCCGGCGGACCGGCTGAGTGCAACCCGCCCGTAGAACAGGGCGACGAGGATGCCAAGCTCCATCAGCGCCACGAGACCCGTGACATAGCCCTCCATCGGGGTTCCCGACGTGTCGGCATAGGTGCGCGCCACGACGAAGGTGACCGACGAGACCGAGCCGTAAAGCGCCGCTACCCCCGCCGCATCGCGGATGTCGAGCTTCAGGATCAGCCGGGCAACCGCGAAGGCGAGGCCAGGCAGCAGCAGGACGAGGATCGCAATCACCCCGAGGCCGCCCGGCAGGTTGGCAAGATCCGAGGCGACCAGCTCGCGCCCGCCCTGCAGGCCGATCGAGAACAGAAGGTAGATCGCGAAGATCCGGATGACCGGCTCGGGGATTTCGAGATCCGAGCGGATCAGGGTGGCGAGGACGCCCATAAGGAAGGCGAGCGTGATCGGCGAGATCAGGTTTTCGAGCAGGATCGCAGTGTCCATGGCGGTCTCCGGTGTGGTGGCCGCCGGGTTCTGGACGCTGGCGATTGAAAAGTGAAACGCGAAGTTGTAATGGGATTGATGCGATTTTCGGATAAATCACGAGGCAGGATGCATGACGTGGACACGAGCCTGCTGCGCACCTTCGTCGCGGTGGCGGAAACTGGCAGCTTCTCGCGCAGCGGCGCGCTGATCGGCCGGTCGCAATCGGCGGTGTCGGGCCAGATCCGGCGTCTGGAACAGACCTTCGGGCGCCTGCTGCTCGACCGCGACACGCGCAACGTGCGGCTGACCGGCGACGGCGAGCGGCTTCTGGTGCATGCGCGCAAGATGATCGCTGCGGCGGATGCGATGCTGGCGCGGTTCCGCAGCGACGATCTGGCCGGCGAAGTGCGGTTCGGCAGCCCCGAGGACTTCGCCTCGGCCTACCTGCCCGAGGTTCTGGGCCTGTTCGCCGCGGCGCATGAAGCGGTGCAACTGCACGTGACCTGCAAGCTGACACTGCCCCTGATCGAGGAATTCGAGGCGGGCCTGCAGGATCTGATCGTGGTCAAGCAGGATCCCGCGCGGCGGCACCCCGGGGCGCGGCCGCTGTGGCGCGAACCGCTGGTCTGGGTGACCGGGCCGGACGCCGAGAGCGACTGGGCGGTGCTGGCCGCGCGCGGGCGGCCCCTGCCGTTGGTGACGGCGCCCGCCCCGTGCGTCTACCGCGGCCGTGCGGCGGCGGCGCTGGACGCCGCGCATGTTGGCTGGACAGCCGTCTTTACCAGCCCGAGCCATGCCGGCTGTTCGGCGGCGGTTCGGGCGGGGCTCGGCTATACGGTGATGCCGCGCGCGATGGTCCCGGCCGGGTTGGTGGTGCCGGCCGCAGGATGGCCGGCGCTGCCGGATGCCGAGATGGCGCTGCTGAGCGCGCGGCGGATGACGCCGGCCGTGGCGGCGCTCGCGGATTTCATCGAGGACCGCGTGCTGCGCCGGCGCGGCGACTGACGGCCGGGCAGACCCCGGCGGCCGGCATGGCTGCAGCGTCAGCCGACCAGCAGGTAACCGACATAGACGATCACCCATCGCCCGCCGTGCCGTTCGAGGATGCGCGTCTCGTGGCTGAGGCCGGGCATGTCCATGTCCACCTCGCCGGTGTCGGGCGCATACTGGTCGAACGTCGCCCAGGCCATGTCGGTGCCCACGCGGATCACCAGGTTCTCGCGCCTGACCTCGTAGGCCGATGCGTTCGGATCGGGGTTCTGGGCGAAATGATGGCGCATGCGCGCGGCGATCTCGTCCCAGCCGCGCCGCCAGGCGACGCCGCCGCGCTGCCACCAGCCGACGTGGCGCGCATGCGCCTCGGGCGCCCAGCAGGCCGCGAGGGCGTCGAAATCCTTCTCCCAGAACGCCCGCGCCTCGGCCTCGATCACCGCCAGGATCTCGGCTGCCTCTGTGGGGTCGTTGCTGTCCATCCGGTCCTCCGCCGCGACGTGCTGCGATGCGGCCGGCCGGGCGCCCGCCGTCGCTCAGGGCATCAGGTGCCGCGCCCGCGCCCCGCGCTCGATCGCGGCGGCGTGGAGCCGGTCGATCTGCAATTCCTCCCGCACCTCTTCCAGCATCCGAAGCTCGACCTCGCGGGCCCGCCCGTCGGCGGCGATCACGTCGCAGGACAGCGCATAGGCCGTCTCGTACATCCGCTCGGGCAGCGCGTCGCGGATCAGCCCGAACAGGGCGTCGAGCCCGTCCTCTTCCTCCATCAGGTCGAACACGGTCTGGCCGATGACGCGGATGCGTTCGATGTCGTAGCCCGCAAACACCGGCAGGTGATTGACGATGCGGGTGATCGTGACCAGTTCGCTGGTGCGGATCGTGGCATCGGAAAAGGACACCGCGATCATCAGCGCGACCAGCGCATCCTGCGGCGTCATCGAGGCAGGCGTATCGGACAAGGTCGTTCCTTCCAAACTCACCGCCCGAGATTATTGACGCGGGCTGGCCCCGGCAATAGGACACCTCGTGCCGCACGGGCGAGGGGCGTCCGGCAGCGACGGGGATGCGCCGATGTCTGCCTTGCGTGACGCCGCACTGAAGTCGAAGGCCTGGCCGTTCGAGGAGGCGCGCCGCATCCAGGCGCGCTATGCGCGCAAGGACCCCGACAAGGGCTATGTGCTGTTCGAGACCGGCTATGGCCCGAGCGGCCTGCCGCATATCGGCACCTTCGGCGAGGTGGCGCGCACGACAATGATCCGCCGCGCCTTCGAGGTGATCTCGGACATCCCGACCCGCCTGATCTGCTTCTCCGACGATCTGGACGGGATGCGCAAGATCCCCGACAACGTGCCGAACCAGGCCATGCTGGCCGAGCATCGACAGAAGCCGCTGACGAGCGTCCCCGACCCGTTCGGCGAGTATCCGAGCTTCGGGGCGCACAACAACGCGATGCTCCGCCGTTTCCTCGACACCTTCGGGTTCGAGTACGAATTCGTCTCCGCCACCGAGTTCTACCGCTCGGGGCAGTTCGACCCGACGCTCCTGCGCGCGGCCGAGCGTTATGACGCGATCATGGAGATCATGCTCGCGTCCCTGCGCGAGGAGCGCCAGCAGACCTATTCCTGCTTCCTGCCGATCCACCCCGAGACGGGGCGGGTGCTCTATGTGCCGATCCGCGAGGTCGATGCCCGCGCGGGCACCATCCGCTTCACCGACGAGGACGGGCGGGACTGGACGCTGCCGGTCACGGGCGGGCATGTGAAGCTGCAGTGGAAGCCCGACTTCGGGGCGCGGTGGGCGGCGCTCGATGTCGATTTCGAGATGTACGGCAAGGACCATTCGACCAACACGCCGATCTACGACGGCATCTGTTCGGTGCTGGGCGGCCGGCCGCCGGAGCATTTCACCTATGAGCTGTTCCTCGACGAGCACGGCCAGAAGATCAGCAAGTCGAAGGGCAACGGCCTGACGATCGACGAATGGCTGAGCTATGCCGCGACCGAGAGCCTGTCCTACTTCATGTACCAGAAGCCCAAGACGGCAAAGCGGATGCATTTCGACGTCATCCCCAAGGCGGTGGACGAGTATCACCAGCAGCTGCGTGCCTATCCGGCACAGGACCTCGACGCGCAGCTCAGCAACCCCGTCTGGCACATCCATGCCGGCCAGCCGCCGGCCTCGACCATGGTGGTGAGCTTCGCGATGCTGCTCAATCTCGCCAGCGTGGCGGGGGCCCCGGACAAGGCGGCGCTCTGGGGCTTCATCCGCCGCTATGCGCCCGGCGCGAGCCCCGAAGCCAATCCCGATCTGGATGCCGCCGCCGGCTTCGCCTTGCGCTACTTCGCCGATTTCGTGGCGCCGCGGCGGGTGTTCCGCGTGCCGACCGACCGCGAGCGCGCCGCGATGCGCGACCTGCGGGCGCGGCTCGCGGCCTGGGACGGCGGGCTCGACGCCGAGGCGCTCCAGACGATGGTGTTCGCGGTCGGCACCGAACACGGGTTCGAGCCGCTGCGCGACTGGTTCACCGCGCTTTACGAGGTGCTGCTCGGCGACAGCCAGGGACCGCGCTTCGGCGGCTTCATCGCGCTTTACGGCGTCGCGGAGACGGTGGCGCTGATCGACCGGGCGCTGGCGGCGGAACCGGTCGCCTGAGGGCGAACCCGCGCCGGGTCAGGGCCCCGCCAGCGCATCGCGCCAGGCCTGCCACCAAGATGTCCAAAGCCGGGCCACCTCCACGGGCTTGCCGGCGAGGATGAGCGCGCCGAGCGGGAACATCTCGGCCTCGAGCGCCGTCATCGCCCGACGGGCCAGGGCCACGGCCTCGGCGCGCGCCTCGGCGGTGACCTCGGTCTCCGGCAGCGACGACAGCGCTTCGGCCAGCACGCCGAGATCGTGATGATCGCCCAGATCCTCGCCCAGAAGTCCGGCCTGGTTGGCGAGCGGCCCGAGCACGGCGGGCCAGACCGGGGTCAGCAGCCGCGCCTGATACCAGCCGTCCTTCACCCGCTTGCGCCATTCGTGCAGCGCCTCGATCCCGCGCGACGCCGCGGCAAGGCGCATCGCGGCCCGCGCCTGCTTCCGCGTCGCGGCCAGCCCGGCCATGAGCACGTCGCGGTCGCGGCCGACGAGCGTCCAGTGTTCGGCCCGCACGCGCAGGTCGGCCAAGGCCTGCCGCGCCTCCGCCGCCGGGGCAGGGGCCGCCGCCGCCGTGTCCCGTGCCGCCGCCAGCTTCTGGCGCAGCCCGGCCAGATGCACGGGGCGGTCGCGGGCCACGAGCTTGTCGAAGGTCGCCAGCCGCACCTCGGCATCGCGCAGGCCCGACAGGCACTGCGCCGCCCCGCGCAGCGCCGCCGTCTCGGCCTTGAACGCGGCAAATCCGGGACGCACCAGCCGCAACAGGCCACGCAGCTTCTTGACGTGCTTGCGCACCTCGTGGACGGCGGTGGGCGAGGGCATCTCGGACTCCGACAGCCGGGCCAATGCGGCGTCAAGCTCGGCCCGCGCGATCCGCCGGAGCGTGTCGGTCAGGTGCCGGTCGGCCGCATCGAAGTGGAAGGCCACGATCGTGTCTCCTGTAACGGTGATGTGACAATGACCCCTGCGCCCCGTTCCGGCAAGCACTTGCCGGAACCGCGGCGGCGCCTACTCTCACCCCATTGCGACAGGAGATTGCCATGCCACCCAGCCTGAAGCGCCTTGCACTCGTCTGCCTGCTTGCGTTTGCCACGCCGCTCTCGGCGCAGGACAGCGGCAACCCCGATATCCAGGCCACGATCCAGAGCCAGTTCGAGGCCTTCCTCGAGGATGACGTGGCCACGGCGTTCACCTTTGCGTCGCCCAGCATCAAGGGCATGTTCGGCACGCCCGAGCGGTTCGGGCAGATGGTGCAGAACGGCTATCCGATGGTCTGGCGCCCGGGTCAGGTGCGCTATCTGGAGCTGCGCAACGTGGCCGGCCGGCTGTGGCAGCGGGTGATGGTCACCGATCAGGCGGGGCGCGTGCACATGCTCGACTACCAGATGATCGAGACGCCGGAGGGATGGCAGATCAACGGCGTGCAGCTCTTGCCCGAATCGAGCGTGGGCGCCTGAGGCGGTCAGGCCGGGCGCAGGTCGTCGCCCGAAAGCCGGAAGGCCCGCGCGAAGCCCGCGTTAAGCAGCGCCGATGCCGGTTGCAGGCGGACGAAGGCGAAATCCGCGAAATCCACATAGACCGCCGCCTTGGGGTGAGTTGACAGCCATGCGGTGCGGAGGGCGCCGTGCTCGTGTTCGCGCCGGTCCACAAAGACTGCCGTGACGCGCAGCATCAGCCGCGGATGGGTCAGCGGATCACCCCGCGCGCCGGGCTCGCCAACCAGCACGGCCGCATCGGGATGCGCGGCCAGCGCCGCCGAATGTGGCGCCAGTGCCGAGATCAGCGTGACGGGACGCCCGTCCGCATCGAGGCCGAAGCCGATCCGGCTAATCCCGGGCGTTCCGGTCGCGGGGTCGGTCCAGGCAAGTGCGGCATGGCGTGCAGCGGCCAGCATCGCCCGCGCCTGGGCTCGGGCGGCGTCATCGGCCGGGCGGACGGGATCGGGCGGCATCGGCGGTTCCAGACGGGCCTACCGCAAATTAGGCCGGACAGAGCAACCCCGCCAGAGGCATCGCCGCCTGAGGCCGGGGCCTCGGTGAGCGCTGCGGCCTTGGGCCGCGCCCCGTCGCCGATGACCGGCCAGCACGCCCTTGCGGCGGAGCGCCGTTCCTTCGGCCACGGCCCGGGACAACTTGCCGCAGCAGCCGGGCGGCGCCGACCGGAAGGCACAGCCTTCGGCGGTCGCGGATGTGAGCGCAAACGGTTGGCGAAGGCCTCGTGCCCATGTAAAGCGTCAAGGCATTTCAAAGTCTACGAAAAGTCGGGAGACTCAAAGCAAGATTGACAATATGGCGAAGAAATTGGTGAAGAAGTTGACAGAAAAATCGCTCGTTTCAAATTGGTTATGGGATTCTTCACAAACGGGCTATGGTCGTTCGCGAGAGCAACAGGCACGAATCGCCGCACGGAAAGCGCGGGCCGGTTGCACGGCGGCGCTGGAACAACGGGAGAGAAAGCAATGTCCGATCAGGCGCTCGCGCAGGTCTATCCGGCCTCGGCGGAGTTCTGCGCCCGGGCGCATGTGACGGCCGAGGACTACGCCGCACGCTATGCCGAGTCGATCCGCGATCCCGAAGCCTTCTGGCGCCGCGAGGCCATGCGGATCGACTGGATCCGCGACTTCACGCGGGTGAAGGACTGCGACTTCGCCCAAGGCCGGGTGGCGGTGCGCTGGTTCGAGGACGGCACGCTCAACGTCAGCGCCAATTGCGTGGACCGGCACGTCGCGACCCGCGGCCACCAGACCGCGATCATCTGGGAACCGGACGACCCGGCGACGCCCGCCCGTCACATCAGCTATGCCGCGCTGCTGGAGGGCGTCTGCCGCATGGCCAATGTGCTCAAGGCCCAGGGCGTGGGCCATGGCGACCGGGTCGTCCTTTACATGCCGATGATCCCCGAGGCTGCCTATGCGATGCTGGCCTGCGCGCGGATCGGGGCGATCCATTCGGTAGTGTTCGGCGGCTTCTCGCCGGACGCGCTGGCCAACCGCATCAACGACTGCGAGGCGAGGGTCGTCATCACCGCCGACTACGGCCCGCGCGGCGGCAAGAGGACGGCGCTGAAGTCGAACACCGATGCCGCACTGCTGCGTTGCCGCGACGGGATCAAGTGCCTGGTGGTCAAGCACACCGGCGATCAGACGACCTGGATCGACGGCCGCGACGTCGATCTTTTGGCCGAGATGGCGGCGGCGAAACCCTATTGCGCCTATGCCGAGATCGGTGCCGAGGACCCGCTGTTCATCCTCTACACCTCGGGCTCGACCGGCAAGCCGAAGGGGGTGGTGCACACGTCGGGCGGCTATCTGGTCTATGCCGCGATGACGCATCAGCTGACCTTCGACTATCACGACGGCGACGTGTTCTGGTGTACCGCGGATGTCGGCTGGGTCACCGGTCACAGCTACATCATCTACGGGCCGCTCGCCAACGGGGCGACCACGCTGATGTTCGAGGGCGTGCCGACCTGGCCCGACGCCGGGCGGTTCTGGCAGGTCTGCGCCAAGCACCGCGTCACCCAGTTCTACACGGCGCCGACCGCGATCCGCACCCTGATGGGCCTCGGGCCCGAGTGGGTGCAGGCGCACGACCTGTCGAGCCTGCGGCTGCTCGGTTCGGTCGGCGAGCCGATCAACCCCGAGGCCTGGATGTGGTACAACTCCTATGTCGGCAAGGGCCGCTGCCCGATCGTCGATACCTTCTGGCAGACCGAGACCGGTGGCCATCTCATCACCCCGCTGCCGGGCGCGATCCCGCAGAAACCCGGATCGGCCACGCTGCCGTTCTTCGGGGTGCGCCCGCTGGTGCTCGACCCCGCGACGGCCAAGGTCCGGGAAGAGGTCGAAACCGAAGGGGTGCTCTGCATCGCGGACAGCTGGCCCGGCCAGATGCGCACCCTCTGGGGCGACCACAAGCGCTTTGAGGAGGCCTATTTCAGCCAGTATCCGGGCTACTACTTCACCGGCGACGGCTGCCGGCGCGATGCCGACGGCTATTACTGGATCACCGGCCGGGTCGACGACGTGATCAACGTCTCGGGCCACCGGATGGGCACGGCCGAGGTGGAATCGGCGCTGGTCGCGCATCCGGACGTGGCCGAGGCGGCAGTCGTCGGCTATCCGCACGACATCAAGGGGCAGGGCATCTATGCCTATGTCACGCTGATGAACGGGGTGGAGCCGACCGAGGACTTGCGCCGCGCGCTGGTCAAATGGGTCCGCACCGAGATCGGCCCGATCGCCAGCCCCGACCTGATCCAGTGGGCGCCGGGCCTGCCCAAGACCCGTTCGGGCAAGATCATGCGCCGCATCCTGCGCAAGATCGCCGAGAACGACTTCGCCACGCTCGGCGACACCTCGACACTGGCCGACCCTGCGGTGGTCGAGCAGCTGATCGAGAACCGCATGAACCGCGGGTAGCGGCGGATGGCAGGCGACCTCATGCCCGCCCGTACCGCCACGGCGGGGAACACCCGGCGGGCAGATCGACGACGAAGCCGTTCCGGCGCTGCCCGCGGGGCAGGGCCGGGACGGACGGGGAGGGTCCGCGCCCGGCACTGACCGGGCCCGGACGGAACGGAAGACGGCCCCCTCGCAGGAACCGGCCCCGCCGGTTGCGATCCCGCACCCATTGGGCGCGGGGCGGGTGGTGATTGACCCAACAGCAACGCCGGCCCGTCTGGCCGGGACATCAGGAGGACACCCATGGCAACGACGGATCTCGCATCCGCAACCGCCCGGTCGCGGCCGATGACCGCCGAGGAACGCAAGGTCATCCTTGCCTCCTCGGCCGGCACCATCTTCGAATGGTACGACTTCTACCTCTACGGCTCGCTCGCCGCGATCATCGGCGCGCAGTTCTTCACCGCCTTCCCGGAAGCCACCCGCAACGTCTTCGCGCTGCTGGCCTTTGCCGCGGGCTTTCTGGTGCGCCCGTTCGGCGCGCTGGTGTTCGGCTCGCTCGGCGACCTGGTCGGACGGAAGTACACCTTCCTGATGACCATCCTGATCATGGGCGTCTCGACCTTCCTAGTCGGACTCTTGCCCAACTACCAGGCCTGGGGCGTCGCCGCGCCGATCATCCTGATCGCGCTGCGCATGGCGCAGGGCCTGGCGCTTGGCGGCGAATACGGCGGCGCGGCGATCTACGTTGCCGAACATGCCCCGGCGAACCGGCGCGGCTACTACACCTCGTTCATCCAGACCACCGCCACGCTCGGTCTGCTGCTGTCGCTGATCGTGATCCTGATCGTGCAGGGCTACGTCAACAACAACTTCCCCGACCAGCCGGTGCTCGACGCCGCCGGAGCGGCGGTGATGAACGCCGACGGCACACCCTCGATGATGAAGGCGTTCAACGCCTGGGGCTGGCGGATTCCGTTCCTTTTGTCGATCTTCCTCCTGCTGATCTCGCTCTACATCCGGCTGCAGATGAACGAGAGCCCGGCCTTCAAGAAGATGAAGGAAGAGGGCGCGGGGTCGAAGGCGCCGCTACGCGAGGCCTTCGGGACCTGGAAGAACGGCAAGTTCGCCCTGATCGCCCTGTTCGGTCTGGTCGCGGGCCAGGCGGTGGTGTGGTACACCGGCCAGTTCTACGCCCTGTTCTTCCTGCAGAACGTCATCAAGGTGGACAGCTTCACCGCCAACGTGCTGGTGGCCTGGTCGTTGATCCTCGGCACCTACGGCTTCCTGTTCTTCGGCGGGCTCAGCGACCGGATCGGCCGCAAGCCGATCATCCTCGCAGGCTGCCTGCTCGGGGCGGTGAGCTTCATCCCTGTGTTCGGCTTCCTGACCCAGACCGCGAACCCGGTGCTCTATGCCGCACAGCAGACCCCGGTCACCGTGACCGCCGCGCCCGACAACTGCTCGTTCCAGTTCAACCCGACCGGCACGGTGCGCTTCACCAATTCCTGCGACATCGCCAAGGCGCAGCTGTCGCGCGCCTCGGTGAACTACACGACCGTCAAGGACCCGGCGGCGGCGGTGGCGACGATCACCATCGGCGACACGGTGATCCCGGCTTTCGACGCCGCAACCAATGCGGCCGAGATTGCGGCGGCGAGCGCGGCGCTCGAGGCGGCCAAGGCCGGCACCGACACGGCCGCGATCGACACCGCGCAGGCGGCGCTCGACGCGGCCAAGGCGGTCCGACCCAACTTCGACAAGGCGCTGAACGAGGCCTTGAAGGCCGCCGGCTATCCGCTGGTGGCGGCCGACAACCCGAGCGTGGCGAAGGCGAACCACTTCCTCGACATCTTCACGGTGCAGAAGCTGACGCTGGTCATCACGCTCACCTACCTGATCGTGCTGGTCACGATGGTCTACGGACCGATCGCGGCGATGCTGGTCGAGCTGTTCCCGACCCGCATCCGCTACTCCGGCCTGTCGCTGCCCTATCACATCGGCAACGGCTGGTTCGGCGGGCTGATGCCGGCCACCGCCTTCGCGATCTCGGCCCAGACCGGCAACATCTATGCCGGCCTCTGGTACGCGATCATCGTGGCGCTGATGACGGTCGTGGTCGGCGCGCTGTTCGTGCCGGGCGGCACGCAGAAGAAGGACATCTTCGCCGACGACGTCCGGA
>Ga0224722_1001660_pt1 | contig 12211 bp, 11 predicted proteins | sample Balambano_FR1_Me_FD_161646 | JGI IMG/M metagenome (GOLD analysis project Ga0224722, IMG submission 161646) | Freshwater sediment microbial communities from Lake Towuti, South Sulawesi, Indonesia - Balambano_FR1_MetaG | ecosystem: Environmental > Aquatic > Freshwater > Lake > Sediment | place...
GATAGCTACAATTTATCATCGAATCGCTATATTTGGTGCGATTATATAAACTTCTACCCGTCGGGGAAATTCAGATCCGGTGATTTCCGACAATAGCTGTAATTTCCTTCCCTGACTTACTCATTCCTGAACACGACTACTACTTACAGGCATATTAAAAGGTGGAGAAGGTTAAGAGTGTTGAGAAGGTGGAGTTGCACGGCGCAAACTCCACCTTTCTGACCCACTCCACTCTTCCCAGAATCAATAGCAATCATCAGACTAATTCCCAGATTCTGCAAATCTATCTAAGGTCTCTATTTTGCAAACATAAAAACCAACTATGACCGCCATTCCTAAAATTCTCATTATGCTGGCGCTCTGGCTGTTGTACACCTTCCTGGTGTGGCGCGGCTGCTCCGAGCAGTTGTGCTGTGCCGTTGGGGAGGTCACGCCCGGACCCGTAGGGGGGGACACCACCGCTACGCAGCGCTATCCGATTGACTTCCGTTGGAGTGATCCGACCGTCTTCACCAACACGGGCTACGAGCAACTCCGCGAAAGCATCCTGGCACGCGGCAAGGGTAAGCCGAATGCCATTCTTCGCATCACCGGGCAGTATTTTGAAGGCGAACCGAAACCAGCCGGTTACGACAACATGGGCTTCGCCCGCGCCGATCAGGTACGCGCCCTCTTTGCCAACGCCGCCGACAGCATTTACCTGCGCGCCAGCCTGATACCTGAGCGCGAGGGTGTACGCACGGGCTATTTTGAAGCCGTTACTTTTGAGTGGGACACCACCGCTGCTGCCGGCGCACTTACGCCCACGCAACCAAAACAGGACACGGCTGCTCAACCAACCAAACCCAGTACCCTTGCCGAAAGCATCGAAATTCGCTTCCCATTCGGTTCTACTGCCCGTGTGGAAGACCCTGCGGTGGAGCAGTACCTCGACCAACTGGCAGCCCGCGTGAAACAAAGCGGCGAACGCATCCGTCTCACCGGACACACCGATAACGTGGGGTCCTCGGAAAGCAACCTCGAACTAGGTCGCCGCCGCGCTACGGCTATTCGCAACCTGCTGGTGCGCAAAGGTGTACCTGCCGCCCAAATCTCGGTAGATTCCAAAGGTGAAAGCCAACCGACCGACACGAACGAAACCGAAGTGGGCAGACACAACAACCGCCGGGTGCTGGTGCAGTTAATAAAACAGTAGGCAGTGTGCAGTAAGCATTTCCTGCTAATGAATGTTAGGTTGAAAAAGTTAAAAATCTTATGTGTTCCAGATGCCTTCGGGTTTAAAAACCGCGTCGTAGGCACGTGCGTAACTAAGTCTTAAATTATCAAAACAAAAAGCAATTAAAACCATGAAAATTATATTGTTACAACAATTTTCTATTGCCGACTGCTGGTGGTGGTGGCTGCTGGCATCCTTGGTATCGTTCCTGCTGGGGCTTTTACTCGGTTACTGGCTATGGTACAAATATCGCAGCCTCTTGTTAGAACGCGAAGAAGAACTCAAGCGCCTGCGTTCGCAACTGGTAGATTGGGAAGAAAAAAATAAAGAACTGCAATACCAGGTGGATGAAGTGAATAAAACAATGGGAGGCTTGCGCCACAGCCTGCACCTTTGTGAAGCCGACAAAGAGATTTTGAAATCCAAACTGGATCAGATCGGAGGCGCACTTGATCCGGGTGCACCCGGCGGACTCAACTATGGCAATGTGTTCACCAATGACAACCTGCAAATTTTTGAAGGCATCGGTGCCAAAATCGAGCAGGTGCTGAAAGCCGCAGGCATTACTACCTGGGCGCAACTGGCAGCCAGCAACACCGATGAACTGGTACGTGTGCTGGAAAATGCCGGTCCGACCTTCCGCATCCACAACCCCAGCACCTGGTCGCAGCAGGCACAACTGGCGCAGGCGGGCAACTGGGAGGAACTCATTCGCTACCAGAAAACCATCGGCGGTAACAACAGCGACGGCGATAATGCCTCAAAAGTGGAAAAACTAGCCATGCGTAAACTCGGTTTCTCCAACAACCCGGACGATCTGCAAATCATCGAAGGCATCGGCGCGAAAATTGAAAAATTGCTGAAAGATGCAGGCATCAGCAACTGGCACGAGTTGTCTATGACTTCCACCGAACGCTTGCAGGAGATTCTCACAGCGGCAGGTGCTACCTTCCGTCTGGCGAATCCGGGCACCTGGGCGCACCAGGCACGGCTGGCGCACGAAGGCAAATGGGGCGAACTGGCGGCGTATCAGGATTTTCTGGATGGCGGCAACGAACCCGGTGTATAATTTTTAATTTTTACAAAACGAAAAATCATCGTACTTTTCCCTGCCGTTACCGGGTAGCGGCAGGGATTTTTGTAGCACAGCCTTTAGGCTGAACTCGTCTCACAGGCTTCAGCCTGTCCTTTAGCCTGTCCCGTAAAATTAAATTATTATATAATGAAAAAAATCATCTTATTGCTCGCTCTTACGCTCTTGATCTCTGCGTCTCTTTTTTCCCAGCTCGCCAAAGACGAAAACCCCGCCGCTCTGGGTTTTAATGCGCGGGAATCCGACGCTCGCGCCATGCAAATTGCCGACGAAGTGATGCGCGCCCTGGGCGGTCGGCAAAATTGGGACAACACCCGATACATCTCCTGGAATTTCTTCGGGCGGCGCAGGCTGGTGTGGGACAAGTGGCAGGGCGACGTGCGCATCGAAGCCGACAGTACCGTTTACCTGGTCAATATTGCTGGAAATACCGGCAAAGTAAAAAAGGGTTCGGAAGTGATTACCAACCCGGATTCGCTAAAAAAATATGTAGAACGCGGCATTAGCATCTGGATTAATGACAGTTATTGGTTGGTCATGCCGTTTAAACTCAAAGATTCGGGCGTAACTTTAAAGTACATGGGTGAACAGAATACCAATGACGGCAAACCCGCCGATGTGTTACAGCTCACCTTTCAAAATGTAGGACGCACGCCCGACAATAAATACCTGGTTTATGTAGATAAATCTTCGCGTCTTATCACCCAGTGGCAGTATTTTGAAAAATATACCGACGACCAGCCGCAATTCACCAATCCCTGGTCGAATTATCAAAAAATGGGCAATATAATGCTCTCCGACGAGCGGGGACGCGGTAAACACACCGACGTGCGCGTGTACCCCAGCTTACCAGAAAGCGTTTTTACTTCTTTTGAAAAGGTAGATTACTCAAATTTAAAACCGTAGAATTCCCACAGCTTCCACAGATTTTGCCAGGTCAAACGCATTAAAACTTACCCTGCCGAATAGGCAGGATAGAACATCCCGCCGCATGGCGGGAACACAGATTCATACGGTTATACCCTGATTTTTGCCTTTCCTTGCACATCCAACTCCGTAGCCGACGGGTAATCCGTCTGTTCTGCCGATGGCAAAACCTCCGTTTTAGAGGGATGGAGGGGTAAATAGGGAGAAGAAATCCGTAAAAATCCGTTGCATCCGTGGAATCTGTGTGCTATCAGGCCGCTTTGGGCGCATTTTAATGCGTTTAACCTGCAGATTTTGCAAATTTTATTGACACAACCGAAGGCAAACCCTATCTTTGCACCCAATTTTTCTAAACGTGGAGAAGGTTTATAAGGTTAAGTTGCGCTCGGAACTCAACCTTCTCAACCTTTTCAACCCTCTCAACCTAATCGTATGCCTTCATCCTCGCATCGTGGAAATACCGTGCCCTTGTCGCCCTTTCGCAAACTGGTGGAACTGGCAGATAAAGCCAAAGCCCGGGGCAAAAAAGTGTATCACCTCAACATTGGGCAGCCCGACATCCTCACGCCGCCCGCTGCCCTGCAAACCTTGAAAAATCAGGACATCCCGGTGCTGGAATACAGCCCGGCAGACGGTGTTTGGTCGTACCGGCAAAAACTGGAAAAATATTATAAAAAATTCGATGTGAACATAACGGCAGAGCAGATTATGATTACCACCGGTGCTTCCGAAGCCGTGTATTTCACCTTGCTGGCTTGCCTCGAAGCAGGCGAAAGCATCCTGATGCCGGAGCCTTTCTATGCCAATTACAACGGCTTTGCGCACATGGCGGGCGTGGGTGTACGCACGGTCACGAGCTACATTGAGGCGGGTTTTGCGCTGCCGAGTGCGGCGGAAGTAGAGCGCAGCCTGACTCCCGAAACCAGAGCGATTTTAATTTGTAATCCGAACAATCCCACCGGCACGTTTTACCCGCAGGAAGCGTTAGAAGAATTAGCTTTTATTATAAAAAAACACAACTTGTTTTTGATTGTAGATGAAGTGTATCGCGAATTTTGTTATGACGGGAAAGACTTTGTATCGGCACTGACCATCCCGGGCATCGAAGAAAATGTGATCGTGATTGATTCTATTTCCAAACGATACAGCGCCTGTGGTGCAAGGGTAGGGGCCTTGGTGACACGCAATCAATCGGTACTGGAGGCGGTGTCGCGGTATGCGAAGTTGCGGCTGGGTGCGCCTATGCTGGGTCAACTACTCGGCGAAGCCCTACTGGATGTGGACGATAGTTACCTGGAAGCGATACATGAAGAATATGACTTGCGACGACGCACGGTTTTTAATCGCCTGCAACAAATGCCGGGAGTGGTGAGCTACCTGCCGGGTGGCGCGTTTTACTGTTTTGCACGCTTTCCGGTGGATAATGCGGATCGGTTTTGCCGGTGGCTGATTGAAGATTTTGACTACAACGGTGCCACGGTGATGCTCTCGCCGGGCGAGGCGTTTTACGCGACCCCGGGCTTGGGTGTGGATGAAGTACGGATTGCTTATGTGATCAACGTGGAGGCACTGGAAGCGGCGATGGATTGTTTGGAGCGGGCGTTAGAGGTATATCCGGGAAGAGTAGCAGTTGACAGTAAGCAGTTGGCAGTAAGCAGTTACAATTAGCACAGCAGCATTTGTGGGGGTTTATGTATAACACCAAAAACCAGTGCATTTTGGTCGAAATACCCGGCAATTCGCAGCGCATTCTCTTTAGAAATATTTAAAATCAATACACTCTTTTCCGGTTCCCAATTGGTATTTGTACCCACACCTTTGCCTTCAAAATAAAGATAGCCCGCTTTTTCCACCATTTCGACGAATGCCTGATGACGTTGCTTGTTCTCTTCTAACGTTAAAAGTTGCGAACGCGGATTCCAGGCAGTGATGAATGCCCAAGTCCTTGCGTTCATTTGTTGTAAAAAATGGTTTAGGGTTGAATTCGCTATGCCAATTTCAATTGCGATGTCAGGATTTAAAACCTGATAAACGGTTTCCCGGTAGGCTTGCAGCAGTCGCTGGTCTAGATTGTAGGAAGAATTGTCCATTTATTAGGGGATGCGCAAACAATGTTGTACCTTCGCGCAGTTTTTGAATAAAGTGTTTTTGTAAATGGGAATGGATCGAAATACGCTAATCGGCTTAACGCTGATTTTTGTGCTGTTTATTGTGTGGCAGCAGTTTTTTATCGGACCGGAGCAGCAGAAGCAGGCAGCACTGCAACGGCGTACCCGCGACTCGATTGCGTTGGCGGAGCGGCGGGCAGATAGTGTGCAGCAGTTGCAACGCGCAGAGCAGGTACGCCGGGATTCAAGTGTGCAGACCACTTTGAGCGATTCGGCGCAGGTGAGCCAACTGGGCGGCAAGTTTGGCGGCTTTACCAGGGCGGCGATAGGGGAGGAGCAACTGCAAACGTTGGAAAATGATGTTTTTAAACTCACTTTTTCCAATAAAGGCGGGCAAATCGTCAAAGCGGAGTTGAAAAAATATCAAAAAGTTTCGGAGAACGAGAAAAAGAAAGAGGTTAAAAGTCCGCTGATTTTATTTGACAACCCAAAAAATAAATTTGCCTATGCACTGCCGGTAAGCGGTGCGGCAGGAGGCGTGGTGAGTACGGATAATTTGTATTTTACTGCCAATCAGACTGCTAATTCGATTACCTTTCGGGCGGATGCCGGAAATGGGCAGTATTTTGAACAAAAATACACGATCACGCCGGGTAAGTACACCATTGATTACACCGTGCAGGCACAGGGTTTGAATGCTTCGGAAATTAAGCTGAACTGGAATACGCATTTAAACAAGCTGGAAAAAAATACGCATTACGAGCGGCAATACTCAACGGTATATTTCAAACCGACGGACAGCCGGTACAGCTACTGTTCTTACACCTCGGATGACACGGAAAATTATTCAACCCAGCCGCTGAAATGGATTTCGCACGCTAATCAGTTTTTTAACACGTCTTTAGTTGCCAAAAGTCAGTTTAAAGGTGGGGTGCTGACGACGCAGCAGTTTAGGGAAGAAGCACCCGATCTGAAGCGCGTACAATCGGAAGTGGTACTGCCATTGAACAGTGACAATAATTACACGTTTGGAATGGATTTCTATGTGGGTCCGAATGAATTCAGGAGTTTGCGGGCACTCGGTTCCGAACTGGAAGATGTCATTCCGTTTGGCTGGGGTATTTTCGGCACGATCAATCGCTGGGTGATTCGCCCTATTTTCGACTTTCTTTCTACGTTCATCGGCAGCAAAGGCATTGTGATTCTGATGCTCACGCTGATTGTAAAATTATTGTTATACCCTCTGTCCTACCGGATGTTGTACTCGCAGGCGAAAATGGGGGCTTTGAAGCCGCAGTTGGAGGGTTTGAAAGATAAATTTAAAGACGACCCGCAAGCCTTGCAAATGGAGCAGATGAAGATTTACCGGGAGTTTGGGGTGAATCCGCTCGGCGGCTGCCTGCCCATGCTGGCGCAAATGCCTATTTGGTTTGCGCTATATCGCTTCTTTCCGGCGGCAATTGAGTTTCGGCAGGCGGGTTTTCTGTGGGCAACGGATTTGTCTTCTTACGATGTGTTTGTACAATTGCCGTTTGAAATTCCGTTGGGATTTGGTTCGCACATCAGTTTGTTTACCCTGCTGTGGGCGGTTACAACGCTGATTTACACGTATTACAGCACCCGGCATATGGATATGTCTGCCAATCCGGCAATGAAATATATGCAATATATCATGCCGGTCATGTTTTTAGGATTTTTCAACAGTTTTGCATCGGGTTTAACTTGTTATTTACTATTTAGTAATATTATTAACATTGGTCAGACGATTGTAACGAAAAATTTTATTATTGATGAGAAAAAAATCATGGCACTGTTGGAAGAAAACCGGAAGAAACCGAAGAAGAAAGGCGGATTCCAGGAGCGGTTGGAAATCGCCATGAAAGAGCAGGAACGCCTGAGAAACCAACGTCAGCAACAACAGGCAAAAGCTGCAAAAGCCGCCACACCGGCTACAACGGTGAAGAAAAAACCGACTGGGAAGAAGTAGTGGAAATGTGTCCTACGACTCAGAGCCGTAGGACACATACGAAAAGCGTCCTACGGGTGATCCGTAGGACGCTTTTTTAGTTCACATAAATCCGCTGGTAGGGAATAATCACGTCATTTGGACTCAGGTTATTCAACTGCCGCAGGCGATCTACCGTCATGCCATACAATTGCGAAATCCGGTAGAGGCTTTCGCCTTCTTTCACCAGGTGCACCTGCCGCTGCGCCTGTATGCCTGGGCGCGACTGCGAGTCGTAGCCCTGTGGCACCGTGTTATCGTAGAAAGTGTTTGGAACATTCCGACGTTCTAACTCCGGGCTTAAATTCGTACCTACATTCCCTTGATTCGTGCTGTATTCCGAAGGCATATAAAATTGCGGCGTGATGCGATTTTCATCCGAAAAGTCGTAAGGTGATTTATCGGTAAATTCGCCCGTTGATGGCGTGTTATAAGCACCAGGCTGCTGCTGAAGCGCTGCGTTGGTCGGCGTAGGGCAGTCGCTGATGCGCAGGGGCTGACCGATGCGCACCACTTCATTCGGTTGCAGATTGTTGATATCGCGGAAACGAGCTTCGGTGTAGCCATACTTCATCGCAATAGAAGCCACCGTTTCGCCGGGTGCAGCTACGTGGTAATCTCTGTTGGTCGTTTTCCAGGCAGCGGCGGTATTGTCCAGGCGCAGTTGTTGTTGTTGCTGATAATAATCCGGTACGCCGCGTGACCCGGTATAAGTATCATAAGGAGCGGGTGTAGTAACGGCAGGGCGGCGGTCAATGACCAGCGGAGACTGCTGCTGCACCTGCCCCGATTGCCCTCCTGCCGCTGCAACCGATGGTACCACCTGCAGGCGATCGCACGCACTGATGGTGGTAGAAGTACCCAGGCGGTTCCAATTTTGAATTTGCGGCACCGTCACATTGTATATTTTAGAAATGCGGTACAAAGTTTCGCCTTTCTGCACCACGTGATAGCCGTTGCCGGAGGCAATTCCACAGGGGTTGTTAGCCACCACAGGCGGATTAATAACGGTAGTGCCGGTAGTTCGGTTATTGACGGTAGCAGCACCGGTGTTGCCGGGGGCGCGATTTTGCAAATTGCCGGAAACACTGTTACCGGAACTCGTATTCGCACGGTCAAATTGCTGTGGAACACCCCGGTCAGTCATTTGCGGGTTGGTAGCCGAAGTACTTGGATTTGTGGTAACCGCTGCATTGGCATTGCCACACAGCGAACGCAGGTATTCCGGCAGGGTGCTGTTGTTTATTTTTTCCAGCCGCAGTGAATTGTTCCAGGCGTCTGTTGCGTCCACGCCGTTGCGCATTTCGGCAATGCCTACCTCAGGTACAAACACCAGATCGGTATGCGGCTTCGCCTCGCCTGGCATTCGGTGGGTAAACAGGTAAGCACCGTTGCACTCATTCTCCAGCTTGCCCTCAAAATACATTTCCGTGCGGGCTACTTTCGCAATATTTTCGCCGATGATGCCTTTTTGCAAATCCAACCCAAAGGCGTAGCGCGGCGACTCGTACTTCACCTGCTGCCCCACCTGCATATAATAGGAAATCTGCATGACCTGATTGATCGCATACCGATTGTTATTCTTGCGCACCACCAGATACACCCGGTCTCTGCCGCTGTTCACTGCCTGCACCAATTTGCTGTCAAACAGCGTATTACCACAATTGTACAACTGCGTAGGCATAAATTCCTGCATTTGCTGACTTTCGGTGCCAACCTCCAGGTAAAACCGCTCGTTAACGTTCGCGTTGAGCCGATAAACGAGGTATTCCGTAGCCGTATCCTTCGTAGTTGCCACGTACAGCAAACGATCCATACACGTTGGATTGTACAATACGTAGTAATTAGCACTCCAAAGCCGTTGCCCGAATGCCAAAAGCACGAAACAAATTGTTAGCATACCGATTCTGCCGTTCATAGATACTACTTTAAAGATGATAGCAAAATTGACCCAAAATCAATTACTTATACAAAGTTTTAATAAAAATGCGAGTAAAACAATTGATTGAACGAAAAATTGATACAAAAGATTACAAATAGTAACACTTTTTTGTGAATAATGTCGCAGGAAGGCGGGTTCAGGACATTTGTACAAACCCGTTGTTGATGGCGTAAAGCACTAATTCAGAGGAGGTTTTTAAATCTAATTTTTCCAAAATGTTTTTCCGATGGGTATAAACAGTGTGAATACTCAGGTTTAATTCGCTGGCTATCTCTTTGGCAATCAATCCTTTAGCTGTAAGTTTTACAATATCAATCTCGCGCGGGGTGAGTGGGGTAGGGGAGCAGTTCTCTTCTTTACCAAACGATTTTTCGAGTAAATAATCCAGCACCCGGGTGCAAAAAAACTTTTCGCCGCGTGCAGTTGCTTTTACCGCGTCAATGATTTCTTCCTCGTGGCAGTTTTTAGTCAAAAAACTATTGATTCCGTTTTCCAGCACCTCATAGATGGAACTTTTATCGTGGTCATCACTCACAATAAGAATGTTGGTGCCGGGCGAAGTACGTTTGATGGCTTTGATGGTTTGCTGGCTAAAATAGCCGGGATGGTCGTAGTCCAAAATAACCACACGCGGGCGTTGGGATTCCAGGTGCGTCAGCAACGCCGATTCGCTGCCTACCTCGGCAACGATATCAAACTGCGGCTGCGTTGACAGGATGTGGCGCAAACCAACCCGCGTAAGATACTGTGGATCCGCAATGGCAATGGAAATAGATTGCATCTGAAACAAAATGATTCACAACGCGAAAGTAAACTGAACACTTGGGAAAAACAAGTTTATTTAGATTAAGTTTAGATAAAATCAGTGAACCCGTCTGCTTAACATAATATTTTGTGATTACCCACTTAAAAAGTCAGCAATAGTCGGATGTTGACGTGGGAAGCTGCCAAGCGACTGATAAGAGGGATTGATCTGACCAGATACGTTCTGAGAGATTTTCCGGATCAAATCAACGCATTAATTTTTCCTATAATTTATATTATGTTAAGTAAAAATTCAGGAAGCAATCCTTGCCAGAGTACGATTTCTTAACATTAGAAGATAAACAAATCATTTCAATTCCATAATGGTGCGATTAAAAGAGCATTGCAACCGAACAGAAACCAAAATCCGATTAGATTTCAATTCCATAATGGTGCGATTAAAAGTTTACGTAATGATGCAATACCGGGCGCAGAATGGTTTATTTCAATTCCATAATGGTGCGATTAAAAGACCGGCTGTGGATTCATCAACCTGCGCGTGTTGGTCTATTTCAATTCCATAATGGTGCGATTAAAAGCCCGCTTACGATGAGGGCGCTGCGTACCTTGGTGGTCTATTTCAATTCCATAATGGTGCGATTAAAAGTCCAAAGCACCAGCCCGTCTATGCCCCAACTGTACATTTCAATTCCATAATGGTGCGATTAAAAGCACCGAGTATTGCTCCATCGTGCGGGTGTTTTTGAAGATTTCAATTCCATAATGGTGCGATTAAAAGAAGCAACTCTATTTGATTCTGCGCCTCGCCTCAATAATTTCAATTCCATAATGGTGCGATTAAAAGCGATCTTGTCCGGTACGTCGCTGGCTGGGAATTAAAAATTTCAATTCCATAATGGTGCGATTAAAAGCCGCTGCAATGATATGTATAAATGGTTGAATTTCAAAACTGTTTTGAAAAAATTTAGTACAAAAAATGCCTTGAAAAAGCGTCGCTGTCCGATCGTAAGCTTTTAGTGGGAGTACGACAACCATTGAGAATGAGCAACTTGTATTAAAAATGTTCTTACAACAAAAAGATTACGAGCCTCCCCTACCCTGCTTTTTTGCGTTCGACGACCCTGGCTCGCGGGAAATTGCAGATTTGGTAAATCTCTTGCCCTTCAAAATTTAAACTTCAATTAAGCCGTTTTCACTCAAAAGCTGTTACCTTGTTACCAAACTGTTGAACCAATGAAATTGACTTACTACGGACACGCCGCTTTCGGCTTGGAACTCAAGGGAAAACATATTGTGATTGATCCCTTCATCCGCCCGAATCCGCTGGCGAAAAGCATTGCCGTGGATGAACTGCAGGCAGATTATGTGTTGCTCTCGCACGGGCACGCCGACCACGTAGCGGATGCCGAAGATATTGCCCGGCGCAAGGAAGCGACCCTTATTTCCAACGCGGAAATCGCCGATTGGTATGGTAAAAAAGGTTTGAAAAGTCATGGTATGAACCACGGCGGCAGGTGGAAATTTGATTTTGGGATTGTAAAATATGTGAATGCCGTGCATTCCAGCAGCTTGCCGGATGGCTCCTACGGGGGCAATCCGGGCGGTTTTGTGATCTGGAACGATGAAACCTGCTTTTACTTTGCCGGCGACACGGCACTGACGATGGATATGAAACTGATTCCGATGACCTGCCCGAAACTGGATTTCGCGATGCTGCCTCTGGGGGATAATTTTACGATGAACTACGACGAAGCGGTGATCGCCAGTGATTTTGTAGAATGCGACCGCATCATCGGCTGCCATTACGACACGTTCGAATTGATTAAAATAGACCACGAAGCAGCGAAAAATGCTTTTGCCAAACGCGGAAAAGAGTTAATTTTGCTGTCCATTGGGGAAAGTTTGGAAATTTAGAAATTCGCTGCGCGGTATTTTTGTTAATTGTTAATTGTTATTGAGTGCGATATGCTAAGTCTCTTAGTCTCCAAGTCTGGCATCTGGCACCTCTAAATCTGGCATCTTACATATTATGGGAAAAGTAATAGCCATTGCGAATCAAAAAGGCGGGGTGGGCAAAACCACCACGGCGATCAACCTGGCTGCGAGCCTCGCCATTCTGGAAAAAAAAGTGCTGCTGATTGACGTGGATCCGCAG
>Ga0224722_1001661_pt1 | contig 12208 bp, 9 predicted proteins | sample Balambano_FR1_Me_FD_161646 | JGI IMG/M metagenome (GOLD analysis project Ga0224722, IMG submission 161646) | Freshwater sediment microbial communities from Lake Towuti, South Sulawesi, Indonesia - Balambano_FR1_MetaG | ecosystem: Environmental > Aquatic > Freshwater > Lake > Sediment | place...
AATGGGAAAGGAAGCAGCGCATCGGGTGCTGATGCTGCTTCAGAACACGGACCTGCTGGCTTCGGAAATTATTGTCCCTGTAGACATGGTTGAGCGGCAATCGACCATGCCAAGGAGGTAACCCTATTGCCCGGAAACACAACGAAACGCAAACAAAGCCGGACTGTGATGGTCACATCTGAAGAAAGGAAAGACCGATGAAACGTGTTCTTTTGGCTGCCGCCGGGCTGACCCTGCTGGCCGCTTCTTTTGGAACCGCACTGGCTCAGGATCCCGTCACGATTCGCATTTCGACATGGGCGGGCGTGGATGAAGCTGCCGAGCTGCAAGGGTTGATCGACGAGATCAATGCCAGCCAGAGCGAATATCAGATCGTCCACGAACCGATCCCCAGCGATTATTACACGCAGCTTCAGACGCAGATCGCCGGTGGCACAGGCGCAGACCTGTACTGGGTCGATCAGAACAACATGGCGCTGGCCTCGGAAGGCATCTTCTATCCCGTCAGCCAGTGTGATGCAGTGGTCAACGCCGAACCGCAGACAGCGGGCGACCTGAGCGACTACTACCCGGGCATTCTGGCCGTCAACCAGAGTGAGGGTGAAGTGTACGGCCTCCCGTGGATCGCCCAGCCGGTGGTGGTGTACTACAACCGCGGTCTGTTCGATGCGGCCGGTCTTGACTACCCGGCTGAAGGGTGGACGTGGGACGACTTCATGGCCAACGCCCGTGCCCTGACGCAGGACACCGATGGCGATGGCCAGACGGATCAGTGGGGATTCACCAACAATGGCTGGCCGCCCCCTTACATCTTCGTCTGGCAGGCTGGTGGCGAGCTCATTTCGAGCGACTTCACCACAGCGCCGATTGACAGCCCCGAGTTCGTGGAAGGCTTCGAGTTTTATCTGAACACAGCCTACAACCCCGAACTCTCGCCAGGCCGCGAAACGATCTCTGAACAGGGCTTCGGCGAAATGTTCAAGGCTGGCCAGATCGGTATGTTCATGGGCGGTGCCGCCGACGATCTGGATCGTGTGGAAGGGCTGGATGTCGGCGTCATTCACGTACCGGCTCACCCCGAGACAGGCAGCATCACCACGTTTGCATGGAACGCCAGCACGGTCATCAACGCCAATACGCAGCATCCTGAGCAGGCGTGTGATGCGCTGGTTTCGCTGACCGAGGCCATTCAGGGCTGGAAGATCGTCTCGCCGCGGATTTCGCAGGCCAATGTCGAGCACCTGGTCGCTTCTGAACCGCGCAAGGAAGCCAGCGCTGAAGCCATCGTCAGTGCGGCACAGGATATGCGCGCGCTGCCGATCTTCGGAAATTATGCAGAGTTTGACTCGGTCTTCTGGTCGGAATTCTGGGGGCCGCTCATCAACGACGAGACGGATCTCAGCGTCGCAGAGCTGGCTGCAGAAGTGCGCCCGGACCTCGAAGATACGCTTCCCTGATCTGGTTCAGGAACTGAGGGGCTTTTCGCAGGGAAAGCCCCTCCCCGCACTTATTTTCTTTGACTCTTTCTGGCAGGAGTCGTTTTTATGGACCTGGGCGTACTCAATCAGTTTTTGCCCACACTTGTCCGATATGTTCTGGTCGCACTGGGCGTTCTCGGACTGATCTACGGCGTCTACAAGCTGCAGCGGAAGCTTGGCGTCCGACAGGAAGCCGCGACCGGGCGGGCGCTGGTCATGCCGTGGGTGCTGGGATTTGTTGTTTTTAACGTGTTTGCCATCGGCGCGTCGCTGTATCTCAGCTTCACAGACTACAACCTTTTTCGCGCGCCGGAATGGATCGGTTTCGAAAATTACCGGCAGCTTTTTGACCTTTCCCTTGTACCTCTGGAGACGGCCGAACAGCGCAGCTCGGAAGTGCTGCCGCGCCGACATGACGAAATTGTCCGCCTGACGGTCGGTGACGGCGGCTTTGTCCTCGGCGCGCGCGAGTCGGACTTCTGGCGCTCGATGCGGCTGACGCTCATCTATGCGATCGTCACCGTGCCACTGGGGCTGGCGGGTGCCCTCGGGCTGGCGCTGCTCCTCAATCAGAAAATAAAGGGGGTTGGCGCCTGGCGTGTGCTGTTCTACCTGCCGGCGGTGCTGCCGGCCGTGGCGACGGCCCTGCTCTGGCGCTGGATGTTCTCTCAAAGCGGGCTGGTCAATCAGATTCTGCGGCCGTTTCTGGATGTTTTCGGCATGGATACGCCGCAGTGGCTGACGAACCCCACCCTGTCGCCAGTGCTGTTCATCATCATCAGCTTCTGGGGGGTGTTTGGCGCGAACACCGTCATCCTGCTGGCCGGTCTGAAAGGCATTCCACAGGAGTTGTACGAGGCGGCCGACATCGACGGCGCGGGCGACTGGGCCAAGTTTCGCAACGTCACCGTGCCCATGCTCAGCCCGGCCATCTTCTATAACCTGGTGGTCTCGCTGATCGGTGCGCTTCAGGTCTTCGAGGTGGCGGCCTTCATCCCCACCCCGACTGAGGCTGGCACCTTCCTCAACTGGACGATTTTCCAGGAAGCGTTCAGCTTCCGCAACATGGGCATGGCTTCGGCAATGGCCTGGATCATGCTCATCATCGTGCTGGGGCTGACGGCGCTGGTCTTCCGCTCAAGTTCCGCGTGGGTGTTCTATCAGGGTGCGCGAGAGGGGAACTGAACCATGAACAGCACCGTTGCCCAACCAACCCTCAAACCGCTGCATGAGCCTGGCCCGTCGCAGCGCGGCTTCCAGGTTCGACGGATCATCATCTATGCCCTGCTCGGACTGGGGGCTGCCCTGGTATTGATCCCCTTCTTCTGGATGATCTCAACGTCGCTCAAGACGGAAGATCAGCTATTCCGACCGGGCCTGAACCTGATTCCCAACCCGGCCATGCCCGGCAATTACGTCGAGGTCTGGAGCCGCCTGTCGTCGATCAATGAGTCGATGACCTTCTGGCGCATCATGGCCAACACGCTCTTCATCACCATTCTGGCCATGTTTGGCGAAATCATGAGCGCCGCCATCGTGGCCTATGGGTTTGCCCGCTTCAAGTGGCGCGGACGGGACATTCTGTTCGCGCTCATGCTGGCCACGGTCATGATTCCCGGCATCGTCACCCGTGTACCGGGCTTCCTGATCTGGCGCTCGCTTGGGCTGCTGGATACGTACGATCCCCTGACGTGGCCATCGCTGTTTGCATGGGGGCCCCTGTACGTTTTCCTGATCCGCCAGTTCTTCCTGTCGATTCCACGCGAAATCGAGGAAGCGGCGATCATCGACGGTGCCAACACGATGCAGATCTTCATCTACATCATGCTGCCGCTGATCCGGCCGATCCTGCTCGCCATCGCGGTGCTGTCGTTTCAGGGCAACTGGAACAACTTTCAGGGGCCGCTGCTGTATCTGAGCACGCCTGAAAAATTTCCGCTGGCGCTGGCGATGCGCTTCTTCGACCAGTCGCTGAGCAAGGAAGCGCCGCAGTGGCAGTACATGATGGCGATGGCGACGATGATGGCTGCCCCCATTCTGGCAATCTATTTCCTGGCGCAGAAGCAGTTCCTCGATGGCATCAACGTAGGGGCCGTGAAAGGTTGAGCGATGAAACACGTGATGATGTTGATGGCGGCTGCGCTGCTGACGGCAGTTCCGCTGAGCGCACAGGATGGCGACCTGGTGAACCTTGATCATCTGCTGCATCTGACCGAGCCCGTGACGATTGACGGGCAGGATATGGCGGTGGTTCACATTTATGCAGAGTACCCGGACTATGCATGGGTAGATGACGCCGATGAGGGCATCAGCGCGGTCGATGATGTGGCGCGTGCAGCGGTGGTCTACCTGTGGGAATATGAGCGAACCGGCGATGCTGCGCTGCTGGACGTGGCCCGCCGGGGTCTGAATTTTGTCATGTATATGCAGGCCGAGGACGGCGAATTCTATAACTTCGTCTGGGACCGCGAAGGCACCATCAATGAACGCGGCGTCACCAGCTACAAGAGCGTGGGCTGGTGGGCCATGCGCGGCCTGTGGTCGCTGGGCGAAGGCGTGCGCGTGTTCGATTCGGTCGACCGTGACTATGCCGACCAGCTCGCAGCGGCCTATGAACGGACTGAGGCTGCGATTCTGGCCACGATGAGCAATTACGGTCAGTTCAACGGCCTTCACGGCTTCGACGTGCCCGCATGGATTCCCGCTGACGAACCGGCCATCGCCAGTATCGGCCTGCTGGGGATGAGCGCTTACTATCGTGCCCGCCCCAACGAAACGACTGCCGACGCCATCACGCGGATTGCAGACGGGGTCGCGGCCTACCGGCTGGGAAACGATAGTGAATACCCGTTTGGCATGCACCCCATACGCAGCAATGCGCCGGGATTCTGGACCAACTGGGGCGCACACATGCCGCATGGGCTGGTGGAAGCCGGTATGGTGCTTGGCCGCGAAGACTGGATCGAATCTGCCGCGATCAGTGCAAACAGCTTCCTGCTGCGTCAGCTCGCCTATGAGCCATTCCGACATATCGGTGTCGTGCCCAATCGTCTCGAACAGATCGCCTATGGCACGAACATGCTGGTTCAGGCCTATGCTGCGCTGTACCGCGCCACGGGTGACACCCGCTATGCAGAACTCGCCGGGCTTGCCGGAAGCTGGTACTTCGGCAACAACATGGCGGACGCGCAGATGTATTTTCCTGAAACCGGCAGAACGTTCGACGGGATCAACGGGCCGACGACATTCCGTGTCAACCGCAACTCTGGCGCGGAATCAACCATCGAAGGGCTGATGAGCATGAGCGTGCTCGCGGCCATGCCAGATGCGCAGCCATTTCTGACGGCGCAAACCGATTCACAGACGCTGCCGATCATCCTCGAAGCAGAGCGGGCAGACCGCGTGGTCGGTACACCCATTTACTACTCTGGCAACTGGACAGGTGAGGGCTACATCAGCGCCGGACGCTACGTCGGGCTTGGCGAAGGGCAGCGTATGCGCTACCAGTTTGAGCTTGATCCTGAAGAGGCGAACGACTATCTGCTGTATGTGGCGCATGTGCGCCAGGCGGCAGGCGGCAGTCAGTTCCTGATTCCGCGTGCCGACATGGCGCCGGTCATCGATGCCGATGCGTCTGACTGGCCGGCTGAAGTGCCCGTTCTGGCGGCCGATTCGGCGCGTCAGCTTCTGCGCGGCGGCGGCCTGTGGCAGGGCGCCGATGTCGACAGCCATCGTGTCAGCCTTCAGTGGGACGATGCCAATCTGTACATTCTGATCGACGTTCGCGATCCGGAGCACATTCAGGATTCCACCGTGAGCGCCGTGTGGCAGGGCGACGCCCTGTGGCTGTACTTCACCAGTGGCAGCGATGCCGCTGAACTGGCCGGCAAGATCACATTGGCGCAGACGCCAGAAGGCCCACAGCTCTGGGACTGGCTGAACACCGGCTTCGTCGAAAACGGGACGCTTGCCTGGGCTCCTGCGGCCGATGGCGGGGGCTATACCTATGAAGCCGCCATCCCGTTTGCTGCGCTCGGTATCGACGGGCCAGCCGCCGGCGACCGGCTCGGGTTTGAAGCCGGACGGGGCATCGGTGGCAATTCGTTCATGAACCTGACCGGCCGTGACCCGGACGTCGCCGCCAACCTCCTCCAACTGACTCTGAGTGAGCCGGGCATGGATACGTCGCTGGCCGAAGCGCCGCGCGTCGCGCTCGAAGTCCGCCTGAATGACGGCGAACGCGTGACGCTTGAACAATCCACTTCGCCCGACAGTGACTTCTTCTGGCTGGATCTGCTGACGCCTTCGCCAGTCACACTGGGAGCTGGTGAACACACGATCCGCTTTGAATATGCAGGTGAGGAAGGCAGCAGCAACCCGGGGATCAGCAAGATCGACGCCTTTGTGCTGATGCCCGCCACCGGCACACGGACGTTTACGCTTGCCGATGGCAGGCAGTTCACGCTCGCCTACAACACATTGACGGGTGAATCGACGCTCAGGCAGAATGCCCCTTGACAGGAGAAAGCACAAAAATGCGGCTGCAGCTTCAACGTCACGCGCAAAGCCCCCTACTGTATCCGAACCCACAGCACCCGTGGGAATCGCTGAACGTGTTCAACGCGGCAGTGACAGAACATAACGGCCTGTTTCACATGCACTATCGCGCGCAGGGTGTGGACTTCGTTTCGCGGATCGGCTATGCCGTCAGCGGTAACGGGCTGACATGGAACCGGCTGGAGCACCCTGTTCTGCAGCCGCATGACGGCCGCAGCGACTATCGTGGCGTTGAAGATCCACGGGTGACGCCGCTGGAAGGCCGCTTCTACATGTGCTACACCGCCTATGGCGAAACCGGCAATTACCCGATGATCGCCGTCTCGGACAATCTGATCATGTGGGAAGATGTCGCGCCCCTTGAGCGAACCGAAAACAAGGATCATGTGCTGTTTCCGGAGAAGATCAACGGGCGCTATGCCATCCTTCACCGCAGGCGTCCGCACATCTGGATCGCCTTCAGCGACGACCTGATCCACTGGGACGATCACACGATTATCCTGTCGCCCCGCGAAGCCGGCACGTCACAGGACAACTGGGATAGCAAGAGCATCGGTGCGAACGGCGGCCCGGTTCGCACCGATGACGGCTGGCTGCTCTTCTACCACGGATATGGCAGCGAGCACATCTACCGGCAAAGCGTAGCCCTGCTCGACCTTAACGATCCGACCCGTGTGCTGCACCGCCCGACCACGCACATCATCGAACCCACCGAGACGTGGGAACTGCGCGGGGACGTGCCCAACGTGATCTTCAGCTGCGCCAACATCGTCGTCGGCGACGAACTGCGATTTTACTATGCCGGGTCGGATCGACTGATCGGGCTGGCGACAGCGCCGTTTGCCGATGTGACCGCTTTCGCAAAACGCGGCGAATGAGCGAAATGCCAAAGGCACTCGGCGTTGGGCTGGTCGGCGCGGGCGCGTTTGGTGAGTTCTGCCTGCAGGCGTTCGCGCAGCTAAACGAGATCAAAATCGCCGCGGTGTGCGATGTCGATGCAGACCGCGCGCTGCGACTGGCCGCCACGTATGGTGCGTCGGCGTACACGTCACTGGATCAGCTCCTCGAAGACGGGGCGGTTGAGGTGGTCGCCATCAATACGCCGCCTCATCTCCATGCGGCCTACGGGCTGGCCGCCCTGCAGGCTGGCAGACACCTGTTCAGCGAAAAGCCGATTGCGATGACGCTGAGCGACGCGAATGCCCTTGTTCAGGCGGCAATGATGAATGACCGCCGGCTCACGATCGACTATGTGATGCGGAGAAATCCGCTGTGGAGAGGGGCGGTCGCCCTGCGCGAGAGCGGTGTTCTGGGCCGCCTGCTGCATATGGACCTGATCAATCACGCCGCCGGGCTGAATCTGTCGGCCTCGCACTGGTTCTGGGACAAGGCGCAGAGCGGCGGAATCTGGATCGAACACGGCGTCCACTTCTTCGATGCCTTCGCATGGGTTGCCGGACAGCCCGGCAGAGTGACGACAGCATCTGCGTGGAGCAATGCCAGCGGTCAGGAAGACCGCGTGGAGGCGCTGGCGACTTTTGGCGAGGTGGCCGCCCATTTCTATCACGGCTTCACGCACAGCAGCGCCAACGAACAGACGACGGTACGGCTGACCTTTGAATACGGACACGTGTCACTGCTGGAATGGGTGCCGACTGTCCTGCAGATTGACGGATTGACGGGTGAGCGGGCAGAACAGGTCGCGCCGCTGCTGCCGATTCGCGTCGGTATCCGCCATCATGACCGCGACCGTGCCGTCATTCAGGCCGTGCTCAGCCAGGGGAAGACCCGGGTATACGCCGAATGTATTCAGGGGGGCATTCGTGAGCTGGCGCAGGCGGTGCGAAACCCTGACAGGCCGCTGGCCGTCACGGGCGCACACGGCGTCGACAGTCTGCGCATGGCGCTGGAAGCCGAGCGTCTGGGGCAGGTTTCGCGCCAGTAAGCCGCGTCGGCAGCCGCCGCAAACCATCTGACGCGCCGCGCTTAACAGCACGCAGCTTTTGCGCTATCATGGCGCACTTTGCGACTGATATCACAAAGACATCCTGCATTTCTGGAGCAATCGGTTATGAATCGCAACGCCAGAAGGGCGAGCATCATCCTCGGTGTATTTATGGCCGTGGTGCTGGTGGGCAGCACCTTCCTTCAACTGCTCAGCCCGGGCACGACCACTACGCAGACAACGCCGCCAACGCAACGCATCGACCCGACGTTCCCGCCGCCGCTGGACAGCGCATCGCTGACGTTCGACGCGCTGTATCTGCATCCGTCGGGAATTTTCGCCGTGCCACAGCCCGCGGGCTTCGTGCCCTCGCAGCCTTCGAGCCAGCTCAACGTCGCGCAGATCAATATGGTCAATCAGGAAGCGCTGGCCGTCATCGACGCCTTCGTGCAGAACCCGGCGACGCCGATCAACGGCGACACGCTCGACACCTATTTCACGGCGGAAGTGCTGGATCAGACGTGGTCCAATTTTCAGAACTGGACGGAAAACAGCCGCCGGCGCGATGGCGACGATCTGGTGATCGATTTCTCGGTTCGTTTCCAGAATCAGAATTATGTCGCGCGCCAGCGGGCATGGACGGACGGTGAATGGATTTATGCCGTGCGCGTGCTTGCGCCTGAGAACGCCACCAACTTTCTGATCGCCGCGCTGGATGGCGTCAGCGCGGGAATGGTTCCGCTGAAGCAGTTCGCCGGGCAGCCGTTCAACTGGGTGCTGACATTCGACCCGATCAGCCGCGTCGGCATCCGCCACCCGCAGGACTGGGCCGTGACCGACAGCGCGCCAGGACGCCCGGCCAGCATCGATGGGTCACAGGGCGAAACGCTGCGATTTGAGACCCAGGCAGGCAATGTGACCGATGAGGCAGGCGCCGCTGCCTGGCTGGAAACGAGTCGGCCGGGCGCTTCGGTGCTGAGCATTGTGCCCATCACAGGCGCATACTCCGGTTTTCGCGTCGCCTACAGCACGACAACCGTCGACGGCGACCCGCAGAGCGGCCTCGCCGCACTCATCAACGTGACAGCCGATACGCTGGCCGTCGCCAACCTGCGCTTTGATGGCGAATCGGTTGACCTGAACGCGATCAGCGCGCAGGCCCAGCAGGTCGCGGAAGCCACGCCGGAAGCGGAATCGACGCCAGAACCCATCAGCGCAGAGCAGGCTTATCACGAGCAGCTTGCGCTCATTCTGAGCAGCCTGTCCGTGCTGCCACCGCTCAATCTGTCGGCCGATTCGGTGCCGCCGACGGCCACGCCGCGCCCGACCAGCACAACCGCGCCCACTGCCGAAGCGACCGCCGACGGAACTGCAGAAGCGACTGAAGCTGCGACTGTTGAAGCCGAAGCCGCAACAGCCGAACCGGAAGCCACCGCAGAGGCAACGGCTGCGTCCTGAGCGCTCACTGGCAGATACTGTCATCGCACACAAACAGACGTCCTTCGGGGCGTCTGTCCATTTCTCAACGGGAAAACGGCGCATGGCGCACATCTGGTGTCTGTCGGCACCGCTCTACAGCCACACCGACTGGGGCGGCTATCTGAAGACGGCGCAGGCGCTTCAGGCGCGTGGGCACACCGTCACGTGGGTGAGCGGTGCGGCCATCCGCGCGTCGTTCGAAGCGGCGGGTCTGGCGTATGCTGAAGTTGCCCAGACCGGCTGGCTGTGGCCACCCCCGCCTGCCCCTGATCTGAACACGCTCGCCCCGCAGGAAGCCGTCCTGCTGCGCTATCGGCGGGCGCTTGACACCTGGCTGACTGAATCGCTCGTCGGCGAAGCCGTGACTGGTCTGCTGCGGCTGGCCGAAACACACGGGTGCCCTGACCTGATCCTGACCGATCCATTCCTGACCGCGTCGGCGCTGGCAGCCGAAGCGCTCGATGTGCCGCTGGTCGTGTGCGGCTGGGTCGCCCAGCGGGATCTGAACGAGGAAGCGCTTTTTCCGGTGCAGCGGGCGCTGGCGTCCGAATCGCAGCAGCGCGTCACGCGGCTGCTGGAGCGTTTCGGCCTGCGCGGCATCTATTTTGCGGGCGGGGCGACGCCATCCGTCCTCAGCGACCGGCTGCACATCAGTTTTTTCAGCGAGCGCTGGTACCGCGCAGACGCCGCCAACCTGCTGGAACAGACCGTATTCGTCGGCGGGTCGCCATCGGAAGCACGTACACCTGCGCCAGACTGGCTTCGTGCGATTCCGGACGAAGCGCCCCTGGCATTCATCACCCTGGGCACGACCTTCACTGGCGACTACGGATTCTATGCGTGGGCGGCACAGGCGGCTGTGCGTGTGGGTCTGCTGCCGGTGATTGCCATCGGCTGGAACCCGATTCCGCCTGATGAGAAGCAGAAACTGCTGGCGGCGCTCCCCAAAGGGGCGCGGCTCGTCAACTTTGCGCCGCTCGAACATGTGCTGCCCCGCTGTCACCTGATGTTTCACCACGGCGGCATGGGGACGACCCATGCGGCTGTCGTGCATGGCCTGCTGCAGATCGTCGTGCCGCACGCGGCGGATCAGCGGGGCAACGCACGCCGTGTAGCGCAGGCAGGCGTCGGGCTCAACCTGACGGCGGTCGATGTCAAACGGGGCGCGCTGCTTGAAGGCGCACGTGCGCTGCTGGCCGATCCACAGCATCAGGCGACAGCCGCAGCGCTGGCCGACGAATTTCATCAACTGGGAGGCCCATCTGCGGCGGCTGATGCGATCGAGGCCGCCCTTTGAAGCGGCTGCCCGCGCACACAGCGCAACCCCATGGCCGCCCCTGCGTATACGGCAGTGTGTCCGGTTACACACGTGGCGCTAACCCGGTGATAGTACAATGCAGTCAGTCATTCAGCAGGCAAAGGCGATAGCAGGCATGGCACCATGGTGGGGTACGCGAGAGGCAGTTTCGACGCGGCTGCGGCTGGAAGTCGAAGCGATGCGCGCGGCTTTCGGCAGCACTTTCCGACTGGTCGTTCCGCCGACCGCGCCAGACCAGCCGCTTTACTGGGAAGGCGTCGTGCAGCTCAATCTGGCCACACTGACCCAGCCAGAACACACGCTCAAGATCCTGTATCCGGCGGCCTACCCCAATCAGCCGGCAGAAGCGTATGTGCTCAAACCGCGCATCTTCAGCCAGAAACACCAGTTTGAAGATGGCCAACTCTGTCTGTTCAACCCGCGCGACGGGGAGCAGTATGGCTGGAACCCGTCCACGTCAACGGCGGTCACTGTGGCGGCCTGGGCGATCCAGTGGCTGTATGCCTATTACACATGGCGGGCAACGGGCACATGGCCGGGCGTGGAGGAACACATCACGGAAGAAGGCAGGCGAGCACCGCGCAGAGGTCCAGGATGACGGTTCCCAATCTGGTGCTGGCTGAACGCGTCCTGCGACGCATGGCCAGCGCCGCACAGACGCATCTTCAGGATGAAACCGGCGAAGCGATGGTCGGGCTGGTGACCGGCGGTGCCACGTCGGCGGTGCCAACGCTGTATGTGCTGGACACGATCGCGCCGGACGACAGCGCGGTGCGCCAGCGCACGACCTTTCAGCAGGGCGATGCGCGCCAGGATGAGCTGATCTGGTGGCTTCAGGAGAACTGGCGCGTCAGCCGTGAGCGCAAGGGCGGCATCATCCGCAAGCTGTCTGCCCCAAACCGCTTTGATGTGCCGCTGCGCTATCTTGGCGACTGGCACAAGCAGCCGGGTTACATGATTCAGCCCAGCGGCGGCGACCTGAACACCGCGCTCGACTGGATTCTCGACAGCGACAACGAGATGGATTTTCTGCTGGCGCCGATTGTGACCATCGGCCACCCGTCGACGGTGCAGAATATCAGCCCGATGGCGAATTTTGTGATGATGCCGCTCGGCGACGGCGAGGCGCTGCGCGTGGATTTCTGGTACATCGACCGGCGAACACAGCTTTTCCAGCCGATTGCGCCGGTCCTCTACCCGGACGATCAGCTTCCGATGCTGGCTCCATACCCGTGGCATCTGCAGGATGATGCTCGCCTGCGCGCCGAAATCAGACTGTTCGAGCGGGCCGGGCTGTTCCACGCGATCTCGTTCTGGAATGCCGATGGTGAGCCCCCGCTGGAAGTCTGTTTTCTGACAGGCCGCGTGGGCGCTGACCATCTGCTGCTGCTGATCACGCCCCACGACTACCCGAAATCGCTGCCGCAGGTG
>Ga0224722_1001662_pt1 | contig 12206 bp, 11 predicted proteins | sample Balambano_FR1_Me_FD_161646 | JGI IMG/M metagenome (GOLD analysis project Ga0224722, IMG submission 161646) | Freshwater sediment microbial communities from Lake Towuti, South Sulawesi, Indonesia - Balambano_FR1_MetaG | ecosystem: Environmental > Aquatic > Freshwater > Lake > Sediment | place...
ATGATCTCCAACGTAAAGTTCGCGTGTGGACATTGCGTCTTGAAGCGTTCCGCCCACGCCGCGATCCCTACATTGCCGTCACCCATCGCCACCCATTGCACCGCCGCGCCTTGGGGATGGGGCCAAACGAGCGAATCGCGGATATGCGCCATCACCACGTAAGGAGCCAGGTGCTCCAGTGTGACAAAGGGGCTTTCGCCCACCCAGAGCGGGTTGCCCGTGTCAATACACGCCCCCACAAACTCCGGTCCGGCCATTTCGATGAGCTGCTTTAGCTCGCGCCCCTGCATGTCGCCAGCGTGATTCTCAATGGCGATCTTGATGCCGAGGTCAAGCGCCTGCTCGCGCACGGCGTGGCAGGTTTCTGCCGTCGCTGCCATGTGGCGCGCCAGCCCCGTGTGGCGATCGGCATTCGAGCCAAGATAGCAGCGCACCGCGGGTGAGCCGAGTGTATGTGCCACCGTCAGCAGGCGGCTCAACTGTTCGACGGCCGTGCCATCGGCAGCCGAAAAACGACTGGAGGTGGGGCAGATCGAACCCATGCCCATCTCAATACTCATGCCCAGTTTGTCCGCATGATCGCGGACTTGCTGGAGATGAGCCTCGTCCAGACTGGCAAAGGGTGCCAGCTCAGAAAAGTGGATCAGATCCAGCCCGATGCGCTTGCCATAGTCCAAATAGTCAAACGGTGTCCAGCCCTGCTCATAGCGCAGGGTGAAGATGTCAACACCAAGCTTCATGATGATTGCTCCCCAAAAGCGGAACACAGAGAGCACCGAGAAGACACCGAGCACACAGAGTAGAGTTTTGGCTTATCGAGAAACTTAGGAGATTGATCTGCGGCCCCTCGTTGCCACGCTCCAGCGTGGCAACGCCCTACCGACGCTCCGCGTCGTGCGGCGGGTGAATTCCCTTGAACCAGAGTTTTCTGCACTCTCGGTGTTCTCCGGGTCTCCTCCGTGTTCTCTGTGTTACTCTGTTTGAATCTCCCGGCGCTCGATCAGGCTCACGAGCGGCGAATCGTCGATGGTCAGCGGCAGATCGATCCGGGCACGGCGGCGGCTGGATTCATAGGTGGCGAAGATCAATTCGGTGGCGCGCAAGGCTCGGTGGCCTGATAGCTCTGGCTCGCGCCCAGTCTTGAGCGCATCGACCAGATCAAGCACGCCCTGTTCCACATACTCCATCCCGTGCAAGCCTGAGGGTACTTCAACCGTGGTCCAGCCACTCTGCCCCTTGCCCCACATCCGCAGAGGGATCTCCTGGCTGTAGCCGACTTCGATCATCCCATCCGTGCCGATGAGCCGGTTGATCAACTGGCCCGCGGCTCCCACGCCCGTGACCAGCAGCCCCATCACGCCGTTTTTGAACTTGAACTGGCTTAACCCCTGGCCTTCGACTAGCGCGCCAAAGATCGCTTTGCTGCCCCGGCCATCGATCTGCCCAATGACCCACTCGACATCGGTCTCACTGTTGTAAAAGCAGAGCATGTCAAACCAATGTGTACCCCAGTCGAAGAGATTGTCGCACGTGGCCTCCAGCCGCACGAGGTCGCCAATGGCCCCTGCCTGTACCAACTCCTTCGCCTTGCGATAAGGTGGCCCAAAGCGCCGTTGGTGGTTGAAGGTCAACTGCACGCCGTGGCGCTCGCACGCTTCGACCATGCGCCGGGCTTCGCCGTAGGTGGGTGCCATCGGCTTTTCGCAATGGATCGCCTTGACCCCTGCCTCAGCACAGGCGATGACCATCGGAGCGTGTAAGTGGGGCCAGGTGCTGATGCTGACGATGTCCAGTGGTTCCTGCGCCAGCATCGCATGATAATCCGTGTAGATCCGGTCACCGCCGTTGGCCTGTTGAAAGGCGCGCGCGTTTTCCGCGCTGATGTCGGCCAGCGCCACAAGTTTGCAATCGGGCGAAGCCAAATACCCACGGGCATGCGCATGGGACATGCCAAACCCCGTCGCCCCCTCACTCCGCCACGGCTTGCCACAGCCGATAATGCCAACTTGAAACATGATGAAATCCTATTCGGTGTTTTGGTGATTTGCTTACTCTCAGCTTTCAACCTTAATTGTAATACAGGATGCCTCTCTTAATCCTGACTCCGCACCCATATCGATCCAAAGTTCTGACAGCGGGTGAGTATCCTTGTTCATCGTCTCTTGCCAACCCTGATGGAAGCTCTCTTCGGCACTCTTAAGCGTGATGCTTTCGCGAAATGTTCGCATCAGTTTCAGTAAGGCCGGGACATATTCAATAGGAAACTGTTCAAGCTCATCGAGAACTTGCTGATAGTAAGTTGAATTCGCTGCTGCCATGATTGCCCCCTCTACAACCCTAGCGTGCGCAGGTACTCCCGGCTGATGATCGCACTTTCGCGCGCTGTGGGCAACTGCGTGACATCGGTCTCCACAATCAGCCAGCCGGAGAAATCTGCTTCTTTCAAGATCTGCAAGATCGCCGGGAAATCAACACAGCCCTGGCCCAATTCCGTCCAGATCCCTTGATCCGAATAGTGGCGATAACCCCAATCGGGCTGGCCGCGCCGCAGCACTTCTGGGTTGACATCTTTGAGGTGCATGGTCTTGATGCTGCCGGCGTAGTCGCGACAGAACTGCACCACATCCGCCCCCGCCCAGGCCAGGTGACCGGTGTCCGGCCCCAGGAAAATGACCGCGCGGTCTACCAACGACAAGAGCCGATCCATCTCCCCGCGCGTCTCAATCGTCGCGCCGACATGGTTGTGGAAACAACTGGCAACGCCATACTCCAGCGTGATCTCACCGACACGGTTGAGCGTCTTGGCGAACTGGTCAAATTCGGCGTCGGTCATGCTATCTTCCGGCTGGACATGACCAGAGGCTTGTGCGCGCGTGAGGCCACGCCGTGTGGTGTACTGGTCAAAACCGCCAGCGGCCACATACAATTCAGTTACGCCCGCGGCCTGGGCGAAGTGCGCCAGTTCGCGCGCCCGGGCCAGGATCGCCGATTCTTCAGCCGGGTTCCAGAAATTTGCGCCAAGATAGCCCGGTGCCGGTTTGAGGCCGTGTTGGGTAAAGGTTGCGATTGTCTCTGCGGTAGCGCGCCCGGCTTTGGGGCCGCTCGGCGCGCCATCATAGCCCGCCTGGGCGATCTCGGCCAGGACTGCGTTTTCACTCATGTTTTTCCAGGTCAACTGGCCACAGCCGATCAAAATGTTTTGCATGTCCACCCCTTTACTATGGGTTGCTCCAATAGAGGTTATGAGTTGCAGTGCCGTAATGCCCGTAGGCACCGGTCTCAGACCGGTCTTATCTCCTAGAATTGTTAAAATTCAGCCGGGGTAAAGGGCGTGGTGTTCAAAACTTCCATCGCGCCATCGCTAAAGCCCAGCACGATCAACCCCAGCCGTTCGCCATAGCGCACCAAACTTGCATCGACATAGAGCGAGGCGATGGCCCCGACGGTCTTTTTGTCCTGGTGTTCGGGGAAAAAGCCCCGCACTTGCGGCAAAAACGCCGCAAAATCAGCCAAATCTTGGGGGCGTAACCGGCTTTTGGTCCCGTTGATCAGCAGATAGTCGCCGCACGTGGCGACTGCATCAAACTCCTGCGTCACACTGTCGCTCAGCCGTCTGCGGCGTACCCGAATGGCGAGGCTGTCCAGTTGGTCATCCGGGCAACCGACCACGCTGCGAAAGATCCGGTCCAGACTGGGCGCGACGAGATCTTCGACTAGAGTCCCCATTTTGTTAGAAAGCTCGCCCCACTTTTTGTTCATTGCCTGGCGAGTGGCGCGCGATTCGGCGATCTCTGCCCGCACTTCGCGTTTGAACTCAGTCATCTCATCTTTGAACTCGCGCATTTCGACACTCAAGCGATCCACGTTGAGCGTCAGTTGCGCCATCAGCGTTTCTAGATAAGAGACACGCGCTTCAAGGGGATAGGTTGGGATCATCTTCACACTCCGCTGCCCTCACAAGTTGATCGGTTTACGGATTGTACCACAAACGCCCTTTCTATAAAACAAACCTGACCGGCGGCTCAGGCGCGGTCAGGTGATCACCTCTAGATTGGCACAGATTCTGTGTACAAAGGCAGAAACGACAAGCTTGTGGTTAGCCCTTCAATGCACCAGCCAACAGACCCCGCATAAAGAGTTTGCCCAACAATAAGTAGACCGCAATCGTCGGTAGGGCCGCAATCAGCGCGGCAGCCATCTGCACATTCCATTCCACCGTCCAACTGCCGGCAATGTTGACCACGGCAACGTTGATCGGGGCCAGGCGCGGGTTGCTCAACACCACGAGGCCAATCAGATAGTCATTCCAGATCGAGGTAAATTGCCAGAGTAAAACGACGGCGAAGGCCGGCATTGAGATCGGCAACAAGATATAGCGGTAGATGCCAAAAAAGCCCGTGCCATCGATCTTCGCGGCGTCGATGAGTTCGTTGGGGATGCCGGTGTAGTAGCTGCGAAAGAGCAGTGCTGTGATCGGAATGCCAAAGATGCAATGCACCATGATCAGCCCGACGACGGTGGCATAGAGACCCACGGCTTGCAGGGTCAACACCAATGGGATCAAAATCCCTTGATAGGGCAAGAACATGCCGACCAGAAAGAGGATAAAGAGCGTATCGGCGCCCCGAAAGCGCCACTTGGCGAAGATATAGCCATTAAGCGAGCCGATCAGCGACGAAATGAGCGCAGCGGGAACGGTGATGATCACACTGTTCCAGAAATTGGGAGACACTGTTGCCCAGGCTTGAAAAATCGCGTCAAAATAGATCCCGCGGGGCAACTCCCACATGCGCGTCACGTTGACATCGGCGTAGGGTTTGAGGCTGGTAATGATCATCACATAGAAGGGCATCAAATAAAATGCGCAGAACGCTGCCAGCACCAGATAAATCGCCCCGCGCGTCCAAAATCTTTGTAGGGTCATTGTCTGAACTCCTAATCCTCTACCGCTCTACCTCGCCACGCATACTGCGCAAATAGGGCACAATCAGAAAAGCCGAGAGCAGGATCATAAATGCGCCGATGGTTGCACCCAACGAATACCGATAGGCCCCAAAGGTGGATTGGAACATAAAGAAGGCCAGGGTGTCGGTAGCAAAGGCCGCCCCACTGCCACTCATCGAGGCCAGCACATCAAAGACGCGGATCGAGTTCATCCCTGTGAGTACAATGGCGGTAAAGGTTACGGGCATCAGCAGCGGGATGATCACCCAGCGATAGGTGGCGTAGGTGCCGGCACCGTCAATCGCCGCCGCCTCGCGCAATTCTTGCGGAATGCCGCGTAGCCCGGCCAAATAGAGCGCCATGACATAGCCCGTAAATTGCCAAGCCGTGGCGATTGTCACGGCCCACATGCCATATCTGGGATGGGTATTCCACGTGGGCTGGAACCAATCTAGCCCGATGTTGGCAAAAAGGAGATTGATGCCGGTGGTCGGCTGCATCAACCAGCGCCAAGCCACACCGGTGACGATCCCCGAGACGGCAAAGGGAAAAATGATGATCGTGCGAAAGAGCGCTTCCCCTTTGATCTTCTGGTCGAGCAGCGAGGCCAGCAAGAAGCCAAAAAGAATGCATTGCGTCATAAAGCCGATGGCATAGTAGGCCAGATTGCGTAGATCGGCATGAAAGCGCGCATCCCCGATCATGCGCAGCCAGTTGCGCAGCCCGACAAAACTATAGTCAATGACTTGGCTGTTCCATTTCACCGTTGAAATGTAAAAAGTCCAGCCGATAGCCGTGTAAATAAAGATCGCCACGGCGAGGATCGACGGGAGCAACACGAGAATCGCCAGCAGCATATCGCCGCTGATGCGTCGCCTGCGTCGTCCGGTTGTCGTGCTGCCACTGACCAGCGTTCGTTGCCCGGCTGCTGAGATTGATTTTGTCGCCACAGGTCATGCTCCCGGTAAAAATACTGCGTACTGCGTAATCCGTAGTTGACTGTTTACGCAGTACGCAGTACCCATTACATAGTACTCATCACGCCACTAATTCGGCATCGGTGGCCGCCTGCACCAGCATAGACTGGGCGCTGGCGACATCGCGATTGGTGGCCAGGTTGTTGATGGCAATCGCGTAGTCCAGGACAAAGCTTTGCTTCACGGCTGCACCGTGCTGGATGCTGGGCAGAAGCGTGTTGCTCTTGAAATCTTCCATCGCCGAGAGCAGATACTCGTCATATTTGCTCAGATCGGGGTCGGTGCGGGCCGGGATCGAGCCTTTGATCGGGTTGAAGGCATCTTGCCCGGCGCGCGAACCGCAGACACGCAGGAAGTTGACGGCATTGTCGCGATGGGGCGCATTCTTGGGCAGACCGAACGAATCGGAAAGCACCACGAAGAGACCGGTCGTGTCCGGTGCCGGAGCCCAACGGTAGTCGGTGAAGCCTTTGGACATCAACACACCATGCGTCCAGTCGCCCATGATCATCATCGCCGGGCCATCATCGGCCACAAAGCGGTCGTTGATGTCGCCCCAACTGGTGCTGAGGTAGTCGGTATTGGCGTAATCAAAGGCCTGATTAAGGATCTCTAGCGCCTTGGTGACGCGCTCGTCGTCCCAGGCAGTGGAGCCATTGAAAAGGCCGAGGTAGCCAGCCTGATCTAGTTGCGTGACGAGGATGTTCTCAAAGACATGACCGCTAAAGTTTGGCTCGATCTCGGCAATGGCCAGCGCCGGGATACCCGCCGCCTTCAGTTGCTCCGCCGCCGCAAAGAATTCATCCCAGGTGGTGGGTGCCGCGGCGACGCCAGCAGCCTCTAGCTTGCTGGGGCGATACCACAGCACGTTGGAGCGGTGAATATTGACCGGCACCGAATAGGGTTTGCCCTCGTAGGAGGCGATGTCGATCAGGTCTTTGGGGAAGACATCGTTCAATCCCTCTTCCTCATAGAGGAAACTCAAATCTTCCATGCGGTCAGGGATCACGTGGCTGTCGATCAACTCGCGGCCCAGGTGAACCTGGAACGAATCGGGCGGCTGACCACCCTGCATGCGGGTTTCGAGCAGCGCCTTCATATTGCCACCCTGACCTGCACCACCGGCCAACGCCGCGTTGACGATCTCAACATCGGGAAACTGGGCGCTGTAGATCTCATAGATCGCGTTGAGCGCTTCTACTTCACCACCGGAAGTCCACCACGAAAAGATCTCCAGTTGGTTGGCACCTGCGGCGGGGGCCGGCGCGGCCGCGCCACCAGTCGCCGGTGCTGCGCCGGGGGCCACACAGGCGGATAGCGCGGCGGCACCCGCACCGAGCGCGCTAAACTTCATGAAGTTGCGCCGATTGAGGCGATTTTGAAACTTCATATACTGTTCCTCCACAAATCAAAGTCTTGGTTCGTAACTAGCTTTTGGAAAGGCACTTTTGGGGAAAGCCAGCGTGGATTATAGTCGGAAACAGAATGCAAGGCAATTTTTAAGGTCAGCGAAAGCTACCCCTTCAGCGCACCGGCCGTCAACCCGGCGATGAACTGGCGTTGCATGATCAGGAAAAAGACGACAACCGGCAGCGTGGCAAGAAAAGAGCCAGCGAGGATCGACCCATAGGGCACACGATACGGGCCAAACATCGAAGCGATACCGATATTGAGCACAAAATTCTCGGTGGATTGCAACACGATCAACGGCCATAGGTAATCGGTCCATGCCCCCGTGAAGGCCAAGATGCCCACCACCGCAAAGGCGGGCTGCATGATCGGGGCCACCACACGCCAGAAGATGCCAAATTCGGTGCAGCCGTCGATGCGCGCTGCATCCATCAGTTCGGTGGGTACGCCCAGCATATACTGACGCATGAGAAAGATAAAAAAGGGGCTGATCGCAAAGGGGACAATGACCGCCCAATAGGTGTCCAACCACTGGAAAGTCGCCATTTGGATAAAGAGCGGTGTCAACAGCACCTGAAAGGGCAACATCAGCGAGATGATGATCAGCAAAAAGATGGCGCGCTTGAGTCGAAACTCATATTTCGCCAGCGCATAACCCGCCAATGCCGAAAAGAACATCGCCAGCACGGTGCGGATCACGGTGGTAAAGGCCGTGTTCCAGTACCAGCCCCAAAAGGGATATTCGGCAAAAAGATAGCGGTAATTTTCCAAATAAAGCGCATCGGGCAAGATGCGCACAGGAAAGGCAAAAAGTTCGGAGTTGGGCTTAAAGGTCGAGGCGATCATAAAAATATAAGGCATCGCCAGCAGATAGACGCCGATCAACAAAAGACCATTGACCAAAATCGTACTGACCCAGTGCCCTGTTTTTCCACGGCTCATCGCTATTTCCACCCATGCGAATTACAGATTGAGGTTGCTCCTAATCACTGTAGGGGCGTTACCAAGTCATTCCTCACTGCTGCGAAAGGCCCCAAAAAAGAGCAAGTTGATCAACGACAGCGTGAAGACAATCAACACCAGGGTATAGCCAATTGCCGAGGCATAGCCCAGCTTAAATTGCTGGAACCCGACTTGATAGAGATAGATCGTCATAAACAGCGTGGCATCTTGTGGGCCGCCGTTGGTCAGCAACAAGGGCTGCGCAAAGAGATTGTACGAGCCGATAATCGCCTGCACCACCACAAACATGATCACTGGGCGCAAAATTGGCATAGTAATGTAGAAGAAGGTCTGCCAGCCGTTTGCCCCGTCGATGGCGGCGGCCTCGGTCAATTCATGGGGGATATTTTGCAGGCCAGCCAGAAAATAGAGCGCGTTCACGCCAAGATAGGTCCAAATTCCCAGCACGACAATCGCTGGCATGGCCCAGCTTTTGGAGCGCAACCAGGGAATTGGCTCAATGCCAACGTTGCCCAGCATGGCGTTGAGCAATCCATATTGCTCGTCAAAGATCATCCGAAACATCATGGCGATGACTACGGCTGAGGTGATCACTGGGACAAAGTAAGCCACCCGGTAGAGACCACGCAGCTGGCGCGTGATGCCAGCATTAAAGCCAACGGCGACCAGTAACGCCAGGGGTGAGAGCAAAAACACACTGGCCGCCGCGTAATAGCTAGTATTCGTCACCGACTTGATAAAACGCCGATCACTTAGCAGATCGGCATAATTTTCCAGACCGATAAATTGCCAACTGCTCAACCCAGTGGCCTTGAAAAAGCTGAGGTAGAGTGAATAGAGCACTGGATAGATGGAAAAGACAAAAAAGAGGACCAAAAACGGAGCGACAAACAGATAGGGAGCAATTGCGCGATCATGCTTGCGCCACCAGGCACTCAACGCAGCCATGAACCATCTCCAAAAGAATAATTCGTGATGCGTAATCCGTAACAACGCGGCACGCAGTACGCATCACGAATCACGCAGTACGTATCACAAAGTACATTACCCTTCCATCGCGCGGACGGCCTCGTCTTTGGCCTCAGCCATGGCAGTTTCGACATCTTTCTCATCCAACATCACCGGGTTGAGCGCCAGATTGTTGAAGGCTGTGGTCACTTCGGGCCAGTAGGGTGAATTGTAAAGTGGCGGCATTTCATCGCCCAGGTCCGCGATAAATTCGCCCGGCTTTTGGCCGTTAAAATACTTGTCTTCAAATTGCATGCGCGGGTCATCCCAGGCCGAAGAGAGGGTAGGAAAGAGGTTCATCATCTCAAAGCCGCGCAACACGCCTTCATTCGTCAAATTGCAATGCTTGAGGAAAGCCCACGCCGCATCCGGGTGCTCGCACTGTTCGGTGATGCAACTGCCCGTGCCACCGTGCGTCGCCGTGCGTGCGCCGGCACCATCGGCAAAGAGGGGCAGCGGCTGCATCTGCCACAGCCCTTCGAGTTGTTGAACATTGTCCTTCAAAAAGCCCTGATACCACGGTGCGCCCAACTGAATGACAAACTCACCGGCCGCCAGCGCACCGTAATAGGTTTGATTGTACATATTGCCACCCGGTGCGATGATGCCGATCTTGTCCACGTGTACCCAATCATGGAGCATTTGCAAGACGCGCTTGCCCAACTCGCTGTCAAAGGCCACTTCGCCGCTCTCATTGAAGAAGCCACCGCCCGCTGAGGAGATAATCCACCAGTAGGCCCAGTCGTTATCCGCCGGGGCGATAAAGGCTTTGCCGGTCTGCTCCAGATAGCTCTTCCCAGCATTGGTGACATCTTCCCAAGTGGCAAAGGGGGTCTCAAAGCCCTGTTCCGCCATCACATCGTGGCGATAGTAGAGCATACAGGCGTTCAACTCGTTGCCGATGCCATAATTTTTGCCTTGCCAGCTCCAGGGGGCCAGCGCCGAGCGTTCAAAGAGTAGTTCTTTATCGGCGCCGAGCAGATCGGTGATATCCACAAACCCCACGCGATCCCCACGAACAAAGGAGCCAAAGCGCCCGATCTCGATGTCGCCGATGTCGGGCGCACCCGAACCGGCCACCAGCGCCGTCTGGATCTTATCGTGCATCTCGGCATAGGGAAATGACTCAATTGCGATCGTGACATCGGGCATTTCCTCTTTGAAGGTCTCAGTCAGCGCCTCATACCACTTGTTGCGGTTGTCGGCAAAGCCCCAAAAGACCAACTCGATGCCAGTGGTTGCTGGTGCGGCGCTCTCGCCACCGGCCGCTGGTGCAGCACCCGGTGCTGCGCAGGCGGTCAGCGCCGTTATCCCAGCCAGAGCAGCGCTAAAACGGAGAAAATCACGACGACTCATCGAAGTTTGCACAGTGGTCATACATCTTTCCTCGCTTTGTGAAATGAAATCAATGGGTACCAAACATGCATGGGAAACTGGCTGGCGACAGACAGCGTGTTGCAGCGCTTACCAGTGGGGAGGCATCTCATCAAGCTTGGACACACCCCAGCATCTCACACCTGGCACAAGGTGTTGCTGAGCGCTTGTAGATTCATCGGCTTCGACTGAACGATCAGTGACGAGCGAGTATGGAATACGAACGTGTTGCGGTGCTGCGCACTATAGTGGTAGTTGAGGAAAAAGTCAAGTGGAGTGGGTAGGGTTAGCTGTCAACGGATTCAGGGAACGGATTGAACGGATTGTCTACAGAAATCCGTTCAATCTGCTCCCGGGATGCCCACTGGGCCCCGCTGACAGCTGATCCTAGTACGGTGGAAAATTCACCTCGGCCATCCCCTGGATCAAAGTGTCGGCCTGGGCCGGTGTCAGGTTGACAAACGGCGGGCGCAAGGTCAGCCAAGCTGGGTCTTGACGAAAATGGGCCACGATTTGCTTGAGCGCGGGGATGGCTGCGTATTCCTGAAACGGTTTGCGCAGCAGGATGATCTGCTCTTGCAGCCGTTCAGCGTCCGGCGTTTGCCAGTTGTCGTACAGCTGGCGTACCGGGCCCGCCAGCACATTGGCCACGGCGTTGATGCTGCCGGCCCCGCCCAGCCGCAGGTTCTCTAGCAAAAAGCGTTCCGCGCCGGACAAAATGCCAAACCCTTGGAAGGCGTGCAGCATCGCCGCTTGATTTTTCCAATCGCCCGAACTGTCTTTGATGCCCACCACCGTCTGCGGATAGGTTTTGATCAGCCGCTCAATCAGGCTGAGGCTGAAGCCTACCTGGGCCACTGGTGGGATGTGATAGAGATAAACGCGCAACCGGTCATCCGCCACGCGCTCGATCACCTCCGCGATGCTACGGAACAGCCCCGCATCGCTGACGCCCTTGTAATAAAAGGGCGGCAAGAGCAGCACCCCGGCGCAGCCGAGGGTAACGGCATGAGCCGTCAGCCGTACCGTATCGGGGAGGGCCGACGTGCCAGTGCCAGGCATCAAAACTGTGGGAGAGACCCCGGCCGCCACCAACTGTTCGAGCAGCGCCATCCGCTCTTCCAAGCCCAGCGAATTGGCCTCGCTGGTGGTGCCAAAGGGACACAGCCCATGACACCCCGTTGCCAACAAATGCTTGGAATGCTCGATCCAACGATCCACATCCACGCTCAGATCGGCGCGAAAGGGCGTCAACGTCGGCGCAAAAATGCCGCGCAAGGGTTGTGGTTGGGTCATGGCAAGCTCCATTTGTAGACAGAGTGAAAGGGTGACAAGGTGAAAGGGTGACAGGAGTATCTACACGATCACCTGTTCACCCCCTCAAGCTACTTCGTCGTCCACACCACCGGCTGGGGCTGGATCTCCGGTTCGGGGCGTGAGCCCGGATCGGGACGACCGCTGCCCGCCAGACGGCTGATGGCCCGCACCGTCATGTCATGGTCACACAAGATCTGGCAGGAGAGGCGCACA
>Ga0224722_1001663_pt1 | contig 12201 bp, 8 predicted proteins | sample Balambano_FR1_Me_FD_161646 | JGI IMG/M metagenome (GOLD analysis project Ga0224722, IMG submission 161646) | Freshwater sediment microbial communities from Lake Towuti, South Sulawesi, Indonesia - Balambano_FR1_MetaG | ecosystem: Environmental > Aquatic > Freshwater > Lake > Sediment | place...
GGATGTGTACTGGCTCATGCGAGCGCGGAAATTTGAGCGGCAGTCGTCGCGCTCCATCCGCTTCTATCAGGACGACATCCGCGTCAAACATCTCCCGCATTGCCTGAATGAATGGCAGCGGCGGCGCAACAGCTTTATCCTCTTGTAAACCCCCATATATACATACAAAATGATGGTCGTTGAGGGCGGTGGCAATCGTTGATTTATCAGCGTCGTCGGTGAACGCTGCGGGAAACATAACCAGTTGATCCGCGCCAATACGGGTCGTGGTCGTCGCCAGCACCCGCCAACCCGCTTCGGCGAGTTCCTGCCCAAGCCTGACCAGCGTGGAGGTTTTTCCACCCGCGCCGACAAATGAGATGATGTCGCCGCGCCGCACTCCAAAAGCCTGCGAAAGTTTCATGAACGAACGTCACGCAGCAGCGAAAGCGCGGCTTCCAGGACACCCCCGCCAACCGCCAGCGATTTGTCTGAGATAGTGAAACAGTGTTCACGCCGTACACGCGGATCAAGGTCGCCGATCTTCATGCCCGCCTTCGCGTACACCTGTTCATGGATGAGACCGCGCAGAGCTCCTGAGAACGGCGCGATAACGGACTGATTATCCACCGTCGCAATTACATCGCCCGTTTGCAAGAGATCGCCGATGTCTACCTGTGCTGTAACATGACCGTCAACCGGTGCGCGTAATACCCGTGAGTGTGTGTGGCTGCCGATACTGCCCGGCTCACCCGTATCCGCTTCGGCACAACCTGAATAGATCGCCCGTCCCAGATCATGACCGCGATTGGTTTCGATGACCGCATGACAGTCTATCCCCGCCTCAAAGCCTGGACCCAACGCAATTACGACGGGCGCATCCTGCCGCGTTGTTCCAAGATTGCGCTTTTCCATGCGGGCATCCACGAGAATTGCAGGTTGAATAGCGCGAAGAGAATCTCCCAGCGCATCCACAAGAACGGGGATTTCCCCGTTTTTCAGAACGGAGTCTTTCGTTTCAAAGGTCGCAAGCCGCGCCATAACACCCTGCACGGTTCGAGAGCCGCTGAACACAGCGTCCCCATAACAGACGGCACGGCGCACCAGCAGCGGCGTTTCCAGTTCCAGCACAATGACCGGAAAACCTGCTATATGCAGGCGAAAAATCGCGCCGCTGGCAAGATCACCGCCGCCGCGCACAACGACGGGGATATTGGCGAACATCTCGCTATATTGCGCCAACGCCGTGCGCTCTCAATGCTGCGACTACCCGTTCAGGGGTGAACGGCAGGTTATCATCCACCCATACACCGGTTGCATCGAAAATAGCGGCGGCAATTGCCGGAGCAAGCGGAATCATCGGCATCTCCGCCATGCCGCGTGCGCCAAACGGACCAATCGGATCAGGATATTCGAGAATGACCGATTTCACCTCAACAGGCACATCCAGCACAGTTGGAATAAGATAGGTGGACAGATACGGATTACGTATTTGCCCGTTAACTGAGATCAGATTTTCCATCAGCGCATAGCCGAGCGCCTGAGCAATCGCGCCTTCGATTTGTCCCTGCACCAGTTGCGGATTAACAGCACAACCGACATCATCCGCGCAGACGACGCGCATAACGCGAACCAGACCCGTTTCAATATCCACTTCCACTTCGACTGCCTGTGCGACATAGCCATACGCGAAATTCGGATCGGCTCTTCCCGTCATCGGGTCATAGGGTGTGGTCGGCGGGGGGCGATACTGATAGGTCGCTTTTGCAGGGCGTTCCTCATTTCGCCACGCCTGAAGTGCCTGTTCCGCCGCCCCGCGAATCGCATTTCCCGACATAAAAGTTAACCGACTGGCGGATGCGCTGCCCGCTGTCCGCGTTTCTGCCGTGTCATGCCCGATCAGGCGCACTTTTGTCAGCGGAACACCAACGGCTTCCGCCGTCATTTGCAGCATAGCGGTATGCGACCCCTGCCCTACTTCCGCGCCGCCATGCCGAACAACGACTTCACGAATGTCGGTCTCGCCATACAGTTCAACGCTTGCCCAACTCTGCTCAGGATAGCCGAAACTGTACCCGACATTCTTGAAGCCACAGGCAAAGCCAATGCCGCGCACAAGTGCAGGATTTTCGGGATCGGATGGCTCATCGAAACGCTCCCGCATCCAAATCGTGTCCGCTTCAAGAATCCAGTGGCTTTCTTTCGCGCAGGTCTCAATCACCTGAGGCATACTCACACCTCTGGGCAGCGGCGTCCCAACCGACAGAATACTGCCTTCGCGGATGGTGTTGAGCAGACGAATCTCGACAACATCCATACGGAGCGCATGGGCGAGGCGGTTCATCATCCCTTCCGCCGCCAGCGCCCCCTGTGGAGCGCCAAATCCGCGAAATGCCCCCGTACAAATGTTGTTCGTGGCTACGGCATAAGTATCTATATGGCAGTTGGGAATCTCATACGGGCCCGTCACCATGAGATTTGCGTTACCAAGCACTTTGGTGGAGGTATAGTTGTACGGTCCTGCATCACCAACTACACGCGCTTCCACTGCGACAATTTTCCCCTCATCCGTCGCGCCCCATTTCGTCTTGATCGTAATCGGATGGCGCTTGTGATGATATTTGATCGATTCTTCACGTGACCATTGAATTTTCACGGGTCGTCTTAGGATATGTGCGGCTAGTCCCAACACAATCTGCACGGACATATCTTCACGCCCGCCGAACGCGCCGCCAATTGCCGGGTAGATGACGCGCACCTGATCTTCGGGAAGATTGAGTGCATGAGCGATCAAATGCTGATCTTCGTGCGTCCACTGCCCGGCGACGATCACGGTGACGCGACCCTCATCGTCTATATAACCAATGCCCGCTTCCGGTTGCAAATAGGCGTGTTCCTGATAGCCTGTGCTAAATTCTTCCTCAAGAATAATATCCGCCTGCGCCCAACCCGCCGCCATCTTTCCCTTGCGGATGCGATAATGGCAAAGCTGATTTTCAGCATAGCGCTCGTGAATCTGAATCGCACCGGGCACCAATGCTTCTTCCGGGTCGAAAATTGCGGGTAAATCCTGATAATCAACTTTGATTCGTTTGACGGCTTCGGCGGCAATCGCTTCGGTTTCAGCGACCACCAGCGCGACCATATCCATATAGCAGCGCACGGTATCGCCAAAACTCGTAGTGCTGTCGGGTCCGCACAAAACAGGCTGATCCTTCGTCACAAGGCCATACTCGTTTACGGGGACATCCTTCGCCGTAAACACGCGAACAACGCCGGGCAGTGCCTCCGCCTCACTGGTATCTAGCGCCGACACACGCGCATGAGGGCGGTCACTAAAGCGAATTTTCATCCATAGTTGTTCGGGAAAATTAAAGTCATCAGGATATGGCGCTTCGCCCGTCACTTTAGCAACTGCATCGAGGCGCTGCACACTCTGCCCGACGACTACTTTGTCGTTCACCATTCAGAAGTACCTTTTCAAGCGCATCCCCACCCCGCTATCTGCAACACAGCGGTCTTGCGCTTCCAGTCTACTAATTCGGCACCGATTCAATTGTTTCAAAGGGCAGCCCATTGGTTGCGGCACGCGCCATCATCGGGCGCACCCGTGCGGTTTCACACTCAAAAATCTGCATGAGAATAGCAACGGCGGCGGCATAAGTCGGGTCAACCCCCGCATAACTCAGGCTGCCCGCGCCAAGATTATGCCCCTTGGTGAATGGCGTATCTGACGCGTAATGCAGAAAACCGATGTCGAACGGCGCGGCATGAAGCGTGACAATCTCGTTCTGCGGGTGGCGTTTGGGGCGCGTCGCCTCGTAGATGGCGGACAAATACGGTCCCGCCTCCATCTCGATGATGGTATAACCTTCGCGGTAAAACACATCCATGTAGCGCGGATTCTGCAAAAATGTCCCCGGCGCGCTGATCGCCTTCTGATTATCCAGCACCATGCTGTAGGTCAAGTACGGAGCGACGGTTTCCGCTGAAAAACAGTTGTTGAACAGGTACGTGTTCTGCGAATGTTCATCATGAACGACATTCGGGATCATCACGTCGCCAATTCGCCCGTTCAGCGTTGCCGCCTTTCCCATAACATACATGCCCTGCAAATGCGAAACGCGCTCGGTCAGGCGCGTAAACAGTTCGTATGCGCCCAATCCTAACGGGTAATCCACGTTAAGGATCACGGCGTCGCTTGCCGCAAACATATATGGATTAACGCCGACCATGCAGCGCTGGTCAAGCCAGTCAGCGCGTAAACGATTGAGTTCAATAACCTGCGTTTCCAAATCTGAGCCGTGTTTGCTCGGAATTCGCTGGATGCCCAGTTCACGCTCAACTTCACGATAGCGCTTGCGGGCACCCGGATCGCCGTCGCTGAGGTATTTTTTCAACACGTAATACAAAAAATTGTTCTTGTGCGTCGTACCGCTGTTTGCAAGGACAGCCCGATACTCGCTCAACAGGCTACCATGATCATGCTCATCCATGTACTCAATGAGATTCTTTTCTTCACGCAAGGCAAAGCCGGTGAGCAGGTTCAGCAGCGAATGGATGTTGCTGGAGACGAAATAGATCGGGCGATCCGCCAGATCGATCACCGGTCGGGTATGCTCACGCAGATGCGTGTTCAGATCATCCCACCAGTAGGCAGTAGCACGGCGATAATCTGCCAGCGACCCCGCGATTTGACGCAGCCCGATCTGCTTTTTTTGCGCCGCGATCTTCGCCAGCGTTGGGATAAGTCGGCTGCCCCACACGGTTTCGAGGCGCAGTAAATCGTCTGGTTCAACTTGCAGCGCCAGCGCCATCATCTGCCGTTCGCCTTCGGTCAGCGCTTCGGTGCTGTCGCTATTCTGTGAAAGATACAGGCGGGCAATATCGCTTTGCAGCAGCAGATGGAGCTTATTCCATTCTATCTGGTACGCCGTCAGCATTGGGATGAGGTCATCAATATCCGAACGGCTGGCGATAAACACCGCCAGCGTATGATTGCCGTCGAAGAGCATTCGGCGGCGGCGACCAGCAGCATACACCGGTTCCCATTCCGTTACGGGATAATTCGCATCAAGGAATGAGCGTTCGATCTGCCCTAACAGGACATAACTTACGTCCACCATGCACGGCGGCAGGCGCAAACTGGTATAAATCAGCGCGGAAATATCAGGGTGCGGGCTGCGGGCATGAACATGCAGTGACGACTCCATCGCCATATGCGCTTCAACCAGCGTCTCCAATTGAATCGTATGTGTGGAGCGCAGCAGCGAATAATAAGTCCGCATGTACAGTTCAATTTCTTCACTGCCTGTTTTGGGAACAGTGCGATCCATTCACGCTATCCTTTGTCAGCCCCGATTAACCAAAAGATACGGCAAGGCTCAGAATACTTACCCGCGTTTGACGTTTTTCATTTCTCGATTGATCTTGCGCTGGCGTCGCTTTTCCAGTTCCCTGCGTTCCTTCGCCTCTTTGCGCTCTTTCACGAGATCCGTTTCCTTGACGTTGAGGACTTTCTTGGGCGCAAACAACGCCACAATCAAGGCGGTAACGCCTGCCAGCGTTAGGAAAATGAGCGCCGCGATCATCAACTGCACAGTTTGCGGGTCTGTGCCCCGCGTGCTGAACCCGCGCAAATTCGCCTTGAGCCAATCGGTTACGCCTGGCGCAAGAAACCAGGCAAGCAGCGCAAGCGCTACAAGCAGGACAAACCCGAGTACGGGCCACAGCGCACGACTGCGCCTCTTTTTGACAATCGTTACCTGGCTGGTCATGTTACAACCTCCTGACTTTTCTTTGCTGCATCCAGTATGGCATCTACTATCTTATAATACCCCGTACATCGGCATAAATTACCTGTAATACTTTGCTCAACCTGAATTTTGGTCGGATTGGGCATTTCTTCGAGTAATTTTGCGCCTGCCATCAGGAAACCGGGCGTACAGTATCCGCACTGCACCGCCGCATGTTCGACAAACGCACTCTGCACCGGATGAAGCGCGTGGTTGGATTGCAGCCCTTCAATTGTGACAATTTCCGCGTGATGAGCGCGTGGGGCGGCAACCAGGCACGACATCACCGCCGCCCCATCCAGATAGACAGTACACGCGCCGCACTCCCCCTCAGCACATCCTTCTTTTGTTCCCGGCAGGCGTACATCTTCACGCAGAAAATCCAGGAGGGATTTGTGCTGCCCGGTGGCGAATGATTGTGTAACGCCGTTGATGGTCGTCTCTATCGGATCGAATGCTGTATGTGTGATCGCATGTGGAAGTGACTGCCTCATGATGCCGTGAGAGGTTCCCCATAACATCGGCGGCTCATCAGGGAAACTCACCGCCTGCCGATTTGCGGCAAGCTGCCTGAGCGCCCGTGCCACCAGCACACGAATCATCTCAACGCGATAATCCGCGCTCCCGCGCACGTCATCTATCGGGTGGGGAATACTGGAGGCGAGATGCGCTGCCTCTCGGACCGTCTCAGGAGATAAGTTCCTGCCAATCAGGAACGCCTCAACCTCAGGAATTGTGATGATGGTCGGCGCGACACTGCCGAGCGCAATCGTTGCGCGGGTCACGGTATGCCCATCCAGCGCGAGAACCGCCGCGATATTCACGACACTGATCGCCTGCGCCCGCCGCAAGCCTAATTTCAGGAAAATACCGCGCTCATCGTGCGCCATTGGTGGCACTAGAATCGCTGATAGCAGTTCATCCGCCTGCGTGACCGTGCGGCGCAGTCCTGTGTAAAACTCGGACAGCGGTACGATCCGTTCTCCGCGAACCGACTCGAGGACGACGCTTGCGCCCAGCGCCCGTAATGGCGTAATCGTGTCATTCGCGGGAGACGCCGTGATTACATTTCCCGCCACCGTTGCGCGGTTACGAATTTGCGGCGCTCCAACCTCCCATGCCGCCTGTGCCAGCGGTAATGCACGATCACGTATCAATTTGCTGGAAACGAGATGATTGTGCAGGACGAGCGCCCCAAGCCGAATCATGCCATTTTCCAGCGTGATGCGGTCAATGCCTGTGACGCGGGTTATGTCAATCAGCGTCGTCACGTTCGGGCGCTGCCCACGCTCCAGTTCCAGCAGGATGTCCGTTCCGCCCGCAATTACCCGCGCTTGCTCGCGGTATTGTGCAAGATATTCGAGCGCTTCCTGTAACGTCGAAACGGTATGATAGGCTTGCCACATTGAAGTTATCCTGGTTCGTGATGATCACAACATCATTACATGCGTAAGATTACCGCGAAATTGCCTGTTTTCGCGGCTCAATTTCCAGAACGGTAACGGGATTGATATTCATCACGCAGGTATCCCGATACTGCGTTGTCGTCTGAGCGCGACGATCATACGTATGGACATGCCCATGCAGTAGATAACGCGGATGATACCAGTCCATAAATCGTAGAAAAGCACTAAAGCCAGTGTGGGGTTTATCCGTCAAATCGTGAATGCCCTTCGCGGGGTTATGGGCAACCAGGATGTCAATCCCCTGCCCCTGTGCTTCACGCATTTTAATCGGCACACCCAGCTTCATGATCTGCCAGAGCATTTCATTGTCGGAATATTGAATTGGGCTGTTGTTATATTTGATTGAGCCTTCCAGCCCGACGAAGACGATGCCCTGATACTCGATGATACGCCGATTCATGTCCTCACCACCGGGCGGACGTTCGGTGTAGGACGTATCATGATTACCACGAACATAAAAAAGCGGGATATTGAGTACAGAGACAATATATTCAAGGTAAGCTGCGGGCATATCGCCGCAGCTTACTACCAGGCTAACATCGTGATAGCGCCGCCGCAAGTGCGCCGCGTTTTCCATTTGCGGCATTACGGTATCGCTCACGCACAGGATTTTCACGCTTCGCCCACGTCACCCAGAATTTCGTCCATCTCGGTGTCACCAAGATCGCCATTCATCTCGGCTAGGTCGCTTGGATCATTGCTGCCTTCCATGATGGCAATGCCAACCACATGATCCCTTTGCCCCATCTTCATCAGCCGCACACCGAGCGCATTTCGACCTGTCTGGCGTATGCTGTCCAGCCGCGTTCGCAGGACGATCCCCTGCTTGGTCAGGACAAGAATATCATCCTTCGGGTTCACGCAGCACATAGCGACGACGGAACCGGTGCGTTCATCGCGTGAAATAGTCCGAACGCCATGCTGATTACGACCACGCGAGCCGTAAGCGTCCAGCGGGGTTCGTTTGCTGTAGGCATTCTTCGTTACGACCAGCACTTCGGTATCTTCAGCCTGCACGACATCCATTCCAGCCACAAAATCGCCTTCCTGCAAGCGCACGGAATTGACACCGGTCGCCTGTCGTCCCATCGAGCGGACTTTGTTTTCGTGGAAGCGGACACTCTGCCCAATTTCAGTAACGAGAATCACATCCTGATCGCCATCAGTAAATTTTGCCCAGTAGAGGAAGTCCCCCTCTTCAAGATTGATGGCAATCAATCCGCTGGGTCGTACATCCTTGAAGGCTTCGGCGCTCACACGCTTGATACGTCCATTGCGTGTCGCCAGCACAAAAAAACCGCCTTCAAAACGGCTGACTGGCACAATCGCCGTAATATGTTCGTTAGGCAGCAACGGCAGCAGCATATGTATCAACGTGCCTTTGCTGGCACGCCCTGCTTCATTCAATTCATATACGCGCCGCACGGTGTATACCTTGCCCCGATCGGTGAAAAAGAGCAGCGTATCATGGCTGTGGGCGAAGACCAGTTCTTCGGGCCCGTCTTCCTCGCGCATTTGCAGCCCTTTAACGCCTTTGCCGCCGCGCCGCTGCGCCCGATATGCCGAGGCGGACACGCGCTTGATATACCCCTGCTGCGTCAACAAAATGACGACATTTTCGCGGGTGTTCAGGTCATCCTCATCAATATCGGCGACGATGCGATAATCCACCGCCGTTCGGCGCTCATCGCCGAATTTTTCCGACAGGTCAAGGATGTCTTCGCGGATCAAGGCGAGAATCTTGGCAGGAGAAGCCAGCAAGTCTTCCAGATAGGCAATTCGCGCCATGACCTCGTTATATTCGTCCTGCAATTTTTGTTGTTCCAGCGCGGCGAGGCGGCGCAGCTGCATTTCAAGGATCGCGTTCGCCTGCGCCTCTGTTAAGCCAAAGCGCGTCATCAGCCCTTCGCGGGCAGCATCCGCATCGTCCGAAGAACGGATCGTCTGGATGATCGCATCCAGGCTGGAAAGCGCCTTGAGCAGCCCTTCCAGAATATGCGCCCGCGCCCGTCGTTTTTCCAGTTCAAATAGCGAACGCCGCGTGATCACGTCAATGCGGTGTTCGATATAGATGTGCAGCATTCGCTTCAAACTCAGAGTGCGCGGTTCGCCGTTCACCAATGCGAGCATCTGAATACCAAACGTGCTTTGCAACTGTGTGTACTTGAACAGTTGGTTCATCACCTTATTCGGCTGTGCGCCCTGTTTCAGTTCAATCACGAGGCGCATCCCGCGTCGGTCGCTCTCATCACGCAGATCGCTGACCTGCGCCAGCCGCCCCTCACGGACCAGCGCGACAATTCGTTCGATGATAGCGGTCTTGCTGATCTGATAGGGAATTTCAGTGACGACGATACGATGCCGACCCGTTTTGGTCTCCTCAACATCCGCCTTAGCCCGAACGATGACACGCCCACGCCCCGTAGCATAAGCCTCTTTCAATTCATCCCCCGCCGCGACGATCGCACCGGTTGGAAAGTCAGGTCCGGTGACGAACTGCATCAAGTCATCCACCGTGATGTCATCAATCGCGTCATAATGATCGATTACATAGGCAATTGCGCTGGCAAGTTCACGCAGATTATGCGGCGGAATATTCGTCGCCATACCGACAGCAATACCGCTTGCGCCGTTGAGCAGCATATTTGGCAGGCGGGCGGGCATGACGGACGGTTCCTGCGTCGTGCCGTCATAGTTGTCTACAAACTCCACTGTATTCATATCAATATCAACGAGCATTTCCTCGCAGATACGGGCAAGTCGCGCTTCGGTGTAACGCATTGCCGCGGGGCTATCTCCATCCACGCTGCCGAAATTGCCCTGCCCGTCCACAAGGGGGTAACGCAGCGAAAAGTCCTGCGCCATTCGCGCCATCGAGTCATAAACGGCACTATCGCCGTGCGGGTGATATTTACCCAGCACATCGCCGACGATGCGGGCGCTTTTGCGATACTGGGTATTGGCGCGAATCCCCATGTCATACATGGAATACAGGATTCGGCGGTGAACCGGCTTCAAGCCGTCGCGAGCGTCTGGCAATGCGCGGGCGACGATCACGCTCATGGCGTAATCGAGATAACTGCCACGCATTTCTTCATTGATGTTGATGGGGCGAATCTGACCGATATAGTCCATAAGTGGGGATCACTGACTCTGTAGAATATACCCGCCAATTATACCTTAACAATTGCCGAAAATCCAGCGCTCGCCACCGCACATCTGTTCGTATCGAAAACAGATGAAATGGTGCTACAATCTACTGAAATGGTGAGGAAAGATGCGATGTTGACTCTAGTGACTCCGACCGACAGCCCGGTGCTTCTGTATGGAAAACGACAGGGCGAGTGGACAGCCGAGGACTGGGAAGCGCTTCCCGAAGACGACAATATCTATGAGATTATTGAGGGAATTCTCTACATGAGTACTGCACCCAGTCACTTTCACCAGTACATCCTGAAGCGCCTCTATCGCTATTGGGGCATTCCTGCGGAGGACGCGGGCTACGTTTCTGTAGATTTTTCGCCCATCGGAGTTATTCTGCCCGGCGAAGAACCAGTGCAGCCTGATCTGGTCGCCGTGCGAACGGAGCGCAAGTCAATTATTCATGACAGGAGAATACGGGGCGTACCGGACTTGATTGTCGAAATTGTCTCTCCAAGCAACACAACGTACGATGAAGAAATCAAGTATCGTGCTTATGAACGCGCTGGCGTACCCGAATACGGAATCATTTATCCGGCGACTCGTACCATGAGACTACTTAGCCTTAGTAAGGATGGGCGCTATATGCTTGTGGGTCGGTATAGCGAACGCGATACCGTCAGCTTCGCCTGTGCGCCGGATATTTCCTTTGTCGTCGGCAAACTGTTCGACGGTGCGCCGGATACCACGCTGTAGTGGCTTCACGCCTACATTCTGAATGTGCCGTAGCGCGGTGCGCCTTCACTCACCCAATCGCGGTTGTAGCACATCGAAAGCCCAACGGTGAGCGCCATGCGCGTATCACGCGGATCAATCAAGCCGTCATCCCACAGCCGTGCGGTTGCAAAATACGGGTCGCTTTCTTCCTCAAATTTCTGAATCGTCATTGCCTTCATGACATTGATGGTATCCTGATCGGGTTCCTGCCCGCGTTTACGTGCCGCTTCTTCCGTTATGATCGCCAGAACACCCGCTGCCTGTTCCGCACCCATCACGGCGATACGACTGGTGGACCAGGCGAACAGCAAGCGTGGATCATAAGCCCGCCCGCACATGGCATAATTCCCAGCCCCATACGACCCACCGATCAATATCGTGAACTGCGGAACGGTGCTGTTCGCAACGGCATTGATCATCTTCGCGCCGTTTTTGACGATCCCCTCCTGCTCAGCTTTACTGCCGACCATAAAACCCGTGATATTCTGCAAATACAACAGCGGAATACGGGCATGATTGCAAAGTTGAATGAACTGCGCCGCCTTGTTCGCGCTTTCGGAGAACAGTACGCCGTTGTTGGCAAGAATCCCCACTGGATAGCCGTTAATATGCGCGTGACCACACACCAGCGTGTTGCCATAATCTGGCTTGAACGCCAAGAAGCGTGAGCCGTCCACGATACGGGCGAGAATTTCGCGCATATCCAGCGGCTGGCGAATGGTGTCTATCGGGACGATTCCCAGCAACTCATCAGGGTCATAGCGCGGCGGCTCAGGTGAACGTAAGTCAGCACGTATTGTCTTTTTCCAGTTCAGCCGCTCAACGATCTCCCGCCCGATACGGATCGCGTCGGCATCATTTTCAGCGACATAATCCGCCAGACCGGAGACACGGGCGTGCATGTCCGCGCCACCAAGCGTTTCTTCGTCCACTTCCTCGCCCGTCGCCATTTTGACCAGCGGCGGACCGCCCAGAAACACCATTGCCTGCTGGCGCACCAGCACCGCGTAATCACTCAATCCAGGCACATAAGCCCCGCCCGC
>Ga0224722_1001665_pt1 | contig 12192 bp, 7 predicted proteins | sample Balambano_FR1_Me_FD_161646 | JGI IMG/M metagenome (GOLD analysis project Ga0224722, IMG submission 161646) | Freshwater sediment microbial communities from Lake Towuti, South Sulawesi, Indonesia - Balambano_FR1_MetaG | ecosystem: Environmental > Aquatic > Freshwater > Lake > Sediment | place...
GCCCAACCCGGAGCGAATCAAGGCACAACTGCTGAATCCTAATCGCCCTAAACCCGTGAACATTGACCTTGTATCTGCCTTAGATAACCCCGATTCCGCACAGAACCTCCCCCTGCAAGAAGGCGACACCCTGACATTAGACCTGCCCCGCAACAAACGGTTCTACATCAAAGGCGAGGGACCGCGTGGTTTGTACGAATTAGACGAACGTTTTGGGTTACGACAAGCATTAATTCAGGTGGGCTTCAATACCAATGGAGCCACCGGAGATTTGCGCCACGCCCTGCTGATTCGGCGTTCCATTCCCGGCGACCCGAACTCCGAACCTGTGCGAATCCCGGTAGACCTCTACGCGCTACTCACTAAGCCGGAAGCCGAGGAGATTCCCCTCGAAGACATGGACACGTTGGAGATTCCTGTCTCCACGCGGTTCATCTATATCTTTGGGCAGACCTCCGCCCCCAAACGCTTTGTCCTGCCGGAAGACCGCAAGACTTTTCTGGTGGACTTAATGGCTTTAGGAGATACATCGCCGCGTGCCAAGATTGACGATATTAAAATCTGGCGGGTAGTGGATGGGAAGCGGGTACAACAGACGTACAAGTTTGGAAAGTATTTGGCTGATGGCGACCTAAAGCAGAACCCAGAGATTCTGGATGGCGACCTTGTTTTTGTGCCAGATGTTAAACGCGCCGACCCGGTAAGTACCGTATGGACAGCATGGGGTTTCTACGGCATACTATCCACATTTATACCGGGCATACGACCGTAATGAAGAATCAAGACGATGCCCTGCATGTGGCAGGGCAACCTATTATTGAAGTAAATAACGTTTCCAAGCGATTTGCACGCCAACAAGCCCGCGCTAGTGACCTGCGCGAACGTTTTACCTCTTTCTATCGGAAATCAGAGCGTGTCACAGGGAATGAGTTCTGGGCATTAAAAGATGTCCAGTTCACCGTTTCTGCTGGAGAGTCCGTGGGAATCGTGGGGCATAATGGCTCCGGCAAGTCTACTCTCCTCAAGATGCTGACCGGGATTATCAAACCCACTACCGGAACGATTCATGTTCGGGGGCGAGTCGGGGCATTGATTGAAGTCGGCGCAGGGTTCCATCCTGACCTGTCTGGGCGAGAAAACATCTTCCTGAATGGTTCCATTTTAGGGCTTTCCCGCAAGGAGATCGCCTCCCGCTTTGAGGAGATTGTTGCCTTTGCTGGGCTGGAAAGTTTTATTGATACTCCTGTCAAACGCTACTCATCGGGGATGTATATGCGCTTGGGTTTTGCGGTTGCCGCACACACGAACCCCGAAATCATGCTGATAGATGAGGTGATGGCTGTCGGAGATACCCTGTTCCAAAATCGGTGCATCCGCTTTCTCAAAGAGTATCTGGGGCAGGGAGGAACAGTGGTCTTTGTCTCTCATGCACTCGACCAAGTGAAAGAGATCTGCCAACGCTGTATCTGGCTGGATTATGGGACGGTTCGTTATATCGGGGACACTGAAACCGCTCTCCAAGAGTATCTTCATGTGATTGCTCAGAGGGAAGAGGAGGAGTTTCGGCGACGTTTCCCGGTGGAATGGGCAACCCAACAGGAGGAGAAACGCCGAATTGTTGAAGAGCAAGAACGAGCAGAGGCGGAGGCGCGACAACGCGAACAAGAGGAGTGCGAGCGCGAACGGCGGGAGCGACAAGAGCGTGAAGAGATGGCTCTGCGATTGGCTCGCGAGGAGAAGGAGCGCAAAGAGCATGAGGAGTGGGAACGCCGAAACGACCCGAACCAAGCTTGCCTCTTGGGGGTCACTCTGCTAAATGGCGCAGGGCAAGAGGCGCAAAACTTTGCGGCAGGCGAGGCAATGGAGATACGCATCCGTTTTTATGTGCCAAAACCGCGCCGTTACTTGGTGATTGGTTTTGAGATTTTACGGCAGGATAACCTCTACTTCTTTGCCGCAAGCAACCACGACTACAACCTGCCACTATCTTGCCCGGCAGGGGAGGGGGAGTTTCGATTTCGTATCCATTACCTGAGTATGAACGAAGGAACGTATCGCTTCCGAATCAGCCTCTTTCCCGAACCGAACCGGCCTGATTGGGACCATGTTCCTGACCATGTGTTAGAGGAAGGGGCGATATTTTCCATTCATGCCGGGGCATTAGCGCATGGTTGTGCCATTGCCCCGGTGGAATGGCAGGGTATACTGCCTGTGCGGGAGAACCGCGAAAGTACCAGTTCGTCCAACGATGTGCGAGAGCAGAACGCCGTTACTGCCGTTTCCTAGACCCGTTCTTAAACGAGAAAGCCGACCTGCTTTTTAAGCGACAAGACAACTATGAGGATATCAGAAACGACTCCCCAACGCGAACCGAACTCACACCCCGTTGCCGCCTGTACGATTATCTCCAAGAACTATCTGGCGTATGCACGAGTCTTAGGGAAATCTCTGCACGAGCAACACCCAGAGATACCGTTCCATGTCCTATTAGTTGACCGCATTGATGGGGCATTTGACCCCACCGAAGAGCCGTTTACCGTTTGGACAGTAGAGCAGCTAGAGAACATTCCCCACCTACTCCCGTTCCTCTTCAAGTACACTATTTTGGAGGCGAATACAGCAGTCAAACCCTACTTTCTGGAAAAACTGTTCCAGACCCAAAACCTGCAAAAACTATTTTACTTCGACCCGGACATCTATATCTTCTCGCCATTGGATAACCTTATCGCGCATTTGGATACGTACGGTGCGGTGCTGACTCCGCATATTCTTAGTCCGATTTCCGATAAAAAGAAACTATCAGAAGCCAACATTATGCAAGCCGGTATCAACAACTTGGGTTTTATCGGTTTGCGGGACACCCCGGAGATGCAGAAGTTTATCCGGTGGTGGCAAGAACGACTCTATGACCAGTGCGTGGTGGATTTTGCTAATGGGCTTTTTGTTGACCAAAAGTGGGTAGACATCGCTATCCCGATGTTTCCCGGCTTTTTTACTATCACCGACCCGCGCTATAACATTGCCTATTGGAACCTGCATGAACGGGGGGCTGATTTGGCATGGTCTACGGAAACAAAACTACAGTATGGTGGCACGCCTGTTGTCTTCTACCACTTTAGCGGCTTTGATGCCGAAAAGTTAGAGCAGATTGCCAAACACCAAAACCGCTACCGTCTCTCCGATTTCCCCACCCTGCGCCCCCTCTATGAGTTTTATCGGGATGCGGTTGCTGCCGAGGGACATGAGACCGCATGGAAATGGAAATATGCCTTTGCCACCTTTGAAAACGGCGTAAAGATTCCCAATCTAGTTCGCAGTCTTTTCCGCGAAATGGGGGAGGCAACCACACGCTTTGCAAACCCCTTTGCTACCGATGAAACGGGCTTCTTTCACTATCTGACCGAGGAGATTTCCGACCCGAATGGGCGACGGGGGAGCGGGACACTTCCCCGATTGTGGTGGGAACTGCATCGCTTGCACCCCGACCTGCAACGGGCGTTCCCAGAACCGTTCCGTCGTGAACGTGAACCCTACCTACACTGGATTCAGAAGGAAGGCAAACGTGCCTTTCCTGATATAGATGATCTACTCTTTCCCCAAAAAGGTGTTGTCACCGAGGACGATGCCGAGGCAGACAAAAGCACGTCCGCGACGGTAGTGCCAGTCATGCCTAGTGTTGCTCCCTCCTCTCCACGAGTTGCTACCCCGCTTCGGAAGGTGTTGGGCGCACCGCTTAAAGTGCTTCTGCGTAGTAACCGTGACCTATTGGATTCACTCTACTTCTGGTCGTTGGGCTATTCCGGCAGACGTACTGCCACAGCCACCCAACAACTTGGTTTGAGCCTTTCGGAATCCGTAACGGGACAAGCGGGAGCCGTTCTCTACAAGGAGTGGGGGAAAGGGCTTCCCTTTGGGCTAAATATCGCCGGATACCATTCGGGGACTTTTGGGGTAGCCGAAGCCGGACGTGCCATGATTCGCGCCGCGAAATCTGCCCAAATCCCGGTTGCGCTCAACGAGATTTGGGTGGCAAATAAGCGTCTGGACGATAGGACATTCGCGGACGAATACACGACCGAACGTCCCTACTCAATTAACCTACTCACGGTGAACGCGGATCAAGTAACCAATATCCTCCAGGAGTTTGGAGTGGATTGGCTGAAAAACCGCTATAATATCGGGACATGGTATTGGGAACTGCCGAACTTCCCCGAAGAGTTTTGGGATGCCTTCGCTCCCTTCGATGAGATTTGGGTCACCAGTTCCTACTGCGCTGAAGCGATTGCGCGGGTATCACCAATCCCTGTTGTTAAGATGACGTACCCGTTCACAGTCCCTACGGAAGGCAAAGCGAACCGCCAGCGTTTTGGTATCCCGGAAGAGGCATTTGCCTTTGTCTTTTCCTTCGACTACCATAGTTTTATTGAGCGCAAGAACCCGATGGCGGTTATCCAAGCGTTCCGGCAAGCGTTTGGAGACTCTCCCAACCAAAAGGAAGCCGTGTTAGTTCTCAAGTCTGTGGAGGGGGAGCATCACCCGGAAAAAGAGATGATGATTCGTGAGTGTGCTAAAGGGTTGCCGGTCATTTTTGTGAGTGAGCATCTCAAACGCTCCGAGTTAGGCGACCTCTTTGCCAGTTGTGATGCCCTTGTCTCGCTACACCGCTCCGAAGGCTTAGGCTTGGGGATGGCAGAGGCAATGTACTTAGGAAAGCCCGTGATTGCCACCGCCTATTCGGGCAATATGGACTTTATGGATGTCAATACGGCTCTTTTAGTGCGCTACAAACTGGTCGAACTACAAGAAGACTATGGACCGTATAAGAAGGGGAACTATTGGGCAGACCCCGATATTGACCATGCCGCCGAGCAGATGCGTCGCCTTGTGGACGATAGAGCCTTCGCCAAACAGTTGGGGTGTACCGCCCGTGAGCATATCCATACCAACCACAATTTAGAGGCATCGGCGCGAGACATCAAAGCACGATTAGAACGGATTCAGTCTTTTTAGTGCCAGAATGGTATCAGGAGTAACATCGGAGGAACCGGAACGATGAAGGTCGCAGTGAATATCGCACCCCTCTATAGGTTGAATGGCGACCTCTATCCCATGTCCGGTGTTCACCACCACCTTTCGGCACTGCTTACAGCACTATGTCCCCTTTCGGATAAGGTAGAGGTTCGCGCCTTTGCACCGTTGGGGAACGCGACGCGCCTACGCGAGTATGGGCAAGCCGGACTCCTGCCGTGGTGGTCTGAGGGAGTTTTAGACTGTCCCGGTAGTGTCCAAGGGGGAGGAGGGATAGCCGTCAATTCCGAAGGGAAACCCACCCCTTTAAGCCGCCTAGGTATCCGTCTACGGCTTCCGGCAACCGTTCGCGCCGCTCAACAGTATGATGTCATGCACATCGCCGCCCCCTCCTATCTACCGCTCAATAAGTACGCGCCCCTGCGTACCGTTGTCACAATCTACGATATGACCACCCGAACGCACCCCGAAACGCATACCCCGCAGAATATCGCGGCTTGGGAGCAGATTTTCACCTTTGCCCAACAACGCTATGCCCCGATTGTCACGGTATCCGAATGGGCAAAAGCAGAGATTTGTACGATTCTCCAGATACCGACCGCCCAAGTGACAGTTATTTCGTCCGCCCCGCGCCCCACCACACGGCATATCCCACCCGGCAACGAACGAGAACAACTCCTCTCCGTGTTGCCCGAAATAGCGGAAAGCCCTTTTGTTCTTTATGCGGGCAATGTGGAGCCACGGAAAAACCTCAAACGACTCATCATGGCGTTTGCCCTCGCCCAATCCGAACGCAAGGGAATCCAACTGCATAAACTGGTAATTGCCGGAAGTGGTAGCCCAGAGTATGTCACCGAACTGCAACAGGTCGCCGAAGAATCGGGAATTGCCGATGCCGTCGTTTTCACGGGGTATCTCTCCGATGAGATACTGAATGCGCTGATGTCGGCGTGTTCGGTTTTTGCCTATGTCTCGCTCTCGGAAGGATTCGGTATTCCTCCGCTCGAAGCGATGGTCTGTGGGGCAACCGTGGTCGCTTCCTGTGTCACCAGCCTGCCGGAAGTTGTGGGGAGTGCGGGACTGTTGGTTGACCCTACAGATACCGACGAAATCGCTACTGCTCTCTATCAAGGGATGACCGATACCCCTCTCCGTGCCTCTCTCCAAAGCGAAGCCAAGAGACAGACTTCCCGATTTACTTGGGAGCAGGTCGCCGAGCAGGTCATCCAAGTGTGGAAGGATACTCGCGGTTAGACCGATGAAACGAATCGCTGTGGTGCATTTTGTGGGAGGAGGGGGCGCAAAACGGGCATTGTACGAGCAGGTGCGAGGTCTTTTGCAACGCGGTTATGAAATCTCAGTGTTCTCCCCCGAACCCACCCCAAACGAGTATCTCCCCCTCACATCATTGGGTGTTCCGGTTATCTACAGCCAAACGCCCGCAACAGATTCTCTTGCTCTGCCCGATGGCAATACTGCGGAAAGTACGGCGCGACGAGTGTTTCGGCAACTCTTTGGGCAAGCCGTTTTTGAAATGGTGCGCGATAGTGTTTGGGTGCAACGGCAGGAGCAGACGATTCAAAAACGGCTTCAGCAGTATCGAGAAATCGGGAAGGCAGTCCAGCAGTTCGCCCCGGATAGGGTCTTGGTGCATCAGTGTCAAACGCTCCTTGCCCCAGAAACACTTTTTGACGAACTCGCAGGAATGGGTGTGGTTTTCTATCTACAAGATACATTGCGCCGCGCCTGTGAGTGGGGAATCACCACCGAACCGCACTTCGATACCACTCCCGAACGTTTTCTTCGGCAAAAGGGTTTGGGGACAGTTACCTCCCCAGTGCTTGCCAAGTTTCGTGAGCAGGAGCGTCGGCGATATGTTGCCGGGGTGCGTAAAGCCGGAACTATCGGAACCGTGTTGGTAAACTCCTATTTCTCGCGGGAATCACTCTTACGAACAACGGGTGTTGCCGCGCAGGTGTGCTACTTAGGAATAGACACGGCGTTTTTCTGTCCCGCCCCAGAAATCGCACGAACCGACAAAATTCTCTCTGTGGGCGCACTACGCCCCGAGAAACGGCACGATTTAATTGTGGAAGCCCTCAGTCATGTTCCCGAAGAAATCCGTCCCTCTTTGCAACTTATCGGATATGAGATGTCGGTGGCGGGAGAGCCAGGACCGGTGACACGACACCTCCAGCATCAGGCAAAAGAGCGCAACATCTCCCTGATTTTGGAGAGTGACACCACCGATAAAGCCCTGCTCCATGCCTATCAAACGGCAAAGATGATGGTCTTTGCCCCGTACTTAGAACCGTTTGGACTGACTCCCTTGGAGGCGATGGCGTGCCAAACCCCTGTGGTTGGTATTGCGGAAGGAGGACTGCGCGAGACGATTCGGCACGGAGAGACGGGGCTACTTGCCGACCCGACTCCCACGGACTTGGGAAATGCCATCACTCATTTGCTACAACACCCGATGGAGCGAGAACGATTGGCTGAGCAAGCCTACACCGCAGTCTGTCAGAATTGGAGTGTGGAGGCGGCGAATGACCGCTTGGAAACCGTTCTATGCCGGGAAAGTCCAGGGTACAGAGGAGGGACAAGATGACTGTTGCTGTTGTCATTCCCACCTTCAATCGCGCCACACTTCTCTTAGAAACGCTGGATAGTGTGCTGACACAGACCTATCCCGTTCGCCAAATAGTCGTGGTGGATGACGGCTCGACAGATGAGACACAACGCCTTATACAACCATACCAAGCACGCGGGGTAGAGTATATTTACCAAGAAAACGCCCATCTCTCGGCGGCACGGAACACAGGAACCCGGCATCTCGCGCCCGACATTGAAGCGGTTCTCTACCTCGACTCCGACGATAGATTGCTTCCCAATGCTATCGAACGCTTAGTTGAGGCTCTGAAAAACAGCCCCACGGCTCCCGTTGCTTACGGTAGACCCCGTTATATCACGGGGGACGGTGAACGACTTTCACAGGAGTGGGGAATGGAAGATTTTGAAGGTGATACGGTCTATCCGCCTCTGATGAAACGGAACTTTCTCTGTACAGCAGGGTGCGTGCTGATTCGTCGGTCTGCTATCGAAGCGGTGGGGGAGTGGGATACCTCGCTACGCAGTTCTGAGGATTGGGATATGTGGTTACGACTTGCGGAAAACGGCGTGCCGTTCGCCCGTGTGCAAAACCCTACGGAACCCGTTTTAGAATATCGCGTTCACTCTGACTCGATGTCCAAGAATGCGGCGCGGATGCGACAAAGCGAAATCGTCGTCTGCCGTAAACATCGGGAAAGAGCCATTCCCAGTTCTGAACGCTGGCAGACATGGGATAGGCTTGTGGCACAGCGCGAAAGGCGGCTCGCCGAGGCACAGGCAACCGGAGGCGACTTAGCGGAAGCCAACCTCACCAAACAGCATCGGGGGTTACGTCGTCTCATAGAAAAAATCGGAATTGCTCCGATGTACCGAAAGTTACCGCTCTCTGTTCGTTTACGGCTACGGACTCTCTTGGGAATTGACCGTTCGGCGTAGACCTCACCCCTGACCTCCTCTCCATACCGGGTGTGCAGAGGGGGAATGACAAAGTATGTGGGTTCTGTGAACTTCGCAAGATGGTAAGATAAAGAAAAACTAAGATAGAGCAAGACACCGATAGGAAACAACAACCGATGGCACTGACACAGAAGTTAGAGACGCAAAACACCGACTCCTATTCCGAGTATCGTCACCAAACCGAGGTCGGCAAGGAAACCGAAACTGCCAGCAAAACAATCGGGGAGACGGCGACACCACTCCATGCGGAAATTCCCACCGACGCTCGCTTTGTACGTCCAGACGAACTGCTTGCGGCACTGGCAACTATTGAAGACCGAACTGGTGAGGTTGCCGTCTATTCGTTACCATTGGGGGAGGCGTTGGCAAAAGTCGGCGCAACCGTTCCTGCCGAGGCGGTTTGGCAGGAGATTCAGTACCAACGTAACCAACAGCACCAAAACGACACCCTCCAGCAGATTCAACAGCGGCAACGTCGTCAACGAATCGTACAAGTAGGGACGATTTTAGGGGCTGTCGGAATTACCGCGATAGCCTTGCGCGTCCTGTTCGGCGATATGAACACCCTCACCACCCCGCCACCTCCGGCACTCTCGCAGAAGGAGTGGGAAGAACTCAAGGCGGCGCAGACCATCAGTTCGCCACAAATCATGGTTAGTTCGGGAGGTGCCATTCAGTATAAAGCCCCCAACGCCATCCCCTTATCAAAGTTTCCCATAAATCAACCGATGTGGATCTCTCTCATGGATGTGGGGAATCTCCAACAGATGATGTATGCAAGCAGTTTCTCAAAACCACTCTCTTCGCAACAACTGTCAGCGTTTACATTCGCTCCACAGCCTAGGCTCTCGGATTGGGTAACAATTCATAAAAACGGAAAGTTCTATATCTGTGGTTGGTTTAACGGGCGACCCGGCGTAACAAAGGCGGAACTGTTGGCAACTCCCTTCACAATGTATAACCGGAAAGACCACCCGGACTTAATTGCGGGGACTATAATGCCGATTCAAGTCCCTTTTCACGGGTTTAATGGGATGAAATCGGAATCGAAAGACGGTCAATTCTCCGTTATTCGTACATCATTACAGCATTTGGACGGGGAAGCGTTTGAACCCTGGGCAGAGCCTAATCTCCCCGAAAGTTCGGGGGGACAGTATTCACTTGGTCGTGGGGCATCATCAGTTCCCAATGCGGGAAATCCCTAAAAACGGGTCGCAGGTATTTTTGAGGCATCTTGGGTACAATCGGGTATGGCAAACCCCGCTTCCACAAAAAATACCAGTGTCTTCATTCGGTTACTTCCTTATCTCAAACCGCATCGCAAAATCATTGCGCTTGGTTTGATACTGTTGCTTGTCTCGATTCCTGCCAATAACTTTCACCCTATCGCTTGGAAGGCAGTAGTGGACGAAGTGATTACCAAAGGGAATCTCTCCCTGCTGATTCCGTGGGTTCTGGCAATGTTTGTGGTGCAAGCCATCGGGACTGTCTTAGGAACTATCCGCTCCAATCTGCTGGAGAAGGTGGGTCAAAGATTGGTTTTTGACCTGCGAAACCGCGTCTATCAGCGTCTACAAGCACAGTCGCTTGCCTACCATCACGAAAACCGCGTGGGAGATTTGGTATCCCGCACGATGGGAGATATTGACCAACTGCAAGAGGTCGCCGTGCAAGGGGTGGACTCCGTGATTGCCAACCTACTTTCGTTTCTCTATGTCGCGATTGTTCTGCTCTCGCTCAATCTGAATTTAGGGATTGTTACTCTTCTGCCGATTGTGGCGGTCTTTTTTCTCACACGGTACTTCAATGCCAAGGTCAAACCCATCTACCGAGAGTCACGCGATAAGTTAGGGGATGTTTCTGCCCGGTTGCAAGAAAATCTGGGTGGGTTAATGCTGATAAAGGCATTTGGACGCGAAGAGTATGAGGGCGAACGCTTCTATAAAGTCACCGATTCTCTGCGTATCCAACAGTTTAAGGCAATCAATGCGCGAACTCTCTTTTTTCCGGCAGTAGGGTTTGTGGGTTTCTTCTCCAATATCGTCTCCATCGGATATGGCGCATGGTTGGTCTTACAAGGGCAGTTCACCGTGGGAGGGTTGGTGGCGTATCGCGGGTACTGGTGGCCCCTTTTTGCCCCGATTAACCAGTTAGCCACTATCAACGAAATGTTACAGAGGGCGCAAGCGGCAGGAAGTCGTGTCTTTGAGATACTGGATGCCCCGCTCACTGTGGCAGACAGCCCCGATGCTACTGAACTGCAACTGACAGAAGGACGAGTGACCTTTGAGAATGTCTCCTTTACCTACAACCCAGACGAACCGGCTAAGACTGTTCTCAAAAGTGTCCAGTTTGAGGTGTCTCCCGGTCAGATGGTGGCTTTGGTCGGACCATCAGGGGCGGGAAAGACAACGGTTCTTAGTCTGATTCTACGCTTCTATGACCCAATAGCGGGCAAAGTGCGAATTGATGGGCAAGATATTGCCACGGTGACGCAAGCCTCGCTACACCGAAGAATGGCGTATGTTCCTCAAGAACCATTCCTGTTTGGAGGAACCGTGGGAGAGAATATCCGCTACGGGAAGCCGTTCGCGACACAAAACGAGGTGGAGCAGGCGGCACGTATGGCAAATGCCCATGAATTTATTTGTGCTTTGCCCAACGGCTATGACACCGTGATTGGAGAGAGGGGGGTAAAACTTTCTGGGGGACAACGCCAACGTATCGCGATCGCTCGTGCCTTCCTTGCCGACCCCGTAATTCTTATTTTGGATGAACCCACATCGGCAGTAGAACCCGAATCGGAGCAGATTGTCCAGCAGTCACTCGCCGAACTGATGCACGGGCGCACTACCTTTGTTACCTCGCACCGTCTCTCATTAGTACGTGATGCAGACCAAATCCTTGTCTTTGAGGGCGGTAAACTGGTGGAACAAGGCAACCATCCTGAACTTTTGGCGCAACGCGGACTCTACGCCGAAATGTATCAACTGCAAATGGGCGGTGAACGCACTTTGGCGCAAGCATGAACTACCGTTTCCCGCATGAACGGTAGGCAGAGGGATTTTTTGCAAACCCATCGGAAAGAGAAGGAATCTGATTTACGGGTGTGGAATGGACAGGCGTTCCCGTGGGTTCCGTACCCCTGTTGCGTAACCATAGCATTCGCATAACGTTTTATTGTCAAAGAGGTCATCAATAAAGAGGTCATCTATCTTTCGCGACATCCGAGGCGAACGATGCGAAAACTGGGAACAAATCGAACTTAAAACAAGACAAATCTAACTAAGGATACGTGTCACCCAAAGACGGAGTTGCCCGCAGAGTAGAAACCCCCGGAATTCTTATGCAAATCAGGGTTCTGAAGGGGGGGCTTGCCCTGTGGAGTCGAACTCCTGTAAAATTATCTTCAGTCTCTGAGACTGGAGGAGGATTTTTCACACTCGTCTGTGAACAGTAGAGGCGACGTGTGATAAGGAGTGAATCTATGCGCTTTCGTGCCGGTCTGTCAAGGATATACCCTCTGCTTATTGGGGTTGCCGTCACGTCGGGAATGCTGATGGTTGGTTGTGGAGGAGGGAGTAGTGATCCCCCCCC
>Ga0224722_1001666_pt1 | contig 12191 bp, 8 predicted proteins | sample Balambano_FR1_Me_FD_161646 | JGI IMG/M metagenome (GOLD analysis project Ga0224722, IMG submission 161646) | Freshwater sediment microbial communities from Lake Towuti, South Sulawesi, Indonesia - Balambano_FR1_MetaG | ecosystem: Environmental > Aquatic > Freshwater > Lake > Sediment | place...
CGTCCCCGGCCGTACTTGCGGCAAAAGCAGTTGTGGCGGAGACGGTGGTACCTCCGGCGGATGCAGTGCCGCCGTCCGCGGCTCCAGATGGCGATCAGGGCGGCGCGGCGCTGTCCCAGGCGCTCGCCGCCGCGCTCGCCGCTTTCGCCGCCGCCCCGCCGGCAGGGCCCGAATCGCCGGCAGAGCCCGAACCACCGGCAGAGCCCGAACCGCCGGCCGAGGCCGGCCTCGGTCAGGCCGCACTTGCTCTGCTGGAACCTGCGGCACCGGACGAAGGGTTGTCGCCGGCCGAGGCACAGCCGCAACCCGACGCGTCCGGGCCGCACGCCCCCGACTCGTGGGCCGCGGCCGCAGTGCCCGACCCGGCCATGGCCGCGCTACAGGCAGGTGAACGGGCGGCGGCCGAGGGCGGGATCGCGCCCGGGGAACCGGCGCCACCGACGGACGATCCGGGCCAGTGGGCGCCCGAAACCGACGCTGCGGCAGATACGCCCGGTGATCCCGGGGCCGTCTTCGACGACCGGCCGGAGGAGGCTGCGGCCGCGGCGCCGGCGACGGCTGCCGCACGGGACATGGAATCGCCCCCGCCGGACGCGCAGGAAGTCGCCGCGGAGGACGGTCCGGCCGGCCGGTCCGATCCGGCGGCCGCCGAAACCGCCGCCATTGCCGGTGATGCCGGTGCCGCCGAGGCGCAGGCCGCCGACGCCGAGCGGCTGGCCGAAAGCCTGCGTCGCGCCCGCGCCCGGGTCATCAAGGTGCGCCGCTCCGGCGCGGCGCCGGCCGAGAGCCCCCCCGTGCCGGAGGCGGATCCGCTCCCCCCGGCCGAGCGCGAGGGCCGCGCCATCCTCCAGTCCGGCCCTGGCGCGGATGCCGACGAGGCGGTGAGCCGGCTGCTGCGGCAGGCGAATTCCGAGCTGGACGGGGTGGCATCGCGCCGCCGCCGGTCCACCATCGCGCATCTGAAGGCGGCGGTCGCGGCCACGGTGGCCGACCTGCGGGCCGGCCCCGGCGCCTGGTCGCAGGCCGCACGCGCCGAGCGCTACCGCGCCGATCTGGCGAGCGTGGTGCATCCCGCCGGTGGCGAGGCGCCCGCCCAGGCCGACCGGCTGGAGCCGCTGCTGCTTGATGCCGCGCTCCGGGTCGACCGCGCGTCCCCGCCGCCAGACGCCCCGCCGCCAGACGCCGCGACACCGGCGCGCGTGCAGCCGCGCCGGGTCACTGCCGCCGCGCCCGATCCTGCCGAACCCGACTTCGCCGAACCCGACTCTGCCGCGTCCGATTCTGCCGATCCGGCATCGGCCGATGCCCGCTCGGCCGCCGCTCAGGATTTCGCGGCCTTCGCCGGCCGTCTCGGCGCCAGCAGCATACCCGACCTCCTGGAGGCAGCCGCGGCCTATACGGTCTGCGTCGAGGGCCAGCCGCACTTCACCCGACCACACCTGATGCGCCATGTCGCCGACCTGTCGGACCGCTACCTCGGCCACCAGGAAGACGAGATGCGCGGCTTCGGACAACTTCTGCGCCAGGGCCGGATCGAGAAGCTCAAGCGTGGCCAGTTCGTCATTCCCGAAACCTCGCGGATGCTGGCCGAGGCCCGGCGGCTCGGGTCCTGAGCCTCAGCCCGGCGGCTGGGGCGGCTTTGGCGCGTCCGGGTCGGGCTGGCCGACGCCGAGGAACACCGCGCGGAACGGCAGCACCCAGAGAGCGCCAAGCCCGACGTAGATCGCGACCTCCAGGAGGAACGGCGGTCGGTCGAACAGCCCGACCAGCGTCACCGCCGCGACCACGTAAAGCGGCATGCCGACCAGCAGCAGCAGCAGCGACAGGCGGCGTCGGGTCTTGTAGGCCAGCGCCATCGCTGGGGCTCCGTTCAGTCGGCGAAGGGATCGGTGACGAGGATCGTGTCGTCGCGCTCGGGCGAGGTGGACAGTAGCGCCACCGGGCAGCGGATCAACTCCTCGATCCGCCGGACATACTTTACCGCGGCCCCCGGCAGGTCGGCCCAGGACCGCGCGCCGGCGGTGCTGACGGCCCAGCCCTCCATCTCCTCGTAGACCGGCGTCACCCGGGCCTGCAGGTCGGCCGCGGTCGGCAGATGGTCAAGCGCCGCGCCGTCCAGCTCGTAGCCGGTGCAGATCTTCAGCGTGGCAAAGCCGTCGAGCACGTCGAGCTTGGTCAGCGCGATCCCCGACACGCCGGAGGTGGCGCAGGTCTGGCGCACCAGCACCGCGTCGAACCAGCCGCAGCGGCGCTTGCGCCCCGTGACAGTGCCGAATTCGTGCCCGCGCTCGCCCAGCCGGTCGCCGACGGCGTCCCGAAGTTCGGTCGGGAACGGCCCCTCGCCGACCCGCGTGGTATAGGCCTTGACGATGCCGAGCACGAAGCCGACCGCCGTCGGCCCAAGACCGGTTCCGGTCGCGGCCATGCCGGCCAGCGTGTTGGAACTGGTCACGAAGGGATAGGTGCCGAAATCGACGTCGAGGAGCGCGCCCTGCGCGCCCTCGAACAGAATCCGCTTGCCGGCGCGGCGGGCCTCGTTCAGCACCAGCCAGACCGGCCCGGCATAGGGCAGGATGCGCGGCGCCACCGCCAGCAGTGCCGCCGTCAGCGCGGCGCGGTCCACTGGATCGAGACCGAGCCCCCGGCGCAGCGCGTCATGATGGCCAAGCAGTCGGTCGAGCCGCAGTTCGAGCGTCACCGGGTCGGCCAGATCGGCCACCCGCACGCTGCGGCGGCCGACCTTGTCCTCGTAGGCCGGGCCGATGCCGCGCCCGGTGGTGCCGATCCGCGCGACGCCGACCTGCGCCTCGCGCGCCCGGTCCAGTTCGCCATGGACCGGCAGGATCAGCGGCGTGTTCTCGGCGATCATCAGCGTGTCGGGCGTCACCGTGACCCCTTGCGCCGACAGCCGCTCGATCTCGGCCAAAAGCGCCCAGGGGTCCAGCACCACGCCGTTGCCGATCACGCTCAGCTTGCCCGGCCGCACGATGCCCGAGGGCAGCAGCGACAGCTTATAGACCGTGCCGTCGATCACCAGAGTGTGGCCCGCGTTGTGCCCGCCCTGGAACCGCGCGATCACGTCGGCGCGCTCGCTCAGCCAGTCGACGATCTTGCCCTTCCCCTCGTCGCCCCACTGGGCGCCGACGACGACGACATTGGCCATGACCGCGCTCCGCTGGCGAACCCGCAGTCGGTATAGCGGCGGGACCGGAGCGCGGAAACCCGGAAACGCCGGCCTGCGACGGCCGGACCCTGCGGCGGATCAGGGTTGCAGGCCGCGGCCCGCGGCCCTAGATAGGCGCGGCATCAGCGGGAAGCGCGCTTCTATGGAAAACGTCGTCCTCATCGTCCACCTGGTCCTGGCGCTCTGCCTGGTGGGCGTCGTGCTCCTGCAGCGTTCCGAGGGCGGCGGGCTTGGCATGGGCGGCGGGGGCGGCGCAATGACGGGCCGGCCGGCGACGACCGCGCTGGCCAAGCTCACCTGGCTGTTCGCGGCCTGCTTCATCGCGACCTCGGTGGCGCTGACCATCTTTGCCGCCCGCGATGCCGCAGGCACATCGGTGATCGACAGCCTGCCGGCCGAGGTGCCCTCCGCGCCGCTGGCGCCCGGCGCCGATCTGCTGCCGCCTGCGAGCCCGGACACAACCGACACGCCGGCGCCGCGCGTCGATTAGGCTCACAACAAATAGCCGTCGGTTGGGTTGCCATGTCAGTATCTAGCGGTGCGATTGCAGGCGCCGTCGATTTGCGCTAACCATCGGCTCCCGTGATCTTGCGATTCTTTCGGCCCGAATCGCGTCCAGAAACCGGTTACGGGAGCCTCGCATGGCGCGTTACGTGTTCATCACCGGCGGTGTGGTATCGTCGCTCGGCAAGGGGCTTGCGTCGGCGGCACTGGGCGCGCTCTTGCAGGCGCGGGGCTTCTCGGTCAGGCTGCGCAAGCTCGATCCGTATCTGAACGTCGATCCCGGCACGATGAGCCCGTTCGAGCATGGCGAGGTCTTCGTCACCGACGACGGCGCCGAGACCGACCTCGACCTTGGCCATTACGAGCGCTTCACCGGCGTCTCGGCCCGGCGGACCGACAGCGTCTCGGCGGGCAAGATCTACTCGACCGTGCTCGAGAAGGAGCGCCGCGGCGACTACCTCGGCAGCACGATCCAGGTGATCCCGCATGTGACCAACGAGATCAAGGACTTCCTCCGCATCGGCGACGACGAGGTCGATTTCATGCTGTGCGAGATCGGCGGCACGGTCGGCGACATCGAAGGCTTGCCGTTCTTCGAGGCGATCCGCCAGTTCGCGCAGGAACGCCCGCGCGGGCAGTGCATCTTCATGCACCTGACGCTGCTTCCGTATCTGGCGGCCTCGGGCGAATTGAAGACCAAGCCGACGCAGCATTCGGTGAAGGAGTTGCGCTCGATCGGGCTGCAGCCCGACGTGCTGGTCTGCCGCTCGGAACATCCGATCCCCGAGAAGGAGCGGCAGAAGATCGCGCTCTTTTGCAACGTGCGGCCCGAGGCGGTGATCCCCGCCTATGACCTGCAATCGATCTACGAGGCGCCGATGGCCTATCACCGGGCGGGCCTCGACCAGGCGGTGCTCGACGCCTTCGGGATCTCGCCCAGCCCGCGCCCGAATCTCGCGCGGTGGGAGGACGTGATCGACCGCCTCGCCCATGCCGAGGGCGAGGTGCGGGTCGGCATCGTCGGCAAGTACACCCAGCTCGAAGATGCCTACAAGTCGATCGTCGAGGCGCTGACCCACGGCGGCATGGCGAACCGCACCCGCGTCGATGCCGAGTGGATCGACGCCGAGATCTTCGAGCGCGAGGATCCGGCGCCGTGGCTCGAGGGGCTGCACGCCATCATCGTGCCGGGCGGCTTCGGCGAGCGCGGCACGGAAGGCATGATCAAGGCGGCGCAGTATGCGCGTGAGAAGCAGATCCCCTATCTGGGCATCTGCCTCGGCATGCAGATGGCGGTGATCGAAAGCGCCCGCAACCTGGCGCAGGTGACCAATGCGGGTTCCGAGGAATTCGACATGGAGGTGGGGGCGAAACGCTTCACGCCGGTGGTCTATCACCTGAAGGAATGGGTGCAGGGCAACCACGTCGTCGAGCGCCGCAAGGACGGCGACAAGGGCGGCACGATGCGGCTCGGCGCCTATACCGCGCATCTGGCGCCGGGCTCGAAGGCCGCCGCCGTCTATGGCGGCACGGTGATCGAGGAACGCCACCGCCACCGCTACGAGGTGGACATTCGCTACCGCGACCGGCTCGAGGCCTGCGGGCTGGCCTTTTCCGGCATGAGCCCCGACGGCCGCCTGCCCGAGATCGTCGAGGTCGGCGACCACCCCTGGTTCATCGGCGTGCAGTTCCACCCCGAACTGAAGTCGAAACCCTTCGCCCCACACCCGCTGTTCGCCGATTTCGTCCGGGCGGCGGTGGAGGTCTCGCGGCTGGTGTAGTCCGGCCCCGCGCGGTCAGGCCGCGGTCCGCAGCCGCTCGATGATGTTGGCGCTCGCGGGTTGTCCGGAACAGCGCTGCCCGATCCGCTGGCGCACGTCGCTCTTGGTGAACTTGTTGAACTGGCTCGGCAGCGTGCCCGCGGCGGCGGCATTCCTTGTGTCGCGCGTCCAGAGCAGAACGGCGCGGCCGATCGCATCCTTGCCCGGGCCATTCGCGGCCCGGAAATCGCCACAGCTCAGCGCGGTCGCGTCGATGTCTGCCCGGGCCGTACCGGCCGCCCAGAGCAGGAGGGTCGCCGCGGCCGCCAAGCCGATCCTCCGGACGTCCTGCATGGTCGACCTCCTTGCCCGCACCTGCACACGCAAGACTACCACAGGACCCAGACTGACGCGACCGATGCTGGCGACAGAAGGGGCAAATCGCCGGTGGACAGGGCCGCGCGTTCCTGCACCTAATCCGGCCCGGATAACGCGCGCGGGCGCCTTCGCCCGCCGCCATGGGGAGGGGGCAACAGATGCACGACGACCGCCTGCCGGTCACCGTCTTGTCGGGCTTCCTCGGCGCCGGCAAGACCACGCTCTTGAACCGCATCCTCAACAACCGCGCCAGCCGCCGGGTTGCGGTGATTGTCAACGACATGGCCGAGGTGAACATCGACGCCGACCTCCTGCGCGGCGGCGCCTTCACGAAGACCGACGAGACGCTGGTCGAGATGACGAACGGCTGCATCTGCTGCACGCTGCGCGCGGACCTTCGGACCGAGGTGCGGCGCCTTGCCGCCCTGGGGCGGTTCGACGACCTGCTGATCGAATCGACCGGCATCGCCGAGCCGCTGCCGGTCGCCGCCACCTTCGATTTCCGCGACGAGGATGGTTTCGCGCTCGGCGACGTGGCGCGGCTCGACACGATGGTGACGCTGGTGGATGCGGTCAATCTGCCGGCCGACTATGCGGGCCGCGACCTTCTGGCCGACCGCGGCCAGCGCCGCGACGAGACCGACCAGCGTGCCCTTGTGGAACTCTTGGTGGACCAGATCGAATTCGCCGACGTGATCGTGCTGAACAAGGTCGGCGCGGCCGGGCCGGACCGGACCGCCGAGGCGCGCCGGGTGATCCGCGCGCTGAACCCCGGTGCGCGGCTGATCGAGGCGGATTTCGCGGACGTGCCGCTCGGGTCGGTGCTGCGCACCGGACTGTTCGACTTCGACCGCGCCCGGCAGAGCCCGCTCTGGTTCCAGGAACTGCACGGCTTCAACGACCACCGACCGGAGACCGAGGCCTATGGCATCGCCTCGTTCGTCTACCGGGCGCGCCCGCCGTTCCACGCCGAAGCGCTGTCTCGCCTGCTGCGCAGCCCGCTGGCCGGCGTGATCCGCGCCAAGGGCACCTGCTGGCTCCACACCGATCCCGGTTTCGCGATGGCGTTCAACCTGGCGGGCGCGATGACGAGCCTCAAGCCCTTCGCCCGCTGGTGGGCCGCCACCCCCCGCGCCGCCTGGCCGCAGGACCGCGACAGCCTCGACCGCATCGCCCGTCACTGGCAGGAGCCGTTCGGCGACCGTCGGCAGGAACTGGTGTTCATCGGCCGCGGCATGGACCGACAGGCCATCACCGAAGCGCTCGACCGCTGCCTCGTGCAGAACCCCGCTGCGCTGCCGGCCCGGGAACGGAAACGGCTGACGGAAGGGCTGCGGCGGTAGCCGGCTCGGCCCGGTCAGCGCCAGCTGGGGCGCCGCCCGCCGCGCTCAACTGCAGCCGCTCGTGCCGCCGCAGGTGTTGCACTTCATGCAGGTGCCGTTCCGCACCAGCGTGTAGTTGCCGCATTCGCCGCAGGGGTCACCCTCGTAGCCCTGCATCCGCGCGCGGGTGCGGGCGTCGAGCGCGACCGTGCCGCTGGCGAGCGCGGTCGCCCCGCCGGCTGCCAGCGCCGCCGCGCCGAAGCCCTCGGGGATCAGACGGTTCAGCGAGGCGACCGGGTGTTCGGGCTGCCCCAGCACCGCCATACCGCCCTGATGCACCACCAGTTCCTGCGGCACGCGCTTCCTGAGATAGCCGGTCGAGCTGATATGCTTCAGCACCTCCAGCCCGCGCGAGGCGGCCGGATCGGAGATCTCGGCGAGGTTGCGCTTGCCCTCCTCCTCGCCGCGGCCAAGATCGTCGAACGACGCGCCCTGCGGCTTGACATGCGCAAGGTCGGTCCGGTCGAGGTAGCTCACCGCCAGTTCGCGGAAGATGTAGTCGAGGATCGAGGTCGCGTTCTTGATCGTCTCGTTGCCCTGCACCATGCCCGCCGGCTCGAACCGGGTGAAGGTGAAGGCTTCCACGAATTCTTCCAGCGGAACACCGTATTGCAGGCCGACGCTGACCGCGATTGCGAAGTTGTTCATCATCGCCCGGAAGCCCGCGCCTTCCTTGTGCATGTCGATGAAGATCTCGCCGAGCGATCCGTCGGCATACTCGCCGGTGCGCAGATAGACCTTGTGGCCGCCGACGATCGCCTTCTGGGTATAGCCCTTGCGCCGTTCGGGCAGGCGCTCGCGGCTGGACCGAATGATCTCCCTGACGATCACCTTCTCGACCACCTTCTCGACCAGCACCTGCGCGCGGGCGGCGGCAGGCCCGGCGGCCAGCACCTCCTCGGCCGCCGCGTCGTCCTCCACCAGGGCGGCGGCGAGCGGCTGCGACAGTTTCGAGCCGTCGCGGTAGAGCGCGTTGGCCTTGACCCCGAGCGACCACGAGAGCTCGTAGGCCGCCTGCGTCTCGGCGATGGTCGCCGCGTTCGGCATGTTGATCGTCTTCGAGATCGCGCCCGAGATGAAGCTCTGCGCCGCCGCCATCATGTGGATGTGGCTCTCGACCGACAGGTAGCGCGTGCCGGTCTTGCCGCAGGGGTTGGCGCAGTCGAACACCGGATAGTGCTTCGGCAGGAGGTGCGGCGCGCCCTCGAGCGTCATCGTGCCGCAGACATGGGTGTTGGCGGCCTCGATCTGCTCGCGGCGGAAGCCTAGGTGGCGCAAGAGGTCGAAGGCCGGATCGGCGAGTTTCTCGTCGGGAATGCCGAGCGTGCCCTTGCAGAACTCTGCGCCGAGCGTCCACTGGTTGAAGACGAAACGGATGTCGAAGGCTTGCGGCAACGCCGCCTCGATCTTCTCGATCTCCTCCGGCCCGAAGCCGTGCCCGACCAGCGCGACGTGGTTGATGCCGGGCGCATTGCCAAGGCTGCCGTGCCCGACCGCATGGGCCACGATTTCGGCGATCTCCGCCGGGGCGTAGCCGAGCGCCTCGAGCGCTGCCGGGACCGAGCGGTTGATGATCTTGAAGTAGCCGCCGCCGGCAAGCTTCTTGAACTTCACCAGGGCAAAGTCGGGTTCGATGCCGGTCGTGTCGCAGTCCATCACCAGCCCGATCGTGCCGGTCGGTGCCACCACCGACACCTGCGCGTTGCGGAACCCATGCGCCTCGCCAAGCGACAGCGCCTCGTCCCAGGCCTCGTGCGCCAGCGCCACCAGCGACTTCTCGGGGCAGTTGCCGAAATCGAGCGGCACGGGATTGACGTTGACGCCCTCGTATTCCGCGCGGTCGCCATAGGCGGCGCGGCGGTGGTTGCGGATCACGCGAAGCATGTGGGCGCGGTTCCGTGCGAAGCCGGCGAAGGCGCCGAGCTCGCGCGCCATCTCGGCCGAGGTGGCATAGGCAACCCCGGTCATGATCGCCGCCAGGGCACCGCAGAGCGCCCGGCCCTCGGCGCTGTCATAGCCAAGGCCCATGGTCATCAGAAGCCCGCCGATATTGGCGAAGCCGAGGCCGAGGGTGCGGAAGTCATGGGAAAGCTGCGCGATCTCCTTCGAGGGGAACTGCGCCATCATCACCGAAATCTCCAGCGTCACCGTCCAGAGCCGGGTCGCGTGGATGTAGCCCTCGGCGTCGAACCGCCCGGCGCGGTGGAAGGCCAAGAGGTTCATCGAGGCGAGGTTGCAGGCGGTGTCGTCAAGGAACATGTATTCCGAGCAGGGGTTGGAGCCGCGGATCGGCCCGTCCTCGGGGCAGGTGTGCCAGGCGTTCACGGTGTCGTGGAACTGGATGCCGGGGTCGGCGCAGGCCCAGGCGGCATGGCCGATCTGGTCCCAGAGGTCGCGCGCCTTCACGGTCTTGGCCACCTTGCCGTCGGTACGGCGGATCAGCGGCCAGTCGGCGCCGGCGCGCACCGCCTGCAGAAAGGCGTCGGTGACTCGCACCGAGTTGTTGGAGTTCTGGCCCGAGACAGTGGCATAGGCCTCGGAATCCCAGTCGGTGTCGTAGGTCGGGAAGTCGATGCCGGTGTAGCCCTGCCGCGCATATTGCAGGATGCGCCCGACATAGGTTTCCGGGATCATCGCCTTGCGGGCGGCGCGGATCGCCGCCTTCAGCGCGGCGTTCTTCGCCGGATCGGTGGCATCCGCCGCGTCGCCGTCCCAAGTGCGGACGGCCGCAAAGATCTCGTTCAGCCGCGCCGCGTGCAGCTTCGACCCGGCGACGAGGCTCGCGACCTTCTGCTCCTCGACCACCTTCCAGTTGATGAAGGCCTCGATGTCGGGGTGATCCATGTCGCAGATCACCATCTTCGCCGCGCGCCGCGTGGTGCCGCCCGACTTGATCGCCCCCGCCGCGCGGTCGCCGATCTTGAGGAACCCCATCAGCCCCGAGGACCGCCCGCCGCCCGACAGCCGCTCGCCCTCGCCCCGGAGCGAGGAGAAGTTGGTGCCGGTGCCCGAGCCGTACTTGAACAGCCGCGCCTCGCGCACCCAGAGATCCATGATGCCGCCCTCGTTCACCAGGTCGTCGCGGACCGACTGAATGAAGCAGGCATGCGGCTGGGGATGCTCGTAGGCGCTGTCGGACTGGGTGAGCTTTCCGCTGCGGTGATCGACGTAGAAATGCCCCTGGCTCGGCCCGTCGATGCCGTAGGCCCAGTGCAGGCCGGTGTTGAACCATTGCGGGCTGTTCGGCGCGGCCATCTGGCGGGCCAGCATGTGGCGCATCTCGTCCAGATAGGCGCGGGCATCGGCCTCGTCGGTAAAGTAGCCGCCCTTCCAGCCCCAGTAGGCCCAGGCCCCGGCCATCCGGTCGAACACCTGCCGGGCGCTGGTCTCGCCCACATGCCGCTCGGCCTCGGGCAGCGCTGCGAGCGCCTCGGTGTCGGCCACGTGGCGCCACAGGAAATCGGGCACGCCCTTCTCGCGCAGGGGCTTCAGCCGGGCCGGCACGCCGGCCTTGCGGAAGTACTTCTGTGCCAGCACGTCGCTCGCCACCTGGCTCCAGCCCTCCGGCACCTCCACCGCTTCATTGCGGAACACTAGCGTGCCGTCGGGGTTGCGGATCTCCGAGGTGGTGGTGGTGAAACCGATCCCGCCATAGGCGCCGGACTCGGCCGTGGTGAACTTCCGCTCGATGCGCATCTGCCCGATCTCCCCTGTCGCCGGCGCGGGCCGGCTTCGGCGCGCGCATTCCCTGTGCCGGCCCGAACCCGAGCCGACACCCCTCCCGCAGCCGCCCCGCGATCCGGGTGGCCGGCAATGCGCCGCATTCGGTGCGGGCGGTGGGAGGTTCACTGTCGCTCGCGGTGACCACTAGATGTTGTGGCCGGCCCTTTCACTTTGTCAAATTGTCGTAATTCGACGCAGCCCGCAACGGGATTTTTTCGCATGCCGCGAAATCTTTCCGCTTGACGCGCCGGCAGACCGGCGGCAGGCGGCCTCCGCCGATTCATCCACGGGTTGTGGACGCCACAGCCGGGCTTGCGGCCGGCCGCGGCGGGCGCCCCAAGGAAATCCGGCCCGGCGCCCGCGCTTGCCGGCCGCGGCTCAGACCGGGGCGGAACTGCCGCTGCGGCAACCGCGTCGGGCGGCGACGGCCTCCGCCGCGCGCAGGCCGCGCCGGGCCCGCCCGACCCGGCCTGCGGCGGGCCCCGGGGCGTTGCACGCTTGCATCGACCCCGGGCAATCTGCCGGCCCGCCCGCCCTGCCGGACCCGTGCCGCCCCGGTCGACCGGCGGTCCGAAAGCGCTGGCGATAGGGGGGCGAATGCCCTAAACGGCGCCGAATACCGCTCCGCGGAGACGCGCCATGAATGAAACCATCATCGCCCGCTGCGAGGCCAAGGGTCTGCGGATGACCGACCAGCGCCGGATCGTGGCCCGGGTGATCGGCGCGGCCGAGGACCACCCGGATGTCGAGGAGCTCTACACCCGCGCCGCCGCGATCGACCCGCGCATCTCGATCGCCACCGTCTACCGCACCGTCAAGCTGTTCGAGGAAGCCGGCATCCTCGACCGGCTGGAGTTCGGCGACGGCCGCGCCCGCTACGAGGATGCCGAGCGCGACCACCACGACCACATGATCGACATGAACTCGGGGAGAGTCATCGAATTCGTCGATCCCGAGATCGAGGCGCTGCAGCAGCGCATCGCCGACCGGCTGGGCTACCGGCTGGTCGGGCACCGGCTGGAACTCTACGGCGTGCCGGTCAAGAAGGGGTAGCACGGCATGACCGCCGGCATCGAGGCCGTGCCGGACCGGCCGGCCGCCAGGAACCTGGCCGGCAGCCTCTTGATGGTCGCAACCATGGCGGGCTTCGCGGTCGAGGACCTGCTGATCAAGCTGCTCGCGGCGACCGTCCCGATCGGGCAGATCGTGCTCGTCCTCGGCATCGGCGGGTCGGCGGTGTTCGTGGCGATCGCGCGGCTC
>Ga0224722_1001667_pt1 | contig 12190 bp, 9 predicted proteins | sample Balambano_FR1_Me_FD_161646 | JGI IMG/M metagenome (GOLD analysis project Ga0224722, IMG submission 161646) | Freshwater sediment microbial communities from Lake Towuti, South Sulawesi, Indonesia - Balambano_FR1_MetaG | ecosystem: Environmental > Aquatic > Freshwater > Lake > Sediment | place...
AAACCCCGAAACCACCGTACTCGGTACCACCTTCAACGTGCGCGCCTACCCCAACGAAGCCAACGTGGAAGTAACCGTGGCAACCGGCAAAGTGGCTTTGCAAAACAAAAACGACGAGCGCGCAAAAGTGGAACTCACTGCCGGGGAGTCCGCCTTTTTTGACAACACTACCCGGCAGGTGCAGGAAAACCCGCAGCCGCTTGTCAATGCCGATGCCTGGAAAACGCGCCGCCTGGATTTCAGAAACCTTTCTACGCAGGCGATTATCCAAACGATGGAACGCTACTTTGACATTGACGTAGAGGTGGAAAATCCGCGTATTTTAAACTGCGATCTCTCCATGACGCAAGCCCTAGACGACCCCCAACTGACCGACATCTTCCAGCAAATGGAATTTACCTGGAATGTAACGATTGTAAAAAAAGATCAACAGTACATCATACAAGGAGCCGGGTGTGAGTGATGTGTTAATGTGCTGATGTGTTAGTGTAAGTATCGAGTCTGGCATCTGGCATCCTTTAATCTGGCATTTTCTAAAATATGAAAACAATCGCCCTATTCTTAAATCTCCTGTTTTTATGGACGCTTACCGCCCCCGCGCAGTCGCTTCAGCAGCGCGTAACGCTAAATTATTCTAAAAAAAGACTGGAAAGTGCCTTGTATGACATTAGTAAAAACTACAACGTAAGTTTCACGTACAGCAGCAATTTCATTCCCGTTGACCAAAAAGTGAGCGTAACGGTTAAAAACGAACTGCTTTCCACCGCGCTCGATCTTATGCTGGTGCAAACGGGCGTGGTTTACAAAGAGATTGGCAGTCAGGTGGTACTGAAAATGGGTACTCCCCCTCAGCAATCCAAGCAAGAAGGACTGTCACAAATCAATACCCTTCCGAAAAAAATCAAGCAAACCAGCCCGATTTACCCGCTCACACCCCAGGAGCAATACATGACCGACCTGATGAAAAAAGAGCGCGGTCAGCAGATGACAACGATTGAGAAAACGCAAATTCCACAGCTCAGGGGCGGCGACAGCGTGTGGGAAGCCTCTATTGAAGATTATAAATTGCCACCCTTGCAAATGGAGCCGGAGGAAGAAGACGGTGGATTCCGACTGGCGCAGGTGTCCATTCTGCCATTTGTAGGTACCAATCTGTTGAAAAGTAATGAGTTGATCAATAATTTTTCACTTAATCTGTTTTGGGGTACCAACGGCGGCGTGGACGGCGTGGAAGTGGGCGGCTTTGTAAATACTATCAAATACGAGGTGAAAGGCTTACAAATTGCGGGTTTGGGCAACATCGTCGGGGGCGACATCGTGGGTACGCAGGCGGCGGGCTTGTTCAACGCGGGTAACGGACACGTGCAGGGCGTGCAGGCAGCCGGTTTGTTTAACCTCAGCGGCGGCGATTTGACGGGCATACAGGCAGCGGGTTTGTTTAATATTTCCAACGGCAAAGCCGACGGGATGCAGCTTGCCGGACTGTTCAACACCGCGCGTGGAAAAACGAAAACGCAAATTGCAGGACTGTTCAACGTTGCTAAAGACGTAGAAATGGGGCAGGTGAGTGCCTTGTTGAACGTGGGGAAAAAAGTAAGCGGTTTTCAAATTGCCCTCATCAACGTAGCAGATTCTACCTCCGGCGTACCGATTGGATTGTTAAATATTATCAAAAAAGGTTACAATCGCCTGGAATTGGCAAGCGGCGAGGCACTTTTAGCCAACTTGGGTTTCAAATTCGGTGCCCATTCATTTTACAATATTTTCCAATTCGGCGCGCGCTGGGACGATGTGCTTGTCTCAAATGCCGGAACGGAACCCGCTACCACCAACCGCCTCACCTGGGCACTCGGCTACGGCATCGGCACCACCGTGGGCTTCGGCAAACGCACCCTGCTCAACCTCGAACTCATTTCCCTCCACGTCAACGAGCAGGAAGAATGGACCGACGCGCTCAATCAACTTACCCAATTTCGCCTCCTGTTCGACGTGCGCGTGGGGCAGCGCACCAGCCTCTTCGCCGGTCCGGTGGGCAACGTACTCGTCTCCCGCCTCACACGCGAGGGCACCATCGGCTCCAACATTATGCCCTACACTCAATTCGACGAAACCATCGGCGATACCAACGTAAAAATGTGGACGGGTTTTAACGCGGGTATTCGGTTTTAATTACGCATCCTACGACTCCCAGCCGTAGAACGCATCCACAACAAAAATTATGCTCCTCAAAATAGGGGTACACCCCTCCCATGCTCATCTCTAGTACGATGATTCATCAGAAATCACCCGACGAATACAGGTCGAACGCAATAGGCACCGATTGCAATCACCTGTGATGTCGAATCACATTCACCGACTTTTTAAAACTTTTTAAACCATGAAATCCTTCTTATTTGGAATTCTATTTTTATTTACCACTTTCTTTACATTCGCCCAACACGAAACCCTCTTCGGCAAAGCCCGCGTGGTAGGTGGCTTCGGCGGCACCATTACGGAGTTTGGTTTGAATAACAGCTTGCAAACCTCCTACGGTGGCGGAGGCGGCATCGTCATCGGCGGGGCGTTTCTGGGCGCGTATGGCTTGGGCAGCGTGGACCTGGGCGACGTGCTCGAAGGCAACAACATTGACAAAGTAGAACTCGGTCACGGCGGTTTGTGGCTGGGCTACACCTACCAACCATACAAATTGCTCCACCTGTTTTCCTCCGCCAAAGTGGGCTGGGGTGCGGTCAACATTGACACTAACAACTTTGACCCCTTCGACGGCAACTCTGATCAGGTGTTCGTGCTCACACCCGAACTGGGCTTGGAACTCAACATTTTCCGCTGGTTTCGCGTGGCAGGCGGCTTGGGCTACCGCTGGGTCAACGGCACCGATGGCGGGAATTTGTATGAAAACGAAGACTTTTCCGGGCTGGTAACCAATTTGACGCTGCGCTTCGGCTGGTTCGGCAATCGCCGGTTCTAAGGGTGTGATAGTGTAATGATGCGATAGTATTATAGCGCACCCAGTACACTTTAATACTATAACACCAAAACACCATCTCAACAGAACACCACTAAATTTATTAACATGAAAACAATCAAAAATTTTTTAATTGTACTCCTTAGCGCAACGGCATCTTTACTATTGCCTGGCTGCTTCTTTAATTTTGATGATAACGACTTTCGGGGCTGCCTGGACGGCGACGGTTCCATTATAACCGAAGAATTAAGCCTGTCGAATTTCAACGGCATTGAATTGAAAATTGCAGCGGATGTATTCATCCGACAAGGTTTGGAACAGGAAGTCCTGATCGAAGGGCAAGCCAATCTGATTGACGAAATTGCACGCGATGTGCGCAACGGCATTTGGCGCATCGAAGCTGACCGCTGCCTGGATTTTGACAGCGACGATCTGCGCATTTTTATCACCCTGCCGGAGGTGGAGGTCTTGCGACTGTTTGGTTCGGGCGATATTGTGAGCGAAAACGTGCTGGTGACGGACGATATAGAACTAAGCATCAACGGCTCCGGTGATATGGATCTGGCACTGGATGCCGACGACATCAACGCCCGAATATCCGGCTCCGGCGAGTTGATCCTGGAAGGGCAGGCGGATGTGCTGAATTTTGCGGTGAGTGGCTCGGGCGATCTGCGGGCGTTTGGTCTGCAAACCAAAATTGCCAACATCAGCATCAGCGGTAGCGGCGACGCAGAGGTGCGCGTATCTGACGAACTGGAGGTGCGCATCAGCGGCTCCGGCGACGTGTTTTACAAAGGCAACCCCCGTGTAAATAGCCGCGTCAATGGCTCCGGGCGCGTGGTGAATGCAAATTAGGGTTGATGGGTTGATGTGGGACGTGTTCAACCCATCAACCTTTCAACCTTTTTCAGATTTGATATAAATCTCTTCGTCTTTATATTTCGACGGGCAATTTACTAATAAATCTGTAGCGACAAAGGTATCTCCTTTCATCTTGCCGGTCACCACAATTTGCTCCGACAGTTCAAAATCTTGTGGTTTGCTCGCCAGCAGCACCACCTTGCGCTCCTCGCCCTTCGTATCTTTGATGTAAAAACTAAAATAATTCGGGTCTTTTTCGGGGTTCATACAACATTTCCTTATCTTTTGACAACTGCCCGGCAATTTTCACTTTTTCCCCCGTGCGGCTCGCCTCGACAAAGGTGCCATAGGTACTCACCTCCTTCGCCGTACTGGTGAGCAACACAATGGCAACGGCAATCATCGCAATCGCCACGATATAGATTTTTTTCATTTCTTGCAATTTTACACAAAATATAGTAAAATCGGCGGTCTGTTGGTGTTGGAGTGGTCAAATTGTTGTCACAAAAGTGACAAGTTCAAGGCTCAAGGGTTCAAAAGATGAAACAGCATTCTTTACAAAAACTTAATCTGCGCCACGCCTTTGCTTTTTTCCAACAGCATTATTTTTGTTTCAAATACCAAGTATGTCGTTGGTCAAGCAATTGCAACAAGCCGATTGGAATGCCTTCCAGGAATTGTACCGGCAGTACCACGCCAAAGTCTATCACTTTGTTGTAAAACATTCTAATCATTCCATCCAGGCGGAAGACCTCACCCACGATATTTTTCTGCGGCTTTGGGAAAAACGCGCCACCCTTTCCGCCGAAGTGCCCCTTGAAGCGCAGTTATTTGTAATAGCCCGTAACGTTGTCATCAATCATTACAAACGCGAGGTATTAAAACAAAAAGTGTACAACAATTTACCGATAGAAAAGCCCGATTTCAACAACCCGGACGACGACCTTCCATCCGAAACCATTACCCAACTCCACACTGCCATTGAAGCCCTGCCACCCAAACGCCGCCAGATTTTCAAAATGAGCAAACTCGACGGACTCACCTACGAAGAAATCGCCCAAACCCTCGCCATCTCTAAAAGCACCGTAGAATCCCAAATGGTGAAAGCCCTCAAATTCCTGCGCGAGCGCGTGACACACCTGCCGTTTTTCTGACTTGTACCGGCGAGCTTTAGTCGCTGACGTAAAACTTTTAAAAATTTTCCTTTTTCGAGTAAAGGTATTTTCCTGCCCGATTGTATTCCCTTTTGTAAAACAGTTAGAAAACCGAACAAGCCGGTCAGAATGATAGACAAAGCCTTATTGGACAAATTTCGCAGCGGTGCGTGTACGCCCGAAGAGTTGGCACAACTAAAAGCCTATTTCGAGCAGGAAGATGTATCGGCATTGGAAAATAGCTTGCAAGCAGATTGGGATGACCTGAACGACCTCCCTCCTTTACCTCAAGCGGTGAATCAACGCATCTGGCAACGTTTGGAGCGATCCGTTCAGGACAAACCCACTGCGGTCATCCGACATTTGCAACCCACCTGGAAACCATGGCACAAGGTGGCGGCAGCTATATTGCTTCTCTTCGCAACGGCAAGCATTTATTGGCTATTGCAACAATGGAACAGCGCGGAAACAGTCATTGTAGCAAACACGACGGATGCCCCAATGCAAATTACGCTCGAAGACAGCTCTGCCATTTGGCTCAGCGAAGGCAGCACGATTCAATACCAACAACCTTTTTCAAAAAAGAAACGGGATATTTTCTTGAAAGGGGAAGCGTTTTTTGAAGTGGCGAAAGATTCTCTGCGTTCTTTCACTGTGTTTGCAGGCGGTTTCAGCACCACCGCACTGGGTACTTCTTTTAATATTCGCGCTTTTGAAGATAGCAGCGATGTAAAAATTGCGCTCGTCACCGGCAAAGTCGGGGTAAGCCGCTTGCGCGACGGGAAGCCACAACCGCAGCACGAACGCATCCTGACACCCGGCAAGCAACTGCGCTATAATTTTAAAAACCAAAATGTGGTGGTAGAAAACTTCAATTCTACCGTTACTTTAGCCTGGCGCGAAGGCAAATGGGTGTTTGATAATGAATCCCTGGCAACGGTTTTGCAGCGTCTGGAAAAACAATATCAGGTTGATATTCAATTTGATGCAAAAAAGTTAAGCCAATGTTTTATCCGCACCAGTTTTGACAAAACCGAAAGTTTAAAAAATATTTTAACCGTACTACAATTCTCCGACCATCTGGAGTTTACACAGCGCGGCAGCACCTACGCAGTCACTGCCGGTAGCACCTGTGAGTAAAAATCGGCTGTAAAATCAAGTTTCCCTTGACACTCATGCACCTGAGCGTGGCAACTGCCCTGCTCCGGCTGGGAGAGCTTTTATTCTGATAATTTTCAAAATCACTTGTATGAAAACGAAGTTGACATTGTATCGAATTTTTCAACGCTGGCAAGTGCCGCTGCTCATTACAATCTTTGTGTTGCAGGCAAGCACTGCCCTACAAGCCCACGCGCAAGACGAACCCGCCGTGAGCCTCCACCTGAAAAACGCGCCGATTACCAAAATCTTCGCCGCCATTGAAGAACAAACCGACTACACCTTCACCTACAGCCAGAAACAACTGAGCGAACTCCGCATTCCACGCATCCGCTTCAAAGCCGAAAAACTGCAAAACGTGCTGCGCTACCTGGAAAGCCAGGTGCCGCTGGAGTTTATGATCCTCAATAAATCCATCGGCGTAAAGGTGAAGCCCGCTCCCGCAAAACGCTCCAACTCCACCGGCGACCGCGAAGCCAACCAAACGCCGGTTTTCAACATTCCCATCACCGGCAAAGTGACCGACGGTGCTACGGGCGAGCCGCTCGCGGGCGCTACCGTGCAAGTAAAAGGCACCAGCATAGGTACTACCACCGACGCAGCAGGCAACTTCTCGCTTTCTATGCCGAATGATGCCAAAATGCTGCTCATTTCTTACCTCGGCTACCGCACGGCAGAAGTAGCGGTGAGCAATCAAACCCAATTGGATATACAGATGGAAAAAGATGCTACCGCGATTGGTGAGGTAGTGGTAGTGGGCTATGGTACACAGTCTAAAGCGGCTGTAACAGGCTCCGTGGTGCAATTGAAAAACCGCGACATCAAAGATTTTCCGATCACCAGCTTTGAGCAGGGTTTGGCAGGTCAGCTACCGGGGGTGCAGGTATTGCAGACAACAGGTACACCAGGAGGCGGTATGTCCATTCGGGTTCGGGGTATTGGTTCTATTTCTGCCAATAACGACCCACTTATTGTGATTGACGGTTTCCCTGTTTCAAATAGTTACAATACATCCGGTGTGCAGGGCTCCAGACCGTCTAACGCAACCCGTCGGGAAACACCTCAAAATCCGCTCAGTACCATCAATCCGAATGACATTGAATCGGTCGAAGTATTGAAAGATGCAGCAGCGGCGGCTATCTATGGTTCGCGCGGTTCTAACGGCGTTATCTTGATTACAACCAAAAGAGGAAGCAAAGGAAAACCTCAAATTGACTTCAATACATATCACGGCATTCAGCAGGTGACCCAGACCTACGAAATGGCAGATGCCTACGAAGCGGCGGAACTATCCGCTCTTGCTGTGAATACCACTTGGGTGGAAAGTGGTCCGAATCGCTCTGCCAATGACCCGAATAGCGCAAGACCTTCCAATTTACAAATCCCACCCATCTTTTTGCCTTATTTGAGAAAAGAACCCGGCTTGACCAACACCGACTGGCAGGATGCCATTTTTCAGGAGGCACCCATTCAAAATTATGAATTGTCGGTACGAGGAGGCAACGACAATGTACAATACTTTGTTTCCGGTAATTATTTTGACCAGGAGGGTATCGTAATAGAATCTGGCTTTAAGCGCTATGCGCTTCGATTTAACCTGGAAAGCAAATTGTCTGATAGAGTGCGGCTTTCCGTTAATTTTAACCCGTCTTTTTCCGACAACGACCTGGTATCCGCTGAAAATCCTTACTTTGTAGATGGTATCGTCAATAATGCTTTTATGACTTTCCCCGTTTTTCCGGTGTATAATGAAGACGGAACCCTGGCGGTAAATAAGCAAAATACGCTTGGCTTATCCACCGTACCCGCTGAAAATCCGGTTGCCTTAGCCAAATTGATAGAAGACCGTTTAGAACAATTCCGAACCATTGGCGGTGCAGCCTTGGAGGTTGACCTTTTACAAGGTTTAAAATTCAAGACGTATTTAGGTGCTGATATCAATACTTTTAGACGGGGTTACTATCGCCCCTCTACGATTGGCAACAATGGCGTGCCTGCTCCTACAATTCCAACGGCGCGTTCCTTCACGTCCAGAACTTTAAACTGGATTTCGGAAAATACACTTACGTATGCTACCACGATTGCCAATAACCATAACTTGAACTTGCTGGCAGGCTATTCTGTACAGCGCGAAAATATCAATCGGAACTCTCTTTTTGCCACCAACTTTCCAAATGATTTAGTCACCACGCTTAATGGGGGTCAGGTTACTTCCGGCGCTTCCAACATTGAAGAATGGATGCTGATTTCTTACATCGGGCGATTAACTTACGATTATAAAAATAAATACCTGTTATCAGCTTCCATCCGTCGCGACGGCTCTTCTCGTTTTGGTAACAACAACAAATGGGGCTATTTCCCCTCGGTTTCAGCAGGATGGCGTATCAGCGAAGAAAGTTTTTTACAAAATTCTTCCTGGTTGAGCGAAACGAAATTGCGCGCAAGCTATGGGCAAACGGGTAATTTTGAAATCCCAAACTATGGCTCCATCTCTTTATTAGACCCATCCAATTATCCCATCGGCGGGAATACAAATGCCAATGGCTTAGCAACTTCCAATGCACCCAATCCAGATTTATCTTGGGAGAAGCGAGAGATGATCAATGTAGGACTTGACTTGGGCTTATTCAATAATAAACTCAATGTGACGGCAGATTACTATGTTGCCAACACGAAAGACTTACTGCTCAATGTTCCCGTACCAGGTCTGACCGGATTTTCTACCGCTTTGCAAAATATTGGTGCGGTGCGAAACACAGGTATCGAATTAGGACTATCTACCAATCTCAAGCTTGGCAATGCCATCAATTGGAATGCTTCTGCGAATTTTTCAACCAACCAAAATGAAGTGACCGCTTTAGGTCAAAATGGCGATCCAATCATCGCAAACGGAGGTGTGAATGGCACGCATATCACGCGAATCGGCAGCCCGATTGGCTCGTATTATGGTTACAAAGTATTGGGTACATTCAATAATCAGGCAGAATTAGATGCTTATCCACATTTTAGTAGTAGTAGAATTGGTGACTTTAAATTTGAGGATGTCAACAAAGATGGAAAACTCGATGCCAATGACCGCACGGTACTGGGCAATTTTTTCCCGGATTATACCTTCGGCATTTCCAACACGTTCACCTTCAAAGGGCTTGATTTGAGCTTTTTTATACAAGGTGTGCAAGGAAATGAGATACTTCACCTGAGCCAGCGATACCTCACCGCTTTCGGATTTGGCAATGTTACCCAAGACGCTTATGACAATGCCTGGCGCTCCGCAGAAAATCCAGGGAACGGGCGGATACACCGAGTGGTGAGAACGGTTACAGGTAGTTCTAACCAGGTATCGACCTACATGATTGAAGATGGCTCGTATGTGCGGGTACGCAACATTACACTCGGCTATTCCTTACCTAAGAACTTGGTAAATAAAGCCAAACTTGAGAATGCCAGAATTTACTTTACCACTCAAAATCCATTCACTTTTACAAAATACCCAGGCTATAATCCGGAAGTAAACCAACGCCCGGAGGATGCCCTCACGCAAGGCGAAGACTACGGCACTTACCCGCTGGCAAAATCTTTTGTATTGGGTCTTAATTTAACCTTTTAGTAAACCGCAAAATGTAAAATGTAAAATCTAAAATGTAAAAGTACCACGCTCCCGTGTACAAACGCATTTTAAGTCGAAGGTTTATTTTTAAGTATTACTTAAATCATAAAAAATGAAAAATTTAATATTTATCATAACTATTGGTTTTTTCTTACTAAGCGCTTGTAGCGAAGAAGAATTGGACTTGGCACCGGTTTCCAACGCCAATGCGGCTGATTTTTACAAAACCGCTAAAGATTTTAATCAGGCAGTACTGGCTACCTACGATATTTTACAATCGAGGTCGCAATACGGTCATTTTTTTATCTTTTTCATGGAATCCCGCTCCGACAATGCCGATGTGGAAGACATCATCAAAGGCGTAGGAGATGAAGGCAATATTGATTTATTCAGAGAAATTCCAACCAGTCCGATTCTGAACAACACCTGGATTAGCTGCTACGCCGGTATTCAACGCTGCAATACCGTGCTGGATCGGATTGACAACATTACAATGGATGAAAAAGAAAGAGCCATCCGCAAAGGCGAAGTGAAGTTCATCCGAGCACTGACGTATTTCAACCTGGTGCGTATCTGGGGCGATGTGCCGTTGGTCACAAAGGAATTTACAAACATCAATGAGTCTTACGATTTAGGTAGAACGCCTGTGAATGAAGTATATACCCTGATTATCAAAGACTTACAAGAAGCCGCCGAAGCCCTGCCGCTCACTTTTCCTAAAACGGAAGTAGGTCGCGCTACAAAAGGTACTGCTTTGACCTTGCTGGGTAAAGTGTATCTGACCCGTAAAAATTATCAGGAAGCAGTGAACACACTCCGCCAAGTCATCACCTCTGGTACGTACACCTTGCTACCCAACTACGCCGATGTATTTGATATTAACAAAGAAAATGGCGCAGAATCCATTTTTGAAATTCAGTTTCTGAAAGGAGGCTTAGGCGAAGGCGGTATCCACTCGCGTTTGACAGCACCATTAGGCAATTCTACCTTAACGGGTGGCGTTGGCAATGGCATTGGCGATAATTTGCCTACTGCCAATTTGTTAGCACAATTTGACTCTACCGATACACGCCTGCCAGTGACCATCGGCAGACTACCGGACAAGCGCCTGCACACGAATAAGTATTTGGACAAACCGTTCCAGCTCAATGACGATGGACGCAACGTAATCGTACTCCGCTATGCCGATGTGATCCTCCTACTCGCAGAAGCCCTCAACGAACTGGGCTATATCGCCGGCGGCGAAGCTTTTACACTGCTCAATCAAATCCGCACCCGCGCCAAAGCAAAGACGTACACCGCTACTGATTTGCCCGACCAGGCAACCTTCCGACTCGCTATGGAGAAAGAACGCCGCCTCGAGCTGGCACTGGAAAACCACCGCTGGTTTGACCTGCTCCGTACCGGCAGAGCCCTCGAAGTAATGAACCAATATCCCGAAACCCGTACCGTACGCACTGTGAAAGCATACCAACTGGTGTTCCCCATACCGCAAAGCCAGGTGGATGTGAACCCAGGTAAAATGACACAAAATCCAGGCTACTGATGAATGTAGGTGGATGTGCTGAGGCCATCCACTTCCGCTACAATGCAACGAACAAACACCGAACCGCAACGGAGCACGATCAGTCTTGCTGCTCTAACCTCTGACTTCTTCAAAAAAGGCGGATGCCGAAAAGCCTTATAATAGAGTAGGTAATAAATTTGAAAAAAGAAATCATGAAAACATTAAAAAAGTTCTATTCATTAGAAAAAATTTTTCTTTTGGCTTTATTTATTATCAGTCTTTTAAAAAACGAATGTGTGAATGCACAAACAGGAAATTTTTCTAATATAATTTTTACTAATGTAGTAGATGGATCAAAGATAAATTTGTTTGGTAGTCAATATTTCGTAGGAGTTAACCCAAATACTTTGTTATTTACAATTCCTGATAATTCGGGTACTCAATTTGTATTTCAAAACCTGAATCAGAAAAACTTATTCAATATTCAAAACAGTGGTAATGTTGGCATAGGTATTAATAATCCGATTGCTCGCTTACATACGGTAGCCAATTCAAATGACCCATCAAGTAGAATTGCACAATTTCAAAGATTGGGAACGGGCGCTGCTGGCAATGGGATACTTTTCATACATGGGGGCAATTTGCTTGATTATAACGGATTGATCAGAACTGGAGATAGCGGAATATTTTTTGATAATGATGGGAATGCTTCCTTAGATAATGACGGTTTGGTTATTGGTCCATGGTCAGGTAAACAAGCTGGGATCAAAATCATGGAGGATGGTAATGTTGGTATTGGCACGCCTTCACCAGGCACAAAGCTCGAAGTAGCCGGTCAAATAAAAATCACGGGCGGCTCCCCGGGTGCTGGGAAAGTGCTTACAAGTGATGCCAGTGGATTAGCATCATGGACAACCGCTGCTAGTAGCCAATGGACC
>Ga0224722_1001668_pt1 | contig 12190 bp, 13 predicted proteins | sample Balambano_FR1_Me_FD_161646 | JGI IMG/M metagenome (GOLD analysis project Ga0224722, IMG submission 161646) | Freshwater sediment microbial communities from Lake Towuti, South Sulawesi, Indonesia - Balambano_FR1_MetaG | ecosystem: Environmental > Aquatic > Freshwater > Lake > Sediment | place...
ATATCAAGCGGTTGCTTACCCTTCTACTGATGTGTGTCGCAGGCTCGGTAATCGCCTCACGTGGGGCGGATATGTTCTTCAAAAGTTGTACCGCAACTCCCTCGAAGCCTTGACCTCAGCCAGCGCACTGACCGCCTCACTCGCCTTCTTCTAACTCTATTGGGGGTTGCCCTTCGATAGAGATTGTCGGTAGGTCATCCACTTGAACCGTGTCACCGGGGTACAGTTTTCGTCCGCGTCGGTTGTCTGCCTCGCCGTTTACCAGAATGGTGGCTTCGGCAAGCAGAGCTTTTACCTGCCCTCCGGTATCCACCACTCCGGCTAACTTTAAGAACTGCCCCAGCGTAATGTATTCATCTCGAATGGTTACTGTCTCGCGGCTCATGGTCTTGTTTCCTACTTGGCTAACTCCCACAGAGCATAGGCATAGATTTTTGCACACAGGATAAGACGTTCCACGGAGAAGCGTTCATCGGCTTGGTGTGCCACCTCTGGGTCGCCGGGGAGTGCCGCGCCAAAAGCAACCCCAATGGGAGCAACAGTGGTCGCATAGGTGCGCCCCCCCATCGTGCGCGGCTCCTGCATATCCCCGGTACACTCACGGTAGACACGAAGCAGGGTGGTTACAGGTTCCGCCGTCGGGGGAACATAGAGAGCCGGAGTATGGTGCAGTTCGATAACTTTCCAACCCGTTGTCGCCAGCGAATCGGTAAACTTTTGGATGGTTTCCGCCCCGTCCCATGTCGCCGGGTAACGGATATTGAACGTCAGGTGCATGACTCCGTGGTCTGCCATTACTATCCCCAAGTTCGAGGTGAGCGGGGTGGTTATTTCATCCTTGCCCGCAATTCCCACGGTACTCCCATCGGTGGCACTACGGGTTGCCGCATCGCAGAGGAGAGCAGCATCGGTGGGCGCGACTCCATAGGCATCGGTCAGAGCGTTCATCAGGAGAGTTGCCGCATTGACTCCGAGAAACGGACGTGCCGCATGCGCCGATTTGCCATAACCAAACACATAGAGAACATCGCCATTGTACTCTGTGCGTATTCCCTCAGCCCCTGCGAGCGATTCCGCAAACTTTTGCAGTGCCGCAGACTCCCCTGTAAAGAGCGCAAAGGCTTCGTCGGGAACCATGTTCGGGCGCATCCCGGCGGAAAAACCCTCCAAGCGAACTCCCTCGTGAACTGTGGGAATTACTCGCTCCACTACTGCGGTAAATGAGCCTTTTTCGGCATAGACCACTGGGAAGGTGGCATCGGGGGTGAAGGCATAGGTCGGTTTGGGCTGTCCCGCCGCGCCAAAATAGTGTTCCATACACTTCCAGTTGGACTCTTCATCGCACCCAAAGATAAGCCGGATTTTTCGCGACAAGGTGATACCATGCTTTGCGGCGACATCCATGACTGCCTTCGCCCCGAAGAGTGCTGCGACGGTCGGTCCCTTATCATCGGCGGAACCACGTCCATAGAGATAACCCTCTTTGATTTCCCCGCCCCACGGGTTCATTGTCCATCCAGAACCGATAGGAACTACATCTAAATGCCCCAACATCCCGATAATCTCCTCCCCGGAACCGAACTCGGCATGACCGGCATAGCCGCCAAAGTTCTCGGTTTGCATCCCCAGTTCGGCACACAAGGCGAGGGTATGCTCCAGGGCATCGGCAACCGCACGACCAAAAGGCGCGTTCTCGCCCACGGTCTCGGTATCGGCAACACTGGGAATCTGGACGACGTTTTGTGTCGCTTTGATAATCTGTTCTTGGTGGGCATCTACCCACTGTTCTAACTCAATTTTCACAGTTTTACGGCTCTTTCTAACGTTTTACAGAAACTTTTGCCCGTTACAAAAAGATTTTTGGCTCGAAATATGATGACCTATTCCCTTTTGGTCAAACATCTGTTAATATGGCGTTGTTGTAACGGTATTCCGAGACAACACTTTGAGAGGAGAAACTCGAACATGGTTAAGCGTTTATCGTTTATTCTCGCGGTTATCGCAATGTTGGGTCTGGTCTTTACGACTGGTTGTGCACCAGAAGGTGGCGAAGCAGGTGGTGAAGCCGCTGCTGGTGGCAAGATGGAAGAGGGCGGTAAGATGGAAGCCGCACCCGCTGGCGCACCCGCCGCAGGTGCTCCGGCAGGCGCACCCGCAGGTGCCCCTCCGGGACCGGGTGGTAGCAAGTAGTTCTTTACTATAGACTTGCGTTACCCATACCGACCCGCTTTGCGGGTCGGTTTCATTTTGCCTCTCCCTACCCAAAAAACGCTCCCAACTGCTTCCCCACCTGCGCTATCGCCTCACTCCCCCGATGTGCCGCTGTCCAACGTGGGTCATGTACTCCTTTGGTGTAGACACAGACCGCGAGTGTTTGCCCCCCCTGTTGAATCAATCCTGCATCGTTGCGAACCCCAGTCACTTCGCCCGTTTTACGTTGGAAAGTGAAGGGGGGAACGGGTTGCTGTAGAGTCTCGGCATACGGGTTGTAGTCCAAATAGCGCGGCAGTTTCTCGGTGTCACGCACCAGTGCCATTCGGCGAAGCACCTCCGCGCAAACCGTAGTATTTCCCACCCTCCCCTCGGCTAAAAGTTGTACCAAGTGCATCATATCCCGTGGAGTTCCGGTGGCGGTGTGCGGAGGATCATCCGGGGCAAGGGTGAAACGAATCGGGCGATGAATCCGTGTCTCCGCCATTCCCCATTCGTTCTCCATGCGTTGATTGACCGCCGACGGTCCCCCAACTGCCGCCAGACACAGGTTCGATGCCGTGTTATCAGAAACCATAATCGTCAGTGTCGCAAGGTCTGCAAGGGAAAACGACTGCCCAATAGATAGGTGCGCCAGCACGCCTGAACCACCTGTAAGCGACTCTGGGGTAATAGTCACCTTCTGTTGGGGGTCTAATTCTCCCGCATCGGCTTGTCGGAAAAGTTCAGCAACAATCGCGATTTTAATCACGCTTGCCGTGGGAAACACGACATCTGCATTATAGAAAACGGTCTCTCCGGTGGGGAGGAAGGTTGCCGCAACCCCCAACACCCCTCCCTGCAACGACTCCTCAATCTGTACAAAGGCTTCGTTCCACATCATGCCTCAGTTCCTCAGTCTTTATCGTCGTCTTTATCGTCGTCGGAATCGTCCGTCGTCCCATCAGTTGCCTCGTTGGTTGCTTTTGCTGCTGGCTTTTTGCGGCGAGAACGAGATGCCGTTTTTGGCTTTTCTGCTTCGGTGGCTTCTTCCTCGTCCTCTTCCACCTCAATCACATAGGGGGAGGGATTTACCACATCCGCGATACTGGGCAGGGGACCGGTCAAGGGGCTTTGCAGGAGTGCCAGAGCCTCTAATTTTCGTGCGGAGTCCAGTTGGGCTAACTCCTCCGTGCTTTCGGATTGCATGGAGGAGGCTTGTCTTGCCCGTGTCTCTGCCCATTCGCGTAATCGTTCGATACCCTCTTGCATGGTCACAGAGAGTGGAACTGATTCTCGAATCGTTTTCACCAGGTCTTCTGTTGTCAATTCGCGCATCCCATCATGGAACGCACTAAAGAGCGACCCAATCACTGCCTGCTCGATTTCCGCCCCTGAGTATCCGGCAGATTCCCTGCCCAGTATTCCCAAATCAAACTTAGCCGGGTCGCGTTTGCGCTTCTTTAGGTGAATCGCGAATATCTCCTTACGCTCCTCATAGGCAGGTAGGTCTACAAAGAAGATTTCATCGAAACGCCCCTTCCGCATCAGTTCGGGGGGAAGTTGCGTGACATCGTTACTGGTTGCCACCACAAAACACGCTGCCTTCTTCTCCGAAAGCCATGTCAAGAAGGTCGAGAAGACTCGGCTGGTAGTTCCTCCATCGGTAGAACCGGAACTCTGCGTTCCCGAAAGCCCCTTTTCAAGCTCATCTATCCAGAGAATACAGTTATGAGTCACAATTCCGTTTGCAATAAATGTGTGAGGGCTATCACAAACGAGGTCATAGACGTATTCAGGTGTCGGCAAGGTTTCTACGGTCTTTACAGGACTCCATGTGATGGGGGCTTCTGCCAACAGGCATAGCTGGTGTAGAGACTGCGGCATCGTTCCTTGTGTCATTGCTTCTGCTTCTAACTCTGATAGAATAGAGCGAAGCCGATGCCGATTAGGGTGTGCTTCTCCGGTCTCGTACCGATGCAGTAGGGACGAGGAAGTTAAAGCTAACTTATTTGAAGACACCCCCAACTCTCGACGTAATTGGCGCAGGAGTTCTCCCACAGGAATGGTGTCAGTCCGACTTTTCGCCTGTGCTGGTGGTGTGGCTTGTAGCCAATCTTCCATTTTTTCACGACGGCACGGATGCTCACTTCCTATCTCAGCGATAAATTTTATGACATTGTAGTAACCTGTGACTTCGATATTGGCACTGTGAGGATTTGTTGTAAGAAAGCCAATACGTTGGAGAACAGAGCGTAGTAAACGATTTTGTTCTTTCCGCTTCGCTGTAAGGGTCACTTTAGGATCGGCATCCACAGGATTAGAAATGCAACCATCGCCATCGAAATATCCCCGAACGAATGCTATTAGTACCGATGGTGGCAGAGTTAGCAGATGCTTTCTCAGTTCACGTAGGAAAAGAGCAAGTAGGCGGGAGTCTGCATAGGTAACATGACAAGGACGGAATTGGCTGTCGGCATTTGTCCCACTTAATTGGGGCGAACTCTTCCCTGTCTCGGCAATTCGAGTTTGTGCAATTAGCCCGAAGAGTTGCTCAAGCAGTGTAGCAAAGCGACAATGCAAGAATTTTTCAGTGTTAACAAACCCGATACGATTTCGCTTGCCAATAAACCCGTCACTTTCGATTAGCCCTAACAGGTATCCCAAATCTGATGAGATAGTTTCAGGCAATTTACATAGTTTACTGTCTGTTGTCCCACCTCTCCCAAGGACGAAACGTTCGATATGATTCCACTTGGGATACACCAGACGATTTTGCAACTCCCCTATTTTGACGTACTCTCTTCCCTTTTTCGCACGGAATCGTCTTTGGGAAGTAACCACTTCTTGCCATGCAAATTGCAGGGTATTAGGCGCGTAGAGACGTGTTTCCTCAGGTAAGAATGCCACCGTCTTAAAATCCGCCTCCTGTATTGGTAGGCGATTAGGAACAGCAACACAGTCGTCGGTTTGCAAATTATCTGTGCGTACCCAGTGAAGTTTGCCGTTGCGGAGAACAGGATGTAGGTGGTTACTCGTCGCCTCTAACTCACCATGTTGCAGGCGAACCCGAAACAGGTCAGGAGCCGGACGGCGTGTCACAGCACGAACATTTACCGGGCGGATTTGCCACTGCTCATCCATTCCCAATACGGAGAGATGCTCTGGTGGATTGTTGTATAACGTGGCAATAGGCACTTCGCTTCCATCCGCCAGAGTAATGCGGGTATCGCCAGAGACACAGGGAGCCACTGATTCGGCGGTGGCGATGGCACGGCGCATATTCTCTTCCGAGGAACCGACTATCCCAGAGAAAACCTTGCCAATATCCAAGCGTAACAGGGGTAGTTTCCAAAGTGAGGCGATGGCTTTCGCGGTCAGCGACTTCCCGGAACCCTGCACCCCCAAGAGAAGCATCCCCCGTGGTTCGGGCAGACCATAATCGCGAGCTTCTTTACTGAAGGAGGCGGTGCGTTGCCGAAGCCACTCTTTAAGCAGGTCTAAGCCACCCACATCGGCAAAGGCTTCGTTCTGACGGTAGTATTCCAATATCCCCGACTTGCGGATAATCTGCTCTTTCTCGCCCAAAATCACATCAATATCAAATGTCTTCTTTTCTACCAACGACTTCGCGAAGACGTTCTCGGCTTCAATGGAGGTCAGACCGGACGCGGCTTGCAAGACCTGCTCCCGCTCCTGTGGAGAGAGATTGGTAGCCAAGCGCGGGTCATCCTTAACTGCTTGAATCACCCCTTCGAGCAACCGGTCTAATTCCGCAACGGTCGGCAGTTTATAATCCACCACGGTTATCTCTTTTTCCAGTTCGGGGGGAAGTTTGAGAATAGGAGAGAGGATAATCAGGTGTTTGAACGAGGACTTCAGCATGTAGATGAGGTCACGTAAACGGCGTGTCACGGCGGCATCGGAGATAAACGGGTGGAAGTCTTTGAGGACAAAAACGTGTTGATCGGGGGCGTTTAACACATAGTCGAGGGCGGCTAATGGGTCTCGCGAGGCGACATTGCCCGCCATTCCTGTGGTGAATGTCCACAAGACCATGGTTTTTCCGCGACGCTGACAGATTTCGCGCAGGGTCTCTTCGACGCGACGCTCTTCCCATGAGACGATATAAACCAGTGGATAGCGGGCGCGAATGAGGGTTTCTAATTCAATTTCAACCGGGGGTCGTTCTTCCGACACAGAGGATGCTCCTTGCGGTATTTTCCCTATTATAGCCTACAATTGCTTTTCCGTACTGCTCTGTTGTGCCGGAAAACATTGCAGAAAATTTGCGGGTTTGGGAAAGGCGTGCTATAACGTTAGGGCTATCTGGTAGGGAAGGCTGACTTCCCGCCAGTTGTTGCTATTATTAGCAGAAAACTATATCTCAAATGGCAGAGGCAAAACCTCTGCGCCAAAGTCCGATAGAGTGTCGGTGGATTGCTGTGCGCTTTTGTCGGAACTGGAGGAAATATCTGTGGCGAAAAAATCTCTGATTGAGAAGGCAAAACGCCCGCAAAAGTTCAAGGTGCGCGAGTACAATCGCTGTAACCTGTGTGGGCGGGCAAGTGGATATATTCGGAAGTTCGGTCTGTGCCGATGTTGCTTCCGCGAGATGGCGCACAAGGGAATGCTTCCCGGTGTCACGAAGTCCAGTTGGTAAGGAGAAAGAACAATGGTAATCTCTGACCCGATTGGCGACCTGCTGACCCGGATTCGGAACGCTTCCGCCGCCAATCACGATTCCCTCGAACTGCCGGATAGCAAAATCAAGCGGGAAGTCCTGCGGATTTTGCAAGCCGAAGGCTTCATTAAGTCTTACGACGTTATTCCCGATACACCGCAAAACCGTATCAAGGTGACACTGAAGTATGGGCAAGAGTTGGGGCAAAAGCGTATCCCGGTTATCCGAGGGATTAAGCGTGTCTCCAAGCCCGGTCTGCGTGTCTATGCCACCAAGGATGATATTCCTTTGGTGCAACGCGGTATCGGTGTGGCGATTCTGACCACCTCCCGTGGCGTGATGACGGGCAAGCAAGCCCGTCGCCTCGGTATTGGTGGTGAAGTCCTCGCCTACGTTTACTAATCCCTTTTCCGAAATTGGGTGTATAACACACGCAATCGGTGATCGCGACTCCGCACGGACAAGGCTGTTTCCTTGCCCTGTGTTGGAGGGAGTTAACCGGAGGTATTTCTATGTCTCGTATTGGACGACAACCTATTCCCCTACCAAATGGGGTCACTGTTAAGGTAGATGCAGATGGGCGAGCGACTGTTACCGGTCCCAAGGGGACACTGGTAAAGTCCCTTTCCCCAGAAATGAACATCGAAATTGAAGGTAGTCAAGTCGTTGTCACACGACCTACCGACCAAGACCGACACCGTGCTTTGCATGGCTTGACCCGAACCCTGCTGAACAACATGATTGTGGGAGTTTCGCAAGGCTATGAGAAAGTGCTGAACGTGACCGGGGTTGGTTTCCGTGCGGCGGTGAATGGCAAAACCCTGCAACTGACGGTGGGATACTCGCACCCGGTCAATATCGAACCGCGTGAAGGTGTCTCTTTCAAGGTGGAGCAGGACACCTCGCGTATGCCGATTATCACGGTGCAGGGAATTGATAAGGAAATGGTCGGACAGATGGCGGCAGAAGTCCGCAAAGTACGACCCCCGGAACCCTACAAGGGGAAAGGGATTCGCTACTCCACCGAAGTTATCCGCCGCAAGGTCGGAAAATCGGGTAAAGCCGGTGGTAAGGGCGGTAAGAAAAAGTAATCTGAGAACGTGTCTTCAATGAGGTATCCGGTTGGCAATCGGAGCCGTTAAAGGACAAAAACAATGCAATATAATCGAAATGTCGCACGTAAGCGACGGCATGAACGTGTGCGTCGGCGTGTTGCCGGGACAGCAGAACGTCCCCGCCTCAATGTCTATCGCTCTAACCTGCATATCTATGCACAGGTTATCAATGACGACGCAGGGCATACCCTCTGTGCCGCCTCTACCATGGACCCGGCTATCCGCGAAGCGGTGAAGGGGTACAATGTGGACGGAGCCACGGCTGTCGGGAAGTTGATTGCGGAGCGTGCCAAAGCCGCAGGGGTCGAGCAGGTGGTCTTTGACCGGGGAGGATACCTCTATCACGGGCGAATCAAGGCACTGGCAGATGCGGCGCGCGAAGGTGGTCTGGACTTTTAAGGAACAAAAACTATGGCAAGAATCAATTCGGATACACTTGACCTCAAAGAGCGTATCGTCCGGACTAACAAGGTTCAAAAGACAACCAAAGGTGGACGAACTCTCTCCTGGAGTACGCTGATTGTTGTCGGGGACAGAAACGGATATGTCGGTGCAGGTATCGGGAAAGCACGGGCTATCCCTGACGCTATCCGTAAGGGAACCGATGATGCAAAAAAGCATTTAATTAAAGTACCTCTTGTGGAAGGAACCATTCCCCATGAGGTCTATGCAGAGCATGGTGCTTCCCGCGTCCTCCTTCGCCCCGCCGCCCCCGGTACGGGAGTTGTGGCAGGGGGAGCCGTGCGTATTCTCTTGGAAGAAGCCGGGGTACAGGACGTTCTGGCTAAGTCTCTTGGCTCAAATAACCCGGTAAACAATGCTTGGGCAACGGTGAAGGCACTACAGATGCTTCGTACTACTGAAGATGTGGCAAAACTGCGTGGCAAGTCGGTGGAAGAGGTGCGTCGTGGTGCGCCCCTGCCCGGCGAAGCCCCGTTGGTGGTGTCTGAACCGGTGCGCCCCGCCGTTCTGGAAGCAGTGGCAGAAGCACCTCTCAGTGCCGTTGTTGCCGTCGCTGAGCCAGTCATGGAAACCGTTGTGGAAACGGTAGAGGGAGAGACCGATGGAAACTAAACTGCAAATCACGCTGGCGCGTAGTCCCATCGGATACGAAAAGTCGCAGGGACTAACAGCGCGTGCGTTGGGTTTGAGCAAACGCGGCAAAACCGTTGTCAAACCCGATAACGCCTGTATTCGAGGGATGATCTTCAAAATCCGTCACTTAGTCGAAGTGGAGGAGATTGAAGTAGACGAAGAACCGAAAGAGGTTGCACTGTGAAATTAGACGATTTACGTCCCGCACCGGGTTCGGTAAAGCGACGCAAGCGCATCGGACGCGGTCCCGGCTCCGGCAAGGGTATCCGCTCCGGGCGGGGAAACAAAGGGGACAAAGCGCGAGGTAGCAGCAAACTCGGCTTTGAAGGGGGACAAACCCCTCTGCACCGCCGTTTGCCTAAGCAACGCGGTCTGGGGGTGGGTCTGACCGCCCGTGGGTTTACCTCCGGTTATTTCAAAACCCGGTACTCTATCGCAAATTTGAGCGATTTAGATGTTTTTGATGCCGATACCGTCATTACGCCAGAACTTCTTTTAGAAAAACGGGTGATAAAAGACCTGCAAGATGGCGTAAAGATATTGGGCGATGGGGAACTTACCAAAGCGTTCACTGTCAAAGCCCATAAATTCAGCAAGACGGCACAGCAGGCGATTGCCCGTGTGGGCGGTACGGTAGTTCTTCTGGACAAGTATGCCAAGACCGAAGAGGTGGTGGTAGTTGACCTGTCCGAAGGAGAAGAGTCCGACGAAGCCGAAACGGGAGAGGAAGCAGGCGAGGAATCGGGGGAAGCCGAATAGGTTTCCCAACGGCTTTTCTGTTGGTTCCGTGCGGCGAAAGTGAGTAAGAGCGATGCTTGAGAAGTTAACAGCGGCAATGAAAGTGCCGGACATCCGGGCAAGATTGCAGTTTGTTCTGGTTATCTTTGCGGTCTATGTACTGGCATTACACGTCCCCGCTTCCGGGGTAGACCAAGAGGCGATGGCAGGACACCTGCAAGGGGTTCTGGGCATGATAGATGTCTTTTCCGGGGGGGCGTTGAAGAAATTCTCCGTCATTGCCATGGGAATTATGCCCTATATCAATGCTTCGATTATCATGCAACTGCTCACCGTCGCGATTCCCAAACTGCAACAGATGTCCAAAGAAGGCGAGAGCGGACGCAAGGAGATCTCGAAGATTACCCGCCGTGCCACGGTTGCGCTGGCACTGCTACAATCGTTTGGTATCTACCAAGTCTTTTCCCGCCCCAGTGCGGTCAGTTCGATTCCTGCGATTCAACCGGGCATCATCAGTATGCTGACGATTATGATTACCCTGACCGCCGGAACCATGTTCCTGCTCTGGTTAGGGGAGCAGATTTCGGAAAAAGGTATCGGGAACGGCATCTCACTCATTATCTTTGTGGGTATCATGGTCTCCATACCGACACAGATAAGTCAGACTTCGGCACTGATTAGCAACGACCCGACCCTGATTCCCGGTGTGATTGCCATGGTGCTGATGTTCCTTGCGTCTATTGTGGGAATTATCTACATGACGCAGGCGGTTCGCAAGATTCCGGTCTATCACATGAAGCGGATTGTCGGGAACAAGATGACTCAGGAAAGCTCCTCCTACCTGCCGTTTAAGATAAACACCGCAGGGGTTATCCCGGTCATCTTTGCTACCTCGATAGTCCTGCTTCCAGCAACAGTGGCGACTTACTTCCCCCCTACCACGGGCTTTGGAGAGTTTGTCCGTCGTGCCACCGACTGGTTACAACCGGGCAATAATATCTGGTCATCGCTGATTTTTGCGGGTCTGGTGCTGTTCTTCACCTACTTCTATGTGGCGATTCAGTACGATACCAACGACATTGCCGACAATCTGAAGAAGTACGGGTCGTTTATTCCGGGAATTCGCCCCGGCAAACCGACGGCGGAGTATCTGGACAAGGTGCTTACCCGAATCACATTGGTAGGAGCGGTGTTCCTTGCGGTCATCTCGCTGGTGCAGTATTGGGCTCCGCAGATAACCAATATCAATACCATTTCGTTGGTCGGGGGAACGTCGCTACTGATTGTAGTGGGGGTGGCACTGGAAACAATGCAAGCAATCGAAGCCCAAATGGCGATGCGAAACTATGAAGGCTTTATTCGTGCTGGGGCAACCAATACGGGGAACCCGCAGGGACCGCAACGCTCTGGGCGCACCGCCTTTGGAGCGAGATAGTCCGAATTTGCCCCGATTTAGCAGAGTTAGATAGTACCGAAAACCTGTGCCACGAACTGTTATGCTGGGACCGCCGGGAGCGGGTAAAGGAACACAAGGCTACCGTCTTTCGCAGACGTGGGGTGTTCCACACATCGCTTCCGGCGATTTATTGCGTCGGGTAATCGAAACGGAAGACAGCGACTTAGCACGAGCGGCACGGGTGATTCACGAAGGCAAGATGGTTTCCGATGAAATCGCCTCGGCAATTGTCTTTCGCGAGTTGGAGCGGGCAAACGGCTTTGTTTTGGACGGCTATCCGCGCAATGTGGCGCAGGCAAAGACCCTGCAAACCTTTTTAGCGGGGCGTGGGGAAGAACTGGATGCGGTTCTTCTGCTTCAGTTGGACGAAGCGGAGATTCAGCAGCGATTGAGCGGGCGTTTGACCTGCCCGAACTGCGGGGAATCGTACCATCTGGTGCATGAACCACCGGCGGTTTCGGGGATATGCAACCGATGTGGAACGGCACTAATTGTGCGTGAAGATGACCACCCAGACCGAATTCATACGCGCTTGGTCATCTATGAGGAGCGAACACAACCACTCATCGGGTTTTATCAGGAAGTGGGACTACTGCGCGAGATTGACGCGATAGGCACAGAGGAAGAAGTCTACCAACGCTGTTTAGCGGCGTTATGACCCTTTATGGGTGAAGTATGTGTGAAGGCACAAATTATTGGCGAAAAGAGTAGATTTCGTGTATAATCGCCGATTGTGTGTTTGACTATGTAGATTCTCCGGTAAGAACGAGAAATCCTGCATGGTGCGGAAATCATAACAATTTACGGAGTTTTGCGATTGGGTCAGAATCAAGGAAGGAAACCGAATGGCAGGTAGACCAAGCGGTGGTCGTCCCGGCGGAAACCGTCCGGGCGGAGGTCGTCCCGGTGGGG
>Ga0224722_1001669_pt1 | contig 12190 bp, 9 predicted proteins | sample Balambano_FR1_Me_FD_161646 | JGI IMG/M metagenome (GOLD analysis project Ga0224722, IMG submission 161646) | Freshwater sediment microbial communities from Lake Towuti, South Sulawesi, Indonesia - Balambano_FR1_MetaG | ecosystem: Environmental > Aquatic > Freshwater > Lake > Sediment | place...
ATGCGCAAGAGGCGCGCATGTACGGGCTACTGACGTTGACAGCGGCGGTAGCGCTCTTCTTCTTGTTACGCATTCTGATGCGCGACACCCCAGCCCCCCGGCGCGATTGGCTGGGCCTGGCCGTAGCCCAGGCTGCGGTGATGTTGACGCACAACACAGCGACGGTCTTTTTTCCACTGGCGCTCAATTTGGCGATTGGCGGCGCAATTTTGCGGCAGTATTGGCAAGGCGGCGTCTCCGGCTGGCCCGCGCTCAACAACGTCGCCTTTGACCGACGTTGGGTGCGCTGGCAGAGTATTGCCGTGCTGCTCTGGCTGCCCTGGGCGATCCCCTTTATTCGCCAGGCGCTGCTGGTAGACCAGGAGTTCTGGATCCCGTCACCTACGCTGGCGGGAGTGCTTGAAACGCTGCACAACTTTCACCTGGCCTTCCTGCCAGGGTGGATCCCGTTCTTCGGTCTGTGGGATCTCTTGCTGTGGGGAGTAGCCGGGCTGGGTCTCTATGCCCTGCGGACACGCCCGGCCCGCGCCTGGCTCCTGCTGGGTCTCTTTCTGACGCCCATCCTCGGTGAGTTGCTCGTCAGCCTGCGTCGCCCGATCTTCTATGAGCGCACGTTGATCTATGTCACGTTGCCCTATCTGCTGCTCATTGCCGCGGGGCTGCGCCATCTGACGCTGCTCCCTGCACTTAGGTGGCAGCGCGTTGGATCAGCTCTGGCCGGCGCTCTGCTCGCTATCCTGCTTTGTTTTAGCGCATTAGGGCTGCATAACTACTTTGTTCATTTCCAAAAAGAGGATTGGGCGCAGGCAGCAGAGTATGTCGCTGAACAAGTAGCGCCAGACGATGTAATCATCTTTAACGCCACCTGGGTGCAATTGCCCTTCGAGTACTATTTCCGCCATTACTACACCGACATCGAACTGCGTGGGCTGCCTGTCGATCTCTTTGATCGCGGTGTGCTCGAACCAAAGATGACCGAGGCCGACCTGCCGTACATGACCAAGTTGTTGGCTGGTCGCCGCCGCGTCTGGCTGGTCTATTCACATGATTGGTACACTGACCCGCAGCAGATCATCCCCCGCCACTTGCGTCAGAGTTTCCGCCAAGCCGATCAGCAGAGCTTTGTCGGTTTACAGATCATGCGGTTTGAGGCGCAGTAAAGAGGTAACTATTGTGCTATAATCAGCATAACAACCAGCTCAACCATCAATGAAAGAGCGACATGAGTACAACTCAGGATGATTATGACAGCCCGTGGAAGATTGCGCTGGAGGAGTATTTTGAAGAGTTTATGGCCCTCTTCTTTCCTGTCGCCCACGCTGAGATTGACTGGAGCCGACCGGTGGAGTTTCTTGATAAAGAACTGCAACAGGTAGCTCTGGAGGCCGAGACGGGGCGACGCTATGCCGATAAGCTAGCCAAAGTGTGGAAGAACAGCGGCGAGCCAAGCTGGGTGCTGGCGCATATCGAAGTGCAAGGCCAACCCGAAGAAGCGTTCGACCGCCGGGTTTACACCTACAACCACCGTCTATTTGACCGTGACAATCTGCTCGTCGCCAGTTTTGCCGTGTTAACCGATGATAATGATCACTGGCGCCCAGGCCAGTTCCGCTATGAATTGTGGGGCTGCGAAGTCAATTTCAAGTTTCCAACGGTGAAGCTCTTCGATTACGCCGATCGTTGGGTAGAACTGGAAGCAAGCGATAACCCCTTTGCCGTGGTGGTGATGGCGCATCTCAAGACGCGAGAGACGCAGCACAACCCAAATCATCGTCAATTCTGGAAATACTATCTGATCCGCCATTTGTATGATCGAGGGTACGGGCGGCAGAATATTCTCAACCTGTTTCGCTTCATCGACTGGATGATGCGGCTCCCCGACGATTTGGAGCGAGAATTTGAGCAGCAGATAGCACAACTGGAGGCTGAACGACATATGCAATATCTATCTACTTGGGAACGCTTTGCCATGCAAAAAGGGCGCGAAGAAGGACGCGAAGAAGGACGCGAAGCACTCACCCGTCTGCTGATCCGTCTACTGACCCATCGCTTTGGCGAAGTATCCGAGCAATTACAAACCCGGCTGCGTACGCTAACGCTGGAGCAGACCGAAGTATTGGTGAATCAAGCATTAACCAGCCCATCGCTGAATGAATTTACTGCACAGTTACCTCCGATTGGCGATAATGGCAACCAAGGAGCAACCCAATGACCGACAAAGTACGCATTGGCGTCCTCGGCATGACGCACGACCATGTGTGGGGCAATTTGGCTGATCTGAAGGGGTCGAGCTTGGGGGAGTTGGTGGCAGCAGCTGACCCGAACGAGGAACTGTTGGCAAAGGCCCAGAATGAGTATGGCTGCCCAACGGTATACGAAGATTATGAAGAACTGCTTGAAGAGAGCGAACTCGACGCCGTCTACATCTTTGGTGACAACGCCACCGGTGCCGACCTGACCGAACTGGCCGCCGACTATGGCTTGCATGTGTTGATCGAAAAACCGATGGCCGCCAATCTGGACGGGGCAAACCGCATGTTGGCCGCAGCGCGCCAGGCCGAGATCACGTTGATGATCAACTGGCCCTTTGCCTGGTGGCCGCAGTTGCAAAAAGCCTTTAGCATGGCCAAAGCGGGTGAGATCGGTCAGCTTTTCCAGACCAAATACCGCTCGGCCCACGCTGGGCCTAAAGAGTTGGGCTGCTCACCTTACTTTTATGGCTGGCTCTACGATGGCAACCTCAATGGGGCCGGCGCACTCATGGACTATTGCTGCTATGGCGCGGCATTGGCGCGTTACGTGCTCGGCCAGCCCAGCCGTGTAACTGGCGTGATGGGTCACTGTCTCAAAGATTACATCACGTTGGATGACAACGCAGTAATCGTCATGCAGTGGCCGCGTGCCATCGCCATCACCGAGGCGTCGTGGACGCAGATCGGCCACCTGACCTCCTATTTTGCCACGATCTATGGGAGTGAGGGCACGCTGCATGTGGAGCCGGGCAAGAACGGGCGACTGCTACTCGCCACGCGCGAACACGAGGACGGCATCGAAGTCCCGGTCGACCCTCTGCCCAGTGAACTGAGTAGCGCCACCAACTATTTCTTGCACTGCATCCACCATGGCAAACCAGTGGAAGGGCTGTGCAGCGCCGAAGTCAGCCGCGATGCCCAGGAGATCTTAGAAGCGGGCATCCTCTCCGCGACGCAGGGCGAGGCGATCTCGTTGCCCTTGCCGTTGAGTTATTTGATCTAAAAAGTAAGGCGTAATGCGTAATCCGTAATGCATAATGCGTAACCGATACACGCTGCAATGTGCGACAAATTACGCATTACGAATTACGTATTAAAAATCACAGAAAGCAAACAACTATGTATGACATCGGTGTTGCTCTGACCGGCACAGGGTTTATGGGGCCAGCGCATACGGAGGCACTGCGGCGGTTGGGGGTGCGCGTGGAGGGGGTGCTGGCTTCCAGCCCGGCCAAGTCCCACGCCTTTGCCGAGCGCATGGGTCTTCCCAAAGCTTACGCCAATTTTGACGAAATCCTGGCCGATAATGACGTACAGGCCGTTCACCTGACCACGCCCAACCGCTGGCACTTTGCCACGGCCAAAGCCGCCCTGTTGGCCGGGAAGCATGTGCTGTGCGAAAAGCCGCTCGCCATGAACTCCGCCGAATCCGCCGACCTGGTGGCCGTGGCGCAGTCGGTGAAAGTGGCGGCGGGCGTCAACTACAATTACCGTTTTTATCCGATTTGCTTGGAGGCGCGCGAGCGGGTCCAGCGGGGTGATTTGGGGCCGATCCACGCCATCACCGGCGGCTATGTGCAGGATTGGCTGCTCTACCCCACCGATTACAACTGGCGTGTGCTGGCGAGCGAAGGCGGCAAATTGCGCGCTGTGGCCGACATCGGCACGCACTGGCTCGACCTGGTGCAGAGCATCACCGGCTTGCAAGTGGACGCGCTCTGCGCCGACCTGCATACCGTCTATCCTGTACGCCAGCGCCCCACTGGCGAAGTGGAGACCTTTTCAGCCAAAGTGACCCAGGTGGCCGCCACGGAATCGATCGCGATTGAAACTGAGGACTTGGGCGCAGTCTTGTTGCGTTTCAAAGGTGGCGCACGCGGCGTGTTATGGGTCTCGCAGGTGACGGCGGGGCGCAAAAACCGCCTTTCGTTTGAGATCGCTGGTGCGGAGCAGGCGCTGTGGTTTGACGGCGAAAAGCCGAACGAGCTTTGGATCGGCAACCGGAATGCCCCGAATGGCTTTCTGATCAAAGACCCTGGCCTGATGGGCGAGACGGCGCGCACTTTCACTGCTTACCCTGGCGGTCACAGCGAAGGCTATCCCGATAGCTTCAAGATGTGCTTCAAAGCATTCTATGATTACATCGCAGCTGGCGATTTCAGCGCACCCCCTTTCTTCCCCACCTTTGCCGAAGGGCACCAGGAGATTGTGCTGTGCGAAGCGATCCTCAAAAGCCATGCTGAGAGGCGGTGGGTAAGCCTCTAAACAAAGCTCACGCTATCCTATTATCGGGTTGATTTGGCTATTCACTGCGCCGCTGTTGCCGCAACAAGCGGAAAACCATAAGTACGTCGTAAAATGAAAGGAGCAAGATGTAGGTAAGCAACAAAATCCAGACCAGATGCAACGCGTGATGCCAGAGTGGAGCAGCCCACAGGTAATCCGGTAACTGGCGTAGGTATTGACCCGTCGCAAAAGAGAAGACCCAAATTAACGCCAACCCTAAAGCCACCATCACACCGACTACGAACGGGAAGAGTAAACAAAAAAATCGTTGCCTGGAACTCAATTGGTTTGACATTGCTATGTGGTAACCACCGAGTTGATGGTCATCGATAGGCTCGCAATGGTGTTTGCCGATCAGATGATAGGCCCCACTCCGCAACCATTGGTACGGAGCGAGCAGATAGGTATTGACTTTGAGAGAGCGTTGCTGTTGCATAAATGAAGTATAGCATAGACTGAGGTGAATCATGAAACTAGGGTTTGTTAGCGCCATTTTGCCAGAACTCTCCGGGCGTGCGGTGACGGAATTTGCGGCAGAGGCGGGGTTTGCCTGTGTAGAGATTATGTGTTGGCCGCGCGGCAAGGCCGAGCGCCGCTATGCCGGGGTGACGCACATCGACGTGAACGTCTTTGACAAGAACGACGCAGCCGAGGTCAACGCTTTTCATGCCGAAAGAGGCGTAACTATCAGCGGCCTGGGCTACTACCCAAACCCGCTAACGCCAGACCGGGCCGAGGTACAGGTCTATATCGACCATCTCAAACAGGTGATCCTGGCTGCCGAACTGTTGGGCGTGGGCGTGGTCAATACCTTTATTGGGCGCGACTGGAGCAAATCGGTGGATGACAACTGGCCGCGCTTTCTCGAAGTCTGGCCGCCGCTGATCGGGTTTGCCGAAGAGCATGGCGTTCGTATCGGCATCGAAAATTGCCCGATGCTTTTCACTGGGGATGAATGGCCTGGCGGCAAAAATCTGGCCGCCACGCCAGCCATCTGGCGACGTATGTTCGAGGCCATCCCCAGCGATCACTTTGGGCTGAACTTTGACCCCTCACACCTCGTCTGGCAGAAGATCGACTATTTGAAGGCGATCCGCGACTTTGCGCATAAGTTTGTCCATGTTCACGCCAAAGACGCACGGGTCGATCAACACCGGCTGGACGAAGTGGGCATTATGGGCACACCGCTGCAATTCCACACGCCCAAATTGCCTGGCCTGGGTGATGTGAACTGGGGTCAATTCTTCTCCGTCCTCACCGACAGCGGCTACGACGGCCCGGTCTGCATCGAGGTAGAAGATCGCGCCTACGAAGGTTCGCTCGAACGGCGCAAAGAATCGCTGGTGCAAAGCGGGCGCTACCTCAAGCAGTTCATGCCTTGAAGAACTCAAAACGTTTTTAGACCAAATAAGACAATACGTACTGGTCAGTGACATGCTGAAATTTGTAGGGGCGAGACATTCGGGGAGATCGTGACGGATTACCCCAAAGCTGACTCCCCGGATGTCTCGCCCCTACGTTGTATCATCTCGTTGACCAGTACAGAAATAAGACAATTACCATTGTCGTAAATTTATGAGGGTGGGTATAATTTATGGAATAAGTGCGTTGAGTATGGATGTTTATATGGGGGGATTCAGTATGTACACGATCATAGAAGTTGAACAGTCACAGGTAGATGAAACGATGGTTGCGCATTCGCAACGTGCCTCGAAGACAAATTCAGGACCTTTTTATCAACTAGATCAAGCTTCCTTGCGCCGTCGAAATGCAAAAGTGCGGCAGCTTCTAAAAGCGTGGGTAACAGATGCCTCGGAATACGAAGATAAGACTTGGCTACCCCTAAAACGATCTCTAAGCCGAAATCGTTCGGCTGCGCAAAGAAAGCTCTATCATGACTAAGCCGCTGCTTTTTGATGCGGGTATACTAGGCATGGCTTCACACCCTCGTAAAAACCTGGATTTTGCTATCTGGTTTGATCAACTTTTGGGTACTGACACCTTTGTGGTTATTTCTGAAGTTGCTGACTACGAAATTCGGCGAGAGTTACTGCGTGCGAGTAAACCAGCGGGAATCACTCGGCTAGACCAGCTAAAAGAAAATCTTTTCTACTTGCCCATCTCTACTTCCATTATGCTGCGGGCTGCTCAATTGTGGGCAGAGGCTCGCAATCAGGGCAAACCTACGGCTGATCGTCGTGAACTCGATTGCGATGTGATCCTTGCCGCCAGTGCCCTTGAAATTGATGCACTGGTCATCACGGATAACATTGGTCATCTTTCGCGCTTTGTCGAGACAAAGCGCTGGAGTGAGTTCGTACCGTAGCTGACTACCTCTTATCACAATTGCAACGATTCGTTCGCTCGAATCCAAAACTCAGGCAAGCACACTTATGACTCAACCAAACGCAAAAATTATCTACACGCAGACCGATGAAGCGCCCGCCCTCGCCACCTATTCACTGTTGCCCATCATCCAGCGCTTTACTGCGGCGGCGGATGTGGTGGTCGAGACGAGTGACATCTCGCTGGCTGGGCGCATCATCGCCAATTTTCCCGAAGCGTTGATGCCGGCCCAACGTCAGCCGGATGCGCTGAGTGAGTTGGGCGAACTGGCAAAAACGCCAGAGGCCAACATCATCAAGCTGCCTAACATCAGCGCCTCGGTTCCCCAGTTGGTCGAAGCCATCACCGAGCTTCAGACGCAAGGGTATAACGTGCCGGATTACCCTGCCGAACCGCGCAGCGCAGCCGAAAAGGAAATCGCCGCCCGCTATGCCAAAGTCCTCGGCAGCGCCGTTAACCCGGTGTTGCGCGAAGGCAACTCGGACCGCCGGGTCGCGCTGCCGGTCAAGCAATATGCGCAGAAGAATCCGCACCCCATGGGCAAGTGGAGTCCAGATTCAAAAACGATGGTCGCCCATATGCAAGAGGGTGATTTTTATGGCAGCGAGCAATCGGTCATTATTGACGGGCCTGGCACGCTGACAATCGAGTTTGTCGGGGCCGATGGGACAACCAAAACCCTCAAGGAGAAGATCGTTGTGCAGGCTGGCGATGTGGTCGATGCGGCACGCATGAATTGCCAGGCGTTGCGTGCCTTCTACGCCGATGCCATCGCCGAGGCCCAGGTGCGCGACGTGCTGCTCTCCCTGCATGTCAAGGCGACGATGATGAAGGTCTCCGACCCGATCCTCTTTGGTCATGCGGTAACGGTCTATTTTCAACCGGTGTTTGAAAAACATGGGGCGCTCTTGGCCGAGCTGGGTGTCAACCCCAACAACGGTTTGGGTGAGCTGTACGCCAAAATTACCACGTTGCCAGCCGGCAAACAGGCCGAAATCGAAGCGGATATCCACGCCTGTTACGCCCAACGCCCGCAATTGGCGATGGTGGATTCGGACAAGGGGATTACCAATCTGCATGTGCCCAGCGATGTGATCATTGACGCCTCGATGGCCGCCGCCATCCGCGCCTCTGGCAAGATGTATGGGGCCGATGGCAAGCTCCGTGATATGGTGGCAATGATCCCGGACCGCTCATATGCGGGCATCTATCAGGAGATCATCGGCAATTGTCAACAACACGGGGCCTTTGATGTCCGCACGATGGGCAATGTCGCCAACGTCGGCCTGATGGCGCAGCGGGCCGAGGAGTACGGCTCGCACGACAAGACCTTTGAAATTCCGGCCACTGGCGCAGTGCGCGTCGTGGATGCAGACGGGCGGATGATCTTTGAGCACAAGGTAGAACAGGGCGACATCTGGCGCATGTGTCAGACCAAAGATGCCCCCATTCAAGATTGGGTCAGGCTAGCTGTGGATCGGGCCAGAGCTACCGGCGCCCCGGCGGTCTTCTGGCTGGACGCCCACCGCGCCCATGATGCCAATTTGATCACCAAAGTAAAGCACTATTTGCAGACGCATGACACGAGCGGGCTAGAAATTCGGATTCTCGCCCCGGTGGAAGCTATGCGCTTTACTTGCGAGTTGGTGCGGGCGGGCAAGGACACCATTTCGGTGACGGGAAACGTGCTGCGCGACTATCTGACCGATCTCTTCCCCATCCTTGAACTGGGCACCAGCGCCAAGATGCTCTCCATCGTGCCGCTGCTGGCGGGGGGCAGCCTCTTTGAGACGGGCGCCGGTGGTTCTGCCCCCAAACATGTCGAACAGTTTGTCGAAGAAGGTCACCTGCGCTGGGATTCGCTGGGCGAGTTTCTGGCCCTGGCCGTCTCGCTGGAAGACCTGGGGCGCAAAAGTGGCAATCGCAAGGCGCAAATTTTGGCCGCTACCCTCAACGGGGCGATCAGCAAAATCTTAGACAACAACAAATCCCCTGGGCGCAAGGTGCATGAGTTGGATAACCGGGGCAGCCATTTCTACCTGGCGCTCTACTGGGCGCAGGCCCTGGCCGAGCAGCGCGCAGACGAGGATCTGCAAGCCCACTTTGTCCAGTTGGCTCACGATCTGGCCCAGCACGAGGAGCAGATTCTCGCCGAACTGGACGCCGCCCAGGGTCACCCCGTGGACATCGGCGGCTACTATCGCCCCGATGACGCCAAAGCGACTGCCGCCATGCGCCCCAGCGCCACGTTCAACCGCCTCCTGGCCACCTGAACCAACATACCCACAAAATTGACTTTCTATCGGTATCGGATATACTGCAAAATAACCTATCCGATACTGATAGAAAGTCAACCAATGCTCGAAGCCCATCTCCGCCAGCGTATTAATGAAAAGAAGAGGCGTCTCGATCAGCTCCGCCCCTTGCCGCAGGGTGTACTCCAGCGCTTACAGGAGCAGCTGATCGTCGAGTGGACCTATCACTCGAATGCGATTGAGGGGAATACGTTGACCCTACGCGAGACTTTGCTGATCTTGCAGACCGGGTTGACGATCGGTGGGAAAACCTTGCGCGAACACTTCGAGGTGATCAACCACCGCGATGCCATCGCCTTTGTCGAAACGCTCGTCGCCCAAGCTGAGGTGGTGACGCCCTTTCAGGTGCGGCAAATTCACGCGCTGGTGTTGAAAGGGATCGATGACGAAAACGCTGGGCACTATCGGCAACTGCCCGTCCAGATCGCTGGTGCAGCGCATCGCCCACCGGAGGCCTGGGAAGTGCCAGGCTTAATGACGGCGTGGGGCGATTGGTTGGCCGGCGATGCCAGCCATCTGCATCCGGTTGAACAGGCCGCGCTGGCCCATCATCAACTCGCCGCGCTTCATCCCTTTATCGACGGCAACGGTCGCACAGCGCGCCTGGTGATGAACTTGCTGTTGTTGAAAGACGGCTTCCCGCCCACGGTCATCCGCAAAGAGAATCGTCGTCAGTATTACCGTGTGCTGGCGCAGGCCGATGGCGGCAACACAACGCCATTTGTCAACTTTGTCGGGCGCGCCGTGGATCGCAGCCTCACTTTGTACCTGGAAGCGGCTACGCCACAGCCAATGGCCCCCGCAGAGACGGATCAATGGTTGCCGTTGCGCACCCTGGCCGCAGAGACGCCGTACAGCCAGGAATACCTCAGCCTGCTGGTGCGCAGCGGGCGATTGGAGGCGATCAAACGCGGGCGGAACTGGTACACCACCCGACGCGCCGTTGCCGACTATCAACGTTCGATCAGAATCTAGGAGTTACGCAGTTGAATGGCGTGCCAGTAAAGGTGACAGTACCTTTTGACCACGCCGTAGGCATCGGCGCGGGATACCCCTCACCCGCCGTGCAAACGGGGCATCCCGCCGTGCAAGCGCTGGATCAGCTCCACCAGGTTGCCGCTGTTGGTGAAGTGCAAGAGCAGCAGCAGCGCCACAAAGACGATCACCAGGATCCCCAAATTACGCATCGTTCGATTCATCGGTTTGCCTTGCAAGAAATGTGTTAGTAGACAGGTAGACAAGTATACACGTAGACAGGTATACACGTACTCTCATCTGTGTACCTGTGTACCTGTGTACCTGTTTCCCTGTCTACCACCCCCTACACATACGCCAACGTCTCGCGCACGGTGAGGCGGGCGGCTTGATTGGCGGGGTAGAGGCTGGCGAGCAGCGCGCCCAGGCTGATCAGCCCTAGCCAGACCACGACGGCCAGCGGCGAGAGCAGCAAGGGCAGGGGCAGGCCAAAGGCCAGCTGGCCCACCAGTTGACCCACCGCCAGCGCCAGCGGCAGTGACAGGCCAATCGCCACCACCCAACTCAGCAGCCCGATCAGCAGGCTTTCACTGATCACGTTGCGCCGCACGACGCTGGATCGTGCGCCAATCGCCCGCATGATGCCAAACTCGCGCGTGCGTTCGATCACGCTGGTGCTGATGGCCGAGGCGAGGCCCAGCAGCCCCACCACCGCCATGATCAAGGCCACCACCAGCAGCATGATGATCAGGATCAACGAATGGCCGTCAATCGCCTCGGCCAGCCGATCGGTGGGCATCGACAGCCGCACGTTGACCTGATTCTGGGCGAGACGCTGCTCAATCGCGCTCACAACTTGGCTGGCGGTGATCGCTTCGTCTTCGACAAAGACAATCCGCAGGGCATTGACGCTCTCTGGCGCGCCGCTGATTTGGGCAAAGGTCTGCGGCGTGACGTAAGCCGTGGCCGGGTTCATCAACTCGCGCACGATGCCCACCACGCGCAGCGTCACCTCCTGCTCGTTGACCAGCAAACGCAGCGGCTTACCCACCTGCGCCTCTGGGAAGCGGGCGCTGGCGCTGTGGTTGAGCAGCACCGTGCCTTCTTCCGTGGGCTGTAACAAACGCCCCGCCAACACGGTAAAGTCCACCAGCGCGCTATCGGCTGGCAGCGAACGCAGGTTGAAGCTGGCATGGCCGCCGTCGGGATAGGTGCGCACCAGAGCAAAGCGATCGGCGCGCAAGGGCGCCGCCGTCGCCAGGTTCCACGGCTCCACCGTCGCCACGCCCGCCACCTCACGCACCAGCGGCAGCAGATCGTCTTGCGGCAGCGGTCGATTGAGGCGAATCTCCAGGTCATAGCGCCGGTCCGCGATCGCGGTTTGGATGTTCTGCTCCCAGGCCGCCTGCACATTGAGCGCAGCGATAAAGAGACCGCCGGCCAGCGCCAGCAAACTGAGCGTAAGCGCCAGCCGCGCCCGCCGCCGAAAGACGTTGCGGATTGCCAGCATCAAGTTGCCCGGCGCAAAGCGAATGCGCCCCAGCCAGGCGTCGAAGGAGCGTTCGCCAAAGTGTTCGGCGCGCACGCCAAAATCTTGCAACGCCTCGCGCACGGTGATGCGCGCAAAGCGGCGGATCGGGATCAAGGTGATCAGTAGCGGCACGAGCAGGCCAGCGCCAACCTGCGTGGCAAAGACCCACCAGGCCACCCGCTCGCTGTCGATCGTCAAGTTCAGCAGCTCGGCCACGATCCCAGCCAGCGCCCGCCCGGCCAGCAGCCCCAGCGGGATGCCCAGCAGCACCGCCACCAGCCCCAACACCGCCACCAGCACCAGATACAAACGGGCAATCTGACCAGAGCGCGCGCCAATCGCCTTCATCACACCAAATTGACGCACCTGTTCGGCCAACAGGCCACCGATCAAGGTGGCGGTAAGTACCCCGCTCAAGACCAGCGCCAGCAGGCTGAAGATCGTAAACATCAGCAAAATCACCTCCATCTGCGCTTGATGGGGGT
>Ga0224722_1001670_pt1 | contig 12180 bp, 11 predicted proteins | sample Balambano_FR1_Me_FD_161646 | JGI IMG/M metagenome (GOLD analysis project Ga0224722, IMG submission 161646) | Freshwater sediment microbial communities from Lake Towuti, South Sulawesi, Indonesia - Balambano_FR1_MetaG | ecosystem: Environmental > Aquatic > Freshwater > Lake > Sediment | place...
GATCAGCGTCAGAATATCCGAGATGCTTATACTTTTCATGGGAATGCCTTCCTGAATTGAGCTTGATATCCCAATTCTCAGAGGGCATTCCTCCTGTCGTCAAATTTCCTGATTCACATCAGACGTTCTGTACAAAACTGTTTGATCGCATTCGCGCCTCCTTAATCGTATGGGCTACAACCAAAGTAACACAAATGTTTGCAGGCTGAAACATCCAGTGGATGAAGAAAACGTCATCCATGGGGTGAGGGACTGTTCAGTTAATATGTCGTAAGGGCTAAAGGATGTTACCAACCAACTCGCGGAAGCACGCGCGTTTGATTGCGTCCTCACGGTTGCTCACATGCAACTTTTCGAAGATGTGCTTCACGTGCGTCTTGACAGTGTTTGTCTTTACTTGAAGTGAAGCAGCAATCGCTTCATTGTTCTGACCTTCGGCCATCAATTTGAGTACCCCCAGCTCAGCCGCCGTCAGACCGAGTGGTTCATGTGCCAATGCGATGATGTCGTGCGGGAACAATAAACCGCCGGTCAGGACGCCGGCTACGGTCTTAAACACGTCTTCTTCCGTGGCCTGGTGTGTCAAGCAGGCTGAAAATCCTGCTGCTACTACGTCCGATTGAAAGAGTGGATCGCCGGCGTTCATCGAGACCAAGACGACCCTTAGCGCATCCCGTTGCTTCAGCGCCCAGCGACCGAGGTTAAATGCGTCGCAGCTGCGTAGGTTGTGGCCGATGACCAATATGTCCTGTTCCAGCGAGGAGGCGTCTCCGACTAGCGACTCGACACGGTCAATCCAAGTCGTTGCATAGCCCGCCTCAATCAGCAAGGATGCAAAGCCACGACAATAGATCCGGCATGGGTCTACGACTAGAACTTCAAATTTCAAGTTTGACATCACACAAAACGATCATGATGTCCCGTCGATGGAGATGCGACGTGCGGCGAGGTTTGTCAAAAGTATACCCTTCTAACGCTAACAGAATCACATGTTTGCTAGATGCCAGTGGTATCCTCTCGCGCATGGCCACGACCCACGGTTTTGAACTGATCGAAGAGCGCAACATCCCCGAAATCAACACACTCGCGCGGCTATACCGCCACCACAAGAGCGGCGCGCAGGTGCTCAGCCTGATCAACGACGACGAGAACAAGGTCTTCGGCGTGTCCTTCGCCACGCCGCCGGAGGACAGCACCGGCATCGCCCACATCATGGAGCACAGCGTGCTGTGCGGCAGCCGCAAATACCCGCTCAAAGAGCCGTTTGTCGAGCTCATCAAAGGCTCGCTCAAAACCTTCGTCAACGCCATGACCTTCCCCGACAAGACGATCTATCCGGTCGCGTCGCAGAACGTCAAAGACCTTTACAACCTGACCGACGTGTATCTGGACGCGGTGTTTTACCCGCGCATCACGCCGGAGACGCTGATGCAGGAGGGCTGGCACTACGAGCTGGAGGACAAGGGCCAGCCGCTGCAATACAAAGGCGTGGTGTTCAACGAGATGAAGGGCAACTATTCGTCGCCCGACAGCATGCTGTATGAATACACCACCCAGACGCTGTTCCCCGACACGGTGTATGGCCTGGACAGCGGCGGTGACCCGGCCGCCATCCCCAACCTGAACTACGAAGATTTTCGCGCCTTCCACGACACGTTCTATCACCCGTCCAACGCGCAGATCGTGATGTATGGCGACCACGACCCCGAAGAGCGCCTGCGCTATTTGGATTCGTGGTTGAAGGACTTTGATGCCATCAAGGTCGAGCCGAAGATGCCGTTGCAGCCGCGCTTCACCCAGCCCCGGCGCGAGGTGCGCTACTACGGCGCGGGCGATGATGCCGATGGCAGGAAGGCCTACGTCAAGCTAAGCTGGCTGCTGACCGACGAGAGCGACCCCGAGACCAACATGGCGCTCGACATCCTGTCGCACATGCTCGCTGGCACGCCGGCCTCGCCGCTGCGCAAGGCGCTGATTGACAGCGGCCTGGGCGAGGACATCGTCGGCGGCGGGGTGGACAACAACATACGCGAGTCGTCGTATTCCATCGGCCTGAAGGGCGTGCAGCCGGGCGACGAAGACAAGGTCGAGGCGCTCATCCTCGACACGCTCAAGGATTTGGCCAAAAATGGCTTCCCCCAAGATCAGGTCGAGGCCTCGCTCAACACCATCGAGTTCAACCTGCGCGAGAGCAACTTCGGCGGCTACCCGCGCGGCATCGTCTACATGATCGGCGCGTTGCAGACGTGGCTATATGGCAAAGACCCGCTCGAACCGCTGGCCTACGAGAAGCCCTTACAAGCGATCAAGACGCGCTTGAGCAACCACGAGTATGTTTTCGCCAATCTCATCAAGCAGTACATGCTCGACAACCCGCACCGCGTGACGCTGATCATGCTGCCCAGCGCGACATGGCAAAGCGAGCGCGATGAGGCCGAGCGCGCCCGGCTGGATGCGGCCCGCGCCCGCATGAGCGACGCCGACCTCGACCAGATCATCAGTGAGACGAAGAAGCTGAAGGAGATGCAGGTCACGCCCGACTCGCCCGAGGCGCTGGCCACCATTCCCACGCTAACGCTGGCTGACTTGGAGAAGAAGAGCAAGGCCATCCCCATCACCGTGATAGATGACGGCGCGACAGTGCTGCACCACGACCTGGCGACCAACGGCATCGCCTATCTCGATGTCAGCTTCGACCTGCGCGGGCTTTCGCCTGCCGATGTGCCGTATGTCGGCCTGCTGGGCAACGTCCTGCTGGAGATGGGCACGGACAAAGAGGACTTCGTCAGCCTGTCGCGCCGCATCGGCCGCAAGACCGGCGGCGTGCGCAGCAGCGCAGTCAACACGGTGACGCGCAACGAGCGCGAGGCGGTGTCGCGCTTCTTCCTGCGCGGCAAGAGCACGGTGGCCCAATTCGACGACCTGCTCGACATCCTGCGCGATGTGCTGACCACGGCCAAGCTGGACAACAAGGAGCGCTTTAAGCAGATCGTGCTGGAGGAGAAGGCCGGTATGGAGAGCGGGCTGGTGCCGAGCGGCCACGCCTTCGCCAATTCGCGGCTGAAGGCGTCGTTCAACCGCAGCGATTGGGCCAGCGAGCAGATGGGCGGGGTGAGCTATCTGTTCTTCCTGCGCAAGCTGGCCGAGCGGGCGGACGGCGATTGGGTGAGTGTGCTGGCCGACTTGCGGCGCGTGCGCGATGCGCTCGTCACGCGCGAAAGCCTCATCGCGAACATCACGATTGATGGCGACAACTGGCAAGCCCTGCAACCGAAGCTCAATTCATTCATTAACCAATTACCAATCACCAATTACGCTCCGTCCGACTGGCCCGAAGGCGGCGATGCCGTCAATGAAGGCTTAGCCATCCCGGCCCAGGTGAACTATGTGGGCAAAGGGGCCGACCTGTATGCGCTCGGCCACAAGCTGCACGGTTCATGGTTTGCTGTTCAAAACTGGCTGCGCACCACGTATCTATGGGAGCGCATCCGTGTGCAAGGCGGGGCGTATGGCGGCTTCTGTACTTTCGATGCGCTCAGCGGCACGTTCACCTATCTGTCGTATCGCGATCCGAACCTGCTCGGCACCGTCAACAACTACGACGGCACGGCCGAGTTCATCCGCGCGCACACGCCGGACAAGGCCGAGGTCGAGCGCACCATCATCGGCGTGATCGGCAACCTGGATGCCTACATGCTGCCCGATGCGAAGGGCTGGACGTCGCTCAATCGTTACTTGACCCATACGACCGAAGAGCAGCGTCAACAGATTCGCGACGAAGTGCTGGGCACGACGGCCAAGGACTTCGAGGCCTTTGCCGAGATCGCTGATGAGGTGGCCAAGCATGGCCGCGTGGTCGTGGTCGGCTCGCCGGCGGCCATCGAGAAGGCCAACGCCGAGAAAGGCGGCGACTGGCTAACCGTGACGAAGGTGTTGTAGCCTTTTCAGAACCCCGATTTCTACGAAATCGGGGTTCTGCTTATCTCAATCCAGCTTCACCCACTTGCGGCGCGAGGCCTTGGTGACCATCTGGATGCAGTCATTGACGTGCATCTTGTCCATGATGGTGCTGACGTAGTTGCGCACCGTCCCCTCGCTCAGATACAGCCGCGCGGCAATATCTTTGTTGCTCAGCCCTTCGGCGATCAGGCGCAGTACGTCCATCTCGCGCTCGGACAATTGCTCGATGACCTCGTCCGTCCCCGGCGTGACCTTCGCATCGCCGGCTGGCCGCGCCGCCGCAGAGGCTGCGCACATCGTAGTGATTGTGATCACATGACCGAGGACATGTGACCAACTCAACAAAGCGGCTCACGGCTGTGTGATTGGCGTCATGGCGGCCTGTGATCGCGCTCACTTCATTTGCCCCGCCACACGCAGCACAATCGCCGCACGCTCAACATCAGCCCTGATCACGCTGAAATGAACGAATTACACCGGCTGAGCTTCTGGCGTTGTCGCATGCGCGGCGCGGAAGTGCAGCCTGAGATTTGAGAGTCATGAGGAGACCTAACATGTTCACGTTTCGCAAGCACCGCTCGGTGTTTCTCTCAGTCACCGCGCTCGCGGCCAGCGCCGCGCTGGCCCTCGGCCCGGCAATATCCACGCATGCGGCCAGCAGCGTCCAACAGACCGCGACCACTTCACAGCCGCGCATTTCGATGGAGCGCTTGAACACGCGCGTGGCCCAATTGCCCGAGCTGGCGTCGCTCAAGAATGGCGATCTGGTGACGGTCTATGACGATGGCAGCGTGACCGGCCTGACATGGGAAGGCACATACGTGTGGCGACCGGCCGGCTCGCAGGTGCAATTGACCGACATGTATGCGCGCTGGCGCGACGGCCTGGTCGCGATCAACATGCAGACCGATCCTGCCGACGCGTCGGACGAATTGAACGCGAACGTCAAGCAGCCGTTTGCCACGTTCGTCGAGCAGGAATACGGCACGACCACGAATGAAGACGGCGATGAGGTGGTGACAGCCATCGGCCAGCAGCAAGTGACCAAGCGGCTGATCCAGGAGCCGACCAACGCGGATATCTGGCGCATCCCCAACAACGCCTGGCTGTTCCGCAGCGCCGGCAACGGCCAATACACCGCGCTGGTGGACGTGCTCGAATTCAGGTCGGGCGGCACGCCGGTGCGGCAAGAGGAGACCGAGTCGTCAAACGAGTGGGTCGAGGAAGGTACGCAGCCAGTCGGCGTGGCGATTCAGGACTAGCGCTGACTCGACGACGAAACCTTCACATGGTGCGGGTCATGAGCGGCAGCGGCGATATACTCCGCGCCGCTCATGACCGTTCAACCCACGCCCACAGCGCCGATACCATCCGACTTCATCCGCACCGCCGTCCGCGAAGACCTCGAATCGGGCCGTTTCAACCGCGTCCACACCCGCTTCCCACCCGAGCCGAACGGCTATCTGCACATCGGCCACGCCAAGGCCATCGCGGTGGACTTCGGCATCGCCCGCGACTTCGGCGGCAAGTGCAACCTGCGCTTCGACGACACCAATCCCGCCAAGGAAGAGCAGGAATATGTGGACAACATCATGGCCGACATCCGTTGGCTGGGCTATGAGTGGGACAGCCTGTTCTTCGCTTCGGATTACTTTGAGACGCTGTATGACTACGCGGTCAGGCTCATCAAGAAGGGCAAGGCGTATGTGGACGATTTGAGCGCCGACCAGATTCGCGAATATCGCGGCACGCTGACCGAGCCAGGCAAAGACAGCCCGTATCGCGAGCGCAGCGTCGAAGAGAACCTCGACCTGTTCGCCCGCATGCGCGCCGGCGAGTTCCCCGAGGGCAGCCGCACGCTGCGGGCCAAGATAGACATGGCCTCGGGCAACATCAACATGCGCGACCCGGTGCTGTATCGCATCTTGTATGCCGAGCATCACCGCACCGGCAAGGCGTGGTGCATCTACCCGCTGTATGACTTTGCCCACGGCCAGAGCGACAGCATCGAGGGCATCACCCATTCGCTGTGTTCGCTGGAGTACGAGGCGCACCGGCCGCTCTACGATTGGTTCCTGCGCGAGTTGGAGATTTACGCCCCGCGCCAGATCGAATTCGCCCGGCTGAACCTGAACTACATGGTGATGAGCAAGCGCAAGCTGCTCGGCCTGGTGCGCGACGGCCATGTGCGCGGCTGGGACGACCCGCGCATGCCGACGCTGGCCGGGCTGCGCCGGCGCGGCTACACGCCTAGCGCCATCCGCAACTTCATCGCCGCCAGCGGCGTGGCCAAGGCCAATAGCGTTGCCGACATCGGCATGCTGGAGTTCAGCCTGCGCGACGAGTTGAACAAGACCGCGCCACGCGTGATGGCCGTGCTGCGACCGCTGCGCGTGGTCATCGAGAATTACCCCGACGACCAAGTTGAAGAACTTGATGCGGTGAACAACCCTGAAGACGCCAGTGCAGGCATGCGCAAGGTGCCGTTTGGCAAGGTGCTCCACATCGAGCAGGATGACTTTCGTGAGGCGCCGCCGCCGAAGTATTTCCGGCTTGCGCCTGGCCGCGAGGTGCGCCTGCGCTACGCCTACTTCATCAAGTGCGTGGGCGTGGTGAAGGACGACGCGGGCAATGTGATTGAGTTGCGCTGCACCTACGACCCGGCCACGCGCGGCGGCGACGCGCCCGACGGGCGCAAGGTCAAGGCCACCATCCACTGGCTGAGTGCCGAACACGCCCTGCCGTGCGAGGTGCGGCTATATGACCACCTGTTCAGCAAGCCCGACCCGGAGAACCTGCCGGAGGGCGGCAGCGTGACCGATGCGCTCAACCCCAACTCGCTGGAAGTGGTGCAGGGCTTCATCGAGCCGAGCGTGAAGGGCGCGGACGCTGGGGCGCACTACCAGTTCGAGCGCACCGGCTACTTCGTCGTGGATGTGGATTCGGCGGCGGACAAGCTCGTGTTCAACCGCGCCGTGGGGCTGAAGGATTCGTGGGCGAAGGTAGCAAACGCATAGGGGCAGGGCGTGCCCTGCTACAGCCACTTGGCCTTGCGGAAGCGGTAGAACAGATACGTGTCAATCACGATCATGGCTCCAATCGCCAGCGGATAGCCGAACATCCAATTGAGTTCGGGCATGTTGGCGAAGTTCATGCCATACACGCCGGCGATCATGGTCGGCACCGCAAACAGCGCGGCGTAGGCCGCCAGCCGCTTGGTCACCTCGTTCTCTTGCATGGCGATCAGCGACATGTTGACGGCCATCACCGTGGTTACCATGTCGCGCAGGCTGTCTATGCTGTGGTTGAGCCGGGCGAGGTGGTCATACACGTCGCGGAAATAATCCTGCATCCCGCTGCAGATGGGTGGCACGCGCCCGCTGCATAGCTTGCCGGTCGCCTCCATCAGCGCGCCTGCGGCGTGCTGGAGCGTGAAGAGCTTGCGCTTCAATTCATACAGCGATTGGATGTGCGCGCGGGTGGCCCCACCGGCGAAGATGCGCTCTTCGATAGACTCGATCTCCTCGCTCAGCGCGTCAATCACGGGGCCGTAGCGGTCCACCACAGCGTCCATGAGCGCATACAGCACATAGGCCGAGCCATGCCGCAACAGATCCGGTTCCTCCTCGGTGCGCGCCCGCACGTCGGTGAAGCCGCGCTGAGCGCGCTGCCGCACCGAGAGCACATAGCGCTCGCCGACGAAGATGGCCACCTCACCCACGCGCAAGTCTTGCGCGTCCATCTCGATCATCTGCAGCACGATGAACAGCGACCTGCCGTATTCTTCGAGCTTGGGGCGCTGGTGGCCACGCTGCGCATCCTCGACGGCCAGTTCGTGCAAGCCGAATTCTTCCTGCAACATGTCAAGCTCGCCCGGCTCGGGATCCTTGATGGCAACCCATACGAAACAGTCCGGCTGAGCGATGTGCGCCCGAATCTGGCTGATGGGAATATCAGCCAGCTTGTGGCCTTGCCGGTACGCGACGCAGTTGACGAGCATCCGAGTCCTCCGCTAACGAATGTTGCGCAAATAGGTTAAATCGCGATTGTAGCGATGAGCGATGTGTGCGCTTGATGCGATACTGACCCTTACAAACCGCTATGCCCGAACTGCCTGAACTTGAAGTCGTGCGCGATGTGCTCACCCGTCGTATGGTCGGCCGGTCAATCACCTCAGTCGAGATCATTGGCAGCGCGCTGGTGGTGCGCGACTTGACCAACGAAGGATTTGTGCAAACGTTGACCGGCGCGCGCATCGCGGAGGTGAAGCGGCGCGGCAAGTTCCTCGCCTTTACCCTGACTGATGCGCACGGCGCGCCGCTCTATCTCACCCTCAACCCCAAGCTCACCGGGCGTTTGCAACTGGCTGCACCTGCCGCCAAGCGCATGGCCAAGACGCACGTCGCACTAAAGCTTCAGCAGTCGGACTCCTTCGAGGAGTCCGACTGCTCAGAGTTGCGCTATGTGGATCAGAAGCAGATGGGCCAGCTCTATCTCACCCGCCAGCCGCCCGAGCAAGCCGGTGTGCCCGACTTCGCCGGCATGGGGCCGGAGCCGCTCGACCTATCGTTCGACGACTTCAAGCTGCGGCTCAAGCCCTTTCGTGGCGAGATCAAGGACGTGTTGGTGCGCAGTGATTTCGTAGCCGGCATCGGCAACGCCTACGCCGATGAAATCCTGTGGGCGGCCCAGATTCACCCGTACCGCAAGCGAACGTCTTTGACGGCCGACGAAGTGCAACGGCTGTATGACGGCATGCGCTCGACGTTGATTGAAGCGACGGAGAAAGTGCGCGCCGAGATGGGCGAGAACATTCATCTCAAGCCGCGTGACTTCCTCAACGTGCACATGAAGACTGGCCAGCCGTGTCCGCGCTGCGGCGCGCCCATCGCGCTGGTCGGCGCGAACCAACGCATCACCAATTTCTGCCGAGCCTGCCAGCCGGGTGGGTTGATCAAGGGGATGTGAGGGCGCACGCGCTCAACCCACTTTCTTGAGGCCAAGGTAGTGCTCGCGCTGCCTCTTGTCGAGGTGCTCGATGGCATAGCGCAGCATCACGCGCGGCATCGTCGCGGTATGCGCATCCAGAAAGGCGTGCAGTTGCGCCTGATCGCTGCTGCCCGCCGTGCGCAACATCCAGCCCGCCGCCTTGTGGATGAGGTCGTGGTCGTCTTTTAGCAGCATCTCAGCGATCTTGAACGTGTCGGTCAGGTCGCCCTGGCGAATGAAATAGGCTGTGCTGAGGATGGCTGTGCGACGTTCCCACACGTCCTTCGAGCGGGCGAGTTTGTATAAAGGCTTGCGCGGTTTGTCGAACAGATAGCCACCAACGACATACGGCGCGCTACGATCCACCAAGTCCCAGTTGTTGATGCGGTCGTGCCGCCGCAGATACAGTTCGAACAACTCTTTGCGGCGCGCCTCGGGCGTCTTCTTGCGGCGCGCCTGAAAATCCAGGATGCTGACGGCGCCGACGTGCGCCTCATGAATCGGGCTTTCCAGCAGGCGCTCGACTTCATCGAGCGGCATGTCCATGAATTGTTTGGCCAGCGCAAAGACTTGGCCCATGCGCACGCCGATGAAGACATCACCCTCGCCGTAGCTGAAGTATTTCTGAATCGCCTTCGCATTCTCCAGCGAGGCGTGTGCCTTCAATTGCGCGATGAACTGGGCGGCGGTTATCACTGTTGGCTTTGCGTTGCTGGCTTGTCTTTTTGTCATATGCTTTGGCTTCGATACGGGTGAAGCAGTCGCGATAAGTCATTCGAAAAGCCAGAATTTAAGCGCGTCATTCCGAGGCTGAAGGCCGAGGAATCCCTGAAGCGTGACGCGACAAAGTGTGACATCGGCTTGCCGATGCTTGCTCTGGTGACCGAATCGGGTTGGAGATTCCTCACTGCGTTCGGAATGACGACGTTACGCTTAAGCAAAATGTTAAGCAATCGGTTGTGCAGGTCGAAGGCGAGTTTTGTGCCTGCGCGTTGCCGCTACTTCTTCACCACCCGGTAACGCACATGCGTAACGTCCGGCGTGTCCACGACCAGCAGCTTCTCCAGTGTGATCGGCTCAGTGCCAAGATGATCGAACAGGCGGATGCCATCGCCCAGCAAAATCGGCACCAAGTGGATGTGAATCTCGTCGAGCAAGCCGGCCTGCAGGCATCGGCGGCACGATGGTGGTGCCGCCGATGCCGATGGCCTTGGCGCCCGCCACCGCCTGCGCCTGCTGAATGGCGCTTGCAACGCCGTCGGTCACGAATCTGAAGGGCGATCCCTCATAGGTCCATGTTTGGCCCGGCGATGAAGCCATCCAGCGACATCATGAACTCGGCAATTGTGTTGCTCATATCGAAAAATCACGCGCGGCGATAGCGCATGAACACCACGCCGGTGGGCGACGGCGACGCCTCGACAAGCGTCAGATTCACGCGCTTGCCCTGTGGGAACAGTTTCTTGCCGCCGCCCAGCGAGACCGGGTAGACGTGCAAATCAATCTCGTCTACAAGGTCGTTTTCGATCAGCGTGTGCGCCAACACGCTGCTGCCGTCCAGGATGATGTTCTTGCCCGGCTGCGCCTTTAGCTTGTGCACTTCCTCGACCACGTTATCGCGGACGATGGTCGAGTTGCGCCACAGCGATGTATCGGTGAGCGTGGTCGAGACCACGACTTTCGGCATGGCGTTCATCGCGTCGGCGAACGGGTCACCCGCCATCTGCTCGAACACGCCGTGAATCTGCCACGTCTTGCGCCCCAGCAACAGCGTGTCAGCCTGTTTAAAGGCCTGGTCGAAGTGCGCGCCGATGTCGTCGTGCCAATACGGAATTGTCCACCCGCCGTGGGCGAACCCGCCGTCGGTGTCTTCGTCTACCCCGCCCGGCGCTTGAATCACGCCGTCGAGCGAAATGAATTCGTGAATGATGAGTTCTCGCATGATGTCGGTCCTATGTGTTTCAGCAGTCGGACTCCTTAGAGGAGTCCGACTGCTAACGGCGTTACTTCTTCGTCTTCGCCTCGGATCGCTCGCGCAGACGACGCTCGGCCGCGCGTAGCTCGCCGGTCGGGTCACTCGCCGCGAAGTCCTCGGTCTCGCCCACCTGACGAATCTCGACATCCTCGTCGGGCGCACCCGGCTCGCTGGGCATGCGCTTCACCCACTCAACTGCCTCGTCCATGTTCTTCACCTGCCAGATCCAGAAGCCGGCGATCAGCTCCTTGGCCTCGGTGAACGGCCCATCAATCACGGTGCGTTTGTCGCCGCTGAAGCGCACGCGCTTGCCCTTCGAGCTGGGACGCAGCCCTTCGCCGGCCAGCATGACGCCGGCCTCGACCAACTCCTCGTTGTATTTGCCCATGTCGGCCAGCATCTTCTCGCTCGGCATCACGCCGGCCTCGCTGTCCTTGTTCGCCTTGATGATCACCATGACTCTCATGATTCGTTTCTCCTTATCGCTTGATTTTGGCGCATGTGTTTCCGCGCTCCATGAATACGTCGAATGAGGCATATGCAAAATCGACATTGGTTCGGACCAGTTTTGGAACACGATCGCGCGGGTGCAGTGGAAAATTGTAGTGACGCGCCGGGGCGCGTCACTACGATAGTTCACCTTTGCGAGATGGAATGATGCTCAGGTCTCTATCAGACGGACTCTGACACGCTGGTGACGCGCCACAATCGGCGCAGCAGCAGCACACACGCCACCACCAGCCCGCCGCCGAAGCCGGCCCACACGCCCGGCGCGCCCCAGCCCAGCAAGAACCCAAAGGCCAGGCTCAGCGGCAGCGCGATCAGCCAATACGCGATGAGCGACACGACTGTGGGATAGCGGTTGTCGAACACACCGCGCAACACGCCCACACCCACCGACTGGATGCCGTCGCCGATTTGCATCGCGCCCACCGTCACGAACATCAGCGTGGCAACCGCGATGACGTCAGCATCGCTCACAAACTGGCCGGCCACCCAGCCGCCCGATGTCAGCAACACCGCGGTGAACAGAACCGTCCACAGACTCACCACCACCATGCCCGTCACGCCGATGCCGCGCGCGCGCACCTTCTCGCCGCCGCCTGCTGCCTGCGCCACGCGGATGCCCACCGCCGCGCTCATGCCCAGCGGCACCATGTAGAGTAAGCCCATCACGCTGAACACGACTTGGTTGGCCGCCAGCGCTGTCGCGCCCAATAGCCCGATCAATATGCCCGCGATGGCCACCGCGCCAC
>Ga0224722_1001672_pt1 | contig 12169 bp, 7 predicted proteins | sample Balambano_FR1_Me_FD_161646 | JGI IMG/M metagenome (GOLD analysis project Ga0224722, IMG submission 161646) | Freshwater sediment microbial communities from Lake Towuti, South Sulawesi, Indonesia - Balambano_FR1_MetaG | ecosystem: Environmental > Aquatic > Freshwater > Lake > Sediment | place...
TTGTGTTGACGCCGATTAGCCGCCCCTGCACATCCACCAGCGGACCACCGGAATTGCCGGGGCGCAGGTGCAGGTCAACGACGACCCAGTCATTGCGAACGTCGGGCATTTCCGGCGCAAGTCCGCTCAAGCCGATGACGATGCCGCCCGTCGCCGCATTGCTGATTCCCCAGGGATGCCCGAGCGCCAGCACCCATTGACCAGCATGGATCGTGCGGGCGCTGCCCGGCTGGATCGTTAGCAGGTCGTTCGCCTCAATTGCCAGCGCCGCCAGATCACGTTCATCATCACGGGCAATTGTCTGGGCGCGAAGCACCCGCCCATCCTGCAACGCGACCCGCAAGCCACCGTGCCGGGCAACGTGGGCATTCGTGAGGATCAGACCATCCGAATGCCAGATCGTACCCGCGCCAATGCCACGTCTGCCGTCGCGCACTTCTACCACGCTCCGCCGAACTGCCGATACCACGCCTGCGAGTTCGTCATTGAGTGCTGCGAACAAGTTCGCCATTATTCTCGTTCCCCAATCTTCACCTGCATCTCACGGGGTTCGCCGCCGCGCACCACCTTCGCCGTCACGCTCTTACCGACGCGATCACCCGCGAGGACGCCCATCAGGTCATCCATATGGCGCACCTGCATACCGTCCAGTGAGACGAGCGTATCGCCGAGCATCATGCCGCCCTTGTCCGCCGGGCTATCCACCTCAACGGAGATAAGGAGCAGACCCGTTTCCTGGTTGAGCGTACCCGCGATGTTGGCGGGCAGGCGCACGGGCTGGGCGCTCACGCCAAGGAAGCCGCGCTTGACGCGCCCATGTGTCGTCAGTGCTTCGGCGACGCGGCGCAGCGTCGAGGCGGGCAGCGTGACACTTAAGCCGCGCAGCAGCGCCGAACTATTCAAGCCGACAAACGCACCCGCCGCGCTCACCAGCGGACCGCCGGAGAAGCCAGGATACATCACCACATCCGTCTGGATATATATCGAGACTGCACCGCCCGCCATTGTGCGCCATTCACCGTCAATCGCGCTGATGATGCCCAGCGTCGCCTGCACCCCTGCCTCAGGGCGTCCCACCGCGACGACCAGATGACCGACTTTAAGATCGCTCTCGCCTGCCCATGTCGCCGGAATCAAACCGCTTTTCGGTACGCGGAGTACGGCAATATCCGTCGTCGGGTCACGCCCAATCAGCGTTCCTTGCGCCATTGAACCATCAGGTAAGCCGATGCGAATATTGTCATCACGCTCGACCACATGATGCGCTGTGACGATCAAGCCATCTGCCGACCAAATAATGCCGCTGGCAGACTGCCGACGCCGCGCTTCCACGCGCACGATGCTCTGCCCTGCCGTCTCGACTACCCCTGCCAGGTCATTCGAGAGGTTTTCCAACACACCTGCCATGACATTGCCTCCAATCGTTGAATAAATTCCGTCTGGTGTATGGTCTTATTCAAACATGAAAGTCGTGACACATACACCACCCATGTAGCGAGGGGAAGCCCTGTCAATATGGTTAGGGGAGGCAGTAGTATTACAGCGCGATCAGCCCCAGCCGCGTCGCACGAACGACGGCTTCGGTACGGCTCTGTGCGCCCAATTTGGTCAGGATGGCATTGAGGTGGAATTTAACGGTGTGTTCACTGATACTCAGGCGGCGGGCAATGGTCTTATTCGGCAGTCCTTCAGCGACGAGTTCCAGCACTTCGCGCTCACGCGGGGTGAATGTCTCCAGCACGGCTTCACGCTCCCCTGCTGATGGAAATGCAGAGCGCGATACCATCGCTTCGCCGATAAATGCGCTAAAAATCATCATGCCATGAGAGAGCGACAGCAATGCCGTCATTAAGCCGTCACCTGTGATTTCCTGCGAAAGGATGCCGCGCACACCAGCGCCAATCAGCATCGGAAGCGCGTCAGCGGCGCTGTGTTCATCAGCAACGAGAATCAACACAGCGGCATGAGAGCCGCGTAATTCGGTCAGTCGGTCAAGCGAATTGAGCGGTTCATAGCCCACATCCCACACCAGCACTTCGGGGCGATAGACATCCAGCGCGTCCGACAGGGCTTCGTCTGAAATCTGCCCCACAACGTTAATTTCCTGTTGATCAGAAAGCATTGTCGCCAGACCCGCCCGCGCCAATGGACTGCTGGCAACGATGAGCGTTCGCAACGGCGATAAGTTATTATCAGCCACGTCGTCCCTGTTAACTCTTTAGGCAGAGTGTAGGACGCCCCATGTTGGAATTGTGTTGGATGTGCTTGAGAAAATAGAGTTGCTACAGGTCGCGTGCCATTTCAAGGCGCGTAAACTCAACGCGATAATCCGCGTGCTGAAAAGCTGCCCAGAACGGGCTGTCTACGGGCAGATTTTCCAACTTGGTATCATTCGATTGGTGCCGGTTGTGCATTGCCTGTAATAGTGCAAGCGCGGTTTGCGTGGTTTTCGCCTTCAGGACTATGTGGGTAATCTGGAAGGTCGCGCTGCGGTAGATGATCCACTCATTCTCATCCGTCGAAACGAGCCGAAATCCGGTAAGGCTGCCTGCGTTCATCAGCGATTCTGTTTCGTCCAGCCATGACGAAGCCGTTACAGGATCGTTCTGAATGCGATTTCTGAGTGTCTCAAGGATTTCCTCTACATCCATGTCCCTTGTCTCGCCAATGGCAAACTCCCCAAGTGAAACAGGTGTGGGTGCGCGGCGCAGGACAAGCAGCTTACGGGTTTCTATAAACCCAAAACGGGTGAAAAGGCGAAATGCTGGCTGATTACCTTCGATGACTTCCAACTGTACACGCCGAGCGCCGTAACGCCTGGCGGTATGCAGGAGGGTTTCCATCAAAAAGTGACCTAGCCCATGCCCGCGCTGCCCCGGAAGAACACCCAGTCGGGTAATCCAGGCACGTTCACCGCGCAAGCCGAGCATCCCCAGCGCAACGGGATTGCCATTTTCGTCAACAATGACCATCGAAGCATCAGGATGGACATCATAAAAATGGGCGTATTCTTCAAGTCGCCGCCCATTCATCGGCATGGGGACAATGTAATCTATACGAGTTTGATTATAGATTTCCGCCAGTTCCACGAATGTATAGTGGCGAGTAGAGACCGCTTCATAGGTCGAGCCATCCGCTGAAACGCTCGCCACATCATTCAAAACGGCGAACTCCCAGAAATTGATCTACCTGTCCGACAAAATACCGTGTATCAATTGGCTTCAGGATCACGCCGTCACAGCGGTATGCCTGTGCCATTTCATGCGCGGTTTGTTCAGGATAGGCGGTAAATATCAGGATAGGCACCTGATTAAGATGGTTCTGCTGTCGCAAAACTGCTACGACGGTTTGACCATCAATATCCGGCAAACCCAAATCCACCAGGATTAAATCAGGCTGGCTACCGAGAATTGCGGTGAGACCCCCCTCGCCATCCTGCGCGACGATGACCTCATGCCCCGCCTTGCGAAGCAGGCGCGATGCCAGCCTTGCGTTGTGTGGATTATCCTCAACAAGAACGATCAGGCTCATGACACAGATCTAATGCAATTTCTTCGTATGATGAGAAACCGTATTGAGCAGTTCCATCTTGGTGATGGGCTTGGGCAGGTAGCCATCACAACCTGCGCTGATAAACCGTTCGCGGTCCCCGTGCATAGCGTTCGCCGTCAGCGCGATGACGGGAATATGGGCAAGCTGTGGAGTCTTCTTCAGTTTATCCGTTACCTGCAACCCATCCATGTCGGGCAAGTTAATGTCCATCAGGATCAGGTTTGGGCATTCCTCCTGAGCAAGACGAAGACTCGTCTCACCATTGATTGCTTCAATCACTTCATATCCCGCACCACTCAGAATTTTGCGAACGAGGCGCATATTCTGCGGGTTATCTTCAACATAGAGTATTTTGATGACCATAATTCCCTTACCTGCCCACGACATCCCTCTCTAATACTGATTATAATTCATTTAGCGCCACATTAAGGCTTAAGGTAAATCGACTCTAAATTAACGTTACTTCTGGGTGAGAACACTATCTACGAAAAGAAAAGCGGCGAACGCAACGCTCACCGCTTTTCCAGGCGTTCTGTAGAAACCGTTTACGTTATGCGGGCAGCGCTTCACCAACCGTAACGGGCAGCGTAAATGTAAATGTCGTACCGACTCCAACCTCACTTTCCACCCGAATGTCGCCATCCATCATTTCAACCAGGCGGCGGGTAATGGTCAAGCCCAAACCTGTTCCACCGGCACGGCGCGTCGAGGAATTATCCAACTGCTTGAACTGCTCAAAGATCACCGTCAGGTCGGATTGCGAAATCCCCATTCCGGTATCCTGCACGCTGACACAGGCAATACCGGGAGACGACATGCCAACACGAATTGTGATCGCGCCTTTGTCAGTGAACTTCGCGGCATTGCTGACGAGATTGTTCAAAATCTGGCGAATGCGAATATCATCACCATAAACCGATGGAATGGTATCGAGCGCTTCAACCGTCAGGGAAACAGGCTTATCTTTTACCAGCACCTGCGAGGTTTGAACTGTCTCGTTTATGATGTCGAGCAGGTTGACGTGCTTGCGTTCCATGCGTATCTGACCGGACTCAATCTTCGCCAGGTCAAGAATATCATTGATGATTGCCAGCAGGTGCCTGCCACTGTTATGAATGATGGTGACATCTTCCAGTGCCTCCGAGCTCAGTTCGCCATCATCACCATCAATCATGACCTCCGAATAGCCAATGATGGAATTGAGCGGCGTCCGCAGTTCATGGCTCATATTCGCCAGAAACTGCGATTTCAAGCGATCCACTTCGCGCAGGCGCTCAGCGGTAGCGCGTTCCTGAGACAGCGCAGATTCGACAGCCCGTGCATTCTCAACCGCAACAGCTATCTGACCCGCAAGCGTCGTCTGAATGAGGGCGTCCGTCTCATCAAACCGATTGGCTTGATCGGACTGTACATCCAGTACGCCGATCATGCGATCACCGACGAGTAACGGCACAGCAAGTTCTGATTGTGTATCTGGCAAAAGTGGATTGGGCAGGAAATAGGGCACTTCCGCGACATTGTTTGCAATCACCGCGTCTCGTGTTCTCGCTGCACGCACGACAATACTATGCTGCTGATCAAGAGCGATCCGATGCTGTTTCTCAACCATCTTTCTGCCCGGTTCACCCGCACCAGCAGCTAATACAAGGTACTTGCGGCGATCATCAAGCAGGTAAATGTGGGCATGATACAAACCGAAGTTAGATTTAGTGAGTTCAACGACACTTTTGAGCAGTTCTGCTTGATTTAGGATCGTTGTTGTTGCGCGGCTCACCTCTGCTACTGTCTGCAACTGGGTCGCACGCTGCTTGAGCTGCTCGTCAGCACGCCGCTGAGCAGTTATATCGCGTGCAATCGCCATTAAGCCGTAAATTTCACCATCGGTATCCCGTAGTGGAATCTTATGCGTGTCGAGAATGTGTTGCTCGCCATCCGCCATAACGACAATATCGTTGTCATTGAACACAGGCGTACCTGATAGAACCATCTCGTCGTCCGGGCGGAAACCGCGAATTCCCTTCTGAGGATTGCCATAAATAAGCTCATCAGGAAAGCCATATTCGTGATCATCCTTACCGATGAGGTTCTGTTCAGTTGTACCGAGGTCTCTTACAAAACTGCTGTTGCCGAGGATGAAACGGAAGTTGTGATCCTTGGCGAAAATCCAGTCGGGGGTCGCATCAATAACCGACCGAAACAGGAGTGCGTTACGCTGCGCCTGATCCGCCATTCTCATTTGCTCTGCACGCGCTGTTCGCCGCTGGATACCTACCGATAACTGGCTGGCGATGACTTCCGCAATTTCAATTTCACTGTGGGTGAAGCTGTGATGGTGGCTGTTGAAATTGATGAAGATGACACCATCCACCTGCCCATACCCTGTAATCGGCATCGTCAGCACTGATTTGATCCCGATGATCTCGATATATTCCTTCGGAAAGTCGGGATACTCCACCGCTCTGTCTACCGCTACCACCTTCCCCTTCTGGATAACCTCATACCCATGCGGGTAGGCTGTCGCAGGATCAATGAACTGTTTCGCCTGCCCGGTTGTCATGCCCGTGCCTGCACCCACGTACCCTTCCCACTGCTGCGTTTCGTGATTGAAGCGTGACATCACGCCATTGTCCCCACCAAACAGGTCAACCAGAACCTCGATAGCCCGTTCGAGCATCGTCTCAGTTTCCAGTTCCGAGCGCACCAGTTCAGCAATAGCGACGTTCGCTTTCTGCAACTCAAGCTGGCGGCGATTCTGCTCAAACGCACGGGCATTCTCCACCGCTGCCGCGATCTGCCCGGCAAGAACGGTCATCACCTGTATATCATCTTCAATAAAGCGATCCACCTTATCGCTCTGCACGTCCAGCACACCGATAACTTCGTCATTGACGATCATCGGCAGCGCCATTTCCGATTTGGTCTCCGGCAGCAGCGGGTTCGGCAGAAAGTCAGGCGAGAGGGTCACATTGTTGACGATCACGCCTTTCCCTGAACGAGCGGCTGTGGCAACCAGACTGTGCGGGTGATCAGCAGCGATTTTATGTCCACGAGCCTTCATCAACCTGCCTGCTTCGCCTGCCCCTGCCGTCAGCACCAACTGTTTATGCACGCCATCCAACAGATATATGTGTGCGTGGTAGAGACCAAAGTTGGATTTGGTTAATTCGCCTACACTGTTCAGTAATGCTTCCTGATCGAGAATTGTCGCTGTGGCGCGGCTCACCTCCGCCACCGTCTGCAACTGAGTCGCTCGCTGCTGAAGCTGCGCCTCGTTTTTCTTACGCTCGGTAATATTCTCGAATGACACGCCCATCATCAGGTTTGGCAGCGGAAAGGCGCGGACTTCATAAATCCCCGGTTGCAGGTTTTCATCCTGATACGGGATTTCACCCAGAAAGACATCTTCCCCGTTCAGAGCGACATTTTGATAAATCTGCGGCACCTGAGTTTCAGCTAACATGGGAAACGCTTCAAGAATACGCTTGCCGATGATTTGGTCGTTGGGCATTCCAGTGAAGCCAGCAGCAGCGGCGTTAGCGGCAACGAGCCGCAGCGAAGCTGCATCTGCCTTATCTTCAAGCCGATAGACATACACGCCTGTTCCCATGTTGTCCACGACGCTTGCATACAGGCGAATTTGCTCCTCAGCGTCATATCGTTTGGTCACATCACGAGCAAAGCCCAGCGCCGCGAAAATTTCGCCGTTCTGATCTCGCATAGGCACTTTTGTGGTATCAAAGACCGTCCGCGTCCCATCAGCACGAACATTCAATTCGTCTTCAAGATGAATGTATTCACCTGCAAGCGCTGCACGGTCAGCAACATTGAAATCACCCAACAATTCTTCGGTGTATCCAAGTACTTTGTCCTCCTGCCCAATAAGCTCCGCTTCGGTAATGTTGTGTCCGGCAAGGAAGCTGGCATTCGCCAGGATGTAATGTAGCTCACGATCCTTGGCGAAAATCCAGTCGGGCGTCGCGTCAATGACCGAACGCAGGAACAACGCGCTCCGCTGGGCTTCCTGAGCGAGTTTCTTCTGTTCTGCCTCAGCTGTACGGCGCTGGATACCGACTGACAACTGGCTGGCAATCACTTCTGCAATTTCGATTTCATCTCGACTGAAACTGTGTTGGGTGGTATTGAAGTTAATGAAGACCACCCCATCCACCTGCCCACGCCCCTGTATTGGCAGCGTCAGCACCGATTTGATCCCGATGATCTCGATATACGCCTTTGGGAAGTCCGGATACTCCACCGCGCTGTCTACCGCAACCACCTTGCCCGTCTGGATGACTGCGAAGCCATGCGGATACGCTGAAGCGGGGTCAATAAAGTGCTTTGCCTGCGCCGTCGTCATTCCCGTGCCTGCGCCCGCAAATCCTTCCCATTGCTGCGACTGGTGGTTGAAGCGTGACATCACGCCATTATCCCCGCCAAACAGGTCAACCAAAACCTCAATCGCCTGCTCGACCATCGTCTCGGTTTCCAGGTCTGAGCGCACGAGTTCTGCAATGACGACATTCGCCTTCTGCAACTCAAGCTGACGGCGACTCTGCTCAAAGGCGCGGGCATTCTCCACCGCTGCTGCGATCTGCCCGGCGAGAATTGTCATCACCTGTCTATCGTCTTCGCTAAAGCGATCAAGTGTATCGCTCTGCACATCCAGCACACCGATGACCTCATCATTGACGATCATCGGCAGCGCCATTTCTGATTTGGTTTCCGGGAGCAGCGGGTTGGGCAGAAAGTCAGGCGAGAGGGTCACGTTGTTGACGATAACACCCTCTCCCGTGCGGGCGGCTGTGGCAACCAGACTGTGCGGGTGATTTGCGGCAATTCTGTGTCCGCGTCCTCTCATCACCCTGCCCGCTTCGCCCGCTCCAGCCGTTAGCACCAATTGTTCACGCGCCTCATCAAACAGATAAATGTGCGCGTGATACAAACCAAACGCATCACGGGTCTTCAGCGCCACCGTCGGCAGCAGTTCATCCAGATTGAGGATGGTTGAAATGGCGCTGCTAACGGCAGATACAGTTTGCAGGTCAAGCGCCCGTTTAGCACTTTCACGGGCAAGGCGGAAGCGTTCCAGTGTAATAGCAATCTGCTGCCCCATAGAACGCAGGAAACGCAGTTCGCGTTCGTGGAATTCATACGGATTCTGCGACGTGTAAGTGAGAGCGCCGATCCAGCGCCCTTCGTGAACCAGCGGCACAGACGCGAACGCCCGCACATTGAAGTGGGTCAGGCTACGCGCCGAAAGTGAATCCACACGTAAGTCATTCAGCACATCACCAAATAACGCCAGTTCATCACGGGTAATCATTCTTGTGAACGGAAAATCAGCTTTGGGAATCCGTGTTCCTACCAGAGACCCGTCGCCACCCCAATCCGCCGCAATGACCATGCCATCCGCGCTGTCAAAGTCATAATTGTCATAAATGATCAGCGAGATCGTGTCCGCCTCCGCCGGCTTAAAACGGGCGATTGCATTCACGAGCGCTTTTTCATTCTCGGAAAAGGCAATATCCTGCGAAATCTGAAAGAGTGCTTCGGCATCTCGCCGCGCAATCAGGAGGTCTTCGTGCTGCTTCGTCTCATCAACGCCTGGCGCTACCATGAGTTCTACCCCTTATCTTAATGTTTATTTCAACATTCTAAGGGGAACTTGCTCAACAGATCATTGATGTTTTCAGATATCGGCTGAAATTTCTAAATTATTCACAGTGACATAATCGCTACTGTCGGCAAGCGTGACGCGCAGCCCTGTGACTGGATCATACATGCCAATAATCAAAGAAACGGGTCCCGCGATGGCAGATTCGTTGTAGGTCAGATTGTGTATATCGCGGATTATTTCGTCCTGACGCCAGCCTGTCATCGGGCGCTCACCCTGAGAGGGTATTGAGTCACTCTGCGCGATCACCTGCCCCTGTGGATTCAAAAGTTGAACAAATACGGTATAGCTCATAGGAGACGGAGTTTCCCCGCCGCGCCAGATCAATTCGATCCGGGGCGACTCGTCCAGCGTCAACGGTAATTGTGGATAATTTACGCCGACGAGTTCGCCAACACCAGAGAAAATGACTTGGACCATCTGATCGAGTGATGGCAATCCATATTCCGCTTCGACGGACTGTATTGTATATCGGGCAAGTTCCGTGCCGTCCGGCAGGCGTAATACCGCTGTACCGGATGAGGCATTTGCAGGTATGAGGACTTCGCGCCAGTCGCGCATCAGCGCGTCATGCTCCGTCACCGTTGGTGGTATATCCACCTGCCATGCGCCGTCCGAATCATCAAGCGTCAGGACTGGCAGAGGGGTTTGTGAGTCACCATGCCAGAGCAGCGTGAAGCGCAGACTATCACCATTACGAAGCGGCTGCGGCTGTTCGCCGGCGTTATGCGCCATGAGCGATAATCCATTTAGCGGCATTTGAACCTGAGCAGGTAATTCAATGGCTCGGTTGACCTGTGACCAATCCGCGCCAGGAAGCGCCGTCCAAGTCCCAAGCAGCACGTCCCGCCCAACGATTATGCTAGTCAGGCTGGTGAGTGGATACCCTGATGGTTCATCATTTTCATCGTACACACGTAGCCAAACCGCGTATTCACCAGGCGGAGTACCAACGGGCAGGCGAATCAGTGGATAAGCAGTCAACATTTCGCCAGCATCCGCGCTGCTGCTTGTCCGTTGGTTGGCTGTGGCAAATGGCGCGTCAGCACGGGCGATTTCGTCACCCAGATCATTTGTCACAATCACCGCCGCCTTGAGATCGGACGGGATTGGACTCTGAAGAGTGAGTTGTATTGGCAGGCATACCGCCTGATCGGGGCGTTGTGCGGGTGGTACGGCAGCCCTGATCACCTGTGCGGCGGGGGTACCATTCACGAGGATGTTTGTCGAAAATCGCTCAAGGTCAGGAAATGAGAATTCGGGCTGGCGATACAGGCGCGAGGTCATGCCATAGGTGGTGAATTCATCAGGAACGTTAACTGTCCCTGCACTCAATAAGCAGTCCAACATACCGCGATAATCCGCCCGTTGGGTGTACCAGATATTGAGCGCGACATCGCCCGAATCGGGCAACAGTGGCGCAATATCCGCATAATCCGCACCCTCAGGCAGCGTGATTCGTTGTGCTGTCACCTCTTCACGTTCCCAATAATAGGCAAGGTCATAGCGATCCGCGTATGACCATGCCAGAACGCTGTCATCCTCGCCCAAAGTTTCGGCGTAGTAACGCGCCATACCCCGTGCGTCGTCGCGGCGGTACTCCGGAGCGTCGTTATAGACTAAATTGACGGTGAAGAATGCTATCGGCAAAATCAGGCAAACCGCTTGCAGCCACACACGGCGCGGAGATGACGCCGCCGTGCCGATCAAAATGGCGACAAATGGTGCGGCAATCACCAGGTAACGCCCGTGAAGCTCGTTACCCAGAACAAATAAGCCGACAACTATCCCCCCGATCCAGATCAGGCTGTGCATGAGCAACCAACGAACGCCAGACTTACGATAGGGGATAAACGCAACGGTAAGGACAAGCAGCGCGAAAATTGCCAGCCCATTTTCGTCTGCGAACAGGATTCGCTCCCAGGGCGTGATCCAGAATGCCTGCCATAAACTGAATAAAAACTGCCCTGAAAACTGAACGGTTTGCCCCAAAGCGCTGTTTGCTTCCGGCAGCAATAAAAAGCGATTCGCAAAGTAAGGCAGCCACAGCAGCCCGACGACGACCTGACCCGCCAGCCAAATGCGCCAGTTTGGATGTCGAAAGCTGCGCCGACTCGCCCATGCAATGACTACGCCGATATTCAGCCAGAGGACAACAATCGGTCCCGTATTATGCGTATGGAGCAATGCCAATTCAGCAGCCCACAGCGCAATCCACGCAGTACGTTTCGGCTTGTTCAGCAACGTATGAAACGACAAGGCACAGATGAGGGCGAACACGGCGATCAGTGTATACATCCGTGCTTCGCGGGATGCCCACCACAGCAGCGGCATGACTGCTGAGATCACAGCGCTAACCAGCGCCACACGCTGATTGAACAGCCGTAAACCGAGTTGACAGACTAGTGGAATGACCAATATGCCCGCAAGCAGCGAAAACAGACGCAGGGAAAATTCGCTGTCACCGGCAAAAGATGTATAACCATTCAGGAGAGCATAATACAAAGGCGGGTTGGTGGAATCTGCGTTCGCCGCGTCAACGAAAGACGGTTGTGCTGCTGCATAAGCCGACCATGCCTCATCAAACCACAGGCTTTGCTCGCCAATCGCCCAAATCCGCGTGAGAAAGGCGAACAATATCAGGACAACCAGGAAACCCAAAACAAAGGATAGACGCTGTTTCATAGCGCCCAACTTTACAGGGCGGCGAACCAAAGTCAATCACGATCTTCCAGAGAACCTTGAGACATCCTGCATTTCGTACAAACTTTTGCTTGCGTCTATCCCTCAATTCATTACAATTGAGAAAGACGTGTATTGTTCAGCGGCGGTATGTTGGGCTATGACTGATAATTCATCTGCATCTCAAGAGAAAGCGCCAGAGTCGGCGACTGTACCGCCTGCGCCATCACCGACCCCTGACTCTGCTGCTCCATCCTCTGA
>Ga0224722_1001674_pt1 | contig 12156 bp, 8 predicted proteins | sample Balambano_FR1_Me_FD_161646 | JGI IMG/M metagenome (GOLD analysis project Ga0224722, IMG submission 161646) | Freshwater sediment microbial communities from Lake Towuti, South Sulawesi, Indonesia - Balambano_FR1_MetaG | ecosystem: Environmental > Aquatic > Freshwater > Lake > Sediment | place...
TGCTTTCGATGTCGGTCTGGCTGGTGAGGCGGGCAGAAATCTCGTTTACAAGGCGTTCCCGGTCGGCGGTGCGCATGCTGTCCTGGAACAGGCGCGCGTTATCCAACGCCAGCGCCAGGCGGCTGACGAGTTCTTCTGCCAGCAGTACCTTGCCGAGGTTAAAGTCGACTTCACGCACTTCGCAATCCACCACGCCCAGCGTTTGCCCCCGTACCACAACCGGCACGGCGAAGGGGATGGTGCCGCGCGCGGTTTTTTCAGCCACAACGGTGCGGCCTTCCCGCATGACAGCCTGCCGTATGTGGGTGGCATCGTAGCCGGTCTGGTTGCCGGCGCGGGCGTTCAGTTCCGGCAGGCGCAGCGCGTTGAGTGTTTCCTGCCATGCCCGGCGTGTTCGGGCGCGCGTTTCAATATCCAGGGTTTGCAGCAGCCGCTGCGATTCTTCGTAAAGACGGGCATTCTCTATCGCGATGGTAAGCTGATCCGCCAGGGTTTGCAGCGCCGCAATCTGGTCGTCGGTAAAGCTGTCGCGTTGCTTGCTTTGCACATCCAGCACGCCGATCACGCGGGTGCCCAGCCGCAGCGGGATGGCCAGTTCTGCCTGGGTTTCCCGCAGGAATTCGTTCTGGCGATGCACATTGCTGGCAGAAATATCACGGGCAATGATGAGCTGCCCCTGTTCTGCGACCTGACCAATGACCGAAACGCTGCCAACCGCCAGCCGATGCCCACGCTGAAGCAGCTCCTGGCCTGGCCGCCCTGTTGAGGCCCGCAGTACGGCGTATTCCCGGCTGTCATCCACCAGGAACACCTGGGCATGGTAGATGTTCTGAAAGTTATCGACAATCAGGTTGATCACGCGGTTCAGCAGGGTCTGTACGTCGCGCTCTGCCAGCGCTGCGCGGCTGATGTCCTGCGTCAGACGCACATCGCGGGCCCGTTCCTGCAGGCGCATGCGCATATCCTCGATGAGCCGCTGCACCTGGTTGCGCATGTCGATGAACACCGTGCCCACCTCACCCAGTTCGTCATTGCGCCGGTTAAATGTAATCGGCACATCGAAGTTACCAGCCGTCATGGCGCGCAGTCCATCGCGCAGTTGGTTCAGCGGCGGCACCACAATCTGTGTCATTAGCACCGAAAGCACCACCAGCAAACCTACCAGGCTGATCACTACAGGGAACGCGACCTGTGAGAAATACGACAGGCGCTGCGTGACTACCACCCCTTCGTCGATTTCTGTCACCAGCGCCAGACGATTATCCAGGATATTGATGGGCGTGTAGTAACCGATGACTACACGCTGCCCGCGATCAACCGCATAGGTGGTAACGCCTTCTGGCTGGCCGGTCAGCGCGCGCTCTACACCCAGGCTGTTAGGATCCACCAGACGCCTGCGGCGCACATCCAGCAGTTGCAGTGTGGAAATGCCGTCGGGCATGGTGACAAAGCTGTACAGATCATAGGCTGGATTGTCGTTTACTAGATTGCGGAAAACCACCTCGTCCAGGTCAAGATCAGCCACCAGAAAGCCCAGGACTGTGTCGCTGCGGTCACGGATGACGCGCACGATCTCAAAGCTTGGCAGGTTATTGCGGTTGGCGACCACAAACGACACCTCCTCGCCGGTTTGAAGCATCGTCTGGGCGCGGCGGTAGCTGTCAGAATTCTGTTCCCTGGGCTGCGACAGGTTAAAGGGCAAGGTGTTGTTGCCGCTGGCAACAGGTGCCATCACCGTGCCGTCAAGGTTGAGCAACCATGCCGACTCTATGTAGGGCTGGTTGATGTTGAACAGGGCCTGGCGCAGGCTGGTCGCCGCGTTGGCAGCAATTTCGGCGCTGCGTTCCGCTGTGACACCGGGCGTATCTACTAACCGCAGCGCCAGGGTTACATCGTTCAGGTATACCAGGTTAGTTACCACCGTGTCGATGAGCCGCAGCGATGTGGCCAGCGAATCTTCAATGGAGCGCCGTTGGTTCTGGCCGAATTCCTCCACAAACGCTTCCAGGTTCTGGCGGTTTAGCCTGTTGGATGAATCGATGGCGATGACCAGCAGGATAACGCCCGGCACCACAATGGCGATAACAAACGCCAGCGCCAGTTTTAACCCCAACGGAAAAGAGCGTGCACGGTTCATTGAGGTTCTCCCGTCTCAGTGAGGCGCAGATGCACACGCGTCTGCACGGCCCCCAGCGCCTCATTAAAGCTTTCTGCTGCCATGCGCAGCACAGCCTGTACGTCAGTAGTGCTCAGCAGCAGGCCAGCCACCTCATTAGCCCTGGCTTCGCGCGCGGCCTGTGCCTGGCTCTGTTCGTAAAGACGCCGGTTTTCCAGCGCCAGCCCCAGGCGCTGCACCACGCTGAAGATCAGCTCGCGCTGGCGGGTGCTGAGCGCCACACCGGCGGGCATTCGGAACGACAGCGCTCCCAGAAGCTGGTTCTGCACCACGATAGGCGCGCTGATGGTCTGATGCCCATCTTCTTTCAGGACGTGCAGTTCGTTGCGCTCCAGCGTGCTGCGTATCGCTGGCGGCAGGCTGACGGCAGCGATCATCTCGGATGAACGCACATCAAGGTCAAAACCCAGCAGACCGGCCTGAAGCTGTTCGAAATAGGTGTCCCAGGAATTGGCAACGGTTTCCACCCGTTCAACGCGCTCCAGTTCGCGCAGGCGATCACGCTGATTTTCAATGATGGCAGCCTGGCTGCGCACATCCTCGCGCAGTTGGGCCAGCATCCGGGCGCGTTCCAGCGCGCCGCCCAACCGCTCGCCGTAGGTGGCATAAGCCATCAACTGGGCAGTGCCGGTTTCGCGCCGTTCGTTGCTTTGCATGTCCAGCGCGCCCAGCACCCCCCCTGGGCCTACAATGGGCACAATGACGCCAACCTGAATGCCAGGCAGCAGGTGTCTTCGGCGTGTGTCGCTGCCTTCGCTGGTAATCACCAGGCTTTGCCCGGTGCGCAGCACCTCCGCCAAAGGGTTGGCGGTTTGCAGATCAAGCGCTTCGCCCCGCTGCACTTCGTCCATGCCAAAGCTCGCGTAATAGCGCTGGGCCGTCTGGCGGTTGCTGTCGATCAGTGCGATCTGCACCTGCGAGTACCCAAAGTCGCGCCGCGCTGTTTCCAGCACATGGCGGATAATCTGCTGCTCTGTCAGCTTAATGTCTGTCAGTTCGGCTGTGCTCAGCACACGCCGCAATTCCCGCAGTTCCCGGCTGAATTCTGTCGCAAGGCGCTGGGCATTAAAGCCGAACACGGTCAGCAGGACGGTCATGAAGCCAATAATGGCGCTGACGAGGGCAACGTAATTCAGCCTGGATTCTGTGGGAACGCGGATTTCAAATACCGGGCGTGAAAGCAGTGCGAAGGCCAGCACGCCCGCTGTCAGCAGGCCGATCAGCAGGGTGACACGCCGCGAGCTGAGCACGCCGGCGGCGACGACTGGCACAAATAATGCCGAGAAGTTGGCCAGGTTCTGCGGGTTGTCAAACGGAAGCCCCAGGCAGGCCAGTGTTACCAGCGTGAGGAATTGAGCAGCCGCCCAGCGCACCCTGCCTAACTGGGTGAGGAATACCATGATCAGCAGCGCAAAAGGCGCCACGATGACGGTAAACTGGCCCGGCAGCGACAGGTTCAGCCGAACAATCAGCACCGGTATATACAGCAGCACAATCAGCACAGCAGCGAACAACCGCACCGCAAACAGCACGTTCTGTGCCAGTTTTTCCTCATAAGCATCGGCATAAGGGTGCTGGACGATGGTAAAATAACGGAACAGACGTTGCAGCATTACAGGCCTCCCTGGGCAGCGCCCGCCATGTTACTGCCATCGCCGGGTGCGGCGGGTGGCCGCCCAAGCCTGATGGCGCCCTGTTCTGCACCCAGCGCCTCACCCAGGCCTTCCAGCGTTATCTGCAGCAGCTCCTGGATAGAGCCAGCCGTCTGGTAACTGGTGACCAGTTCGCTGATGCGCTGCTCCTGCAGCGTGGCCTCCTGTGTTTCTTCAAAGAGGCGTGCGTTGTCCAGGCCAATCGCCAGTCGCTGGCTGATGGCCTGCAGCAGTTCAATGGTATCGCCCATGTTGGCACGATCCTGTGTCTGCACCTCCATTGCACCCAGGATCTCGCCGCGCAGTTCAATGGGGATAGCGATGCGGCGGTATGGGCTTTCCATCAGGTTCACCACACGGCGCCGTTCTGCGGCCTGCCGCATCGCGTCCGACCACTCTGCGCCGGGGCGAAATTCCTCGCCTGCCAGCGTCACCCCGGTAACTATCCCGCTTTGGGTGTACTCATCCCACGACTGCCGCGTGATCTGGCGGTTAAGGCGTTCTATCTCGCGCGTTTTGGTCTCGCTGTCCAGGAACAGGCGACGGTTCTCGCGGCTGAGCGTTTCCTGCTTTTCTGCCAGGCGCGCGTTGCGGATCGCCGTAGCCAGTTGGGCGGCAATGACCTCAAGAGCGCGCACTTCGGTTGAGGTAAACGCATCTGGCTGTGCGCTGTGAATATCCAGCGCGCCCAGCACACGCGTGCCTTCCAGCACTGGCAGCGCCAGTTCGCTGCGCGTGTTTTCCAGCTCCTGGAAAAACGTAAACCCGGTACGATCGGCAAGATCCCTGGCGATCAGCGGTTCGCCAGCCAGGATAGTGCGCCCGATGATGGAACTGCCGTTTACTGGCAGCGCTGCCTGCTGTTTCAGCAGGTGCTGCCCGGCATCACCAGTGCTGGCCACCAGCCGCGCCGATGTGTTGGTGTCGTCTGTCAGGAAGATCTGCACGTGGTAGTAGCCCAGGCGGTCGCGCACAATGTCTACAATACGCTTCATCATGGGTTCCAACTGGTTGTATTCGCCGGCGACCTGGCCCACAACTGCGCCCGCCGCCAGCAGGTTGGATGCGCGCCTTGAATCATCAATGAAAACGACCAGGCGATCACGAAAGCCCCTAATAATCAGGCTGAGCACGATGAACACTGCAACCCACGCCAACTGTCGGCCCACAATGTTGTAGGCAGCATCCAGAAGGGGCAGTTCAAACACGACAGTCCGCACTGCAATAATGATTACGATGAGGTAGTACAGTGGGCGTGGCGAGAACAGGGAAGCGCCAATCAGCGTGTAGAACGCGCTGCCAAGCAGCAGGCTGGGGATATCTGGCCGCGCGATAAATACCCCAAGCAGCACCGCCAGCAGCACCATGTTGGTGATGACATTCAGGCGGTAGCGCCGGTAAAGCGCATAAAGCCCCGTGGTAAACACCAGCATGGTGAATGGGATATACCACTGAATGGGATTGCCAATCACCACATTGCGGAAGAGCTGAAGCACAATGATGATCAGCCCGGCACCCACCATCAACTGGGTGACCTGCGCCTGAAACCGTACAAACAGCGACTGCGCATCCTGTGTACGCACGGTGGTGGTGTACTGGTTCATGGATGGTCTCCGTTCCCACTGCCGGTGCCCTGGCTGGTCGGCGGGCTGCCCAGGCGGATAGCGACGCGTTCCACCGACAGCAGTTCTGCCAGGCTGCGCGCTGTTTCTGCCAGTGTGGATTCCACATTGGTGGTGGCCTGCAACCGCGTGCTGACCACGTTGATCAGCGATTCGCGCTGCGCTGCCCGCTGGCTCTGTTCGATGAGACGGGTATTTTCTGCCGCCAGCCCAAAACGCTCGCTGATTTCCTGCAGCAGTTCCATGTAATGGGGGTTGATGCGTCCGTGCTCCAGTTCAATCTCCATTGCGCCAATCACCTGGCCGCGCACGCGCAGGGGCACAAGGGCGAGGTTATCGCGCAGGATGAGTTCGTTTCGCTGTATTGCTTCGCGCAGGCCTGGGGTCCAGGCGGCGGCTGGCTCGTTTTTTCCGGTGGTGAAATCGGCGGTGTAGCCCAGCTCATTCTGCTGTTCCTTCAGGTATTCGGCCCAGGCGCGCCCGATGAGCCGCTTGTTCAGGCGCTGTACTTCTGCCAGGGCGCTGCGCGTTTGCTCGGCAAGACGCTGGTTTTCCACGATGCGTTCCTGCGCCTGTTCGATCTGACGGGTGTTGGCGATCAGCAGCGCCAGACTATCCGCCAGCGATTGCAGGCTGGTCTGGTCGTCTGCGCTCAGCTCCAGGCTGCGGCTGCTTTGCAGGTCCAGCGCGCCAAAGATTCTGTCGCCCAGCCGCACCGGCAGGGTGATTTCCGTGCGCATTTCAGGCAGTATTGTTTCAGACGAGAGCGTATTGTCGCGGTAGCGCGCGCCGTGGCGGATGCTGTGTGCCTTGCCCAGGTAGACTGTCTGCCCAATCGTGTTCAGGCTGCCAACAGCAATCTGGCGCTCGGTAGTCTCTGGCACAGCACCGGCTGCTGCCGCTTGTCGGGCCATCACCCCGTCTTCAGTCACCAGGTACAGGCGCAGCGCCTGGAATTGTGAATAGCGATTGACAATGATGGCCAGCGCACTGCTAAGCGCGCCTGCCATATGGGTGTACTGGCCGCCGAGCTGGGCAAGCAGGGTGGTGGTCTCTGCCAGGCGCGCGCGTTCCTCGGCGGATTGGCGTGCCCCCTCTGCACGCGCGCGTGTGGAATAGCGCGTGAACAATTCACCGGCGATAGCTGCGGTGATCATCACCAGCACTGTGGTGAGCTGGAAGGTCTGGTCGCCAGGATCCAGCAGGTAGGCGGCAATGGCGATAACCGTGCACAGGATGCCGCCGCGCCGCTCGTTTACTAGGAAGAGAAACACGATGGCCAGAACAGTGATGGTGATGAAGAGCGCATCGCTGAATGCGATCCAGGGCGAAATGAGGGGCGGCAGCGCGGCGATGCCAAAGATCATCGTGCTGAAGGCCACACGAGCGACGATAATAGACCCCTGGCGCACGGCAAGCAGCGCGCTCACACCGCCAGTATAGGCTGTAAAGAGGCTGAGGATAGCAGCCCTGTCACCCTGTAGGGCTGACGCAATCATGGTCATATTCTGACCAGCCTCGCCGGGCCACTCTGGTGATACTGCCGCATAAGCAGCAAACAGCCCCATGACCGCTACAGCCAGGCTGACGATAAGCCCGGCAGTGTCGCGGATGGTGTCCTGTTCAAATTGTCGTAATGCAAACAGCCTGTCCATGACAAATTGCATGGCTCACCTCTTTTCTTCTGGCACGTTCAGCGCTAGTTTTATGCGCACACGCCGCGCACCCAGCACCCGTCCCACTTCATCGGCTGCTACAGCCAGCATCGTGTCCAGATCGACCTGCTGCTGCAAACGCGTGGAGATCTCGCTGGCCAGGGCTTTCGCCTGGGCCTGGTGCTGTGCGCGGCTGAAGGCATTGGCGTTATCCAGCACGGCTGCCAGTTGGTTAGCCATCTGGCGGTAGATGGCCTGCTCATTGCGCGAGAAGAAGAAAGGCTGCTGGCTGCCAAGCTCCAGCACCCCCACCGACTGCCCGGTAGACATCAGCGGGAACGCCAGCAGCGATTCAATCTCACCGCGCAGGGGGTGCAGGTACATGCTCTGCGTGCCCAGCCGGTAGATCGTCACCGGTGTGCGATCCATCCACGCCTGCTGCACCGGGCTGTTGGCATCCACATTCATTGGTTGAGGCACGTCGTAGTGCATCGCTTCGCCTTTCCACCAGCGGCTTACGGTGTTAAGCGTTGCTGTCTCTGGTGAGTAGACGTGGATGGCCGTATAGTCAAACGTGCCAAGCTGCCGCAGCGTTTGCAGCGCCAGGTTCACGATCTCGGCCATCGTTTGGTTCGCCTGAACCGATTGCCCAAACACATTAATCTGCCGCAGTTGTTCCGCCTGGCGCTGGCCAGCCCGGTACAGCCGCAGCTTCTGGTAATTGAGCGATAACTGCTTGGTGATGGTGCGCACCAGTTCCAGCCGCACACCTTCTGGCGCGGCGTTGGGCCGGTTGATGTCCAGGCCGATGCTGCCAATCATGCGACCTTCCAGATCCAGCATGGGCAGCAGGAACATCGAACGTGCGCCAACGCTGAGCAGCACCTGCCGCAGATCATCCTGTATCAGCGGGCTGGTGGCGACATCGGGTACCGGCACTTCTGTGCGGGTGCGTTTCATAATGGAGCTGAGGCTGCGTTCATCGTCTGGCAGGGTCGTGCCCAGCGCAGCAGTAATGGGGTATTCGGCAACCAGCACGGGCAGGTCGCTTACCTCGTGGAGGATGACGATGCCTACATGGTCCACCTGGGCGAATCTCTGGATCAGCTCGGCGGAAAGCTGAAGCATCTCCGTTTCATCCTGGGCGTGGTTGGCCACATCGGTGATCTGGTTGAGCATCTCCACAACCGGCAGTTGCTCACCCGCTGTGGCCTGCTGCCGCGCGGCGACCAGCGCTGCCTCTATTTTCTGTTCTGCCTGCGTTCGTGGGAATTCCGCAGCCGGTGCCTGGGCAACCAGTGACTTCAATTCTAGGAGTAGATCAACCAGCGTTTTGGCCATAGCGGGTTCCTCCCACGATGATTAAGGATTTACTGCCACTCCCACACCTGCTCACCTGCCAGCAGGCGCCGGATCTGGTCAGGGAAGCGATCAGGGTCCAGCGGCTTTCCCAGGAAACCGTCGAAGCCGCTTTTCTGGGCGCGGCGCATCTGGTCCTCGCTGGCTTCGGCGGTGACGGCACACACAATCGTGTCTTTCAGCCGGGGATTGCCGCGCACTTTCTGAAGTGCCTGGTACCCGTCCTCATAGGGCAGACGTATGTCCATCAGGATCAGGTCGATACGCGGCAGCGTCTCTGCAAATTGTACGACCTGCCAGCCAGACGTTTTCCACTCACAGCGCTGTACCCCCATGAACGCAAGCATCCTGGCGATAAGCACGAAGTTCGGAACATTATCTTCTACTACCAGCACATGGGCTTCACTTGGTTCAATCGGGGTTCTGGTCGCCATAAGCATCTCTACTTCAAGTATTGTTTAACGTCGTCAACAAACGTATCGATATTGATGGGCTTGCTGATGTAGCCATCGCAGCCTGCCTGCAGGATCATCTCGCGGTCGCCAGTCATAGCCAGCGCCGTCAGCGCCACAACTGGGGTGGATGCCAAGCTGGGCAGCTCTCTTATGCGCCGAGTAGCTGTCAGACCGTCAATCTCTGGCATGCTGATATCCATCAGAATCAGCGCGGGCGGGTTGGCCAGCGCCATTTCTATCCCGTCGCGCGCGTTGCTGGCCTCCTGTACATCAAAGCCTTCAACCATCAGTATGCGTCTCACCAGCATGCGATTGTTAGGTTCATCATCAATGTAGAGTATGCGCATGTCGCCCATAATCCCCATTACAAAGCGCCTGATGTTATTATAACGGATGTAACGCTCCGTTCATATGAGCCATATCATCAGTGCCAGGCAAAATGAGTTCAGAGCCTAGAGTATAACAGGATGAGAACTTTTTAGCTTTAGTGGAATTGCTTTTTCTGCTATGCTGGGAGAGATGTTTCACTTTCTTAATCTACCCAAGGAGCATTTGCCATGCCCAAGAGCTATGCCAGCTACCCAGCCGTAGTTATTGACCCCAAGAAAAAATACACCGCAGTGTTCCACACCTCACGCGGTGATATTCATGTGGAGTTGTTCGCTGATCGTGCCCCTAAAACGGTGAACAACTTTGTCTTTCTCGCCCGTGATGGTTTTTACGATGGCCTGAACTTTCACCGTGTGATCGCTAACTTCATGATCCAGGGCGGCTGCCCCAACGGTGATGGGCGCGGTGGCCCTGGGTATCGCTGGGATGACGAACCGGCAGCTCTCAGAATTCGCCACGAAAAGGGCAGCCTGAGCATGGCTAATGCCGGCCCCAACACCAATGGCAGCCAGTTCTTCATTACCCATATCGTTACCGACTGGCTCGATACCAAGCACGCCGTCTTTGGCAAGGTGGTCAGCAGTGATGATCAGGATATCGTAGACAGCATTCGCCAGGGCGATAAGATCAACAGCGTCGAAATTATTGAGGCCTGAGCGCACGGCTCAGCCAGTTGTGCTGCGCAGCCAGGCTGCCATTCGGGCGGCCTGTTTTTGTTCCTGCATCTGCGGCCAGCAATCAGTTTCAAAAAAGCCCTTGACAAGATCGCATTGGTTCGATAAGCTGGATTTATAGTTTGTATAACCTGAAGGTAAATAAGTGTTCAACCCTTGTCCCATGCCAATGTGCTGTATGCATACCCGTCCTCTCGGTGGCCTGGGCATTGGAGCGTACCTGCGGTAATACGAACGCAAACGACACGACGATGAGCGCCTGGCAAACACCAGGCGTTTTTTTTGGGGTGTCGCCTTTCAATTCGTTCATTCAATTTACGTTAGTCTGAGGAGCATTGCGTCATGAAGAGCAGCAAATGGATTGTACTGGTTATCGTCGGTATTCTGGCCGCGCTGGCCGCCCAAACGGCTGTCGCCCAGGAACGTAACCTGGAAGATGTGCTGGTGACCGCTGACTGGCTGGAAGAAAACCTGGATAACCCAGCCGTGCGTGTGATTGAGGTGAGTGTTATCCCTGGCGTTTTTGAGCGTGGTCACATTCCGGGTGCGGTCAACTTTGTGTGGCACACCGACTTTGTGGATACCCTGCGTCGCGATATCGTTACCCCTGAGCGCTTCCAGGAACTGGTACAGGCGGCGGGCATCAACAGCGATACAACCATCATCCTCTACGGCGACAATAACAACTGGTTTGCCGCCTGGGGCGCGTGGATCTTCAAATCCTACGGGTTTCAGGATGTGCGCCTGCTGGATGGTGGCCGTGTGAAGTGGGAAGCCGATGGCCGCGCGCTGTCCACTGATGTAGCCGCCTATGAAGCTGGTAACGCTACCGTCGGGGCCTTCAACAACGCGCTGCGTGCCCGCCTGACGGACGTGCTGGCCGTGGTCGAAGGGGGCGCCAGCGGCACCCTTATCGACATCCGCTCTCCGCGTGAATATGCCGGCGAGATCTTCGCGCCAGAAGGCATTCAGGAACTTTCGGTGCGCGCTGGCCACATCCCTGGCGCTATCAACGTGCCCTGGGGCCAGAACGTGCGCGAAGACGGCACCTTCAAGTCTATCGACGAACTGCGTGCCCTCTATGCTGACCTGGGTATCGACGGCAGCACGCCCATCATCACCTACTGCCGCATTGGCGAACGCGCTGCCCTGACTTGGTTCGTGCTGCACGAACTGCTGGGCTACGACGTTGCCCTCTACGATGGCAGCTGGACAGAATATGGCAATGTTGTTGGCCTGCCGATTGAAAACCCTGCTGGCACCATCTGGGGCGCACAGTAAGGCATGGCACAGCGTATCAGCGGGGGCGACCTGAACGAGGTAGCCCCTCTGCCCGTCATCACGCGGGCTGATCAGGTGCGATTAGTCGCCGGTGTCGGGGTGTTGATTGTCCTGATCGCCGGCGCTTTTGCGCTGAATAACGCGCCCGATTTTGGCGCACGTGCCTCACTGTCGCTGCTGATCGGCGTTTCGCTGGGCATCGTGTTCGAGCGTGGCCGCTTCTGTTTTTTCTGCATCCTGCGTGACTTTATAGAGCACCGCAACAGCAGCGGCATCTATGCCATCCTCGCGGCGCTGGCGGTGGGCAGCATGGGCTACGCCCTGGTCTTTGGCACATTCCTGCCCAATGCCTTCAGTGGTCGTCTTCCGCCTGATGCGCATATTGGCCCTTCAAGCTGGGTGGTGGTGGCGGCTGGCGCTGCCTTCGGCGTGGGCATGGCGCTTTCCGGCGCGTGCATCAGCGGGCATCTCTACCGCCTAGGGCAGGGTTACAGCCGCGCACCATTGGCGCTGTTAGGATCACTGTTCGGCTTTGGCCTGGGTTTTCTTAGCTGGCAGCGCATCTACATCGACACACTTATAGATGCTCCGGTTGCCTGGCTGCCGGCTACGCTGGGTTACGGCGGCGCGCTGACGCTCCAACTGGCTGTGCTGGCGTTGCTGGCGGTGCTGCTGCTGCGTTTTGTGCCAGCATTTATGGCCAGCGCCGGGGGGCCGGTAACCCTGGCGGGTGTTTACGATCGCGTGTTCCGGCAGCGCTGGAACCCCCTTGTGACTGGCGCAATCGTCGGGGTTATTGGCGTCGTGGCCTATTTCCGCGTGGAACCACTGGGCGTCACTTCTCAGCTCAGCAGCATGACCCGCACCTTTATGGCCGGGCAGGGCCTGCTGG
>Ga0224722_1001675_pt1 | contig 12151 bp, 16 predicted proteins | sample Balambano_FR1_Me_FD_161646 | JGI IMG/M metagenome (GOLD analysis project Ga0224722, IMG submission 161646) | Freshwater sediment microbial communities from Lake Towuti, South Sulawesi, Indonesia - Balambano_FR1_MetaG | ecosystem: Environmental > Aquatic > Freshwater > Lake > Sediment | place...
CGAATACGCTCAGTGGGGTCTGAGCGTATTCGTTTAGGGGCAGAAGTAGAAACAACAGATCCGACAGCAGCGTCAGAACGCATGGCAGCAGCCAATCACCTCAATCAACAAGGAATTCAGCAATTGCAAACAAGTCAGTATCGAGAGGCATTGCGATCGTTTGAACAAGCACTAGCCATCTATCGAGAGACTGGGGTTCGCACAGCATTCCCGCAGGAAAGTCGCAATGGGGAAGCACGAGCACTGGGCAATCTCGGACTTGCTTACTTCTCATTGAGTGAGTATCAGCGAGCGATCGACTACCACCAACAAGCACTGCCAATCTATCAAGCGGTGGGCGATCGCAATGGGGAAGCAAAAGCACTGACCAATCTCGGCGTTGCATACCTCTCTTTGAGTGAGTATCAGCGAGCGATCGACTCCTACCAACAAGCACTCCCTATCTTTCAAGCGGTGGGCGATCGCAATGGGGAAGCACGAGCACTGGGCAATCTCGGACTTGCTTACTTCTCATTGAGTGAGTATCAGCGAGCGATCGACTCTTACCAGCAAGCACTGCCAATCTTTCAAGCGGTGGGCGATCGCAATGGGGAAGCAGATGCACTGACTGGTCTCGGCAATGCTTACCGGTCTTTGAGTGAGTATCAGCGAGCGATCGACTTTTACCAACAAGCACTGCCAATTTATCAAGCGGTGGGCGATCGCAATGGGGAAGCAAATGCACTGGGCAATCTCGGAGTTGCTTACGGCTCTTTGAGTGAGTATCAGCGTGAGATCGACTACTACCAACAAGCACTGCCAATCTTTCAAGCGGTGGGCGATCGCAATGGGGAAGCAGGTGCACTGACCAATCTCGGCGTTGCTTACCGCTCATTGAGTGAGTATCAGCGAGCGATCGACTCCTACCAACAAGCACTCCCTATCTTTCAAGCGGTGGGCGATCGCAATGGGGAAGCACGAGCACTGACCAATCTCGGCAATGCTTACCGCTCTTTGAGTGAGTATCGGAGTGCGATCGACTCCTACCAACAAGCACTCCCTATCTTTCAAGCGGTGGGCGATCGCAATGGGGAAGCAGCAGCACTGATGAATCTCGGCAATGCTTACCGCTCATTGAGTGAGTATCAGCGAGCGATCGACTACCACCAACAAGCACTGCCAATCTTGCAAGCGGTGGGCGATCGCAATGGGGAAGCAGGCGTACTGATGAATCTCGGCGTTGCTTACCTCTTTTTGAGTGAGTATCAGCGAGCGATCGACTCCTACCAACAAGCACTGCCAATCTTTCAAGCAGTGGGCGATCGCGCAGGAGCAGGAATATTGCTAGCCAACATTGGTAAATTACTCGAAGCTCAAGATCAACCAGAGTTGGCGATCGCCTTCCTTAAACAATCAGTCAATGTGCGCGAGACTATTCGAGTGGGTATTCAAGGACTCGATCAATCCCTCCAGCAGTCCTACACCGACAGTGTTGCTGATGATTATCGTCGTCTAGCCGATCTGCTGTTGCGAGAAAATCGCGTCCTCGAAGCACAGCGCGTCCTCGATCTGCTCAAAGTCCAAGAACTCGACGACTACCTGCGCGATGTCCGAGGCAACGCCGAAACCGCTAGTGGGGTTGAATATTTACAGCAAGAGCAAGACATCCTCTCTCGCTACAATGCTCTGCAACAAACGGCGATCGAGCTAGGTCAAGAACTTGCCCAATTACAACAAAAAGCCAATTTAGAATCTCTCACCGCATCTGACATGGCTCGTCGTGACGACTTAGTCCGTCTTCAAGATGAGCTAAACCAGCAATTCAACAACTTTGCTCGGACTCCTGAGATACGTAGCTTGATCGAACAGCTTGACTTTGATGCGCGAGAACAAACCGTCAGTTTAGGGGCGTTAGACGGACTCCGCGATGAGCTTGATGATCTCAATGCCGTGTTGCTTTATCCACTAATTCTAGAGAATCGGATTGAACTAATTATCACAATCCCCAACTCGCCGCCGCTTCGCCGTACCGTTGAGGGTATTGGCAGTGAAGCGATCAATCAGGCGATCGTAGAATTGCGTCAAGCACTGGAAGATCCTCGTCTTGATGCCGTTACTCCTGCCCAAAAACTCTACCGATGGCTGATCGAACCCCTCGAAGCCGACCTTGCCCAGGCACAACCCCAAACCATCATTTATGCCCCCGATGGACAGTTGCGCTATATCCCCCTGGCAGCGCTGCATGATGGGGAACAGTGGCTTGCCCAGCGCTATGCTGTCAACAACATCACGGCTGCAAGTCTGCAAGCGCTTACTATCGAACCCCCCACCACACCAAGGGTCTTAGCAGGCGCATTTGCCGATCCAAATGCGGTTCATCCAAAACTCGTGGGCGATCGCAACGTAGAGTTTCGCGGCTTGCCCTTTGCCGGAACCGAAGTTCAAACCCTAAGTGAAACCCTGCCCAACACGACCACACTGATTGATCAGGCCTTTGCCTTGGCTGTGGTTCAACCGCAAATGAATAATTTCAATATCCTACACTTTGCTACCCATGCTGCTTTTGTCTCTGGTGATGCCAGTCAATCCTTTATTCTATTTGGGGATGGAGATACCGCTACCTTGCGGGACATTGAAAGTTGGTCTCTTTTTAATGTGGATTTAGTGGTGTTGAGTGCTTGTGAAACCGGACTGGGGGGTTTTGACAACAACGGCGCACAAATCTTAGGACTGGGCTACCAATTTCAGAGCCGGGGAGTAAGAGCTACGATCGCCTCGCTCTGGCAAGTTAGCGATGGCGGAACCCAAGTGTTGATGAATGCCTTCTATGCCGGATTAGACCAAGGCATGAGCAAAGCGGCGGCTCTACAGGCAGCGCAACGGGCGTTGATTAGTGGAGACTTTTCAACTGTGCAGGGTGAGCGCAGCGGGGATGGAACAGTGGAAATCGTTGATCTTCGCACAGGTCTTCCCCCTCAAGTCAGCAGTAATCTCAACCATCCCTACTACTGGGCACCGTTCATTTTGATTGGTAATGGACTCTAAACCAAAACAGGTTAGCCAGAATCGATATAATCATTGCAAGCGCATCCTTTGAAACCGATCGCCTTTTGCTATGACGACTTCTCTCCCTACACTCCTCACCACCCCACCACTGCATCAGTGGTTCTCAGCAACCTGGGCGGATTATGTAGCACTGCGAGATGCACCTAGACGCGATCGCCTACGACTGTTTTTCAATCAAGGATGGATGTGGATCGATATGGGCGGCGAAGGAATTAATCATTCTAGCTTCAGCGATTTGTTTACCAGTTTATTGTTTCTTTGGGCAGTCCCACATCCAGAACAACGCTACAGTTCTCTCGGACGCTGCCTGATCGAAAAACCCAGGACGCAAGCTTGTGCTCCTGATTTAGTGCTTTATGTCGGCGCGAATTATCCTCAATGGCAGGAAGGGGAGCCGCGATTGATTGACCTGAGTCGTTCTCGTGTTCCTGATCTGGTCGGCGAGATTTCTGATACCACGCTTGCCACCGATTTGGATGAACAAAAACATCTCTATGAAGGGTTGGGTATTCCTGAATACTGGGTGATTGATGTGCGAGGTAGACGGGTGTTTGCGTTTCAACTTCAAGCGGGCAAATATGAGGAGTGTACGCATTCGCAAGCGTTGGCAGGTCTACCGATCGCCCTTTTAGAACAAACAATCGATCGCTTAACGCAAGGAACAAATACCAGTGCAGCGGCTTGGTTTGCTCAACAGATTGCAAATCTTTCTGCTTAAACATTGTTTGGCAAACTCCTTGAACGCAGCATCGGCAGTTCTTGATCGTCTGCTACATTTGAATGATGGGGGGACGAGGCTGAAATGGATTCACAATTTCTAACTCATCAATTTTGCGACTGGCTGCTAAATATTCATACCCAGATAAAGCAATGCCGAGATGTCTACCCTTGGTTCGATCATGCCGACCCTTGACCTCAATCGCCTCCTCCGCGCCATTCCCACCCTCAAACTGCTGGTGCTGTTTGGTTCCCAAGCCAGAGGCACTGCCACGGAGCAAAGTGATTGGGATGTGGCGATTCAATGTGAGCCAGTGTTGACGGGGTGGGAACAACTGGCGTTCGATCAGCCTGTCGCAACCAGTTTGGGGATCTCTAGCGATCGCCTTGATTTGGTAAATTTGCCGCACTGTTCGCCGTTGTTGGGCTATGCGATCGCCAGAGATGGGCAACTGCTCTATGAAGCAGAACCGGGATTATTTCGTCGGTTTCAACTTAAAGCTTGGAAAACCTACGCAGATACGGCTAAGTTGCGTCACTATCAGACTAAATATATTCAGCACACTCTGGCACAGTTAGAGCGATGACCAACTTCGATCGAGCGGTGGTGATCCGTAAGCTACAGGCGATTACCAAGTATTTGCAACTGCTGAGCGATCGCGCCAGCCTCACTCAGCAAGCTTACTTGGACAGCGTTGAACAGCAGTTGATTGTTGAACGGCTGTTGCATTTGATCGTTGAAGCTGCCGTAGATACCAATTCTTATCTGCTGGTCTCCGCCAACCAACCTCCGCCTGAGACCTATTTCAATTCCTTTATCCAAGTCGGGCAGCAGCGAATTATTAGCCAACCATTAGCCGCACAACTTGCTCCATCAGCAGGGCTGCGAAATCGTTTAGTGCATGAATATGAAGAGATTGATTCAGCGATCGTTTTTCAAGCAATTGCGTTTGCTCTAACGCTCTACCCTGAGTATGTAAAACAGATACAGGCATATTTGGAACGGAGTGAACCATGAAAGCGATCGCCTTCTCCACGAATGCCATTGTTGTCACCCGCAACCAACGCGATTTTTCCCAGATACCAGGTTTACGGCTTGAAGACTGGACGATTCTTTGAAGTGAGTCCCTGATTGCGATCGCCCCTCTCTAATAGCATCGAAGCGATCGTCCCCTCCAGTAGCATAAAATTAAAGCAATTGCTTCCTTTCTCCTCGCGTGAACTATGAATCTTTTAGTAAACAACATTGTCGAAAAATTACAAACTCTACCAGAACCTATTCTTCAAGAGGTGCTGGATTTTGTTGAACAACTTCAGCAAAAAACTACCTCCGAAATAACTTCGCCCTCACGAATACCCTCACTCCAGCAAATCGCTACACTGCCTCTAGATCAACGTCATCAATGGCTGACTCCATTTGTCGCAGCGATGGCTGAAGATTTCCGCAATGATCCTGAACTGATGGAATTTGCTGGACTGGACGATGAAAATTGGGAGTGGGAGGATGAATCCTCAACGAGGTGAGATTTGGTTGGTAGACCTTAATCCAATGCGAGGGCAAGAAATTCAGAAAACTCGTCCTGTCGTGTGATTAGTTCTGATCTGTTTGCCCCAATTCCTTTGAGAATTGCCATTCCCATCACCAGTTGGCAGGATAAGTTTGGCGATCGCCCCTTCATGGTGAAGCTGGAAGCCAATCTATCAAACGGTCTAGACCGGGATTCAGCAGGAAATGTTTTGCAGATTCGCAGTCTTTCCACTGAGCGTTCTGTCAGACGTATAGGACAAGTTTCACCAGAAGTTTTCAAAGAATTACTTGCAGGTTTAGTGATCTGCGTAGACTACCAAGCGTAGAATCTTAGATTTCTCTTGACGCTCGCCCCTCTCCCGCCCTTTAACCAAAATCAAAGCGATCGCCCTCTCTCACTCCACCCTCTCAACATCTGCGATCTTGCATAGCTGTGGATGACCTGGGAATATGCGGTTAACACAACACCTATTGCCTCACCTCCCCGATTGCTTGAAGCAGCTGGGGAGGTCATCGCCCCTTTTACCTACTCGCCTCTATTCAGAGATTCATTAGCGACTTTAAGGACATCTGAATACACCCGATCGCTGACTCGAAATCCAGCTTGAATCCTCAAATCATCCATTATTGGTTTTACTGATGAAATCAAGCCTTGATGTTTAGCCGAGAGCAATACACCTAAAACTCCTGTGAAGTTTAATCCCAGCCGAGACGCTACCGATCTACCGGGGGATTCATCAATCAGTAACCGATCGGCATTGATCTCAATTGCAAGAGCAATTGCCTCGGATTCTCCAAGATCTAACTCTTTCTGTAACTCTTCAACTAATGTGCGATTTGCGACGGCTCGTGTTTCGATCCAGGATAGGGTTTGAACCTCTATTGCACCTGGTACAGTTTCACCAATATCAACCATCTCGTCATACACAGCTTGCGGAATGACAATTTGGGGATTGCTGATTCCAGATATGTTTTTGAACGTGAAACCAAAGGTTTCACGTTCAAAAACATATCACCATTAAGCAACGCCACAATTTGTTGGTAGAGTTGTTGTAATAAGTCTAATTGGGCGATCGCTGCCAGACTAGTAATCGGTGAAGTGTCACTTACAACAACAATCACAACTCACCTGCGGCTTGCAACGTTTCAATATCTGCCTGCAAATCTGCCACATCGTAGTGGACACAAATTTCGCGTTTGGCAAGCTCTCGTCGAAACTCAATTAAGTTCATTCCCGCTAATCGACGGGCTTTTCCAGTACCGATTCTTTTTTGTTGATACAGCAGAATCGCAATCTCCAGCATGATATCTGCTTCAGAGAGATTGGCTGTTCTCACAATGTCGTCTGGAATGACGATATTCATTACCTTCTTGCTCAAATTGATTAAATCTAATGTAACTTAAATCTTGCGCCATTAGCAGGAGCGCTTCGCGCTCCTGCTAATGGCGCGGTTTTGGCGGCGCTAAGCGCCGCCAAAACCGCTTAATGAGAAAGGTGCAAGATCTGAGGTAACCTTGTTCGCAGGTTTCTGAGCAGACTAACCGCAAGAAGCGATCGCCTGACAGATAATCCGATCGCTTTCCCCTTTCTCCCCCTCCCCTCTACATGAATGCATAGGTCAATACATCAAGGAACTAGGTGTAGTGCAGAATAGTTTGTGACTCTTTCAAACCCTGCCCTCATGAAACCCGTGACTCTGCACTGCTTGAGGGCGATCGCCCCTGTTCTCCTGCTTCCCATCATCGCTCCGGTTTCCTTGCTGCTGAGTGAGAGTGCGATCGCCCTCTCCCCTGCATAGAATCAAAGCGATCGCCCCCTCCCCCCCTCTTCGCGCGATCGCATAGACTAGAGTAAGCCTAAGTAATGCTGGAAAGTCTTATGCATACCCAGTCGTTGACAATTTCTTCGTCCAAACTGACTTATCCTGTCCTAGTCAAGCAGGAGCAAATCGGCGTTTGGTCAGTGCAAGTGTTGGGTTGGTCCGAGTCTAAAGTTCATGCTGCCGCTCGTGAAGAAGCCCTCTCGCAACTCAGGCAATTTCTAACCGAACAACTAGCTAATGCTGAACTGATTCAGTTGGAGATTGATCATCCAAACTACAAGAATCCCTGGTTGGAGTTGGCTGGCAAGTATAAAGATGATCCTCAGTTTGAAGAAATGCTGGCGTACATAGAAGCTGATCGACGTACACTAGATGCCGAAATGCAAGATGAGTTTGAACTTGAGCAAGATCAGGGGGGCTAGAGTTGTGGATTTTAGACACTGATCATTACTCCCTTTTGCTTCGAGGGCATCCCAGTGTTTTCCGACGTGTCACGGCGCTCAATCCTCAAGAGATGACAATAACAATTGTGACTGCGGAAGAACAATTGCGCGGACGATTGAACGGAATTAGACAAGCCTCTCAACCTACTCGACGTGATAGACTGATCGAAGCTTACGAACTTCTCCAAGGCACACTCAGAGATCTAAACAGCATTCCCACTTTGGACTTTGATCAAGTAGCTGATACGCTTTACACCGAGCTATTGCACCAAAAGATACGGATCGGTACACGAGATTTGCGGATTGGGGCGATCGCTCTCTCCACGAATGCCATTGTTGTCACCCGCAACCAACGTGATTTTTCTCAGATACCGGGGTTAATGCTTGAAGACTGGACGATTCTTTGAAGTAAGTTCTGATTTGCGATCGCCCCTGTTCTCTTACTCTCCATCATTGCTCCGGTTTCCTTGCTGCTGAGTGAGAGGGCGATCGCCCAGGAATTTGTCTGAGTACAAGACAAATTTCTACTGAACCTCTGAACGAATCTCCTGCAAAATTTGATTGACCTCTGCTTCTGAATGATGATAGCGTGCCAAAACTTTGGCAGTTGAATCTAAAACCTGGTTTGTGAACATCTGGCTCAAATCTTGGCGCAAACACTTACCGATATAAAATCTGAGCAGTGCCTCTGTTGACATATCTCTTTGAGTTGCTATTTTCTTTAGAGACTCTAATGTATCTTTGGGAATCGAGATTGAAATGCTTTCAGAATCTCGTAGATGAATTTTTAGCTCAAGATCACCCAACTCCAATTCTTCATTAAGATTGTTCATATAACCTCCGTTCAAGACGAGTTGCAATACGAGCAGAAATGATTCTAATAGCCAATCGCCGTTCTACATGAACCACAAGCAGTAACCGCTCAGCGATCGAATATCCCAATGCAAATGCTCACACTTCCCGATTTGCTGATGCTTCACCAATTATATAAAAGGGATCTAGAAAGACCTCTGCTGCCTCTTCAAAAGTAACTCCATGCTTCTCAACATTGCTTTGAGCCTTATTTCTATCCCATTCAAATTCAAGCCCTGCTAGGCGATAAACAATATCCATAGATTCATTTTACGCTGCCCTTACACTGCCTGACCGCGATCGCCCCCTCCCTCTTCCTTCCTCTCCACATGATTCTTTAACCCAAAATGGCTGTCAAGAGGGCTTTCAAAGTTTGGTGATCGCCCTCTTGAAGATGTCCTAATTTCCGAATTACAAGAGAGACTGCAAGGGTTGCCAAAATCGGTTTGACGATTGAGGGTTTCAACAAACCGGCAGTCTGCCACTCCAAAATTTCCGATTCACCGAAATTAGAAGGAGTCGCCAATTGACTGGTTACTGCAATCAAAATGATGTCAGCCTTTGTAGCGTGATACGCTGCCGAACTGACAATAATTGCAGGACGTTTCTTCGTCGTTGTTTGATTGGTAAATGGAAAAGGAAGAAGAATGACATCACCAAATCTATAATTCGTCATAGTCAGCATCAAGCGGGTTATCCCAAACCTTTTGAAAGGCAGACTCAGAGAGCTTGGTTGCAGCTAATGTCAACTGATAGTCTGCAATATGTTGAGCCAGAAAATCGATGAAATCTTCCACTTCAGCTACTTTTTCAGGCGGAAGTTGACGAATTTTTGCCAGCAAGCGTTGCTCTGATTCTAAGCTAATAGGCATAAATCTTGTTCAATATCTTCCCTTATATTATTGGGGTTGCTGATTTGAAGTATGAATTTTGATTGAGAGCCGCGCTGAGCGCGGCTCTCAATCAAAATTCATACCCGGATTCAGCAACGCCATATTATTATCCGCGATCGCCCCTCTCCTTCGCAAATCAGCCCGATCGCTTCCTCCCTCTCCTCTTTCTTTTCTCACTAAAATGCATAGGTCAACACATCAGAGAACTAGGTGTAGTGCAGAATAGTTTATGTTGCTGCAAAACTTGCCCTCATGAAACCCCTGATCCTACATTGTTTGAGGGCGATCGCTCCCGTTGTCTTACTCCCCGTCATTGCTCCGGTTTCCTTGCTGCTGGGTGAGGGTGCGATCGCCCTTCTCCTAAATTCTTCCTATAATACAAGATAATTACTGTGTATTTAAGAAGTTTATGAGTCTTGCTGCTGAAGAAACGGCTAATTCCCAAGCACTCGATTTGGTTGTCACTGTTGTACTAGAAACACAAAGCCAGGGCAAAGTGAGCGCGACTACGCTAGAGTTTCCAAATTGCCGCGTGGAAGCTGCAACTCGTGAGCAAGCGCTCATAGACTTGCAAGAGGAATTAAGGCTGTGCTTAGAAAAAGTTGAGCTTATTCCCCTCAAAGTGCGACTGCCGCAAAATCAACTATCAGAAAATCCTTGGAGTCAAGTTGTAGGAGTTTTCAGTGATGATCCAGATTTTGCTAGAGTGCAGGAATATATCCAAGAATATCGGCGCGAACTTGATGGAGAAGATGGTGACACTGAGCCAGATATGGGAAGGAAGGTCAGTTGAGCCTTTGGATTCTTGACACAGATCACCTATCTCTAGCACAACGCGGACACATAGAGGTCAGCAACCGCTTATTACAAGCAAATCCATCTCAAACCGCTATTACAATCATTACTGTCGAAGAGCAACTAAGGGGACGCTTCCAAATCATTAGACAGTCAAAATCACCAAGTGATCTAATCCGAGCTTACAAAAATCTTCTCATCACATTTGATAGTCTGAAAACCTTTAACGTTTTGGAATTTAGTCATCAAGCTTACACAATCTATGATTCGAGTGCATCCCAGTTTTGTCGGTGGCGCGGGCTGCGCCCGCGCCACCGACAAAACTGGGTTTTAGAGAATTGCAAAACTGAGATGCACTCCTATGATTCTTTGGTGAATCAGAAAATTAGAATTGGTAAGCAAGACTTGCGGATTGGGGCGATCGCTCTCTCCACGAATGCCATTGTTGTCACCCGTAACCAACGTGATTTTTCCCAGATACCAGGGTTAATGCTTGAAGATTGGACGATTCTTTGAAGTAAGTTCTGATTTGCGATCGCCCCTCTCTAATAGCATCGAAGCGATCGCCCTCTCCCTCGCATAAAATTAAAGCAATTGCTCCCTTTCCCCTCGCGTGAACTATGAATCTTTCAGTAAACAACATTGTCGAAAAATTACAAACTCCACCAGAACCTATTCTTCAAGAGGTGCTGGATTTTGTTGAACAACTTCAGCAAAAAACTACCTCCGAAATAACTTCGCCCTCACGAATACCTTCACTCCAGCAAATCGCTACACTGCCTCTAGACCAACGTCATCAATGGCTAACTCCATTCGTTACAGCGATGGCTGAAGATTTCCAAAATGATCCTGAACTGATGGAATTTGCTGGACTGGACGATGAAAATTGGGAGTGGGAGGATGAATCCTCAACGAGGTGAGATTTGGTTGGTAGACCTCAATCCAACGCGAGGGCAAGAAATTCAGAAAACTCGTCCTGTCGTGGTGATTAGTTCTGATCTGTTTGCCCCAATTCCTTTGAGAATTGTCATTCCCATCACCAGTTGGCAGGATAAGTTTTGCGATCGCCCCTTCATGGTGAAGCTGGAAGCCAATCTATCAAACGGTCTAGACCGCAATTCAGCAGGGAATGTTTTGCAGGTTTGCAGTCTTTCCACCGAGCGTTTTGTCAGACGTTTAGGGATAGTTGCACATCGCGCAAGTATTCTCCTTTTAAGCCTATCTCGAATCATCATGGGTCAGGTGCAATTGCATGGGTGGGGGAGTTGCCTGTATATATCAAGACAAGCCCACTCCCACTAAACAAATCTTGTGATGAATTACCCCATGATTTCTCGATCGCCCTCCCGTTCCCATCTACCCCGCTTGAGACTTGGCAAATGGCAGCGGAGAACCGTAGCTTTTTTGCTGGCGCTGCTGCTGGCGATTGGGTGGGGAGTGGTGGAGGGGCGATCGGGCTTGGCGCAAACTGGGGAAAAGCAATCTGACGTTTCTCAATTGGATATTTCAACCTCTGACGCAGAGGCACTGACAGAAGCCGATCGTCTCAATCAACAGGTTGTCCAGCTTTATCAACAAGGGAGCTATACAGAGGCAATACCCCTTGCTCAACAGACACTCGAAATCAGAGAACGCATTCTCGGAGCTAATCATCCCGATGTTGCCACTAGCCTCAACAACCTGGCAGGACTGTACTATGGCCAAGGCAACTATGCTCAAGCCGAGCCGCTCCACCAGCGAGCGCTTTCCATTCGAGAAACCGCCCTGGGCGCTAATCATCCTGATGTTGCCCAAAGCCTCAACAACCTGGCAGGACTGTACTATGGCCAAGGTAACTATGCTCAAGCCGAGCCACTTTACCAACGATCGCTCTCTATCTACGAAGCAGCCTTGGGTGCTAATCATCCTGATGTTGCTACCAGCCTCAACAACTTGGCAGAACTGTACAAGGCTCAAGGCAACTATGCCCAAGCCGAGCCACTCTACCAACGATCGCTCTCTATTTGGGAAACCGCCCTGGGTGCTAATCATCCCAATGTTGCCACCAGTCTCAAC
>Ga0224722_1001676_pt1 | contig 12149 bp, 12 predicted proteins | sample Balambano_FR1_Me_FD_161646 | JGI IMG/M metagenome (GOLD analysis project Ga0224722, IMG submission 161646) | Freshwater sediment microbial communities from Lake Towuti, South Sulawesi, Indonesia - Balambano_FR1_MetaG | ecosystem: Environmental > Aquatic > Freshwater > Lake > Sediment | place...
TTCAATAAAGCTTAGAAGTCTAACCCAAAATTTATACATATGTTGACACCCCAAAATTCTTTATTTTTACCCTATAGCTTCCCAATGGCAAACTTATTTCATAATCTGAAACTTTTGAAGGATTATAAAAATTACAAGTTATTATGTTTTCAGAAAGCACTACAAAACTTGTTTACTATTAAAAGCGGAGGTTTTGAAATATGAAAAAATTTAATGTACTAATTGTTGGTGGCGGTAGTACTTGGACTCCGGGACTGCTAACCAGCTTATGTAAACGAAAAGATGAATTCCCAATTAATCGGCTTGTAATGCTTGATAACAATGAAGAGCGTCAAACCGTGATTGGTGAATATGCAAAGGTATTGTTTAGAGAACAATATCCAGAACTTGATTTTTATTATACTACAAATAAAGAAGAAGCTTATTCGGAAAATTTAGACTTTGTTTTTTGCCAGATAAGAACAGGCAGATTCAAAATGAGGGAGCAAGATGAAAAAATCCCATTAAGCATGGGATTAATCGGGCAGGAAACATGTGGTGCAGGAGGATTCTCTTATGGATTACGCTCTATTAGTGACATGATTGACATTGTTGAAAATGTTCGTGCCAATACAGATAAGGCATGGATCCTTAATTATACAAATCCTGCTGCTATTGTGGCGATTGCTTTACAAAAATTATATCCAAGCGATAAAAGGATTTTAAACATCTGTGACCAACCGGAAAATCTACTTCGCTCTTATGGTAGATTATTAGGAGACAAGAACCCTCGCGATTTCGAACCAGTTTATTATGGATTAAACCACTTTGGTTGGTTTAAACACTTATATGACAAAAACGGAAAAGACCTTGTCCCCGTTTTAGAAGAAATGATTTTATCAGGGGGTTTCCGTCCAGCAGATTATGAACAGCGTGACCAATCATGGCTTGAAACGTATGCTATGGTTGAGCAAATGGTGCGTGACTTCCCTGGTTATTTACCAAACACGTACCTCCAATATTACCTATATCCTGATAAGGTTTTAAAGAAATTAAATCCTGAATTTACTCGTGCTAATGAAGTAATGGCAGGAAGAGAAAAGCGAATATTTGAAGAATGTCGCTATGTAGCGGAATCAGGTACAGCACAAGAGTCCAATATTATTGTAAATGATGCTCATGGTGAGTTTATCATCATTGTAGCGGAATCAATCGCCTATAACAAAGGGAACACCTTTATAGTTATTTTAGAGAATAATGGAATTATAGAGAACCTCCCAAATGATGCAATGGTTGAAGTACCTGCTTCCTTAACGAATAATGGACCAAAGCCATTTTCGATTGGAAAAATCCCTACCTTCCATAAAGGATTAATTGAAGGTCAAAATGCATATGAACAGCTTACTGTAGAAGCATATCTTGAAAATTCCTACCAAAAAGCACTTCAAGCATTAACTTTAAACCGCACGGTAGTCTCAGGATTAAAAGCACGTCAAGTTCTTGATGCTTTAATTGAAGCAAATGGTGATTTTTTTCCTAAATTAAAGGTGCAAGAAAAAGAAATAGAACTAATCAAGTAATACTTTTTAGGGGGTGGCATATTGCACACCCCATTCATTTGTAATGAAATAGGATTGGGACTTATTAAATGAAGGGTGATAAATAATGGTTTTTAAAAGACTAACCAAAGAAAAAATTATACTGATTTCTAAACCTCTAGAAGGTGAAATACTTCCATTAGAAAGTGTACCGGATCCAGTTTTTTCTCAGAGAATGGTGGGAGATGGATTTGCTATCAATCCATCAAATGGTATCGTGGTGTCACCTGTAGACGGAGAAATCATAAGTGTTTTCCCTACAAAACACGCGATAAGCTTAAGGGATAAAAGGCGGAAGAGAAATCCTCATCCATATTGGGTTAGAAACCGTTAAGCTAAATGGAGAAGGGTTTACTTCATTCGTGAAAGAAGGACAAACAATTAAAAAAGGAGAGAAGCTATTGGAAGTAGACTTCGAGATTATAAAAAATAAAGTACCGTCTATCATTTCGCCAATAATTTTTACAAATTTAAAAGAAAATCAAAAAGTTGTAATTGAGAAAGATCATGTAAAGATACTATTGTAAACGAACGAGTTGTACATTATAAAAACACTGTCCACTCCACGCGGACAAAACCCCTAAAACTGTCCACGGGCGGTGACAGACACCGCAAAAAGACAGAATGGGGGGATTTGTCCACGGAGGGTGACAGACACCGTTTATAAAAAAAATAGAATGGAAAGAGGTTCCATTCTATTTCATCTGAAAATACGTATCTAGTACTTTTCGCCCGATGGTTAAGTTCGGGGAGGGGCCCGTGTCTCCTGTGTACACCCACGGAACAATGACGGCCATTGCTACCTCGGGGTTACTAGATGGGGCGTAGCTGATTAAGCTCACATTCATCACTTCAGGTGGTGCATTTTTAGGGTACTGATCACGATCTGGTCCGTCGTAGAAGGATTGAGCGGTACCTGTTTTTCCAGCAGGGCTGTAAGGTGCAGAACCAAAGGCTTTAGCTCCTGTTCCGGAGGTCATGACTTTGCGGAAACCGGTTTGAACTCGTTCAACCCATTCATCCTTCATGCTTACGCGATTTAAAATATTTGGTTGTATTTCTTTGTAAACGGGGCCAAGTTTATTACTAGTCGTACCAGGCTCACGGATTTCCTTTACAATATGCGGCTGGATGCGGTAGCCTCCATTCGCAATCGTTGCGGCATATTGGGCAAGCTGCATTGTTGTGTACGTATCGTATTGTCCAATGACTAAGTCAAGGGCAAAACCCGGCTTCGTTGAAGGCCCTTTAAATCCGGTCATTTCATTTGGTAGATCAATTCCTGTTTTTGCACCTAAGCCAAATTGGGCAAAGGAATCTCTAATTTTTGAAAAAGTATCTGGAGCTAAGCTTAATGGACCATTTGGTACATACTGTGCTCCACCAATTTTTATAGCAGTCCGGAACATATACACGTTAGAGGATTGCTCTAATGCATACAAATCATTAATCGGGCCCATATTTCTCCAAGATTTTTTCACTGGAGTTCCTTTAATAGAAAGCGGCCCGTCATGAAGGGGAGTACCTGGAGAAATGGCACCCGTTTGGTATCCTGTGAGCACGGTTGCTCCCTTTACGGAGGAACCGACATTATAGGAGGTAGTAATGTTGCCAAGTGCGAAGTCCTGGACTTCTAAATTTCCTGTTTCTTCGCTTCTCGCTAAAAGCTTTCCAGCCATTGTTAGGATATCACCGGTATTAGGATCCATTAAAACAACAAAGGCTCGGTCTAGAAACTTTGTTCCTCCAAATCCCCGTTTGGTAGCGAGAAGCTCTTCTTCAAGAATTTTTTCAACTGCGAGCTGTAAGTCCATATCAATGGTCAGGATCAGATCCTTGCCGCGCGTTCCTTCAGATACGGGGACCGTTCCTACAATATTTCCTGCTTTGTCTTTTAAGTATTTTATTTTGGATTTGTTTCCGCGCAGAACATCTTCATATTGATATTCCAGATAGCTTTTTCCGACACGATCATTTCTACTATAGCCACGAGAGAGATAGTAATCTAGCTGTTCGGCTGGTATCCCTTCTTCACTAGTAGTGGTTTTTCCTAATATCGTTTTTAAGGTGTTTTCGAAGGAATACGTTCGCTCCCAGTCCGTAACCGTGTCTACCCCAGGTAAAAAGTTGAGATTCTCACTAACACTTGAGAATTCCTTATCTGTTACACCAACATTTTTAACGAGATGAGGGGTATACTCGTACCCACTTGCAAATTCACGGTAAATGGCAATGACCTGCATATCCTTCTCTTTTAGAGAGGCTAGGTCTTCTGCAGTGATTCTTTCTAGCAACGTGTCATAATATTTTTTGTTAAACTCTTTTTCACTTTCTGTTGCATCTCTCAAGGCCTCTTCTTCAGATTTGGAAATTTTCTCTTTAGCCAATAAGGGGTTTTTTAGGATCCAATAATCTTTTTTGTCCCGATCTCTCACTTTCTTTGTATCCATCTTGATTAGTTCGGAGAGATTTTCTGCTGTTTTTACCATTTCCTCCTGACTGGCTCCCCAGTTTGTGTATGTAATCGCATTTTGAGCAATATTATCTACTATTATTTTTCCGTTTCGGTCGTACATTTTTCCGCGTGGAACAGGCTGGCTCACAACAATTTCATTAGTCCTTTCAAGTTCTTCCTTGTAAGCTACCCCTTGAACCATTTGCACGGTGCCTAAGCGTACAATGAGGATAACGAATAAGACAAACACAATAAAAAATAGGAGGTTTACTCGTAAGGGAACATGCCTTCGTTTGCTGGCTTTTTTCTTCATAAACTTCACTCCTTAAAAGGGAACAACTCTACTGGTATATATTTCTATTTTTATCATAATCTATGTCGTTCTTAATAACAATAAAGTTTCAATTTTTTGACTTATTTACAGGTTATTCACATGTTGTGGATACCTATTGTGAAAATGCTGTTAGTAAACTGTATACAACTTAAACAATCCACATTATCCACATTTTATAAACGAAGTTATGCACAATATCCACAGAAGTGAGCTTTAACCAGAACAAAAAAGAAGATAAATAAAAAATTTATAAACAACCTGTCCAAATGCCTCCTTTTTTTCTATATAGAAGGTGAGAGGAGGTGATAGAGATGGCACAGGCGCTGATCATGGATACGAAGCTTAAAGTATTGTTTGAAAATGGATTGAACTCAAAAGGAGAAGTACTGATTAAAACGAAGACATTTAGTAATGTTCGTAAGGAGGCTACTGCGGATCAACTTTTTCAAGCAGGTCAAGCATTAGCAAGTCTTTGTTCACTACCAGTAGTGAATATTGAACGAGCTGACAATTTTGAGTTGGTAAACGCGTAAGTGGGTAGGAGAGATTAATATTAGGAGGTGAGTAAATTGGCCAAAACATTAGAATTACAATTTATAACGGAAACAGGTGAAACAACAACCATTAGTGTGGAGTCCCCAAAGGAACCTGTTGATGCAGCTGCTGTGAAGGTTGCGATGGATCAAATTGTTGCTTCCAATGCATTTTATAGTGCGAAGGGACAGCTCGTTTCCCCTAAGGGCATTAGAGTAATCGAGAGAAATGTGACACCTTATGAACTAGCATAATAAAAGAGAGAGTCGGGTGAAATGGACCGACTCTCTTTTTTCTACATAACAATTTTACACCATAGGACTTTGTCTTTAATCCTAACACCAGCCAATTTTCCGAAGGGGATGTCTCGAACGAATTCAATGTCATTAAAGTTAATGGTGAGCTTGTTATCTTCGTACGTTACCCCATCCGCATCCTTTAAGAGTTTCTTTTTCATAGATTCCTTTAGACTCGGCTTTAAATCGACTACCTCAAACTGTATTCGTCTTCCTTTTGCCATAATAGGTTTCAATTCTAGTCGGAAAGGAACAGGTACGAGCATCACCTTTGTATTTCCTGTTAAGACTAGATGTTCCCCTTCAAACGAGCATTGTAAATTGGAGGTTCCTTCTAATGGCTGAAGATGTAGCAGGCGGTTGACGAGCTCTTCTGACATACGAATAGGTGTACCAGTCGCGATTTTATCGAGTAGGCTTTCCACCGTCCATGATTGATCTTTTAATTCCCCAAGCTTTCGCTGCATTGTTTCGAGAAACTCGTTCATGCGGTCTCCTCCAAGCTGTCATTTTTCTAGTTCGAATACATTCATTACATTATATGGACGGTAAAAATAAAAAATGAATAAAGTTGTAAAAAGTTAAGTTGCCTTCTAAATATGCTTGATTTTTCCATTTTTATCATATATAGTACATTACATCAGTAATGCACTAATATACCATGCGAATATAGGAGGTGAGGAATGTGATCTTAAACTCAAATAGTATGAAGCCGATCTATGTACAAATTGCTGAGTATCTAGAAGGGGAGATATTAAGGAACTCCATTCGACCTGACGAAAAGATTTACTCGCAATATCAGCTGGCGGAAATGTTCAATATTAATCCAGCTACGGCGGCAAAAGGGTTAAATTTATTAGCGGATGAAGCCATTTTGTACAAAAGGAGAGGGCTTGGAATGTTTGTAGCTGCAGATGCAAAGAAGATCATCCTCACAAAACGAACCAACACCAAACTGAAGGAGTTAATTGAAGAAACTGTTAGAGAAGCTCGGCAATTAGGAGTAAGTAAGGAAGAACTAATGGAGATGATTCAAAAGGAGGGGGAGAAGTAATGAATATTGTTGTATGCAAGAACCTGTCAAAAACATATGGAGGGAATCAAGCTTTAAGAAGTGTTTCTTTTTCTCTGGAGGGTGAAAAGATCATAGGCTTGATTGGTCGAAACGGAGCTGGTAAGTCCACTCTATTAAAATTGATGGCAGGCTTTCTTGAAAAAACATCTGGGGAGATCAATATTTTTTCGGAAGAACCATTCCATAGCTTAAAAGTGTCTGCTAACACCATTTTTATGAGTGATGAAGTTACCTTTAATCCTGCCCTTACTTTAGAGGAAATTCTAAGGGCAGCCGAAAGCTTCTATCCAAACTGGAATCGTGATTTAGCCCATCGGCTTTTAGATTATTTCTCGATATCTCAACAGTCCTACCACGCGAGTCTCTCGAAAGGAATGCGAAGCACGTTCAACACGATTATGGGACTGTCAACTAGAGCGCCACTAACCTTATTTGATGAACCAACGACAGGAATGGATGCGGCCGTTCGAAAGGATTTTTACCGAGCCATTTTAAAAGATTATATAGCCTTTCCGCGGATGATCGTCATATCCAGTCACCTTTTAAATGAGATGGAGGAACTCTTTGAGGAGATTTTGCTGATAAAAGAAGGGGCCGTTCATCTTCATGAAAGTGTGGAAGATTTGAAAGAATACGCGATTGGTATTACAGGAAGAACTTCCGTAGTACGAGAGTTATTGATAAATGAAACTGTTATTTTTCAACAAACAATTGGGATTGATCAGAGCTATGCTGTCGTGAAGCGTGGGGGAGAATTAGAGCAGCAAGCAAGGATTCTTGGACTTGAGCTGTCACCTGTTTCTGTTAGTGATTTATGTATGTATATAACAAGAAAGTCTAGGGGAGGGATTGATGATGTATTTGACAGAGAGTAAGGTTCGAGACGTTATTTTCAAACAGTATCGCTATAAACTGCAAGCGTATTTTGGCGTTTTTACCTCTCTTATGTTTATCCAAGTGCTTGGGATGTTATTTTCGTTTAGCGGAACAAGCTCAATAGGAGGTGGTTCTGACACCTTTAGTTACGATGTAAGAACCTATAGTGGTAGTTTGGTTGCTATCTTTACTTTGATTTGGGCTTTCTCAAACGGAATCTCACTGACCACTAAGCAGCATAGATATGATGACTTCCATTTTGTTACGACGCGACATGTGAGCAATTATGCGAATGGATTGTTTCTTGCGACAGCGAGTGTGATCGCTGCCATAACAGGGCTATTAACAACTTATGTTTTAAGGTTACTTGTTACACAGGTTTTGAGAACACCCTCCATTGCAGTCGATCAGCTTTCGGTGATCGATGCATGTAAGGGATTAGTAGGATTTTTTCTATATATTCTATTGTTCGCGAGCGTTGGTTATTTTATTGGAATGATTGCTCAAACGAATAAGATAATCGCGTTTTTACTTCCAGTGCTTCTGATTGGGGTCATTTCAATCCAAGCGTACTTAGGGGGAGAAGGCACATTATTAGTCGATATTGGTAGATTTTATGTACTAGAGGCTTCTTTTCTACTATTTACTGTTAAAAGTGTCATCACTTCCGTTTTATTTTTTCTAGGAGCATGTATGTTAGGAAATCGTTTGGAGGTGGGGGTGTAATGGTGGCTATTATTCTACTAATTTTGCTGATCGCTGCAGTCTTGTCTCAACTGTCCAAATCGAAGAAAAAGGCATGGATCGGAATGAAAACGACAAGATTACTCCTTCTTGGTTACGTAGGTTTGCTGATTCTGCTGGCGGGTGCTTCGTTGCTTCTGCCTATGAATAGCTCTTCCATCAAAATGATGTCTGAAGAGGAAGTGGAGCAGAGTATGAAGCTCCAGGATCAAGTGATGAATGAGGCGTTTAGAGGTACCTTTGAAGAGGAGAACGGATTAGATGTTGTGGAGAAGTGGACTTTTCCGCTTACCGGTGACGAGCTTGGTATTACTCCTATTAATGATTATTCCGTTCAAGTGTTTATTGAGAAAAGCCTGGATATAGGGGAAGAAATTCAGATTACTCATTATGTGGGAAAAACCATTGTAAACGGAATGGATCTTACGGAAAAACGAGGTGAGGTCCAAATAGAGATGCAAGGTAATGATCTTGAAATCAAGAATCCCTCTCATGTATCCGTAGAATTAGCTGAAATATCAAATGGTTTTCCGTTTCAGCAATTCTCTGCAGAAAAGGTTGAATGGTTTTCAAGCGGCTTTTACGGCAACAAGGGAATGGATGTGTTGTATATAAAAGCTCCTAAAGGGTTGAAAATAGAAGGCCAAGCACTTTACGTTAACTAAACTGTCCACCCCAGGCGTACAAATTGGGCCGAAGTGTCCACGAGCGGTGACAGACACCCTTCGTGGACAAAAAGGGGCATTTTGTCCACGGACGGTGTCTGTCACCTCTAATGTCACCTCTAAATGGTTGACAGGGGGTGCTTTTGTGTGATATTTAAATAGTGATTAGCACTCTGAGTGGTAGAGTGCTAAAGAGATTGCAGATATTGATTGATGAGAGGGGATTTTTGAATGGAAAAGAAGCAATTCCAAGCAGAGTCAAAGAGATTGTTAGACATGATGATTCACTCCATTTACACTCACAGAGAAATTTTTCTACGTGAATTGTTATCAAACGCCAGTGATGCGATTGATAAAATTTATTATCGTGCTCTAACAGACGATAACATCACTTTTGACAAAGACAACTATTTCATAAAAATTGCTGCTGACAAAGAAAGCAGAAAATTAATGATTACCGATACCGGAATTGGTATGACCAAGGAAGAGCTTGAAAACAATCTTGGGGTCATCGCTAAAAGTGGCTCACTTGCCTTTAAATCTGAAAATGAGTTAAAGGATGGTCACGATATCATTGGGCAGTTTGGTGTTGGGTTTTATTCTGCATTTATGGTAGCAGACGTGGTAACGGTTATTACCAAGTCACTAGGAAGCGACACGGCTTACAAGTGGGAATCAGAGGGTGCAGATGGTTATACGATTGAGCCGTATGAAAAAAGTGAAGTGGGAACGGAGATCATCCTTACCATTAAGCCAAATACAGAAGACGATAATTACGATGAATTTTTAGAAGAAAATCGTCTCAAATCAATAGTTAAAAAGTACTCAGACTTCATTCGTTACCCCATTAAAATGGATATCACGAGCAGACGTCTTAAAGAAGGCAGTGAATCGGAATACGAAGAGTATTCAGAAGAGCAAACCATTAATAGCATGGTGCCGATCTGGAGAAAGAATAAAAACGAATTAACAACAGAGGACTACGAGAACTTTTACGCTGAAAAACATTACGGCTTTGATAAACCATTAAAGCATATTCACATCAGTGTGGATGGTGCGGTTCGCTATCAAGCAGTGTTATATATTCCTGAAAAAATTCCATTTGATTACTACACGCAGGAGTATGAAAAAGGGTTGGAGCTTTATTCAAACGGTGTTCTTATTATGAATAAATGCGCAGATCTATTACCGGACTATTTCAGCTTTGTTAAAGGGATGGTTGATTCAGAAGATTTATCTCTCAATATCTCAAGAGAAATGTTGCAGCATGATCGTCAATTAAAACTAATTGCGAAAAATATTAAAAACAAAATCAAAGGTCAGCTACAAAGCTTATTGAAGGATGACCGCGAAAAGTACGAAGCATTTTTCCAATCCTTTGGCCGCCAATTAAAGTTTGGCGTTTATAGCGATTTTGGAAGCAATAAAGAGACGCTTCAGGACCTCCTTATGTTCTATTCATCCAAGGAAAAGAAGCTTGTTACGTTAGATGAGTATGTTTCAAGAATGCCTGAGGATCAAAAGTATATTTACTATGCATCAGGTGAGTCGGTAGAGCGCATTGAAAAGCTTCCTCAGACTGAGCTGGTGGCGGATAAAGGCTTTGAAATTCTTTATTTCACAGATGATATTGATGAGTTTGCGATTCGCATGCTTATGAATTATAAGGAAAAAGAATTCAAGTCCGTCTCTAGTGGTGATTTAGGAATTGAAGAGCAAGCAGATGAAAAAGAGGCGGCAGACCAAACGGAGAACCAAGAACTGTTTGAATACATGAAATCGACCCTTGGAGAAAAGGTAAAGGCCGTACGAGTATCCAAGCGTCTGAAGTCACATCCCGTTTGCTTAACCACTGAAGGAGACGTTTCCATTGAGATGGAGAAAGTTCTCCAAGCGATGCCAAATAGCCAAAATGTCAAAGCGGACAAAGTGTTAGAAATCAACGTAAACCACGAAGTATTTGCTTCCTTAAAGGATGCGTTTGCTAACGACAAGGACAAGCTAAACTTGTTTACAGGGCTCCTTTACAATCAGGCATTGCTCATTGAGGGGTTACCAATCGAAGATCCAGTTGAATTTACAAACGATATATGCAAAATTATGGTGTAAGTATGTGTGGGCACTCAGGTAATGGGTGCTCTTTTCTTTTTACCCTCAAAAAATTCACCCAATCCTTGTTATTGTAACAAGGGGTGTACTACTATGAAGGTATACACTATCTTCACTTGGAGGTGAGAGGGTCTGCTTCACCTAACAAAACATCATAATCCAGAGCAAAATCCAGAGTTGATTCGGCGTTGGTCACGATACTCAACCCCTTTGGATCAACTGATAAAAGAGACTGACACTCTTTTTCAAAAAATTGTCGTTCATCCTGGTCCTTCAATTAATGACATGAGTACCCTCATAACTGAAAAGGGGGAGGGGATCCCCTCATGGCTTCCGGATTTAGACATTGAATTACGCAAGCTTCAAAGTGAAATAAAGTACGAGAGAAACGTGGTCGACTTTGGGGCAGTTGGTGATGGGGTTACGGACAATACAAATGCTTTTCGAAAAGCAATCGGACGAGGGAACTGTAAGATCATCATTCCTGAAGGTGTATTTGTCACGAAAGGAATTAAACTTCCTTCCAACACCATCCTTGTTGGGGTAGGAAAGGGAAAAACAACACTTAAGCTCCATCATGACGCCCTAAAATCCGCCATTCTTATTACCAATAAACATCATATAAGTGGTAATCACCATATTTATGTGGAAGGGATAACCCTTGATTGGAATGTCAAACGACTGCCGAGCGATGAAAGGACGGCGAGTGGAAACAATCGATCGAGCTGCTTAACATTTGCCCATGTGAAGTATGGGTGGGTGAGAAAGGTAGAGGCCATTCATGCTGGACTACATGCCTTTGACGTTTCTTCCACTCTTTACTATTACATAAAAGACGGATTCATTGGTCCGGGGAGAAGTCAGTATATCTGGCTCGATGAATGCAACGGATACGGCTTTGGAGATGACGGAATTACCACTCATCATAGTGATTATATATTTATATCAAAATCGCATATGTGTGATCCGAGTGGAAGAGCTCATGAACACGGCTATTGCAATTCAAATGGCATTGAAATAGATGATGGGTCCAGATACGTGTGGCTTTCGAACAATACAACAACTCGATGCTTTGGGGGAGTGGAAATCAAGGCTCATCACAATGCTTCAGCTGCTTCCAATGTCACCATCCTTGGGCATCTGTCAGTCCATGATAATCGCGCCTTCAACTTTCGGCATATTGGTCATCATAAAGGAAATGACCCAGAGTCGAAAACAGCCTATAACATAAAAGCGATGAATCTGGTTGCTATTGCCCCTATTTTTACTTCTTTGTATGAAGCGTCCACTCCAAGAGCGATGGTGGTATCGGCATTCCGTAATGTGGTGGTGAACCAGTTTACTGTGCTTGGGGACTCGACGTATGATTTTGAGGGACATCCTGTCATAGCTATTCAATATCGAGCGAAACAGGTTGTTCTACATAAAATCTATATAGACGGTTTTTATCATGCAGGTGGGATCAAAGGTGAATTTTACGTACC
>Ga0224722_1001677_pt1 | contig 12149 bp, 10 predicted proteins | sample Balambano_FR1_Me_FD_161646 | JGI IMG/M metagenome (GOLD analysis project Ga0224722, IMG submission 161646) | Freshwater sediment microbial communities from Lake Towuti, South Sulawesi, Indonesia - Balambano_FR1_MetaG | ecosystem: Environmental > Aquatic > Freshwater > Lake > Sediment | place...
GGCACTCACCGCCGACGGCATGACCGAGCTGCTGGCCGGGTTGTTCCGCCGTGGCTATGGCGCGGCCGGGGCGCAGGACGATGCGCGCGAAGGCATCCAGTGGGCGCAATTTTCGCACCTGTATGGCAATTTTTATGTCTATCAGTACGCTTCGGGGATCGCGGCGGCCAATGCGCTTGCCGACGCGCTGCTGGCGGGCGAGGCCGGCGCAGCCGAGCGCTATCTGAAGTTTCTCCGTGCTGGCGATTCGCTCTATGCGCTCGATGCGCTGAAGCTAGCGGGGATCGACATGACCTCGCCTGCGCCGATCGATCGCGCCTTTGCGGTGCTCGAAGGATTTATTTCGCGCCTCGAAGCGCTGACGGCGAAATAATTGGGTCTTTCGATTATTCAGAGAGAAAACCCTCCCTGACCCTCCACCAAAACCCCACCAGAGGAGATCGAATGACAGCCCCGACCCTCCCACTCACCTACCAGGCCCGCCGGCCACAGCGCGGGGATAGCCAGCCGCCGTTGCTGATATTGATGCACGGCTATGGCTCGAATGAAGACGACCTATTAGCGCTTGCGCCATACCTGGACGAACGCCTGCTGGTGGTGTGTCCACGCGCGCCGCTGATGCTGATGCCCGGCAGCTATGCCTGGTTCGAGATCTCCTTCTATCAGGACGCACGCGGTCGCACTCAGATCGCCTCGGACGAGCGTCAGGCGCGCCTGAGCCATGCCGTTGTGGCCGAGTTCGTGGCGGCAGCCGTGCGCGCCTACGCTGCCGACCCGGCGCGGGTGTTCGTTGGCGGGTTCAGCCAGGGGGCATCGATGGCCGCCATGACGGCCCTGTTACACCCGGAGCTTGTGGCCGGTGCCGTGATACTGAGTGGCATCGTGCCATCGCAGATCATGGAAGGTGCGCCGCCGGCAGAGCAACTGACCGACAAGACCTTCTTCGTCGGCCACGGTACGCACGATCAGGTGGTACTGCCCGAGCATGGGCGCGCCACGCGTGATCTGCTGCAAACGCTGCCGGTGAAACTCACCTATCGTGAGTATCCCGGCATGGCGCACGAGATCAACGCCGCGTGCTTGAGGGATGTGACGGAGTGGGTGAGGAAGCGGTTGGTTTAAGCGGTTTCTGCCGCCGTGGTATCCACGATGCGCGCATCGATAACGGCGTTGCCGCGTTGCGTTGCCACGTTGCCGTGGGGCCGAAGCAGTCGCAACACGGATCGTGTGATATAACCACAGGATCTGTGTTGCGACTGCTTCGGCCCTACAACGCCGACCCACGCCGACCCACGCCGACCCACGCCGACCCACATTGCAAACACCGGGCGGATCATCGCAACACGGGCCGCCGCAAATGCCATGTGGTTCCGCGTTGGTAGGCATCGCCCGCGCGCAGGAGCGTCGCTTCGTCGAATGGGCGCCCGATCAGTTGAAAGCCGATCGGTAGCCCGCCATTAGCCTCGCCGCATGGTAGCGCCAGGCTCGGAAGCCCGGCCAGATTGATCGGCAGCGTACACACATCCTCGAGGTACATGGCAAGCGGGTCATCGAGGTGCTCACCGATCTTGAAGGCCACCGAAGGTGTGGTTGGCGCGGCCAGGATGTCGACCTGCTCGAAGGCCTGCTGGTAGTCACGCCGGATGAGCGTTCGCACCTGCTGGGCTTTTTTGTAATAGGCATCGTAATAGCCGGCCGATAGCGCATAGGTGCCGAGCATGATTCTGCGCCGCACCTCGGGGCCGAAGCCGGCACCGCGCGTTTTTTCGAGCTCGTCCCAGTAGCGCTCGTCCTCCACTCGCAACCCATAGCGCACTCCGTCGAAGCGCGCCAGGTTCGCACTGGCCTCGGCGGGCGCCAGCAGGTAATACACTGGCAGTGCGTACTTGGTGTGCGGTAGACTCACCTCGCGGATCTCGGCCCCGGCCGCGCGCAACTCGTCCACCGCGCGGCGCACAGCCGCCTCAACCTCGGGGCGCATACCGTCCACGAAGAACTCGCGCGGCACACCGATCTTGATGCTGCGGATATCGCCCGACAACGCCGCCTCATAATCGGGCACCGGCTCGGGCGCACTGGTGGCATCGAGCGCATCGGCACCAGCGATAGCCTGCAGCAGGATCGCGCAATCGCGCGCGGTCCAGGCCAGCGGGCCGATCTGATCGAGCGACGAGGCGAATGCCACCAGGCCATAGCGCGAAACGCGGCCATACGTTGGCTTGAGACCGGTGACACCGCAGAACGCCGCCGGCTGACGGATCGAACCGCCGGTATCGGTGCCAAGCGTGCCAAGCGCCTCGCCGGCCGCCACCGCCGCCGCCGAACCGCCCGACGAGCCACCGGGCACGCGTTCCAAGTCCCACGGATTGCGGGTCGGGTCGAAAGCACTGTTTTCGGTAGACGAACCCATAGCGAACTCGTCGCAGTTGAGCTTGCCAAGTAGCACCGCGCCGGCGTCCTTGAGTCGCTTCACAGCCGTTGCATCATACGGCGGCACGAAGTTCTCCAGCATGCGCGAACCGCACGTGGTAGGAAGGCCCTCGGTTGCCAGCACATCTTTGAGCGCCAGCGGGATGCCGCGCAAGCCAGCCGGGCCAGCGCTGCGCGCCGCATCGGCAGCGCGCGCCTGTGCCAACGCACCTCGTTCGTCCAGCGCAAGAAACGCGCGCACGTGTTTGTCCGCCGCAGCAATGCGCTCCAGCGCGGTGCGCGTCAATTCCAGCGAAGAAACCTCGCCACGCGCAAGCGCATCGCGGGCGGATGATATGGTCAGGATAGTGAGATCGGTCATACAATAATCCTGTTGGGTTCAACGATGCAATGCCGGAGCACGTTCGGCAACGTTGTCCACGGTGCAATGCCGTAGGGGCGAAGCATTCGCGCACGAAGGTACCGTAATTACCGGGATCGTGGCGCGCGAATGCTTCGCCCCTACCACGTTGCCGTTCCATCGCGTTTCGTTGACCGACCCACCGCGTTCGGCAACGTCGTCCATGATGCGATGCCGTTCCATCGCGTTTCGTCGCCCGGCCCGCCACATCGCCCGTTCGGGCGCGTCAGCGCGGTTGGCGTTTCGGACGGCGAGGCATTGCAGGGCACCGTGACGGCATCGGATGAGCAGACCACGCCTGTTTCGCTTAGCGCGAGAGCCGCGCACGTGGGGTTATGTGCCCTGGTTGCGCCCGGTCACGATGTCCACCACCGTTTTGACGATGATTTTGATGTCGAACAGCAGCGACCAGTTCTCCACGTAGTACAGGTCGTAGCGGGTACGCTCCTCGATGCTGGTATCGCCGCGCAGCCCATTGACCTGTGCCCAGCCGGTGATGCCGGCCTTCTGTTTGTGGCGGCTCATGTAGCGCGGGATGCTCTGGCTGAAGCGCTCGACCCACACCGGCTGCTCGGGGCGCGGCCCCACCACGCTCATCTCACCGCGGATCACATTGATGAACTGTGGCAACTCGTCCAGGCTGTAGCGCCGCAGAAAGCGCCCCAAATGCGTGATGCGCGGGTCATCAACCGTGGTCCAGTTGCCGAGATCGGGCGCATCGGCGCGCATGGTGCGGAACTTGAGCGTCGGGAACGGCCGGAGGTCCATTCCCACTCGCTCCTGGACGAAGAACACCGGCCCACGCGATTCGAGCCGGATCAGCGCGGCGATCAGCAGCAAAACCGGCGAGGCGAACGTTAGCACCACGGCAGCCACCAGCACGTCGAGGGTACGCTTGAGCGCCTGGTTGAGCGGGTTGTCGAGTGCAATGTTCTTCACCGGTAACAACGGCAGACCCGAGATGTCGCCGATCGAGACACCGTTGTTGGTGATCAGCTGGAACGAGTCGGGATAGAGTTTGATTTCGACCGACTCGTCTTCGGCGAGTGCGACGATGTCGAAGATCTCCGCTGAGGTGCGCCCGGACAGCGCGATGATCACTTCGTCGGCGCGCGTGGTACGTACCACACGCCCGAGCATCCTCGTGCTCCCAAGTACCGGCAGATTATCGACCACTCCGCCGACTGGTTCGCTGTCCGAAAGAAAACCCTGCACGCGGTAACCGAGTTCCGGCAGGCGCCGGATGGTAGCCGCCACCACACGGCCTGGCTCACGCGCACCGACGATCAGCACGCGCCGGTTGTCCACGCCACGGGCGCGCAAGGCCGCGATGATTGTGCGGTGCAGCACGCGCAGCAGCACAACGCCGGCAACCGTAGCGGCCCAGCCGAACAGCAGCACACTCTGGTTGATCGGCAACGGGTCACGCTGGAACGAGGGCTGGAGCGCATTCACGATCAACGAAGCAAAGGCACCCAGTGTCACGGCGACAATCACCTTGAAGGCTTCATCGATCCGTGAGACGCCGCGCGGCAGTGTGTAGAGGCCGCTGGCGACGAACGAGACCGCCATCACCAGGTTGAACAACAGCAGCATGATCGAGCCGGTGAGCGGCGCAGTGGCTGTCACCGCCGCGAAGGCTGCGTCGAGATCCGCATCGGAGAGCAGGTGCCAGCGATACACAGCCAGAAACGCGGCATTCACTGCCAGCGAGTCGCAGGCGATCAGCGCTGCAGCCAGGAGTGTGCGCGCCACCCATGGCCGGGCGCGCGTCTCACTCGACCCGGCGCGCGGCCGGGGGGCGGAGGAGATTGTTGCCAAGGCCCTGGTACTCCTTCAGCGTGATTCCCGCTTCGATCAACGCATTGACCGGCGCCGGCGTCGTGGCGGCGTAGTGTTTGCGGTAAAACACGCGCATGGCATCATAAAAGGCACGGATGGACTGGAACGGCCGCTGGCTGCTTGCAGCACGCTTGTAGTGGTGGACGGTCACATGCGGCACATACATGATCCGCCAGCCGTACTGCTTGATGCGGTAGCACCAGTCCAGGTCTTCGCCATACATGAAATATGTCTCGTCCAGCAAGCCGACTTCGCGCACCACGCCAGCGCGCAGCAGCATGCAAGCGCCAACCACGGCATCGACCTCGGTTTCGACGTTCTCGTCAAGATAGGTCATGTTGTAGCGCGCGAAACGCGGGCTGCGCGGGAACAACTTCGCCAGGCCGGTCATGCGGTAGAACGAAACGGCTGGCGTCGGGAATGCGCGGCGGCATGCCAGATCGAGCGTGCCGTCGCCAAGCAGCAGTTTCGGCCCGCAGGCCCCGACCTCGGGGTGGCGCTCCAGATATGCCACAAGTGCATCGAGCGAACCGGGCGGCGCGATGGTATCCGGGTTGAGGAGCAGAATATACTCCGCTTCCGGGGAGGTTCGGCGGGGCGCAGCCTCTCCGAGCGAATCACTCTTTCGGGGGTCTGCGAACCCCAAGCCCCCGGCCAGTAGCGCGCGTAGCGCGAGGTTGTTGGCATACGCGAAGCCGCCGTTGTGGCTGCTCTCGATCAACTGGACGGCGGGGAATTCGGCGCGCACCATGGCGGCGCTGCCATCCGGCGAGGCGTTGTCCACCACCCACACAGACGTATCGCACCACAACGCAGCCTGTTCGAGCGAGCGCAGGCAGTTGCGAAGCAGGTCACGGGTGTTGTAGTTGACGATCACGATCGCCAGGTTTGGCATTGGTTCGCCTCCGGACGGGGTGTTCCGGCGCGAATTATACCACTCTTGCGCGTGGGGCTCGCGCAGCCGGCCTCATTGCAGGCGCGCCGCCCGATGGAGGCGTGCCGCCGAACGCTCGGCTAGCGCAGCCTTGAGCCGCGCGAGCGTGCAGAGCAGCCCGTGCGAGAGCTGGCGGCTATAGCTCCAGGCCAGCGCGGTGGGCGTGTTGAACCAGCCACTGGTTCGCAGATAGTGCAGAAAGCGTTCGCCGTGTGTTTTGCGGTAGGTATACGACCACGGCTTGACCGGTCCGGCGTAGTGGATGACGAATGGGGTTCGAACCAGCGGCGCTTGCAGGCGAGTCAGTTCTGCAGCATCCTTGATACGTTCACGCCCGTACCAGGCAACTGTTCGCAGTTGCACATTCCAGCGCGCATCGAGCAAGGCCCAATCCCCGGCCACCACGGCATTGATCCCGTCTTGATCGGCGGCTTGGAGATGGCGCGCATAGCGCTGCGTGTATTCGAGAACGCGCCGGCCCACCTGTTCGCGGCGCCAGCGTGGCAGGTTGAGCACCATCACGCCCGAGTTACAGCATACCGTGTCCGGTGCAAGGCCAAGCTCCTGGTAGGTTGCCCCTAGCGCGGCAGGCGAACATGCGAACGGCGCATAGAAATCTTCCACGCCGAGCGCAAGAGCGCCGTCTAGCTCGGATTCCCACAGCAGCCGCAGATCCTGCTCCACCACCAGGTCACAGTCGAGGTAAATCGCGCGATCCAGGGTATTCGGCAGCAGCTCAGCGATCAGCAGACGCATATAGGCGAAGGCATTATGCTGGCCGTGCTGCGGCAACTTCTCGATCAGTTCCAGATCCGGGCGAAGCCATTCGAGCGTGACCGCCACCCGGTGGGTTGCAAGCACGCCACTGATGCGCTGTTTGTTCGCGGCAGAGATACCGCCGTCGAGCACATAGATCTGGATGGCATCACCCGCGCTGAGATGCGCCACCACCGAATGCAGCATCACGCCGAGCGGCAATGCGAAGCGGTCATCGCAGCCGCTCACCAGGATGATTGGATCGCTCAAGGGCTTGCCGCGAGTAATGGATGAGACGGACGGAGCAAGCACGCGAAACCTTTCTAGCCGCGAACCATGCGTTCGAGCAACGCTTCATAGGCTGCGATCGAGCGGTCGTAGTCAAACACAGCGGCTGCTTCGTCCCGATGCAAGGCATACTGCGCTCGGTTCGCAAGCATCATAGTAATACCGTCTGCAAGCGCTGCAGGATTCTCGGGCTGTACAAGCAGGCCCATGCCTGTGACTTGCACCGCTTCGCGCGCGCCGGGAATATCAGTGGTGACAACCGGGGTACCGGCCAGCATGGCTTCGATCTGCACACTCGGAAAGCAATCGGTGCGCGACGGGATCACAAACGCATCACACAGCGAATAGAAATTCGCGAGCAACTGCTGGTCGCGCAGCAGGCCAAGCATCGTGATTGCAGCACGGTTCTGCTCGATCAGTGGCACGAGCCGCTCGTAAAAGCGTTCATAGGCAACATTCGTCTCGCCGGCGTACAAAAAATGGATGGTTGGATCGCGTTGCACCACAAGCGGGATTGCCTGCAACAAGATATCGAAACCTTTTTCTTCGACGAAGCGGCCAGCAAAACCAACCAGCTTTTTGCCCGTCAAACCCAATTCGTGCTTCATGCGCGCCACTTCGTCCCACTGCGGTGCCGGGAGGTCGATCGGCGGGTAGATCGCGCCGAGCTTGTGGGCGAACGGTGCCAGAAAACTGGAATGCTTGCCGTAATCCGCGCTATGCACAACAACATAAGAAGCCAGCATCAGGCCGATCGACATCACGACCGAACCCTTCTGGATGATACCATTGACAAAGCCCTTCGGCATCACAATATCGCCCTGATGCGTCACAAGCGACGGCTTGCCAAGTATCCGTGCGATTCCGGTGGCAAAACCAACTTCGGGCATCGGAGTATGGATGTGAACGATGTCATGATCCTGGATCAGCCGATATAACACCGCAGGCAGGGTTGGCATAATGACGCCACGGCTGAACCGCGCAGCAACCGGAAGGCGGATGACGCGCACGCCATTGATGTCTTCCTGAGCCGCAAGGCTTGGATCGTGGCGTGATGCAAGAACACTGACAGCATGACCGTTTTTAACCAGACCCTCGGCGATTCGCTTGGCATATGCGCTAAGACCAGTCCAATGCGGAAAATAATAATCTAGAACAACAAGAACACGCACATGCTGGCCTTTCTTTATATACAATCCTATTGGATTTATGAAGAGAGAGTTTTCTCGGGGACTGCGTCCCCAGACCCCTGCTCGTGTTGACGAACGATATGAATAAGGGGGAGTTTTCTCGGGGACTGCGTCCCCAGACCCCTGCTCGTGTTGACGAATGTTGTTAACGAGGCTGACAACCAAACATTATACCATGGCCGCTCCGCGCCCTACACGGCGCGTGCAACACAAAGCGCGCGAGCAGCTACTCGCGCGCTTTGTGCTTCGGACGATGAAAGAGCTATTGGCCCCACACGCGTTGGATGACCGCCGGCCCGGCGTTATACACCGGGTCGATCCCCTGTGCATAACACTCGATCCGATTGACTTGCGGCGAGGTACATGCCGGCGAAGACGAGATCGGGCCACCAAGGTCTTCCGGCCCTTGCCAGCGCGTGCCGTCCCAGAAGCGGTGCAGCATCATGCCGTTGTCGCCACGGTAGAAGACGCTCAGGCGATTCACACCCCAGGCGGCAATACCTGGCGCCGAAGTTACGTCACCACCAAGGTTCGTCCACGGGCCCCAACCCTTGCCCGGGCCTGCTTCCCAGGTCTTGACGAACAGATTGCTGCCGTTGCCGCGCACCACGCAGTCTACGCGCGTCTCGCTCCAGGAAGCGCAGGCCGGTGCCGAGGTCAGCTCGCCGTCATGCTGGATCCAGCCACTCCACGTGCGACCATTGTAGAAGCGCTGCCACAGCCGCGCATCGGTGCCGCGCACGAATGCCGAGACGACGCCGGGCGCCCATGAGACCGCTGCCGGGGCGCTGCGGACGTCGCCACCCAGGTTTTCCCAGCCGTTCCACACGCCGTTGCTGTAGTACATGTGCCGCAGCGCGTTGCTTCCCTCAAGCACTGCGAAGCAGCTCAGTTGAATGCTGCGTGCAGTGCCCCACGAGGTGCAGGCCGGTGCCGACACCAGCCGCGCGCTCGAAACGTCGCTCACCGCCGACCAGGAACGGCCATCCCAGCGGCTCCACACCAGCGTGCCGCGCTCGCTGCGCGCGAACAGAAAGACATTGTTGATGCCGGCCGATGCCACACTTGGTGCCGATGTGATCGCGCCATTGATCGTGTTCCAGCTGCCCCAGCGCGGGCCGCTCTGAGCCACGATCGGCGCACCGGTGCTCACAGCCGCCAATGGAACCGATTCCGTCAACACGCCCATCAACTCGGGATCTTGCTGCTGCGCCGCCGCCGGCTGGAACGTCGTCCCAGTAAGGAACACGACGATCAGCGATACCAGAAGAATTCCAGAAAGACGCCAATGGTTCCGCATTTTTCCTCCTCGCAACAGCTGCACGGCAACCAGCCGATCATCGCCCTGTGCGTGTATCCGGTTCTGGTGCCGAAACGCTCATCTGCCGGTTATCATAGGGCTGCGCCAGGCGCTGTACATCGGTCTTTCCGGGTAATTGTACTGCTCCTAGAGTAGTCCTGCCGGACGGGCGAATAGAGAAGTGGGTTTCTTTTGGGGGCTTCGCCCCCAAGCCCCCGCCGAAGGTGCGTTTTCTGGTGAAGCGGGTTTCTTTTGGGGCTTCGCCCCCAAACCCCCGCCGAAGGTGCGTTTTCTGGTGAAGCGGGTTTCTTTTGGGGGCCTTCGCTCCCAAGCCCCATACGCATCAAGTTAGCGACTTGGCAGGGGGTTTGGGGGCCGCAGGCCCCCAAGAATGTCCTGTTTTTGGTGCGATTTCGGTGGCAAAGCCACCGAAATCGCACCAAAAACAGCCGGGTTTGGGGCGCAGCCTCATCCAGAAATCCTTAGCTTGATGCATATGGGGGCGCAGACCCAAGAAAATCACTCCTCCCATAATGAATCCAATAGAATGGCAAGGAGACGTTATGCAGCTTGGCGAACGAACATGGCGCGATGCCGAAGGGCTGCGCGAAAAGGTGGTAGTGCTGCCGCTCGGCTCATTCGAGCAGCACGGCCACCACCTGCCGCTGCTCACCGACACCCTGATCGGCGCGGAGGTGGCGCGGCGGGCCGAAGCCGAACTTGGCGACGAGGCGCTGTTCCTGCCGCCGTTGTGGGCCGGGGCGTCCGATCACCACCGTGCCTTTGCCGGCACCGTGAGCCTTGGCAACGACACCTACGTTGCGGTGCTCGCCGACATCCTCGAAAGCCTGGTGGGCAGCGGTTTCCGGCGCATCTTTCTGCTCAACGCCCACGGCGGCAATATCACGCCGGCCCATACGGCAATGTACCGCGTCCAGTTGTGCCACCGCGATATACCCGAGCTGCTGTTGGCGTTCGCAAGCTGGTGGCAGATCGCAGCCGCGCCGGTCGAAGCGCTTGCCGCGCCGGAACAGATCTCGGTGACGCATGCCTGTGTGTTGGAAACCAGCATGGTGTTGCAACTGCGGCCGGAGCTCGTTCGCATGGAGGAGGCCGTTGGCACGAATATCCCGTTCGAATCGGCCTTCTACTCCCCGGATTTCGTGCGCTCCAGTCGCGTGGACGTACCGCGACCGTTCGAACTGTTGAGCCTCAGCGGTGCCTTCGGCCACCCCGAGCGCTCGACCCCCGAGCGCGGCGAAGCGCTGTTTGCCGCCGCCGCCGCCGAAGTCGTGGCCTTCGTGCGCGAATTTGCGACGTGGCCGGTGGTGCAACCGTTGTAGCGTGGTTCAGCTGCCGAAGAACTGATCCCAGCCGTAGCCGACAAGCTCGGTGGGCAGGCCGACGAATGCGGCCGTATCCCAGATCGCGATCCAGAACACGTCGGCCAGCAGGTTGTCTCTGGAAAGCAGCATGAAGAGCGCCAGGGTGGCGAAAGCGCCGATCGCGCGTATCCGCAGCCGTGCTTCCCACGAGAGCGTGAGCGGCGCGATGATCCCAAAGCCGTCGAGCGGCGGGATTGGCAGCAGATTGAACATGAGGGCGCTGACCTGCAGGAAGGCCAGCAGCGCGAGCGCCGGCCAGAAAGCGGCGTTGGCCTCGGTCACCCAGCTCATCCAGTCGAAATAAAATGGCGCGGTGAGCAGCAAACCGAACAGCAGTGTGGCGAGCGGCCCAGCGGCCGAAGTGAAGCTGTCCCAGGCACGACCGCGCAGCTTGTCGTGACGGATATACACCGCGCCGCCTGGTAGTCCAAGGCCACCAGCGAACAAGAACACGAGCGGCATAATAATACTGAGCAGCGGGTTGGCGTAGCGCAGCGGGTTGAGCGTAAGATAGCCGGCACTTGCGACGCTGTCGTCGCCGCCGAGATAGGCTGCCACCGCATGCCCGAATTCGTGCAGGCACAGTGACACGATCCAACCGCCGACAATGAACAAGATCGTGCAGGGCTGGGCGAAGCGTTCAGGCACGCCAGCCAGTAGCGCTCCCCCACTGAGCAGCATCAACGCGAGCGGCACGAGGAACACCGGGCTCACATGAACAACACCCCGGAGCGACGGAAGCGGTACACGTTGCCGGAAGCGCTTGGGCTGCTGGACGATGCGCTGACGCAGCTCGTACAGTGAAACGCCGGCGTTCGTTAAGGCTTGCGCGGCGGCTGTGTCGGACTCGTACAGGATGCCAAGCAGCAGATGCACTGCATCAACACGTTTGTGGCCGAGCAGCTGCGCCTCACGCGCTGCCGCGCTCATGACCTGCCGGGCACGCGCGTCGAGTTCGCCAGGCGCTGTGTTTTTGGTTGTCTTGGCGGCAGCGCCGAGGCTTTCGCGTAGCACGGCGAGATCACAACCAAGCTCCGCAAGCAGTGCGCGTACAGGCGTGCGTGGTGTGTCGAGGACGCCGAGCAGCAGATGTTCCGGGGTAATGCGCTGGGCTGCATTGCTCGCAGCGGCGCGGCCGGCGCGCTCGAATGCCTGGTTGGCGGCCGGAGTCAGGTTAGCGAATGGTGCGGCGATCACGGGATGTCCTCCAGGGCGTTGGTATCGTCGATGCCAGAGTGTAGTAGCCACTCTGTGAACCGGACGACGCGCACTGGAGGGTACGCGAGCATTCGCAACGATGTCGTTCAGCTCGCGATCAGAACAATTGCTGCGAGGGTGGCAGCCAGACCAGCGGTTTGCAGCGGTGTGATCCGTTCGCGCAACACCAGCAAGCCGAGCAGCACGGTGGTGGCCGGGTAGAGCGCCGAAAGCACGGCGGCGGTGTCGAGCCGACCGGCCTGACCCGCCAGCGCAAAAAAGGCGTTGCCGCCCGCGTCGAGCGCGCCGCCGAGTGTGGCAAGCGCCAGCACCGAGGGTGCCATGCGTGCCGAGGTGGCGCGTAGGCGTGGCAGCAGCCCCCACCCGGCCAGCACGACGCCAAGCGCGACGGCGCGTGCGACTGATG